>Ga0207664_10000036_pt1 | contig 173396 bp, 165 predicted proteins | sample LARL83metaG_FD_184349 | JGI IMG/M metagenome (GOLD analysis project Ga0207664, IMG submission 184349) | Corn, switchgrass and miscanthus rhizosphere microbial communities from Kellogg Biological Station, Michigan, USA - LAR L8-3 metaG... | ecosystem: Host-associated > Plants > Roots >...
ACATCCTGAAGGAAGACCAGGCGCAGAACACCTGCATCTTCTCGACCGAATTCGCGCTGCGCATGATGGGCGACATCCAGCAGTACTTCGTCGACCACAAGGTGCGCAACTTCTACTCGGTGTCGATCAGCGGTTACCACATCGCCGAAGCCGGCGCGAACCCGATCAGCCAGCTCGCCTTCACCCTGAGCAACGGCTTAACCATCGTCGAGTACTACCTCGCCCGCGGCATGAAGGTGGACGACTTCGCGCCCAACCTCAGCTTCTTCTTCTCCAACGGCATGGACCCGGAATACACCGTCATCGGCCGCGTCGCCCGCCGCATCTGGGCCCGCGCCATGCGCGAGCGCTACGGCGCAAGCAGCCGCAGCCAGATGATGAAGTACCACATCCAGACCTCAGGCCGCTCGCTGCACGCGCAGGAGATCCAGTTCAACGACATCCGCACCACGCTGCAGGCGATGTACGCGCTGTTCGACAACTGCAACTCCCTGCACACCAACGCCTACGACGAAGCCATCACCACGCCGACCGAGGAAAGCGTGCGGCGGGCGGTGGCGATTCAGATGATCATCAACAAGGAGCTGGGGCTGAACTTCAACGAGAATCCGTGGCAGGGGAGCTACGTCGTCGACACGCTGACCGACCTGGTGGAGGAAGCCGTGTACAAGGAGTTCGAGGCGATCAGCGAGCGGGGCGGGGTGCTGGGGGCGATGGATACGATGTACCAGCGTGGCAAGATTCAGGAAGAGTCAATGTATTACGAGCACAAGAAGCACGATGGCTCGCTGCCGCTGATCGGCGTCAATACGTTCCTGCCGAAGGATCATGGTGGGGAGATTGCTACCGAGATCGAGTTGATTCGGTCGACGGAGGAGGAGAAGGGGGCGCAGATTGCGCATGTGAAGATGTATGGTGAGGCACGGAACGCGCTGGTGCCGGGGAGCTTGCGGACGCTGCAAGACACGGCGCGGGAGCGGGGGAATGTGTTTGAGCGGTTGATGGAGGCGGTGAAGTACAACTCGTTGGGACAGATTTCGCATGCGCTTTATGAGGTTGGGGGGGAGTATCGGCGGAATATGTAGGGTAGGTGACAATTAATCGCCCAGGTCGGTATGACTCCTCGAGAACCAATGCGGTCGGATATCGGTTAACGAATATCAATCTTGAAAAGGTCATTCCGTGGAATTGCTGAACCAGCCTTTTAACGGGCAACTTGGAGACCGACTGATTAACTTGCTTGATTCGTCGGATTATCAAACTCTAAACATCGTCGTCGCCTTCGCTAAAAATAGCGGCGTCCTCAGAATCAAGGATGCGCTCGAAAGATTTAGAAAGCGGGGCGGCAAAGTAAATGTGTACGTCGGGGTTGACCTGGGAGGAACCTCCTACGAGGCTCTCACAGCCTTGCTGCTGCGTACCGATTCGTTGAATGTTGTGCACTCTGAAAAAGGGCAGACATTCCACGCAAAAATCTACCAATTTGTAGGAAAGGACAAAGGGCTGGTGGTTGTCGGCTCTCACAATTTGACCGGCGGCGGCCTTTGGACCAACTTCGAAAGCTCAGTACTTACCCCGTTAGGTGGGTCGAGCGCGAGTAATGTAGAACTACAAAATGAATTGGACGACTATATCGGGAAACTGACCTCACTCAAAGGGTCATTCATGCCGATTGAGACACAACAAGACATAGATAAGCTCCTCGAAAACGACTACATCTTTAAAGAAGTGGCCGAGCAAGTGCGCCTGGCGAAAGCCGCCACACAGGATGGACGCCAAGAGCGTCTATTTGGTAATGGTGTCCCAGCAAAGCTGCCTCGCGTCGCCACGTCGAAGGAAGTGGAAGATGTGACGGTTCCCGCGTGGCCACCGGGGTCGATCTCCATTTCCCGGAGCGACGAGGGCCAGACCATTTGGTTTGAAACACGGCGCATGACCGGCGGATCACGAAATATCCTCGATTTATCAATGAAATCCTTGGTCGAGCACGGAGACCCAATAGGCACGCCCTTTGAACTTGAGGACCCGAAGTTCATGCGCGGAGGAGTCGAATTCTTCGGTCTAAATCCTACTGCTACCGACCATATCAAAAACATCACCATCAATTTCGAAGGAGTTGACTACGCAGACAATACAGTGCTTTTCCCTGTTGGGGAAAACGCAAACGGCACGTGGCGACTCCAGATCAAGGGGGTCAACGTTTCCAGGGAGAAGATTACCGAAGCTTTTATGGCAAAAGCAAAAGGTGAAGGGCACTATTTGGTGATGAAGATCCTTACGTTCACTAAGGTTCAGGACGATTACTACTTCATGTCTGTGTTCCCAAATTCCGACCTCGAGAGCTTCAAGGCGGCGTCACGCATATTGGCTCGGAACGGGTCTACAAGGAATGCTAAGCTGCTTGGCTTGCTTTAAAAGCGACTCAGCCATTCCTGGTGCTTTCCCTTCCGCATTCCGCTAATGCCGCCCTTAGCCCCGCCGAACGTTAGCATTAGCGCGTCGTCACTCAACGGAATTCCTTCGGATACGAACAGCGGAGCTTGGTTTACCTCGCGGAAGCGGGCAGCAAACGTTGTCATGTCGAAGCCGAACGCATAACCTGTTGTGCCCTGATATGGCGGATCGATATAAACGACCGCATCGTTGGGAAATGGATTGCTGAGTTCCGTCATTATGTCAGTATTGAAACAAGTCACTCCCTTCATTCCGTTTACGAGGGCATCGACGCGGCGACGCAGTTCTGCTGGAGAAGGTTGCATTGGGTTGGCAGGGCTACGACGTACGCTGGTCGCGGTTGGTTCCCAGTAGTCCCGAAAGAAAGCATTCGCCCAGCGTTCTCCGTCGCGCCAAATCTGCTTACCTCCAAAGGAGCAAGCCTGAAGCACTGGATAGAGTTCCACTTCGCGGTCACGCACTGGTAGCGCTGATAACGACGACATGTGAGCCTTAATCTCGCGCTTGTCGTCCGGCAACTCGGACAAGATCTGATCAAAAGCGTCCATGTCGAACGCGCCGGACCCGACAGCTGACCAGAAGGAACCCCACGGGCTGATGTCGAACATCGCAATGCGTGATGGATGGACGCCTCTATTAACCAGTTCGATGGACACCGCACCAGACCCACAGCACAGATCGTAAAATCGCGCGTCCGGACCGGGGGCCGCCTCGAGAAGAATGTCGACAATCTGTCCAGCTACTCGCTGTTTGCCGCCCTGATATGCGCACGGTACCCGCATAAAGGTCATGAGAGCTTTCTGCGAATCAAGATTCGCGCATAGACACGCCGGCCGTTGATGATGCCGACGCCTCCCTTATCCTCGGAATGCGGACGGTATCCTACCTCTGCAAGAGTCTTCGAAGCTACGTTGGTGCGTGCGTTCCCGTTGGCAAGCATAATGATTTCGAACTGATCCGGACTGTATTTGTCGAGGAACGTGATTGGCACACCCATAATTCCGTCGTAATTGGCAGGTATGTTTTGCGCGCGTCCAACCTCGATAGCATCGTAGTTTTCATAACGTGGATATTCATCCGGTGTGTAGCGGGCGGTCAGTGCTATCGGCTCCTGACGCCTGCCCGTGTGTAAGTTGGTTAACCAGCGCACGCCCTTCACCCGAATGAACCGTCGTCCTTTCTCGTCCACCCCACAGCCCGCTGCGTTTAGCGGGTAACTATCGGGCACATAAAATTTGCGATCCCCGGAGCGGATGGATTCTCCGTACCACACCCTATCGTCACGGAATAGTGGGAACACTTCCCTGTAGGTGGCTGCGTTCATGTTACCAAGGATAATGAAATCCTTGCTATAACGGTCCAGTTGGCTGATGTACTCGCGGAAGAGGCTGAAGGGTGGATTGGTGGCCACAACGTCCGCTTCCTCAAGCAAAATCTTGCATTCCTCTGATCGGAAATCCCCGTCACCGGCGAGATAGGCAAGGGAATTGCCAGACATCGCGAACAAGGACTCTAAATCGAGCGAACCGTCTGGCCTTGTTAGAGACTCGTCAGGCACTTCGGTCACTACCGCCTTGTAGGCACCTGTCCCTCCCTCTAGCGGGTATTCCCGTCCCGCCATAGGGGAGCCGGCGTAGCAGGTGGATGTCAGCCCTGCAAGCCCGAGCTTTTCGAAGTGAAGTACAAAAAAGCGGAAGAACGCAGACTCAAACGGATCGTCACAGTTGCACAGTACAGTCTTTCCCTCTAACTGCTTCGAATATTTCACCATCTCCCTAGCCACATCTTCGTACTGCGTATAGAACTCATCTTTCTTGACGATGAACGCATGATTGAGCGTGGCATTCCTGTGATTCAGCGTGGCATTCCTGGATTTCGAGTCCAGCTTTGGGCGATGTAACTTCATATCGAATGGTATGTTGCCCTCGCGAACCACGGCTTTGAGAAAGGCGTTAATTGCTGCGGACATGCCGATGCCAAGCTCGTCGAACACTTCGCCGGCGCGTCTCTTGACGTTTAAGTCGATGCGTATCGTCGTCGTGGGCTTGATTGCCATATCTGCCACTCTTTCGGTGAAATACAATGTAGCACATTGTACAGCGGCATACCCGAAACCCGAAACCGGGACGGAGGCTGAGGTTTCCCCGAAAAATGGTGTCAGGGTCCCCAAAAGGGGACGGAGGGAATTAAGCTCCGTCCGGTTGGCCGTCCCGGCTTCGCGGTCGGCCGCGATTCCGCAGCTGAACCGGGCGGCCGAGCGTCTTTTCCACCATGGCTTGGAACTTGATGTCTCCGAGCGCACGTTCTTGTTGCAGATGTGCACGAATGCTTTCGAGTTCGTCGTCGCCAACGCCTTCGCGCAGCCAGGTGCGATAGGCGTGCGTACGTATTTCTGGATCGATGTCCTGGGCGAGGAAGGCCGAGTGAGGGGTCACCAGTGGGTCTTCAATCATTCCCAGGTTCGCGTGCACGCTTGACCATCGATAGTGCTCGGGGAGGTTTGATCGGGCGGTTATTGAAGGGGCGCCTCAGCGAGCCATGCCTTCCTGGACTGACAGGTTTCCATGGCGCGCTTGTAGGCTTCGCGTGCGCTGGCGCGGGCCATGTAGGATTGTTCTGCTTCGCCGAGAGTGACGCCTCCAGCTCTTTGGGCGAGCTGCAGCGCGTAGGTCACCGAAATGTCGGCAGCCGTGAAGGTCTCGCCGGCAAGATAGGGCGTGCGTGCAAGCTGCCGCGTCACCAAGGTCAGCCGGCTTTCGAAAACACTTAGCGCCTGGCCGGCACTCCAGTTCTGCCGCTCGGACTCCGGCGCAAAATGGCGGGCGCCAACGACGAAGTAGATGGAGGCTGCGAGGCCGGCTTCGCCGAGGTGGAGAAACTGTTGGTAGGCGGGGAAGGCCGGATCGTGCGGGTCGGGCGCGAGCGGCGTCGGCCCGTAGCGGGCCATCAGGTACTCCATGATCGCAATGGACTCGACCATCGTGACGTCGTCGTCCTGAATCGCTGGAATGAAACCGGCAGGGTTGATGGCCAGGAACTCCGCGTCCTTCTCGACGCCGGCCAGAAGATCCACCGGCCTCAGCCGGTACGCAAGCCCCATCTCTTCCAGCAGCCAGACGACCCGGAAGCCTCTTCCTTCACCAAAGACGGTGATCATCTCGCAGCCCTTTCCAGATTCGGCCTTATCGGCCCCTATCGGAAAGACGAATGGGAAGATCGAGAATCGACATCGCCGGCGGAATCCATGCAAAGCAGGGCAAAACAGGGGGCGGGTCGCTGGCTAACCGGAGAAACAGGGGGGCAGAGTGCACTTCCCGTGGTTGTTTTCCGGCTCGACGTTTTGCCTGACGTGTGCGTTCAATCTTGCAACCAGCTCATGGCCTGGTCGCGCTCGCCGTAATCGAATTTGCGGACCTTGGCCAGCATCAACGGATCGAGTACATGGTCGGCGAATGTACCCATGGGGCTGTCGGTGACCAGCGCGATCTTGCCGATTTTGTCGTGCACGGTGTTGACGAACTTCAGGTGTGCGAACAGGGCGCCCACACTCTGCCAGCCGGGAAATTTCCGGCTGTGGATCAAGACGCCACGAAGCCGGGCGTGATCCTTGAGATAGTCACCGATCACTTTGCCGACGGCTTCGAAGTCGTCTTCGCTCAGCGCCTGGTCCGCGGAAGGCTCCAGCACCAGGACGCCGACCACGGCATCCAGTGCGATGCCGATGCGCGCGCGCTCGCGCTCGCAGACCCATGCTTCGGCAGCCGCGTAGTTGTTGCTGTCGAAGTGCCGCAGTTCACCTGGAGAAAACAGCCCGAACAGCTTGATGGCGTTTTCGAGCCACTTGATGTCGCTGACGATCGCCATGCGCGCCCAGTGGCCAATCTTGCCCAGCCCCAGCCGCAGATCCTGCCACACCGCGCCGGCCTCCATGCCCTTCCATTCGCCCTCGATGCAGCACAGCAAGTCGAGCTTGTGCTGCCTTTCCAGCTTGTCGTTGACCAGCGGGATGAGCTGCCTCTCGTAGTCCTCCGCGCGCAGCTTGTCGTTGATCCGGATGCCGACCACGTGGTCCGGAAGCCCCTCGATCATGCTCAACATGCAGATACACCCTCGTTGTGGCGCTGGATGGCTCGAACTGCTGGACGGTCAGTGTACTGCGTGAAATCGGAGGTACCGGGAAGAAGGGGACGGAGGAAGTAAATCGAAGCTGGACCCCGAAGTGAGCTTTCTCGAGAAAGGCGACTCCGACCTTTGTCGTGCTGATATATCAACCCGTCATACTTGCTTCAACCCAGGAGCAAATATGGAAACGATCCACGTGGTGCAGCCCTTCGACCGGGTGAGGAATGGCTTGAAACCAGGCCAGGTCCTGCAGTTCAAAACGGCTGACGAGGCAGCGCGCCGGGCCGGGCTGCTGGCCGGCAAGCATGCCGGCGTCGTCGCCTACAGCATGGACGTTGACGAAGAGAGCGGAGACTACGGCACGCCGCGAGTGCTGTTCGAGTCGGGGGATGTACCCGAGCTTTGATCGGCCGAACAACCGGATCGGATTCACGTGATTCCGTGCTGATACAACGCGGTCGGAGGGACTCAGGGGCGGCTATCATGACGTCATGTCCAAGCTGCTCATGAACCTGCGTAACGTGCCTGATGATGAGGCCGACGATGTGCGCGCGATGCTCGACGCGCAGCGGATCGCGTTCTACGAAACCAGGCCCAGTATCTGGGGCATCTCGGCAGGGGGAATCTGGGTCACGGAAGACGCGGCCTTCGCGGATGCCAGGCGCGCGATGGACGTCTACCAGCAGCAGCGCGCGGCCCGTGCCCGTGCCGAATACGCCGCTGCCAAGCTGGCAGGTACCGCAGAGACGTTCTTCACGTTGCTTCGTGCAGACCCGGCGCGCGTCGTGATGAGCTTGTTGGGCATCCTCTTCGCGTTGGCCTTGGTGACGATTCCGTTCTTCCTGCTGCGCGGTTAGGGCCGCCGAAAAACAGGGGGCAGAGTCGACTTTAAAAAAGTGCACCCCCTGTTTTAGTCGCTCGGCCACCCGCCCGCTTCGGGGTTTGCCCGGATCCTACTTTACGGATTGGGGCTGGGGTGTGGGTTGTCGGGCAGCGGTGGGATCGCACTCAGGTATTCATAGATCGCGCGGAGGTCGAGATCGGTTTTCTTCCCGAACGCCGGCCACGGCATGATCTGCAGCAATGCCCCTGGCGGGTCGAGCGGGTTGTGTCCCGTGCGCAACGTTATGATGAATTGATCGAGGGTCAGGCCTGCCGGCTTGCCGGTTGCATCGGGCGTGAGATTGGGCGACTTGAATGGGGATGGTGGAAACAAACGGCCACCCGCCATGAATTCGGCCGTGTTGATCTGCTCGGGCTGACCGAGATAGGGATTGCCGCCGGGGGCAAACGCCGGGTTGGTATGGCAATCGTTGCAGCCCCCCGTGTTGACGATGTAGCTCCCGAGGCCAACCAATGCAGGGTTCTTGCCGTTGAGATTGAGCGGCACCGGGTTCAACGCGAAACCCTGCCTGACCCTGCTCTCGTTGTCTTGGGCATGCAAGGCCGCGACCGGGATGGTGACGAACGCGATACCAAGCAGCATGGACTTGGTAAACCTCGCACTACGGGCTGGACATTTCATCTTTCCTCTCCTCGACTGGATGGAAGCAAACGACGCGATCTCCGCTTCGGTTTTCCATCTTCTGGACGAGGACGAGAAAGCCTTCGCGTGATCACGTCGAGCAAATCTACGGCTGACCGCCGCGATGGGTTGGGCGGCGGCGATGTAGATCGAGGGGCGGCGGAACTATTCTGGACCTTGGCGCGTAAGCACCCGGTGACGGGAATGAGAAGCGACGCCTAACGGGTCAGAACCCCTTTTTGAGGGGCTTCAGTCGCCAATGCGCTGCCAAACCGATATGGGCACGTTGCCGTCCGGACGCGGCGGTACCCGGTAGCTGAGCGTGTCGCCGCGCAGCTCGAAGGCGCGGCGTTGCTCCTGCCCTTCCCAGTTGGGGAAGGAGGCACCTTCGATATGGAACACCAACTGGTGCTTGCCCGATTCGACCGCAAGCGTGCCGTAGTGGGTGCTCGCGCCCATCACGGCCGCCCGGTATTCCTGCGCGGTGGCCTTGGCCTTGTCCGGGTTGGCAAAGCGCGGGCGGTCGGCGCGGTAGAGCTGCAGCGAGTAGTGCCCTTTGCGGTCGATCAGCAGCAGGCCCTTCGGCGCATCGCCGTAGTCGTGCGAGCGCGAGCCATCCGGATGCAGCACGTCGGCCGCCACCAGCGTCCAGGTTCCGGCGAGCGAAACATCGCCGCGGGTGTCGGCCGCTGTGGCGCCCGAGGACAGGGCCAGACCGGGCAGCAGACAGGCCGTGGCGGCAAGGCGGGAGAACAGGCGGGGCAGGTTCATGGGGTTTCCTCCTTCGAATCGGGTGGCGCACTCGTGGGTGAGGCCTCGCCGATCGTAGGGCTTGCCGACACGCGGAAAAACTGAATAATTCGACGATAACACTTTCGAATTGCTTACCGATGCCGCTCCCCAATCTCGACATGGACGCACTGCGCAGCCTGGTGGCGATCCTGCACCTGGGCGGACTGGCTCGTGCCGCGGAAAGGATCGGGCGCTCGCCCTCGGCGATCAGCCAGCAGATGCGCAAGCTGGAGTTGCAGTTGGGCCAGCCGCTGTTCCGCAAGCAGGGCCGCCGCGTGGTGTTGACCGAGGCGGGCGACCGTGTACACGCCTACGCGCGCCGCATCCTGGAACTCAACGATGAAGCGGTCCACGCGGTGCGCGGTGCGGCCGTCGACGGCGTGGTGCGCTTCGGCCTGCCGGGCGATTTCGCCGAGTCCTGGTTGCCGGCGGCGTTGGGGCAGTTCAGGAAGGCCTACCCGGCGGTGCGGGTGGATGTGCTGGTCGAACCCAACCGGTTGCTGCTCGAACGGCTCGACCGCGGCGAGCTCGATCTGGTGCTTGCCTTGAACCAAGGGGCGCGAGCGGACGCCGAGCGCCTGGCCACGTTGCCGATGACCTGGATCGGACCGGCAGGCACGGGCGAGGTCGTACGATCTGATGGCGTGCTGGATCTGGCGCTCTACCAGCCACCGTGTTTCTTCCGCCAGGCGGGTACGGCGGCACTGGATCGGGTCGGCATCGCCTGGCGGCCGGCGTTCGTCACCGCCAGCCTGCACAGCCTGTGGGCCGGCGTGGCCGCGGGGCTGGGCATCACCGTGCGCACGGCCGCCGACCTCCCGCCGTCGCTGATGCGCCTGGATGAACGTCACGGCCTGCCGGCGCTGCCAGGCGTGGACCTGTGTCTGCACACTGCCCCCGGCCTGCCGTCGGCGGCGCTAATTCACCTGCAGCAAGCGGTGATGGAGCAGGCACAGACGCATCTGGGCCAAACGGATTGAACGACCGGGCTGCGGGGCGGGGAAACAGTTCAAACGGTTCCCGACACCTTTTTGCCCACGGGTCGCGGTGAACGACGGCGCGCAATGACGAGTGCCGTCAGCAACGCGATGACCGTAGCGAGCGCGGCCAGTTCGAGCGGCGCGTCGAAGCCGTCGTGGTGTGTCGCCAGCGTGGCGGCCACCATCGGCCCGGCGATCTGGCCGATGCCGAATGCGACGGTCAGCGCGCCGATCAGGCGCGTCGGATGGCATCCAGCCAGCCGGTTGGCTTCGCGCATCGTGAACATCACCGAAGGCATGGACATGGCGCCCAGCAGCACGGTGCCGAGGAGCAGGCTGTCCAGCCGCGGCCGGTACAGGCACAGCACGATGCCCAGCAGTTGCGACAGGAGGCAAAGCGCCAATCCCGTGTAGTTGCTGCGCGGCGCCGGCAACGCGCCCACCAGCCAGGTGGTCAGCATCGCCGCCACCCCGTACAGCGGCCAGAACCATTCGCGCAGCGCCGGCATGTGCAACTGTGCGTCGGCAATCAGCGGCAGGAAGGTCGCCGGAATGATGTAGCTGAAACCCAGCAGCGCATAGATCAGGACCAGTGGCCACGGCGTGCCGCGCTGCGCCGAAGCGGACACGGCCGCCGCGGTCGCGGTGCTTTCCGGCGCGGCGAGCGGGCGCCACAGCGGTACCGCGACGAGTGCGGTCAGCACGCCGAAGACCAGCCACCAGCGTGGCGCATCCACGGTCGGCCCGTGAACGGCGGCCACCAGCGCCCCGGTGATGGCGACGCCGATACCCGGGCCGCTGAACAGCAGTGATTCCAGTCCGCTTCGTCGTTGCGCGCGCAGGCGGGCCATGCACCATGCAACGCCGTGCACCATCAGCAACGCCGCGGCCACGCCCGCCGCAAAACGACACAGCATCCACAGCGGCAGCGAGACGGTCAGGCCCATGCCCAGCGTGGCCAGCGCCAGCAACGCGATGCCGCCGCGCAGCGCGGGGCGTTGGGGCAGCGAAAGCGCGATGCAGGCGAGGGCGCCGAACATGTAGCCGATGTTGTTGATCGAGGCGAGCCACCCGCCACTGACCAGGCTCAGGCCGTCCGCCTGCATCAGTGGCAGCAGCGGCGTGAACGCGAAGCGGCCGACGCCAAGCGCCAGGGCGAGTACCGCCATGCCGGCAAGCGCTGAACGCAAAGGGGAAAGCATGCCAACTCCGATCGCCTAAGTGCGATGCATGCTAGGCTTGCCCGTACATCGAGTAAAACGAATAATTCCGAATACATTCATCGACGAAATCGAACATGGACCTTCGCGAACTGGAAGCCTTCCTGGCCGTGGTGGAAACCGGTGGCGTCGGCCGCGCCGCGGCGCGCCTCCATCGCGCGCAGTCCAGCATCACCAGCCGCATCCACCAGCTGGAATCCTCGCTGGGCATGCCGCTGTTTCACCGCGAGAGCCAGCGGTTGCGCCTCACCGTGGCCGGCGAGACGCTGGTCGACCACGCGCGCCGCCTGCTTGAACTGGCCGACCAGACCCGTACGGCGGTGCGCAGCGACGAGGTCGGCGGCAAGATCCGGCTGGGGGCGATGGAAAGCATCGCGGCCAGCCGGTTGCCGCATCCCCTTGCCCAATTCCACCGCCGCTATCCGCAGGTCTGGGTCAACCTCTCGACCATGTCCTCGCACGGGCTGGTGGCGGACGTGCAGTCGGGTGGCCTCGACGCGGCGATTGTCGGCGAGGCGGTGGATGCCACACGCTTTCGCAGCGTGCCGTTGTACGAGGAGGAACTGGTGCTGGTGGGCGCGCGCGACAGCGTGATGCTGCGGGAGCCCCGGCGCCTTGCCGGTGGCGCCGTGCTGGTCTATCACAAGCCCGGTTGCGCCTACCGCAGGCGATTCGAGCAATGGCTGGAATCCCAGCACATCGTGCCGGCGCACGTGCTGGAATTCGCCTCCTATCACGGGATGTTCGCCGCGGCGGCAGGCGGCGTGGGCCTCGGCATGCTGCCGCGTTCGGTGCTGGAAGTGTTTCCGCAGAGGGACGTCCTGTCGACGCGCGACATCGCGCCACGCCTGGCGCGCCTCAAGACCTTTCTGATCACCTCGCGCGACCGGCACCTGCCGTCGCTGGCGAGACTGGAGGAGTGCCTGCGCGAGGATGCGGCGAAGCAGCGTGCCGGGAGCGGATGCGGCCGCGTGAAGGCGGAAAAGCAGAAGGCCGTGTCGGCTGCTCGATGAGTCCCGGAGACGTGGTCACCTTCCGGCCGCGACCGTCCGCTTGAGCCCGGGCGTCCGCCTCAGGTCACCTCGCCCGGCCGCTGCGGCGCATCGGGATGCATGTCCATCGCGCCCGGCGTGGTGTTCACCAGCGGCACGAAGTTGTCGTCCGGCGTCACTTCGCGCTTGCGGCGCGTGAAGCGGTATAGCGCATAGCCAGCCAGCAGGCTGTCGAGGATCGCGAACCAGGCGAACAGGAAGGCCGGTCGCGTCAGGGTCATGAGCGCGCCGGCCAGCACCGGGCCCACCGCCGAGCCGATGCCGTTGACCAGCAGCACCGTGCTCGATCCGGACAGCAGTTCGTCCCGGCGCAGGTAGTCGACCAGGTGCGCCACCGCGATCGGGTACACGGCGAAGCTCATGCCGCCGAAGGCGAACACCAGCAGCATGGCGGCGAGGTGGCCGGCGGTCGGTAGCGCCAGGTTGGCCAACGCCGCCAGTGCCGCGGCGGCGCCGATCAGGGCAAGGGCGAGGCGCCGGTCGATGCGGTCGGACAGGCGCCCCAGCGGCAGTTGCAGCACCACGCCACCCGCGATGGCCACGCTCATGTAGGTGCCGACCTCGGCGATGCCGAGGCCGCGGGCGGCCGCGTACAGCGGTAACAGCCCCCAGAACGCGCCGAGCACCATGCCCGATATCAGCGCGCTGACCAGCGCGGTCGGCACCAGCCGGAACATGCGCCCCACCTGGACCCGCGATGCCGCGTGGATGGACGGCTGCGGTTGCGGGGTCATCACCACCGGCAGGTTCGCCGCGCAGACCAGGATCGCCACCACGCAGAACAACACGAAGCCCTCGCCGCCGAAGTGCAGGAACTGCTGCGCCACTGCGCTGGCGCCGAGGTTCAGCATCATGTAGACCGCGAACACCGAACTGCGATGTTTCGGATCGGCGGCAGTGTTCAGCCAGCTTTCGATGATCGCGTACAGGCCCACCAGCAGCAGCCCCTGCAGCACGCGTAACACCAGCCATGCCGCGTAGATCGAGGTCAGCGCCTGCACCAGCACCACCACCGCCAGCACCGAGGTGCAGAACGCGAAGGTGCGGATGTGGCCGAAGCGGTGCGTGAGCCTCGGCACCGTGTAGGTGCCGATCAGGAAGCCGGTGTAATAGGCCGAGGTCAGGATCCCGATCATCGCGACGGAAAAGCCCAGCGCCTCGCCCTGCAACGCGATATGCGTATGCAGCAGGCTCACTCCCATCAACAGGAACACGGTGCTCGACAACAGCGGTGCGGTGGTGCGGATGCTGCTCAACATGCGAAAGACCCGGGGCGGCGGAGCAGGTGCGGCTTCGGCAGGGTAACCGGGTGGGAAAGCGTTTGTCGCCGCCTTCGCGAGGACGGCCGTCGGGCTTATCTGCCGTGCGGACGGAACAGCAGGTCGAACCGGGGCGCCCAGGTCTTGCCGCCGTCGCGGGAGGCCATTGCGGTTTCGCGCACGCTGTCGCCCTGCGCCGACCAGCGCGCTCCGGAACCGATCGGAGCGCGCTGCACCTCGTCAGTACCGCGCCGCCGTCAGCGGCGCGTCGGCCCATTGCCATGCGGCTGCCTGCCGCTTCGAGGTTTCGCGCGCGGCGTCAGCCTGCCCGAGTTTCTGTTGCGCCTGCGCCAGGCCGAACAGCGACCAGCCGTTGAGCGGATAGGTCTTCAGGTCCTGGTCGAACGCATCCGCCGCACCCTTGGCGTCGCCCGCCTCGAGCAGTGCGGCGCCCAGGTAGGGACGCACCGGCAGCGGCCAGTCGGCCGGTTCGTTGTAGGCCAGGGCGTCCTCGGCGGCGACCGCGTCGCGCAACGCGGCGATGGCCTGCGCGCGTTTGCCCCGCGCTCGCAGCAGTTCCCCGCGCAGCAGGGCATCGGCCACCCGCAACACGCCGTCGGCGTGGTTGATGTCGAAGAAGCTCACTTTCGCCATGGCCGGATCGCCGACGATCGCATGCAGGGCGTCGGCCTCGCGCGCGGCTTCGGCCAGTGCGCCCTTGCGGGCGTGCGCCATGCCGCGGGCGAAGTGCCGGATCGCGGCCGGGTAGGGCAGCTCCGGGGATGTCGCGGTATCGGCGAGGATCGCGTCCCAGTCGCCGAAGCGGACCTGGGTGAGCAGCGGTGCGACCACGAACTGCTGCATGAACTGCATCGGCGCCTCGCCCATCACGGCACGGTCGGCGCGCCGGGCGGTCTGCCCGGCCGCCTGCAGCGCCAGCGTGCGCGAGCCGGTCAGGCCCGTCGTCATCGTGGCGAAGTGCCAGTTGTGCGGCACGTAGCCCAGCGGGTAGACCCCGTTGCTGCCGCGGCACATCGCCAGGAAATCCTTGTCCGCGGTGGTGGCGGCGAGGTTGATCAGGGTCGCGTCGTGGTAGCGGCCGACGCGGATGTAGATGTGCGCGGGCATGTGCACCAGGTGGCCCGAGCCGGGCGCCAGCGCCGCCAGAGCATCGGCCCAGGGTTCGGCACGCTGCGGCTCGGGCGAGGACTCGGTGGCGTGGATGTAGTAGTGCATCGCGCCGATGTGGCGCGGGTTGCGCGCCAGCACGCGTTCCAGTTCGCCGAGCAGGCGCGGGGTGAATGCGGCCGGGGCGCCGTCCTTTTCCCAGTACGCCCATGGCGAGAGATCCATCAGCGCTTCCGCGTACAGGGTCGCCGCGTCGTCGTCCTCGGGGAACTGCGCGACCACGCGCGCCATCGCTTCGGCGTAGGCGCGGTCCAGCGGTTTGCGGTCCTCCGGTGCCGGGTCGGCGTAGCGCGCCTGCAGCGCCTGGATCAGCGCCCGGTCGGCCGGGCGCGCCGTGGCGGCCAGGCTGGCTGCGCGCGCGGCGAGGGCGGTGGCGTCCTTCGCCTGCGCCGGGTCCATCGGCAGGTTGATGTTCGGCCCCAGCACCAGCGCCTGGCCCCAGACGCACATCGCGCATTGCGGGTCCAGTCGCGCCGCTTCGGCAAAGGAGCGCCCGGCGGCTTCGTGGTTGAAGCCATAGGCCATGCGCAGGCCCTGGTCGAAATAGCGCTGCGCCGCGGGCACCCGGGTGGCTACGTCGTGGTGCAGGTCGCCGAAGGTATCGAACAGCGGCGGGGCGGCGGCTTCGGTGGCGGGTGCGTCGCTGGCGGTCTTCTGCGCCGGGTTGCAAGCCGCCAGCGCGACTGCCAGCAGCGGCAGGAACAAGAATCGATGGATCATCGAGGTTCTCCCAGGATCGGTTCGGGAACAGGAGAAAGCGGCGGACAGAATAGCTGGAGTTGGCGGCAATGCGTGCTCGAATTCGGCTTTCCACGCGCGGATTGGCCGTCCGTCCATACCGTCCACGGACACATTGTCCTCGTCAGGTTTTGGCCGTCCAGCCGGCTGTTGCGGCCGCGTGCCGGAAAGCTCACCATGAGCGATGCGCACGAGTACTTCGTCGCGTTCGCCCGCATCAAACGGGCGATGGGGGCAGTGGGGGGACGAACCAGTTTTGGGCCGGCACGAGCGCCGCCGTGTGCCCGGGTTTCCGGGTCAGGCGCGGCTCCGCGTGCCATTCGACTCGACGGGCTCCGGCACCGTGATGGACGAGGTCGCCGGGCCTGGTCGAGCCATCCGTTGCGGCAAACAGCAGCCGGGGGCGTCATGACCACCAATCACGCGCAAGCGCTCGATCTACCCACCAGCCCGCATGTCATGGCGGCCGTCGACCGCTGGATCTGGGTCTTCATGGCGGCCTTCTTCATCGCCATCACGCTGACCGGATTCGTGCCGGACTCGCTGCAAAAACTCGCCATGGTGCGCGCCGGGGCGCGGCCGCCGTTCCCGCCGATCCTGCACGTGCATGCGGTGTTGATGGGCAGCTTCCTGCTGTTGCTGCTGGCCCAGTCCTGGCTGATGGCAACCGGCCGTCGTGATCGGCACCAGCTGCTGGGCCGCGTGGCTTTCGTGCTCGTGCCGGCCATGGTCGTGGTGGGTTTCATCCTCGTCCCGGCGATCTACCATCAGGTCTGGAACGGAGCGCAGACGGCGCCGCCGCCGGTGCGGGAGCAACTGCGGCAAACGCTCCTGTTCCTCGACAACATCGCGTTGCTGCAGCTGCAGGCCGGCATTCTCTTCACCGTTTTCATCTGGCTGGCCTTGCGCGCGCGACGTACCGACCCGGGCTTTCACAAGCGGATGATGTTCCTGGCGACGGCATGGCCGTTGCAGGCGGCGATCGACCGGATCACCTGGTTGCCCTCCATCTATCCCGGCCCCGTCTCGACCGACATTTACACCTTGCTCGCGGTGTCGCCGATGTTCCTGTGGGACGCGAGCCGGCATCAGTCGGTACCCCGCGTCTACCTGGTCTGGCTGGGCGTGTCCCTGCCTGTTGCCATCACCATCCAGCTGTTATGGGATGCGCCGGCCTGGCACGCATTCGCGCCGCGATTCCTGGCGCCGTGACCACGGGGCGGCCGGCCGGACCCGACGCCGTGGCGCGTCCGCTGCTGGCCGGCAGGGCCTATAGCGGGTGTTGCCGATAGAACAGTTCGAGTTGCCGGTAGACGTCCGGCAGATGCTCGCGCAGGTTGGCGGGCGTCTCGAAAAATTGCTCGCTGGCGACCGCGAAGAACTCGGCGGGATTTTCCAGCGCATACGGGTCGATCGGCAGGTCGACGCCGTCGCCTTGCGCCTGCTTGAGGCGGTCCCACGCCGTGGAAAACACCCGTGACCATTCCCGCCGATCCATGCGCCGGTGCAGCGGCGGGAAACCGTTGGCGTCGCCGTTGAGCATGTCGAGCTTGTGCGCCATTTCGTGGACGACCACATTGTGCCCCGGTTTCCTTCCGCCATTCTGCACATCCGCCCACGACAGGATCACCGGTCCGCGCCCCCATGCCTCACCGGCCATCACGCTGCTGGTCTGGTGAACCACCCCCGCTGCGTCGGTGTGTGGGCGCCGTGGAATGAACGCGTCCGGGTACACGATGACGCTGTGCCAGCCGTCGTACCAGTCGATGCCCAGTTTCAGGATGGGTACGCAAGCATGCGCGGCGATCAAGACACGGTCGGCGTCGCCAAGATGCAAGCCCTTGGTCGGCTCCAGCGACTTGCTCTGCAGGAACAGCGTTGCCAGCACGCGTAGCGTGGCCTGGTCGGAAGCGCCCAGCCGGCGCGCTGCAGTACAGCGCTGCAGCGCGTCTCGCCACAGCGATTCGGCGATCGGGCGCCGCGCGATGGTGCGCCGTACACGCCAGTTTCTGATTTTGGTGAACATGGCCACACGCTGGAGGGAGTCGCAATCCAACAGCATCTGGGCCGACGCGCCCTTTCTCAAGAAGGAGGGCAGGGGCAGAGCCTGGGGTTTCCCCACGAATCCGTTCCGGTGCGCCCATTCCTGGTTGTATAGCTTCGGGCGCGCAGATAGCGAAGGCGGCCATGGCCGCCTTCGCACGGGAAGCAACGACGCGGGTCAGGCGGTGAGCGCCGGAGCCATGCCGGTCAGGGTGTCGTCGCCGCACACATCACGCCACAGGTGGTACATCATCCCGAACATCACCGCGAACATCATCAGAAACAGCGCGATATAAAGCGGAACGATCACCAAGAGCACCAGCCATGGGCTGATGAGCTTGGCGAGCAGGGTGACCAGAAGGAGCACGATCACCAAGGCGACAGCCACGACAATCCAGGCCAGGACGGAGCTCACTGCAAACACGAGCAGCGGCAGCAGGTTTTTCAGCGCGCCGATCATGCCGTCGCCGATGGCGCCGAACACGCTGCGACGGCGCAGCGCGACCTGGCCGAGGCTGATCGCGTAGAAAGCTGTCATGAAGAGGCCCAGCACCATGAACAGCGCCATGGTGATCCCGAAACCGTCGGGCAACACCGTTGGCGGTGGCTGATGGCTGGCCTGTGCGGTCAGCACTTGCATGTACCAGCTGGCGATGCCGCCTCCGGTTGCCGCGATGGTGATCCCGAACATGGCGACATAGACCACGATCATTGCCAGCCCGTAGCCGATCAGGCGCAATGCTTCGCCTTGTCGATAAGGCTTGAAGATGTCGAGCGCGCGGGCCGGCAGCCCACGCTCGGCCGCATCGATCATCTGCAGATAGCCCGCGTAGAGCGGCACGGTCAGCAGACCGAGCAACATGGAGACCGCCATGATCCAACCGAAGGTTGCCACGCTCGGCTGCGTGCCTGCATTGATCGCGTGGAACTGCAAAGGCAGTGTGATCAGCGACGGCAACAGGCACGCCAGCATCAGGAAGGCTGCCCCTCCGAGCAATGGTTTTGGATGGCGGTAGCTCGCGCTGAAACCTTGCGTCAGCCAGCCAAAGCCGGCCAACGGTCCCCTGGATCGTGTCGTCATGTGTCGATTCCCCGATGATCGGCGCCCCCGCGCCGTGCAGGCCGAGCATAGCGGGTAGCAGCCAATGCCATCCATGCGTATTCGGATTCTGGAGAAACCCAGGAGCTCAGATAGAGCTTCTCGCGTCTCTGGTCCCATCCCTGCGCTTTATGTAACCCAATAATGCGATGTCTCTGTTCCGCTCGCCGGTCCGAACTTGACGTGTGCCTTGCCGTTACGTCACTTTTCCGGAAGTCGGACCACCGAGCGACTGCCTCATGCGACGCGAAATCGCCATCGTCGTTTTTCCGGGATTCCAGCTGCTGGACGCCGCTGGCCCGGTAGCCGTGTTCGAAATGGCGGAGCGGTTCCGGCCCGACAGCTATTCGATAAATGTGCTCGCCCCGGCGGGTGGCGTCGTGCGCAGTTCCTCGGGCGTAAGCCTGGCGGCGGCGCCGCTGGAGCGGCGCGGTTTCGATACCGTGGTGGTATCGGGCGGCAGCATGACGCTGGTGGAGGAGAGCCAGCGCGATATCGTCCCCTGGCTTTGCGACGACGCGTGGCGCCGCACGGCCGGTGTCTGCTCCGGTGCGTTTTTCCTGGCGGAAGCCGGCCTGCTCGATGGCCGGCGCGCCACCACGCACTGGGATGTGGCCGAGCGCTTCCGGGCGCGCTATCCGAACGTGCGGCTCGATGCCGACCGCATGTTCATCAGGGACGGCAAGGTATGGACGTCGGCGGGCATTTCCGCGGGGATCGATCTCGCGCTGGCGCTCGTCGAGGACGACCTCGGTCCCGGCATTGCGCGGCGCACGGCCCAGCAGCTCGTGGTCCACCAGCGACGGCACGGCGGGCAGTCGCAATACTCGGCCCTGGTGGAACAGGGCGGCAGGACCGGACGCTTCGGCGACCTGATCGGCTGGATGCGTGCGCGCCTCACCGAGCCGATGACGGTCGAGCGGCTGGCCGCGCGCGCGGCGATGAGCCCGCGCAACTTTGCCCGCGCCTTCGTGGCGGAGATCGGCGCGACACCGGCGAAGGTGGTCGAGGGCCTGCGGCTGGAGGCCGCCCGCGTCGCGGTCGAGACGAGCCATCTCAGCCTGGACCATATCGCCGCATCGACGGGTTTTGGCGACGCCAGCCGCATGCGCCGCGCGTTCGTCCGTGCCTTCGGCATGCCGCCCCAGACCCTGCGTCGAAGCGCGGGCGTCTGACTCCACATGTTGCTGCAGGGTGGGCGATCGCCATGCGTTGCGTGCGTGGCGCCCGAGTCGCGCTGGCAGTTTTCGCCGGGAAATTGTCCTTGTGGGCAATGGTCGAACCTGCGATAAAAAAGTGCGCCTCGGCTGCGTGAGCAACGCGGGTCCGACCCTGCTTGAGCGCTTGCGGGCTTGCGCCAACCAGGTGGCCCTTGGCGGCATGCGAACGTGCAGATTCGATGCGGGTCCTGCAGCGGGGCTGAAAATCACCACACCACGGCTCGAGGTTTCACATGCGTCTGATTCTGCTCGTTTCGGCAATGCTCCTGTGTCTGGGTGTGGCGCGGGCGTCCCCATCCTCTCCCGCGGCGTCCTCGACGCGGCTCGACCACATCCTTCTCTGGGGGCGCGGCATCGATCAGGTGACCTCGGTCATGGCGGTCAAACTGGGCTTTCAGGTACGGCCCGGACATGACCCGGGCGGGGTCGCCAACCGCTACGTCCGGTTCGCCGACAGCAGCTTCATCGAACTACTGGGCATCACCCGGCCCGACCCGGCTTTCGATCCGGGGATGAAGGAAGACCAGCAGGCGCTCAAGGGCGGGCCCGGATCGCGCAGCTTCGGTTTTCGGTCCTCCGAGCTCGATGCGATCTACCGCCGGCTCAAGAGACTCAACTATGCAGTCACGCCCTTTTTCACAGGGCCGGACAGCGCGAAGCCGGGCTGGCGATTGTTCGCGTTCGATCACGCGCCGCTGTCGAGCAACACCTTCTTCATCGACTATGCCGCCGACTACGCCCCCGACCAGTTTGATCCTTCGAATGCCGGCGATTACCGGGCAACGCGCGAACACCCCAACGGTGTGCGCGAATTGTCGGCGATGTGGCTGGTGTCGGCCGATGCGGATGCCGACCGCAGGCAGCTCGAAACGATGGGTTTTGGCCACGCAGTGCCGGTCAAGTTGCCCCAGCTCGGTGCCAAAGGCTTCTGCGTGCCGGTCGGACCGACGGCGCTGCTGGCGCTTCAGCCTGACGGCGCGGGTGTCGCCGCCGAGGTGATGGCCAGTGGTGGCCCGCGCGTCCTGGGCGTGAGCGTCGGCGTCGCCGATCTGGCGCGTGCGCAACGCTGGGTCGAACGCGGCTACGAGCGCAGGCTGACAACCTACCGCGGTCTGTCCGGCGAGTCCTTCCTTGCGCCGACGCGGGACGACCTCGGTCTGTCGATCGAGTTCCACGCGATCCAGCCCGGCATGGCGCCGTGTGCCGATGCGGGCATCTAGGTTGGCCACATCGGCAAGGAGGTGCGCTGTTCGCTGGAACTCGAGGCGCCTTCCCGCGCCGTACACGTGTCGGGCGGCAACGTGAACACAAGGATCCCGTGATCACGTGCCACCAGACGTCCCGTCGGGGTCGTCGTCGATCGATGTGGGGCAGCGACATGACAACCACGCCTGAAACCAGTTGGCCCGCGTTGCCTTACGGCGCATGGAAGGACACCTACGCAACCCTGCATATGTGGCTGCAGGTGATCGGCAAGGTCGCGCTGGCGCAGGCGCCGCCACTCAATCATTGCTGGTCGGTGGCCTTGCGCGTCACGCCGCGGGGACTGGCGACGCGCTCGCTGCCGTACGGCGCCCGTTCGTTCACCCTCGAGCTCGACTTCATCGACCACCAACTGGCCGTCCGCGCCTCGGACGGCCAGACGCGGACGCTGGCGCTGGTGCCGCGCAGCGTGGCCGATTTCTACCGCGAATTGATGACGACCCTGGACGCGATGCGATTGCCCGTGAAGATACTGCCCGGAGCCGTCGAGGTTGCCGAGCCGATCCGGCTCGACCGGGACACGCAGCACCACGCCTACGACCCTACGTATGCCAACCGCCTGTGGCGGATCCTCGTGCAGGTCGATCGCGTGTTCACCGCTTCGCAATGCGCGTTCGTCGGCAAGAGCAGTCCCGTGAACTTCTTCTGGGGCAGTTTCGACCTGGCGGTGACGCGCTTCTCCGGTCGTCGCGCGCCGCCACGCGAGGGGCCGGCATTCGAGCGCGACGCGTACTCGCACGAAGTCATCAGCCACGGCTTCTGGCCCGGCAGCGGAGCCTTGCTTGAACCTGCGTTCTACGCGTACGCCGCGCCGGAACCGCCGGGACTGAAGGAGGCGCGCGTGCAGCCGCAGCCTGCCTATTATCATCGCGAGCTCAACGAGTTCATCCTGCCCTACGACGCGGTCCGGCAAGCCGATGCGCCGGACGAAATGATCCACGCCTTCATCGACAGCACCTACGCACGCGCCGCCGACCTGGCCAAGTGGGATCGAAACGCGCTCGATCGCCGCGCCATGGCGTAGAGCACACGGACCGTTCTGAAAACAGGAGGGCTCAGAGTGGGAGGCCATCCACCTGAGCGCCTCACGCAAGGTTTGCGCGCGGCCACGTTCACCAGGGCTTCCTCACACCGCCGGCGGGGATGTCCGCTTGATGTGCCTGCGCCCGAGCAGATCAAGGTTCGGGTCAGTCGCTGTTGGTCACCCCCGCTATCACTGGCAACAGCACGGCACTGCGCCCAGCGGCCCCGTGCTCGATCGTCACCGTCGCCTTGCGGTAGTCGGCCGGCTTGGCGAAGAGGATGTTGGGCACGTAGCTCTGCGGGTTGCGGTCGTAGAGCGGGAACAGGCTGGACTGGATCTGCACCATGATGCGGTGGCCGGGCTTGAACTCGTAGTTCACGGTCGGCAGGCGGAACTTGTATTCCTGCACCTGGTTCGCCGGAATCGGCGACGGGTCGGAGAAGCTCTTGCGATAGCGCCCGCGGAAGATGTCGAGCGAGACCGGCAACTGGTAGCCGCCCATCGTGGGGTCGCTCGGATCGGTGCCGGGGTAGACGTCGATCAGCTTGACCACGAAGTCGCCGTCGGTGCCGGTGGTGCTGGCGAAGAGGTCGGCGATCGGCGCGCCCTGGACCGTCACGGCCTTGGTCAGCACCGGCGTGGCGTAGGTGAGCACGTCGGGCCGGTCCGCCACGAAGCGCTGGTCGTGGACCAGCCAGGTGCGCCAGCGATCGTTCTTCTGCGGAATCGGGCGCGGCAGATAGGGCACCGGCTTGGCCGGATCGGAGACGTAGCTGTCGCTGCCGTCGGCCGGCTGCTGGAAGCCGAGGCCCATGTCCGCCTGCAGGTAGAGCGGGGTGAGCGACTGCTCGCTGGCCGGCTTCCAGTTCGCGAAGCTGTCCCAGTGCTGCCCGACCGCGTTGTAGATCATCGCCTCGGGCAGCGGCTTGGGCAGCGGGGTGCCGCGCAGGTAGTGGTTGAACCAGGGGATCATCACCTGCTGGCGGAACTGGGCGGTGGTGTTGCCCGGCCACTTGAGCGGTCCCATGTTCCAGCCGTCGCGGTTGATCTGGCTGTGCCACCAGGGGCCGATGACAAGGTGATTGTTGGCGCCGTGCCCGGCCTTCTTGAGCGCTTCCCAGGCATGCACGGCACCGTAGATGTCTTCCTGGTCCCACAGGCCCTGCAGCCACATCGTGGGCACGCTGGAGGGATGCGCGACGAGCAGCTTGTCGAGCGCCTGCAGTTGCCAGAAGGCGTCGTAGGCCGGGTGCGCGGCGAAGCGGTTCCACCAGGGCAGCTGCTTGAAGCCGTTGGCCTCGGCATAGGCGCCGGCCGAGCCCGCGTCGAGGAAATTGGTGTAGTCGTCGTAGCTCTCGCGCGGGATGTTCTCGCCCTCGCCCTTCTTGCTCGTCTGGCCGCTGAAGTAGTCGAGGTTCACCTGGCGCAGGGCGCCGTAGTGGTACCAGTCGTCCCCCATCCAGCCGTCGATCATCGGGCTTTCCGGCGCCGCGACCTTCAGCGCGGGGTGCGGGTGGAGCAGGGCCATGGCGACCGTCCAGCCGTCGTAGGACGAACCGATCATGCCGACCTTGCCGTTCGATTCCTTGGTGTTTTTCACCAGCCAGTCGATCGTGTCCCACGCATCGGTGGTGTCGTCGGTGGTGGTCGGGTTGAGCGGCCCCATCGGCGGGCGCGTCATGATGTAGTTGCCTTCCGAGCCGTATTTGCCGCGCACGTCCTGCCAGACCAGGATGTAGCTGCCGTCAGCCCAGTCCTTGTCGCCCGACCACACCGCGTCGGCCATGTGCGGACTGTTGTCCGGCACCATGCCGCTGGCCTTGTATGGCGTGCGTTCGAGCAGCATCGGCAGGTCGTGCGCGCCCTTCGGGATCAGGATCACGGTGTGCAGCTTCACGCCGTCGCGCATCGGGATCATCACGTCGCGCTTGATGTAGTCGAAGTTGCCTTGCGGCTGTTTCCAGTCGGTGGGGATGTCGGACCCGGTCTGGATCATGTCGGGCGTGACCTTCGCCGATTCCTGGCCCGTCGGGGGCATCGCGAACGCGGCGGCTGACAAGAGGCAGGCAAGCGAAACGAGTGCCGCGCCCAGAGTGGTTTTCTTCATGTCCGGAAGGTCCTCGTGATGGTGGTCGCGTCCGCAATCTACCGCGATTGCCCACCGCGACTATGAGAGCGGTCACAAGGATTTTGCAATCCGGATGCAAGGAAGGGCGTCCAAAAAGGGGGGGAGCTTTAGTGCAGTTTCCTGACAGAGATGGCGGACCCGGGTCTATGACGCCGCCTCGCCAATGACGAGCCGGGAAGCGCCGTGCCGGTGGCGAACCATCAGGCAGAACGCGGCGCAGTGCGTGATCATCAGCAAGGGCACGTAGAGGATCGGGATCGCATAGGCGGCGCCCAGTTCGCCCGACAGCGCGGGAAGGTTGAGCGTGATGCCGTGGTAGTAGTCGACGATGAGGTCGAGCATTCCCACCACGTTGAACGCGACGGTGAACAGCCAGAACAGCGGCCGCGTGCGGATGGTCAGCAGCGCCAGCATGGCCAGCACGCCGGTGGCCAGGTCGCCGTAGGCGGCGAACGTGGCGAAGCCGGCGGGCAGGTGCGGACCGACGACGCCCGGCACGAGGAACACCAGCCCGAAAAAGCGGAAGCTGTGCAGGGTGGCGATGGCGCGATGTGCCGCGACGGCATCCATGGATCCGAGCCGCGGCCACACGTACGCACGGAAGCAGAGCAGCCAGGGCACGTAACCCAGGCCCAGGTGCAGGGTGAAAATGATCGCTGGTGACATGGGGGATCTCCTGTCAGGCGTGCGTTGCCACGCCATCGAATGCGCCGGCCACGCAATGTTGTTCTGCGATACCGATGGAATCCGGATGCCCGCAGTGGCGGATGTCCGGGTGGGAGATGCAATGTAAGACCGTTTCCGGCGAGGGACTACTTGCGATAATGTCGACGAGGTATGAAGCAGAACTTCACAGTCAGGCAGGGCGCGCTCGACGGCGTGGAAGTGTTCCTCGGCGTGGCCGAGCATCGCAGCTTCCGCAAGGCGGCCGCGGCGCTCGGAGTGACGCCGTCGGCGGTCAGCCAGACGGTGCGTGCGCTCGAGGCGCGCATCGGCGCGGCGCTGTTCATGCGCACCACGCGCAGCGTCGGCTTGACCGAAGCCGGCGAACGTTTCCTTGCGCGCGCCAAGCCCGCTTTCGAGGAGCTGGTCGCAGCGAGCGAGGTGGCGCGTAATCTCGGACAGCGACCGAGCGGCCTGCTGCGTCTGTCGGTGCCGCGCGCGGTGGTGTCGGTCCTGCTGGAGCCGCTGGTCGCCTCCTTCTGCGAGGCGTGTCCCGAGGTCGAGGTGGAGATCGCCGCGAGCGAGGAGCTGATCGACGTCGCGGCCAAGGGGTTCGATGCCGGCATCCGGCTGGGCCAGCTCATCGCCGCCGACATGGTGGCGGTGCCACTGACGCCGCCGTTTCGCTTCATCGTCGTCGGCAGCCCCATCTACTTCGCCCGCCGCGATCCGCCCGAACGCCCGGACGACTTGCGTGACCACGCCTGCCTGCGGCTGCGACGCTCCTCGGGGGCGCTGGCGCTGTGGTCGCTCGTCGACCACGGCCGCCCGGTCGAGATCGCCGTGTCGGGGCCCTTGATCGCCAACGATTTCGTCACCACGCTCGGCGCCGCCATGAGAGGCATCGGTCTCGCCCAGGTACCCGAGCCGATCGCCGCGAAGGCGCTGGCGACGGGAGACCTCGTGCAGGTACTGGAGCCGTACGCGCCGACGGCGCCTGGCATGTTTCTCTACTACCCCAGCCGCCGGCAGATGCTGCCCAAGCTGCGCGCCTTCGTCGATCACGTGAAACGCCGCGCGATTGCCGCCGACACAACCCGAGGCCGCACGGACTGACGGGGGGAAAGTTCCCCCGTCACCTTATTGAAACAACACCTTTTGAACCAGCCCAGACCGCGGCCGCCCAAGGTTCGTTGTTGCTTTCTTCGCGCGGCGCGTTTAAACCTTGATCATCCCCCGCGCTTGCCCAGGCCTTCATGAAGCGACCCGCCACGTTTTCGTTGTATCCCGCCGTGCTGTTGCTTGCCGTTGCTGTCGCATCGGCCGGCGCTGCCGCGGCTTCCACAGCCGGTGCTTCGCCAGGCCAGGAACTGCGATCGCCAAGCGCGACCGTCACGCCCAACGCGCAGCTGGCTTCGCCGCAAATTGCGCGGCGCGTCGAGGCGCTGCTCAAGCAGATGACCCTGGGCGAGAAGATCGGCCAACTGGTGCAGTACAACGACCAGGGTTTCAGCGCGACCACCCCCGACGGCAACAAGGCGCTGGCCGCCAATCCGGAGACGAAGACCCGGGTGGACGCCATGCAGCTCGCGCGCGAAGGGCGGCTGGGCTCGATGCTGAACGTCATCGGCGCCGAAAAGACGCGCGCCTTCCAGGAAGCGGCGATGCACAGCCGCCTGCACATCCCGATCCTGTTCGGCGCCGACGTGATCCACGGTTACCGCACGATCTACCCGGTGCCGCTGGGCCTGGCCGCGTCGTGGGATACCAGGTTGGTCGAGGACGTCTCCCACATGTCCGCGACGGAGGCCACCACCGCGGGCGTGAAGTGGTTCTATTCGCCGATGGTGGACATCTCGCGCGACGCGCGCTGGGGCCGCTCCACCGAAGGGGCGGGGGAAGACCCGTACCTGGGTTCGGCGATGGCGCGCGCCTACGTGCGTGGCTACCAGGGCAGCGACCTGTCGAAGCCGGACAGCGTCGCGGCCTCGGTCAAGCACTTCGCCGCCTACGGCGCGGCCGAGGCCGGGCGCGAGTACAACACGACCGACATGTCCGACATCCGCCTGCGCCAGGTCTACCTGCCGCCCTACAAGGCCGCCGTCGAGGCGGGCGCCGCGACCATGATGAGCTCGTTCAACGCGCTCAATGGCGTGCCGGCCACGGCCAACCCGTACCTGATGGACGAGATCCTGCGCAAGGAATGGGGCTTCGACGGCTTCGTGGTGAGCGACTACACCGCGGTGATGGAATTGAACAACCACGGCATCGCGCTCGATGCGGCCACCGCCACCGAAAAGGCGCTGAAGGCCGGCGTCGAGGTGGACATGATGTCCCACTTCTACGACACGCAGATTCCGAAGCTCCTCGCCGAACACAGGCTGTCGATGGCCACCGTGGACGAGGCGGTGCGCCGCGTGCTGCGCGTGAAGTTCGCGCTGGGGCTGTTCGAGCATCCCTACGCGCAAGGCGCCGAGGTGACGCATGCGGTGCCGGGCCATCGCCCGCTGGTGCGGCGCGCCGCCGAGGAATCTTTCGTGCTGCTGCGCAACGCGCCGGTCGGCGGCAAGGCGGTGCTGCCGCTGCGCGAGGGCGTGAAGTCGGTGGCGCTCATCGGCCCGCTTGCGGATGCCTCCAACGAAATGCAGGGCGCATGGGGCGGCGGAACCCAGGCGCCCGACGTGGTGACCCTGCGCCAGGCGCTGGAGCGGCGCATGCAGCAGCGCGGCGGCCACCTGCTGTTCGCGCAAGGCACCGACATCGACGGCGATTCGACCGCGGGCTTCGCCGCCGCGCTGCAGGCGGCCCGCCAGGCGGACGTGGTGGTGATGGCGCTCGGCGAATCGTCGGCGATGAGCGGCGAAGCCGGCTCGCGCGCCCACCTCGACCTGCCGGGCAATCAGCAGCAACTGCTGGAGCAGGTGGCCGCCACCGGCAAGCCGGTGGTGCTGCTGGTGTTCTCCGGCCGCCCGTTGGTGCTGGACTGGGCGGCCCGGCACGTGCCGGCGATCATGGCGGTGTGGTTCCCGGGTACCGAGGCGGGCAACGCGCTGGCGAACGTGTTGTTCGGCGACGTGGCGCCCAGCGGCAAGCTGCCGATGAGCTTTCCGCGCGCGGTGGGACAGGAGCCGCTCTATTACAACCAGTTCCCGACTGGCCGTCCGCCGGGCGCCGCCGACCTGTCCAGGCCGCCTGCCGGCGACACCCGCTTCGTCTCGCGCTACATCGACGTGCCGAACGATGCGCTGTTCCCGTTCGGTTACGGATTGAGCTACAGCAGCTTTGCCTACTCCAACGTGCGCGTCTCGCGCCGCACGTTGCCGGTGGCCGAGGCCAACCGGCCGGACGCCAGGTCGCTGCTGACCGTGACCGCCACACTGACCAATACCGGTGGACGCGAAGCCACCGAAGTCGCCCAGCTTTACGTGCGCAACCTCGGTGCCAGTGTCGAACAGCCGGTGCGCAGCCTGAAGGGCTTCCAGCGCGTCACGCTCAAGCCGGGCGAGTCGCGGCAGCTGCGCTTCGAGTTGGGCTTCCCGGAGCTGTCCTTCTACGACGTGCGCAGTCGCCAGGTCGTGGAGCCCACGCACTACACCGTGTGGGTCGGCGGCAGCTCGCAGGCGACGGAGCAGGCGGAGTTCGACGTCACGCGATAGACGGCTGCCGGTTGCCAAGCCGGCGGTTCCGCCCCGATCAGCCGTCGTGTTTTTCCCGAAACGCGGCCTCTCCGGCTTCCGACACCTTGTCCCATTCCGGGTCGATCGCGGCGCCGGGGACGTAAAGCTCGTGCCAGTTCCACCACTTGTACGGCCGGGTCTGCGGATAGCCCTCCGGCGAGTCCTCCCACGATTCCTGGCGCCCCAGCGCCGTCATGTCGAGGTAGCTCCAGACGGTGCCCATCGCCTCGTCGCCGCGGCCGTTGATGAAGTAGGTGCGGAACACGCGGTCGCTGTCGCGGACAAACGCGTTGTGGCCATGCCACTCGTCCACGCCGAAGTCGGCGTCGAAGCTGTCGGTGATCGTGTACCACGGGATTTTTTCCCAACCCATCCGCGCCTTCAGGCGCGCGATGTCGGCCTGTGGTGCGCGCGAGGCATACACAAGCGTCGTGTCGCGTGCGTTCAAGTGGGCGAGATGGGACACCTGATCCGCTCCCAGGGAACAGCCGATGCAGGCATGCTCCGGCCAGCCATGCACGCCCGGCTCGAAGAAGGCGCGGTAGACGATCAGCTGACGGCGGCCCGCGAACAGGTCGAGCAGGCTTGCCTTGCCGTCGGGCCCTTCGAACGCATAGGACTTTTCCACCGCCATCCACGGCATGCGTCGTCGCTCGGCGGCCAGCGCGTCACGGGCGCGGGTCATGGCCTTCTCCCTGACGAGAAGCTGCTCACGCGCGGCCTCCCATGCTTGCGGCGGCACCACCGGTGGCGTGTTCATGGCGCGGCGTCCTTCCTTCCGACCGTCCTCGGTTGATTTGTTCGTGGTCATCGCAGCCTCCGGATGAGAGCGATCTCTCGTGGGTTCGGGCCGGGACGCGATAGCGTTCACGGCCGATCGCTCGCTGTGGGTGATGGGCCCGTTTTACCGCCGGATGCCGGACGGCGGGAGTGACAAGTGTGGCGGGATTCATGCGTGTGGCCGCTGAAAGCGCCAGGCCAACGGGTCGCTTGCGATTGCCTGGATCCAGCCGCCGGGCGGAAGTTCTGATATGTTGGCCCCGGGAAGCGCGTTTGCATGTCCATTCGCATTTATCCGGCGGGAGGTCAGCCACATGGGGCACGACAAGTCACGCTCGAGCGTTTCGGTCGGCACGGTCGACTGGAATGATCCGAATCTGGATGCGCTGCTGCAGAAAGTCGACGGCTGGAGGCTCGACAACCGCAGCGACCAGCCGCCGCAGGAAGTGCAGATTCATATCAGCTCCGGATGGACGGCCAATTCCGTCGTCAGCAAGCCTGCGCAGCTGATTTCGATGGATGAGCAAACCATGGTGCTGGTGACCCGGTTTCCGGTTCCGCAAGGCGACCACGTGCGCGTTGACAGCCAGCATGCGGACGGCACGCGTACCGTGTGGGGCTGGATCGTCGAAGGACGCGAGGGTCACCGCGTCGAGGATCGCGAGCACGGCCTGTTCCTGAATAAGTTGCGCATCGGCTGACGGCATAACCGCCGGTCCCGACGTCGCGACAAGGGGCTACTTCCCGCGCGCCAGCTCCTCTTCCACCGCGCTGAACGCGGAGCGCCCGCCAAGCCGTTGATCCGGCATGCCGGTCGCGAACCAGACGACGCCGGTGCCATGCTCGCGATCCACCCACAGCCCCGCTTGAAGGCCGTAGGCGGAACCGGAATGCCCGATGCGTTCGATGCCGTCGCCGAACGGATCGTCGTGACAGCCCGTGGCCGGCGTGGCCAGGGTTTGCACGGCCATGCCGTAACGGCAGAAGAAACCCTTGCCGCGGTCGTCGGTGTCTTCTTCGTAGGTCAGGCCGTCGCCGTCGTGGTACCGCCAGAGTGGAGTGGCCAGCGCCTGCACGGAGGCGGGCGTCAGCACTTGCACGCCGTCGATGCGGCCATTGTCCAGCAGCAGCCGCCCGATGCGCGCGAGGCCATTGGCCGAGATGCGCAGGCCGCCCTGCGGCGAGAACAGTGCGCCGTTCTCGCCGGCACGCCATTGCGCGAGGTTGCAGCTGCCGTCCTGGGCGGGAACCACCGGGCAGTCCGGTTTGCGGCCGTGGTTGTCGTCCTTCACCGGCTTGCCGTCGACGTCATACAGCACCACCGCACGCGCAGCGGTTGCCTCGCTGCACGTGTCCCAGTTGAAGCATCCGTCGATGTTCAGCGGCTTCAACACCAGGCGCTGCATCAGCCGGTCGAAGCGCTCGCCGGTGGCACGCTCCATCACCTGGGCCACCAACGGGAAGTTGAGGTTGGTGTAGCGAAAATATGTTCCCGGCGCGTGTTGCGTGTCCCAGGCACGCGGATCCTTGAGGATGTCGCGCAACTGTCCGCCCAACGGCGTCTGCCAGTAGCCGGCGGCGTCGGTAAGGCTGGAGCGGTGCGACATCAGCAGGCGCAGCGTGATGGGCGTGTCGGGGAAGGCCGGATTGCGCAGCGGCCAGCCCAGTTGCCCGGAGACGTCGGCATCCAGGTTGAGCTTTCCAGCCTCCACCAGACGCATCACGCCGATGGCGGTGACCAGCTTGGAGATCGAGGCGATGCGCACCGGGTCATCGGCGGTGACCTTGCGTCCGTCGGCTTTGTCGGCGAAGCCGTGGACCTGGGTCGACGTGATGCCGTCGCGGTCGAAGCCGACACGGACGGTGGCGACGGGGCCACTTGCCCGTACCGTGCCGGCGAGAAGAAGCAGGCCGAGCAGACAAATGCTTCCGCCTTTGCGCATCCAGCGGGTGCTCATGGGTATCGCCTCCGACATGGGGTCTGCCGGCATTCTAGTGATGGCGGCACATTCCTGGTTTTCGGTTTTCGCGGTGCATCGGGTCCGCATTCCACGGCCGGGAATGCGGACCCCTTACGGAAGGGCTGCCGGTGTGCCGCGCGATCACGGCACCGCAGCGGTGACCACGATCTCGATTTTCCAGTTCGGCCTGGCCAGCTTTGCCTGCACCGTGGCACGCGCTGGCGTAGCGCCCTGGGGTACCCATTTGTCCCAGGCTTCGTTCATGCCGGCGAAATCGGCCATGTCGGCCAGGAAGATTTCCGCGCGCAGGATGTTGGTCTTGTCGGTCATGGCCAGCTTCAACAGGTCATCGATGGCATGGAGCACTTGCTCGGTCTGACCGACGATATCGGCGCTGGTGTCCTCGGCTACCTGCCCGGCGAGATACGCCACGCCGTTGTGGATGGTCATTTCGGACATGCGGGGGCCGCTATCGAAACGCTGGATCATGGGGTGGCTTCCTGTGGGGATATCACCGTCATTGTTACCAGAAACAAAGGGGGCAGGGGCACTTTCCCTGCGGGTTGGATATCCCTGCACCTCGCATGCAGCTCAAGAGGGCGGTGCGCGCATCAATGCCATGTGCGCTTGCCGCCCGCGCTGGCAGGGTTCATCTCGACGCTCAAGGTGAAGGTGCGTTGCTCGTTCGGCAGCATGGCGCCGACGCCAACCAGCTTGCGCGCGATCTCCTCGCCGCGTTCGTTGCGGATAGTCAGCACCATCGAGTATTCCCATGCACCGCTGTCGACGGGGTTGCGAAAGCTGCCTTCCACGCGCAACGGCACGGATGCTGGCGCTTCGATCGCGCTGGCTGGCTCGCTGAAGCGCAACTTGTGGCGGCAGGCGGGACACACGCCCGCACTTTCCAGGATGGTCTCCCGGCAGTGCGGACAGATGCGCGTCGCTCCGGCCGCGCCCGGATGTGCGGTGGTCACGAAATTGTGCCGTTGTGTCCGCTGGTCTTGTGTGCGCTGTTGCTGTCCTTGGCGTCGTCCCAGCCGAACTCGGCCTGGCCGCGCATGCGCGAACCCGCCGCCACGCTGAGCGACCCTGCTTTCAGGTCGCCGGTCAGCGCGCCACTTTGCTGCAGTTCCACGTGCGCCGCGGATTCGATGTTGCCGGTCAGTTCGCCCGCGATGGTGACCTTTTCGGCGCGCACGCTGCCGGTCACCCTGGCACCGGGCTCGATGGTGAGGTCGCCGCGCACGTTGACGTCGCCCTTGAAGTTGCCGGCGATGCGCACGTGGCCCTCACCTTCGATCTTGCCCTCGATGGTGATATCGGGTGCGATCAGCGATTCGGTCTTGGGCTTGCCCGGCGTGGGCATGGGCGTGGGCGTAGGGCGCAGTGCGGGTTGCACCGGCGTTTGCGCTTCGGGTTTGGTCTCCGGAATGCCGGGGCGTGCCAAGTCCGTGGCTTCGGGCGTTTCAGCGGCGGAGGTCTTGATGGATTCTTTCCACAGGGCCATGGCGGGACTCCGGTTCAGTCGGACGGAAGGTCAACCGTACCCCCCAAACGGTGCCCAAAACGGGGTCAGGTTCACTTACCCGGGCAAAAACGGGGTCACGTTCACGTCCCGTTAGCCATTGGCTACGAGCTTGAGCGTCCATTACGCGTGGGCGATCGTGCATGAGCGTGGCTAAAAAACTCCGAATCGGGCGGGGCGGAGGGAACGTTTCCATTCCCCTGGTCCTGCCTTGTGCGTGACGTGCAGGACCACGGCGGGGCAAAGCATCGGTGACAATTTCCCGGGCCCGAGGCAGGCAGCATGACTAAAGGCCCATGAGTGCGAGGAGGCGGGGCGCTAGATTCGAAAGTTCTTGCGTTCAACCGTGCCAGGGGAAAGCCGTGATCAAGCGTTGCATGTGGGTGATGATGTGTCTGGGAATCAGCGGCATGGCCGCGGCGCAGGAGCCGGTGGACCTGGATATGGTCAGCCGCATTCGCCAGGAGGCTTTCCATCGTTCGCAGGTCATGGCCACATTCAGCCATCTGACCGAGAACATTGGTCCGCGTCTGACCAACTCGCCACAGATGGCGCAGGCCAATGCCTGGACCCGCGAAAAGTTCAACGACTGGGGGCTGGCCAACGTCCATGACGAGGCCTTCGACGACTTCGGTCGCGGCTGGGAATTCAGCGACGCCAGCGTGGAAATGCTCAGCCCGCGCACGCTACCGTTGCATGCGCTGCCCAAGGCGTGGACGCCCGGCACCAGGGGCCCGGTCGAGGGCGAGGTGATGGCGGTCACGATCAAGAAGCTCGCCGACCTTGAGAAGTACAAGGGCAAGCTGGCGGGCAAGATCCTGTTGTTGAACGAGGCGCGCGAGTACAAGCGCGGCGTCGAGGCCGATTCGCACCGCCACGACGAAGCCGGCCTGGCCGAATTGCAGGCGTTCGCCGTGCCCAAGGATGCTGACAAGGACCGCGCCAAACGGATCAAGACATATACCGAGCGCCAGGAACTGGCCCGTGCCACCAACAAGTTCTTCGTCGCCGAAGGCGTGCTGGCCACCCTCAGCATCAGCGGCTGGGACAACGGCATCATCCGCGTCGGCGGCGGTGGCTCGCGCAAGGCCGGTGAATCGGTGGGCGTGCCGGAGCTGGCGATGGCGGCCGAGCACTACAACCAGCTGGCGCGCGCGGTCGAGCGCAAGCAGGCGGTGAAGCTGCGGGTGAACGTGAAGGCACGCTTCACCGACGAAGCCAACCAGCCCGGCTACAACACCGTGGCCGAGATTCCGGGCAGCGGCAGCAAGGCCGGCGAGATCGTCATGCTGGGCGCGCACATGGATTCCTGGCACACCGGTACCGGCGCAGCCGACAACGCCGCCGGCGTGGCGGTGATGATGGAGGCCATGCGCATCCTCAAGGCGGTGGGCGCCAAACCCAAACGCACCATCCGCGTTGCGCTGTGGAGCGGCGAGGAGCAGGGCCTGATCGGTTCGCAGGCGTACGTGGCCAAGCACTTCGCCGCCTATCCGGAGCCCACCGATCCCGCGCAGAAGGCGCTGCCGGCGTCGCTGCGCGAATCGACCGGCGCGTTGCAGAAGAAGCGCGACTACGACCGCTTCTCGGCCTACTTCAACATGGACAACGGCTCGGGCCGCTTCCGCGGCATCTATGCCCAGGAGAACCTGGCGGTGATGCCGATCTTCAAGGCCTGGCTGGAGCCGTTCCACGACGTCGGCGCCACCACCGTGGTCACCCGCAATACCGGCAGCACCGACCACGTTTCCTTCGATCGCGTCGGCCTGCCGGGGTTCCAGTTCATCCAGGATCGTCTGGACTACTTCAGCAACGTCCATCACAGCAACCTGGACACTTGGGACCACGCCGAGCCGGAAGACCTGAAGCAGGCGGCGGCCATCGTCGCGTCCTTCGTCTACCACGCCGCCATGCGCGAGGAGAAACTGCCGCGCAAGCCGCTGCTGGAAGGCTGATTCCCGGTGGGACGACACCGGCGGGCCGGTAGTTATGTAAGCTCCATATCGGCCCTCTCCTCTGCTCGAGGGAGGCCCGATATCTTTCTCGAGGTAGCTTGCTCACCGTTGGCGCTTCAAGTCTTGCGTGGAGATTTCGAGCATGACGTTTCCGTCGGTCTTTACCGCTGCTTTCGCGTTTCTCGCCAGCATGGCCGGCCCGCTGCATGCCACGGGCCAGGCTGCGGCTTCCGCCTCCACCGCGGCGAGGCCCGTCGCCATCAATCCGCTCTACACCATGCCGCCGGCATCGGTCACTGCCGAGCAGGTCGCGTCCATGCAGCAGCTGTCGTCGGACTGGCCGCAACTGGGCCGCTACCGCGATGACAACGCGCAGCTCCCGGCGCCTGCGCCTGGCGAGGCCCGTGTGGTGTTTTTCGGGGACTCCATCACGGATGCGTGGGGGCGTGCCAAGGGCACCCGTTTTTTCCCAGGGAAGCCGTACATCAACCGCGGCATATCGGGGCAGACGACCGCGCAGATGCTGCTGCGTTTCCGGCAGGATGTGATCGGGCTCCATCCCGCAGCGGTGGTCATACTCGCCGGCACCAACGACATCGCGGGCAATACGGGCCTCGCCACGTTGCCGATGATCGAGGACAACTTCCGTTCCATGACGGAACTGGCGCAGGCCCACCACATCCGGGTCATTCTCGCTTCCGTGCTGCCGGTCAGCGACTATCCCTGGCACCCGGGGTTGCAGCCGGCCAGCAAGGTCCGCGCGCTCAACGCGTGGCTCAAGTCCTATGCGGCGTCGAATGGCGCCACCTATCTCGACTACTACAGCGCGCTGGCCAACGCGCAGGGTGGCATGGACTCCCGCCTCGCCAGCGACGGCGTGCACCCGACGCCTGCGGGTTACATGATCATGGCGCCGCTGGCCCAGCGGGCCATCGAACGGGCGCTGGCGAAGTAGCGGCCGGCGTGGGGAGCGATGCAATGCGCATCGCGCCCGCTCGAATGACGGACATCGCCTTCGCGCTCGACCCATCTGCGGGCTGTTTGTTCCGGCGCCTTGTACCTGCATGACGGGGTGGAGTTAGAGTCGACTTTCCGAAACGAGGAGGGGAACGACCATGCGACGTCACCTGCAGGCACTGCTTGCCCTCGGCCTCGGCGGATCGATGATCCTTGGCAGCGCTTTCGCCGCGACGGTCGACGTCGCAGGGGGGACGCTCGTGGGGCGGTGGGATATCGATATCCATACACCTGCAGGCGATCTTCCTTCCTGGTTGGAAATCCGCCGTTCCGGATCCCGGACGCTCGTCGGTCAATTTGTGGGCGTGGTCGGCAGCGCGCGGCCGATCTCCCGCGTGGAGGTCGAAGGCGGCGAGCTGCGCTTCTCCCTGCCGCCGCAATGGGAGGACGGCAAGGACGATCTGTCGTTCCGGGGACGGTTGCGGGGCGACACGATCACCGGCTCGATGACGTTTCCCGACCACCGACGTTTCGACTGGAGCGCCCGTCGCGCACCGTCATTGCAGCGGCCGACGGCGCCGGACTGGGCCAGGCCGATCCGCCTCTTCAACGGGACCGACCTGAGCGGCTGGCGCGCGCTGGGACAGTCCCGGTGGGAAGTTGCCGATGGCGTGCTGCGCAACACGGCCGGAGGCGCCAACCTGGTGACCGAGCGCAAGTTCAGCGACTTCAAGCTGCACGTCGAGTTGCGCCTGCCCAAGGGCAGCAACAGCGGCGTGTACCTGCGCGGGCGCTACGAAGTGCAGATCGCCGACGCCCTGGGCGAGCCTCCGAGCGACCGTCTCGGCGCCGTGTACGGTTTCCTGGCGCCGAGCGAGGACGCGGCCAGGGGCCCGGATGCATGGCAGTCGCTGGACATCACCCTGATCGGGCGTAGGATCACGGTCATGCTCAACGGCAGGACGGTCATCTGCGACCGCGAGATCCCAGGCATCACCGGCGGCGCGCTCGACAGCGACGAAGGCGCGCCCGGGCCGCTGCTGCTGCAGGGTGACCACGGCCCGGTCGAGTTCCGCAACATCACGCTGACGCCTGCGCAATGAACGCCGCCGCCGATGCCACCACCACCTTCGACGCCATCGTCATCGGCTCCGGCATCTCCGGCGGCTGGGCGGCGAAGGAGCTGTGCGACAAGGGCCTGAAGACGCTGGTGCTGGAACGCGGCCGCAACGTCACCCACGTCAAGGACTATCCCACCGCGAACCTGGCTCCCTGGCAGCTTCCGCACCGCGGCGCGCTGACGCGCAAGCTCGTGCAGGAAAACCCGGTCATGAGCAAGATCGCCGCCGAGGACGTGGTGCACTTCTTCGTCAAGGACGCCGAGCATCCCTACGTGCAGGAGCGGCCGTTCGACTGGATCCGCGGCTACCAGGTGGGCGGCAAGTCGATCATGTGGGGACGCGCCTGCCAGCGCTGGAGCCGGTACGAGTTCGAAGCGCCGGAGCGCGACGGCTACGGCATCGCCTGGCCGATCGGCTACGACGACGTCGCCCCGTGGTACTCGCATGTGGAGAAATTCATCGGCGTGTGCGGGACGCGCGACGGGATCGAGTCGATGCCCGACGGGGAGTTCCTGCCGCCGTTCGACTTCAATTGCGTCGAGCAGCACATGAGCGACAGGATCCGCGCGCACTACGGCAATCGCCATGTGGTGCACGGACGCTGGGCCCACCTCACCCGGCCGGAGCCAATCCATCTGCAACAGGGACGCAGCCGCTGTCTGGCGCGCAACCTGTGCTGGCGCGGGTGTCCCTTCGGCGCCTACTTCAGCTCGAATTCGTCGACGCTGCCGTGGGCGGAGAAAACCGGGAACCTGACGCTCCGTCCCGACGCCGTCGTGCATTCCATCATTTACGATGAACACACGAACAGGGCGACGGGAGTACGGGTGATCGACGCGAACACCCATGCCGTCAGCGAGTATCGCGCCCGCATCGTCTTCGTCAACGCGTCGGCGCTGAACACGGTGCTGATCCTGTTCAACTCGGTCTCGGCCCGATTCCCGCACGGGCTCGGCAACGACAACGGCCTGCTCGGGAAATACGTGGCCTTCCAGAACTACCGTGCCTCCGGCAGCGGATTCATCGACGGCTTCGACGACAAGTACTACTTCGGCCGCAGGCCCTCGGAGTGCATCCTCGCCAACTTCCGCAACCTCGGGAAGCAGGAGATGGACTTCGTCGGCGGCTACACCACGTTCACCGGTGCGTATCGCGAGCGCGGCGCGGTCACGGCCGAGCGGGTCGGCGGCGCGTACAAGGATGCGCAGGCCCGGCCCGGGCCATGGAAGATCTACATGTACCTCCAGGGCGAGACGATTCCCAAGGAGGCGAACCACGTCCGCCTGCATGAAACGCAAAAGGACGAATGGGGCATGCCGCTGCTGGTCACCTCGGTGGGATACGACGACAACGACGAGAAGATGGTCCGCGACTGGCGCACGCAGGCCACCGAGATGCTCGGCGTCGCCGGCTGCCGCGACATCGAGACGGTCGACAATCACTGGTCCCCGGGGCGCGACATCCACGAGATGGGCGGTTGCCGCATGGGGCGCGACCCGGAGACCTCGCTGCTCAACCGCTGGAACCAGCTGCACGCGTGCCCCAACGTCTTCGTCACCGACGGTGCGTGCATGACCTCCACCGGCAACCAGAGCCCGTCGCTTCTCTACATGGCCCTCACGGCCCGCGCGGTGAATCATGCCGTCGAGGAACTGGGGAGGCGGAACCTGTGAGCGATCGCGAGCCGATGATGTCGATGGCGATGACGCGGCGCGAGGCGATGAAGGCGCTGACCGTCCTGGTGGGCGGTGCGCTGATCGCGCCCGGCGTGCTGGCCGGCGGCGGGCGCGGCGGACGCGGGCCCGAAGACGAGCGCGGCGACCAGGCGTTGCTCGAAGACATCGCCGATTCGCTCCTTCCGACGACCGCGGCCTCGCCGGGAGCGAAGGCCGCCGGCGTGGGTGCGACGATGGCCCTGCTGCTCGCCGACTGCATGGCCACGGACGTGCAGCAGCGGGTCTCGGATGGACTGCGGGCGTTCCGTGCGATCTGCCGGGAACGCGGCGGCGCCTTCGCCTCGCTGCCACGGCCCGAACGCGAGCGGCTGCTTCGCGAGGTGGATGCCGCGGCGCGACAGGCCGGCGAATCGCACTGGTTCGTGGTCGTACGCGAGCTCGCGCTGCGGGTCTACTTCACGTCAGAGATCGGCATGACGCGGGCCATGCGCTACGTGGCCATTCCCGGGCGCTGGGAGGGATGCCTCCCGCTCGCACCCGGGCAGCCGGCGTGGGGAGCATAGCCAACTCACTCCCGGGGGAATAAAGGGGCATGGCGGACATCCCCCGTTTCTCCCGCTTACCCGGGCTCAGCACACGTCCGCGTGGCCGGTGACGTAGCGCAGGCCGCGCAGCAGGTGCGCACGGTAGATCGGGTCGGCATACAGCGCCGCGTCGTGCCCCAGGCCGGTGTACCAGGCGCGGCCGCCCAGGCGGGTGTGGCACCAGGCGATCGGGTGGTCGGTACCCATCTTGCCGCCTTGGTACCGGCTTTCGTCCACGGTGGCGATCACCTCGACGGTGCCGCGCGGGTCCCGGCGGTAGTTGTACAGCTCGTCGGTGACCTGCCAGTCCTGCGCCAGCGCGGCGGCGTCGCCTTCGAAGCGCACCCGGGTGGTCTGCAGTCCCTTCGGATGGCTGTCGAACCAGGCGCCGACCAGACGGCCGTACCAGGGCCAGTCGTATTCGGTATCGGCGGCGGCATGCACGCCCATGTAACCGCCACCCTTGCCGACGTAGCGCTCGAACGCCGCCTGCTGGGTGTCGTTCAGCACATCGCCGGTGGTGCTGAGAAACACCACCGCATCGAAGCGGGCCAGGCTGGCATCGTCGAACAGGGCAGGGTCCTCGCTGCGGGTCAGCGCGATTCCCTCCGCCTGCGCAAGCTCGCGCAGCGTCTGCACGCCGACCGGGATCGATGCGTGGCGATAACCCGTCGTGCGGGTGAACACCAGGATCCGCGGTGCGTGCCGCGAACTCACGGTTGCCGTTGCGCGGTCCGGCCGGCTCGCGGCGGGCGGCGTGCAGCCCGGCAGCAACGCCGCGGCCAGCACCAGGATGGCGGTCAGGACCTGGCTCTTGTGCATGTTCCGAGTGTAGCAATCCAGCGGATGCCCGCCCAGGCGATCCCGACGGACAGAACGCGGAACAAAAGTGCACCGCCGACGGAGCGTCACCTCGGTCGCGGCGCGCAGCACTCCCACGTTTGAGCCCGGCTCACAGCGCCTGCAGCAACACCAGTTCCGACGAATCCGGCAGCGGCAGCGTTACCTCGACACCGGTGCGCATCAGCGCGCTGCCGCGGACGACCTTGTCGCCTGCGCTGCCGTCGTGGAAATGCAGGCGATAGCGCCGTTGCGGCTGCAGGCCTTTCAGCACGAAGGTATGCGACGTGTCGCCGCGGTCGGTGCCGCGGAAGGCATACAGCACGCCCCTTCCGCGTGGGGCATCGATATATTCCATGCCGTCCCAGCCCTTGCCGTCCGGGCGCGGAGCGACGTGATACAGGTCGGCTTCGCGGATCAGCGGGCGCAGCACGGTCTTGTACAGGCGCAACTCCTCGATGGCGGTGTCGTGCTGCGCGCGGCTCCATTTCGTCGTATCCAGCATCAGCGTGAACCAGCCCATCATGCCGCTGCGCAGCATGTAGCGGAAATTCTCGATGCGCGGCGTCGGCCACTGCGCCACATAGGTTTCCAGCATCGCCGGAGGCAGCACGTGGCTGGCATCGTAGAAGGCCTGCCGGTTCGTCAGCGGATCGTAGGCATCGACGATCGAGAAGTAGTCGCCCACCGAGGCGCTGCCGAAATCCACCATGCGTCCGCCATCGTTGCAGATCTCCAGCAGCAGGCCGGGATGCTTGCGCCGCAGCTCACGGTAGATGTTCTCGTAGGCGCGCGCGGCGTGATAGCTGACGTCGGTGGAGTTGGGGCCGTCCTGCCACAGGAATCCCTGGTCCTCGTAGCGATGCACGTCCTTCGGATCGCAGGTCGCGTGCGGGTGGCCGGCGCGGTCGCAGCCCTGGGCGATGACGTAGCCGTCGTGTTCCAGCATGTCCAGATGGTAGTCGCGCACCATCCGATCCAGTTCGTTCGAGACCCAGCGGGCGGCGGCCGGCTGGCCGATGTCGATGGTGATGCCCTTGAACTCGCCGGGCTTCCAGCCCGGCGGCGGATCGGCGGTCAGCCAGTCGCGCGTGGCGGCATGGGCGACGCTCATCGCCTCGGGCCGCGTGCTGTCGCCGGCCTGTGCCCAGTCCACCCAGAGGCCGAATTTCAGGCCGTGCCGATGGGCATCGTCGGCAAGGGCGGCCAATCCGTGCGGAAACTTGGCCGGATCCGGCACCCAGTCGCCGACGCCGCGAAACCAGCCCGCGTCGAGGTGGAACATCTCGAAACCCAAGGCGGCCGAATCGTCGATCATGCGCTGCGCCTGGTTCTCGTCGATCGCCATGCCGCTGCCCCAGCTGTTGTTGGTCAGCAGCGGATAGGCCGGGTCGCGCAACGTCCGCGGATCGTTCAGCACCCGGCGGACCCAGCGCCGCAGCACATTGCCCGCGTCGTCGACGCTGCCGCGACTGGCGCCGAGGAATACGGTGGGCGTGGTGAAGCTGGCACCCGGCAGCAGCCGCGTGCGGAACGGGCCGGGTTCGGGATCGAGCCCGGCGCGGCCCTCGAGCATGTCGCCGCGCCGCTGCAATTGCATCGCGACGCGGCCGCTGAATTCCACGCCGAGATACCAGCCGGTCGTCGCCGTATCCGCCGGCGATCGCACCAGCATGTACGGAATGATCTCGCGGGGCTCACCCTTGGGCGGATGCGCATAGCTGCTCGATGTGCCGCGCCAGCGATAGCCCTCGGCGACATCCTGCAGGTGGGTGCCGACGGGCGGCGCCTCGCCGGCGCCCTTGTCGATCCACAGTTGCTGCAGCGCCCGGTTCGCCGCCACCTTCCAGCCGAAGCGAAAGCTGTCCTGCAGCGGAATCCATAGTTCCTGCGCGGTCCGGTTCTCGATCCGTATCGAGTGTTCGAGCGGCCCGTGCGGTGCGCGTGCGTGCCACTCCCAGGTCAGCCGCAGGTGCGGATGTCCCGTCTCGTACACCAGGCTCACCGAATCCGCTCGCACGCGGCTGGCTGCGCGATTGAATCGCCAATGCAGCGGCGCTTCCCTGCCATTCACGCGGGCCCGGTCGATCAGCGTGACAGCGACGGTGCCGGTCCACGCCGGCCCCGTATCCCCGGACAGACGAAGCAAGCGCGGCGCCGACGGCCCGACCTGCAAGACAAGGTGCGTATCGAGATTGCCGACGTGCAGGAGGGCATCCGCGAGCGCGGCCATCGGCAACAGCGTCGCGGCCAGCCACATGCCGGCGATGATCGCTCTGCGATGCGCCGACTTCATTGCTGCGGATACCCCGTGCGTCGAAGGTCTGTCAGGGATGGCGATGCCATCAAGTCTGGAAAACTACCATAAGGCGATTGCGGGCCCTTTGGCTTTCTCCGGCTTAGTTGCCAGCATGCGCATCGATACAGCCATGCCGGCGCGAAGCCACCGGCACGGACGGTCGCTCGATGAGCGTGACCCCGTTACATACATAGTACATCAATGTATAGTCTGGCCATGTATCCGCGAATGAGTCCATCCGCACCGCGCAACACGGGACCTCCATGGCGATCAACAAGGACCTGATAGCCGCCTCTTCGACCCCGATCGTGCTGGCGATCCTGGCCGAGGGGGACAGCTACGGCTACGCGATCATCCAGCGTGTCCGGGAACTGTCGGGCGGACACATGGAGTGGACGGACGGCATGCTCTACCCCGTGCTGCATCGGCTCGAGCGGCTCGGCCACATCGAGGCGCGATGGGAAATCGCCGAGAGCGGCCGTCGGCGCAAGTACTACCGGATCACAGCCGCCGGCCGGGACCAGCTCGCGGAGGAACGACGGCAGTGGCGGGCGGTGGACGCGACGCTGCGGTCCATCTGGAAGGCGCTCTCCGTCGCCGATCCGGTGATCCGCCCGGCATCCGCCGCGTTATCGCCACAAGGAGCCTGACCATGGCCGCCTCGGATCACGCATCGCTCGAAGCGCAGATCGACCAGTGGCGCAGCTACCTGCACCGCCGGCAGGCGATCCACGCCGTCGACGTCGCGGAGCTGGAAGACCATCTGCGCGAGCAGGTTGCGGTTCTGGTCGACGCGGGGCTCGCCACCGACGAAGCGTTCCTGGTGGCGGTCAAGCGCATGGGCGACCTCGACGCTCTCTCGCGGGAGTTCGCGCGCGAGCATTCGGAGCGCCTGTGGAAGCAGCTCGTCGTCGTCCCGTCGGAAGCCGATGGTCCGCGGGCGCGCACTCGAACGGATGCCATCGTCGCTTTCGGGCTCGCGCTGGCGGCGGCCGTGGCGATCAAGCTGCCGGTGCTCTTCGGGCTGCAGCTGGAACAGGACGTCGGCTTCTACGCCCGCAACCTCAGCCTGTTCGTGCTGCCTTTCCTGGCCGGCTATTTCGTGTGGAAACGGCAGCTCGGCACGAAAACGCTGTTCTGGCTGGCGGCGGCATTCGTTGTTGCGGCGGTCTTCGCCAACGTCTATCCCTTCATGCCGGGCGGCGCCAGCGAGAGGCTGGCGGCGCTGCACCTGCCGATCGCGCTGTGGCTGGCGGTGGGGATCGTGTACGCCGGCGGCCGCTGGCGTCAGGGGGACGGGCGCATGGACTTCATTCGCTTCTCGGGCGAGCTGTTCATCTACTACGTCCTGATCGCCCTTGGCGGCGCCGTGCTCACGGCGTTCATGGTGATGATGTTCGAGGCGATCGGGGTCAAGGCCGAGCCTTTCTTCAGCGCCTGGCTGTTGCCGTGCGGGGCGGCCGCGGCCGTGCTGGTCGCCGCGTGGCTGGTGGAGGCCAAGCAGAGCGTGATCGAGAACATGGCACCCGTGTTGACGCGCCTGTTCACGCCGATCTTCGCCGCCGTGCTGGCGGTGTTCCTGGGGACCGTGCTGTGGACCGGGCACGGCGTCGACATCGAGCGGAACGTGCTGATCGCCTTCGACCTGCTGCTCGTCCTGGTCCTCGGCCTGCTGCTCTATTCGGTCTCCGCCCGCGACCCGCAGTCGCCTCCCGGCGCCTTCGACGTGGTGCAGGTCGTGCTCGTGGTCGGCGCGTTGCTGGCGAATGCGCTCGCGCTATGGGCCATCGCCGCGCGCATCAACGAATTCGGATTCACGCCGAATCGCGTGGCCGCGCTGGGAGAGAACGTGATTCTCCTGGCCAATCTGGCATGGTCCGCCGTGCTCTACATCCGCTTTCTGCGAGGCCGCGGATCATTCGCGCGCCTTGAGCGGTGGCAGACGGATTACCTGCCGATCTATGCCGCGTGGGCGATGGTCGTCGTGATCGTCTTTCCGCCGCTGTTCCGATACATCTGACCGGGTACGGCCAACCGGCATCCGGAACAACCTGCTTGCCTATCGGTCCGCCGCGGCTCGCCTCGGCCGGCGAACCGCGCGCACCTTCGCGCTGTTTCCGCCACCACAGAAGAATTGATCGCCGCCATCGGAATCGAGCCCCGACACGCCGACGCCGGGCGGCATCTCCAGACTCTCCAGAACCTTTCCGGTTCGAGGGTCGATCCGCCTCAACTCGCTTTCATCGCTTTCCCAGGTGCCGTGCCAAAGTTCGCCGTCGACCCAGGTGACCCCGGTGACGAAGCGGTTGGACTCGATGGTGCGAAGAATCGCCCCGGTCCGGGGATCGATCTGATGGATTTTCCGGTCCCGGTATTGCCCCACCCACAGCGTCCCCTCGGCCCACGCCAGCCCCGAGTCGCCGCCACCGCCGGGCGCCGGGATCGTGGCGAGGACGCGGCCGGTCTGCGGGTCGATCTTCTGGATGCGATCCTCGGCAAGCTGGAACAGGTGCTGGCCGTCGAAGGCGGTTCCCGCATGTGCGGCGACGTCGATCGAGTCCAGCGGCTTCCCGCTCGCAGGATCGAAGGCATTCAGCCTGTCGCCGGACGCAAACCAGACGTTGTGGCCGTCGTAGGTGACGCCATGCACGTTGTCGGCACCGGGAAAGGGGCCGTACTCACGGAAGATTTCGGCTTTTGTTTGTTTCATGCATCCATCCTAGTCGCCCGGCAGCGGGGCGAGGAGTAACAAGGTGGTCGCGAATCCCGGCACCAGCGGGGTCGTCCAGCGGCGCGCCCGTCCATGACCGAACGACTGCACCTTGCCTGTAGCCGCCAACGCGTCGAGTGCCCGCTGCACGGTACGCTGGCTGGCGCCGAGGGCAAGCGCCAGGGCCGAGCTCGACCACGACTCGCCGTCGGCGAGCAGGGCGAGCACCGTCGCATGCTTCTCCTCGACCGGCCGGGCCAGCACGACGACTTCGCGTGCGTGGCGCGGCACCAGCACGAACCCTCGCTTCGTCGCGTTCACTTCGGCCAGCGTGCGCAGCTCGGCGCGCAGCCGCCCGATTTCGACACGCAAGCGTGCGCGATGCGATTCGTCGGCGAGCTTCAAGCGGAATGCGCGCGCGACGAGCGCGTCCCTGGGCACGTCCTGCGGCCACGCTTCGCCCAGCGCGCGGGCGAGCGCGAACAGCACCGGGCGCTTCGCGAGCGGGATCGTCGTGCCCGCATGGCGCACGGCGTGGCGGCAGGCATCCACGACGAAGGCATTCGATGCCAGCAGCGCTTCGACCTCCGCGAGCCGGAGGAATCGTTCGCCGCCACTTGCGACCAGGCGCGCGGCGGGCGTGTTCAGGACCAGGAAGGCGTTTTCGACCTCCGCCGTCAGCGCGGGAATGCGTGCGTGTTGCGCGGCACGCGCGGCCCGGGTGAGCGCCGCACGCGCGGCCTTCGTCTGCACGCGCCGCAATCCGATCCCTGCCGTCACCAGTTCGTGGACGGCTTGCAACGCGGGCGACAGGGCCGTGGGATCGAGCCCGCCGAGCATGCGTTCGGCTTCGTCGAGGTACCCGATCAGCAGGAGGCGTCGGACTTCGAGATAGCGCGCGTGCGCGGCGTTCACCCGATCGCCGTGTTCTTCGAGCGTCGCCCGCGCGGCGTCGAGCGCCTTCGCAGGCCAACCCAGTTCGCGCGAGGCCAGTGCGATCTCGGCTTCCGCGACGACGCATCGCGCTCGCGCCACGGCTTCCTTCGCACCGAAGGCACGCGCCGCTTTTCGCAGCAGCGCCTTCGCCCGAACCAGATCGCCGAGCTGCGCCATCGCGATGCCTCGCAGCGCGAGGCCGGGCGCGTCGTCGCGCAGGGCGACCCGCTTCAATGCGCCGAGGGGGTCGCCTGTGGCGAGTGCGCGCGCGGCGGCGGTGATCAGCGAGTCCACGGGAACGAGCTCATGTCAATCGCGCCACACTTGTCACTCCCGCCGCTGGAAACCCGGTGCCTAATCTAGCGCATGACCGACGACCGCCGGGTCGTCTCCAGGCGGAGATAGCAGCAATGACCAAGCACATGACCGGAACGCGGCAGGAATGGCTCGCCGCGCGGATAGCGCTACTCGATGCGGAGAAGGAACACACGCGGCGCAGCGACGAGCTGGCGCGGCGGCGGCAGGCGCTGCCGTGGGTCCGGATCGACAAGGCGTACCACTTCGACACCGACGCGGGGAGCGCCTCGCTGGAGGACCTCTTCCAGGGGCGCTCGCAGCTGCTCGTCTACCACTTCATGTTCGGGCCCGACTACACGGCGGGGTGTCCGTCCTGCTCGATGATCGCCGACGGCTTCAACGGCTTCGCCGTCCACCTGGCCAACCACGACGTCGCGCTGACGGCGGTGTCGCGCGCGCCGCTCGCCAAGCTGCAAGCGTACAAGCGGCGCATGGGCTGGGCGTTCCCGTGGGCGTCATCGCACGGCGGCGACTTCAACTACGACTTCAACGTTTCGATCACCGAAGCGCAGCAGCGCGCAGGCGGCGTCGAATACAACTACCGGCGCGGCGGCCACCCGATCGTTGCCGCCGAACTCCCGGAACCGGTGCACGAGTTTGCGGCCACCTGCGGCACGGATGCAGCCACCTACGTGCGCGATCGCCCAGGCATGAGCGCCTTCGTGCTCGAGGACGGCGCGATCTATCACACCTACTCCACCTACGCGCGCGGCCTGGACGGCCTGTGGGGCGCGTACCAGTGGCTCGACCGCGCGCCGCTGGGGCGCAACGAGGCGGGCATCTGGTGGCGTCGCCACGACGAGTACGCCACGCGCTGAGCCCGGCCATGGATATCGTCGGTGCAACCGGGGGCGTGGATGTCTCGCGCGGCATGGCCATCGAGCAAGCTTCGTGGCGAATCTTCTTCGGCGTGGCGGCGCTGCTGTTCGCCGCCAGCGCCGCGGTGACGATTGCCCGCTGCGCGTCCATGTCGACGATGGGCGAGATGCCGATGCCCGGCGGCTGGATGATGTCGATGACGTGGATGCGGATGCCCGGGCAGACCTGGCCTGGCGCCACGGCGGCGTTTCTCGGCATGTGGGTGGTGATGATGGTGGCGATGATGCTGCCATCCCTGGCCCCGGTGCTGTGGCGCTGCCGCCAGGCTATCGGCAGGACAGGCAACGCGCGTCCCGGTCGTCTGGCCACGATCGTGGGCGTGGGTTACTTCGCCGTCTGGACGGTATTCGGCATGGCTGCTTTTGCCTTGGGCGTCGCGCTGGCGACGATCGAGATGCAGCAGCCGGCGCTGGCGCGCGGCGTGCCGATCGCCATCGGTGGGATAGTTCTGATCGCAGGCGCCCTTCAGTTCACCGCGTGGAAAGCGCGTCAGCTGGCCTGCTGCCGGAATGCGCCGGGGCACGACCGCAGGTTGCCGGTCAACGTCGGCATGGCCTGGCGTCTCGGCCTGCGCTTCGGCCTCCACTGCAATTTCTGCTGCGCCGGTCCGACCGCGGTCCTCCTGGTCATCGGGGTCATGGACCTGCAGGCGATGGCCGCCGTGACGGCGGCCATCACGCTCGAGCGTCTCGCACCAGCCGGTGAGCGCATGGCGCGGGCCAGCGGGGCCCTCGCCATCGGAGCAGGGCTGTTCCTGATCGCGAGCCATGCCCTTGCTTTAACGTGATAAGCGATTGCCGCCACCGTCTTGCCGATATTCTTCTGCGCGTTCTGCCATTCGTCCACGCGTCGCGCCGTGGTGCTAAGTTGAAGGGACCCTTGGTCTGGTTGCCGGAGTCCCGCATGTTCGTTCCCTTTTTCGCCGCATTGCCGGCGGGCGCGCGCCGCACGATGGTGCGTCTGGTCCTGGCCGTATCGATGGTGTTTGCGGCAGGTGTCGCGGGCGCGCAGGAGATGCGCAGCGCCCAGGTACCGCCGCCGCAGGACGTGCCGTACCCCGGCACGATCGCTCTGCACGTCGATGCCAGCGACACCGCGCAGGGCATCTTTCGCGTGCACGAGACGATTCCGGTGCAGGCCGGCGCGTTGACCTTGCTGTACCCGCAGTGGATTCCCGGCGACCACTCGCCGACCGGCCCGATCGCCATGCTCGCCGGCCTCACGCTCAGCGCCGGCGGCAAGCCGCTGGCATGGACGCGCGACAAGTACGACGTGTACGCGTTCCATCTCGACGTGCCCGCAGGGGTGTCACGCATCGACGCGGAGTTCCAGTACCTGTCGCCCCGCGACGGCGGGTTCGAGATCACCGACCGCATGATGGACATGGAGTGGAGCAAGGTGGCGCTGTATCCGGCCGGCTATTTCACGCGCGGCATCACCTTCGCGCCCAGCGTGACGCTGGCGCATGGCTGGCAGCTCGGCACCGCATTGGAGACAAGCTCGCGGTCGGGGGACACCACCACCTTCAAGCCGGTGACCTTCAACAACCTGGTCGATTCGCCGGTCTACGCCGGCCAGTACTTCAAACGTGTCGATCTCACGCCGCCCGGCGGGGCGCCGGTGCATCTGGACGTCGTCGCCGACGCGCCGAAGTACCTGGCCATGACGCCCGAACAGGTGAACGCGCATCGCGCGCTGGCGGTGCAGGCGACCAAACTGTTCGGCTCGCACCATTACGACCACTATGACTTCCTGTTCTCGCTGTCGGACCAGTTGGGCGGCAACGGCACGGAGCACCACCAGTCCAGCGAGGACGGCATGGATGCCGACTACTTCACCGCCTGGGACGACAACGCGCCGGGCCGCGACCTGCTGGCGCACGAGTACGCGCACTCGTGGAACGGCAAGTTCCGCCGCCCGGCCGACCTGTGGACGCCCAACTTCAACGTGCCGATGGGCGATTCGCTGCTGTGGGTGTACGAGGGGCAGACGCAGTACTGGGGCTACGTGCTGACCGCACGCGCCGGCTTGTGGACGCCCGAACAGTTCCGCGACGCGCTGGCGATGGTGGCTGCCAACTACGACCGCAACCGCGAGGGCTTCCGGTGGCGCACGCTCGAGGACACTACCAACGACCCGACCGCCGCGCGCCGCTCGGGCCTGCCATATCGCAGCTGGCAGATGAGCGAGGAGTACTACAGCGCCGGGCAGATGATGTGGCTGGAGGTGGACGCCAGACTGCGCGCGCTGACGCACGACCGCAAGTCGCTGGATGATTTCGCGCGCGCGTTCTTCGGCGTCGACAACGGCAGCTACGTGACGAAAACCTACACCTTCGACGACGTGGTGGCGGCGTTGAACGACGTGGCCCCTTATGACTGGGCGGGTTTCCTGCACGCGCACGTGGATGCGCGCAAGCCGCCGCTGCTGGACGGCATCGAGGGCACCGGCTGGAAGCTGGTCTACACCGACAAGGAGAGCGCCTACGAGAAGCAGTACAACAGCCGGCCGCAATCCTCGCGTCACCTGTACAACTTTGCCTGGTCGATCGGCCTGACGATGGCCAAGGGTGGCCAGATCAACGACGTGCGCTGGGATGGCCCGGCGTTCAAGGCCGGGGTCAGCACGGGCGCCACCATCGTCGCCGTGAATGGCCAGGACTATTCCGGCGATGTGCTGAAACAGGCGATCACGGAGGCCAGGACCAGCAAGGCACCGATCAAGCTCCTGCTGAAATACCAGGGCACCTATCGCACGGTGCCGGTGGATTACCACGAGGGCCTGCAGTACCCGCATCTGGTGCGCGTCAAGGGTACGCCCGATTACCTGAGCGAGATCATCACGGCGCGCAGGTAAAGGCGACCAGGCACGAGGGTTCGGCTACGGGTCGGGGGACTGAAGCTGGCGCCATCACCCTGGCGTCAGCCGCAGCCCATCGCTGCGGCAGAAGTCGATGTGCGGAAGAAGCAGGATGCGTCCGCCGCGGAAGGTCACGCGGAGGTCGCGCAGGCATCCGCCGGCGGGAACATCGACGGTCATCGAGCTCAGTCCCCCTTGCAGCGGCTCACCGAGTGCGACGTCGTGGAAGGCATCGCTGCCGTGAGGCGCGATGGCAAGTGCGATCACGCTGTCGAACGTGGCGTTCACGAGCTTGAAATGTCGTGTGGATTTGCGTCCGGCGTCGGCGTGGGTGGCGCTGGCCGCGGGTACGGCGAGCATGCTGCCAGGCGCGATGGCGAGCAGGGCGGCGAAGGCGATGGCGCGGGTCGGACTCATGGCGGGGCTCCGGCGGGGATGAGGTGTCGCCGGTGGCTTGCACGCGGTATCGCGCACAAGCTCGGCAGCGTGATCTGGCCGGATCGGGAGTGCCTCGCGAAAGCTTTCCGGGACGAATCGTTGCGACGCGGTGGCGAATCGTAGAGACGCCGCGCATTTGCTTTTCAGCGCCGTGCACTGCGCCTAGGATGACCACTCCGACCTACGGGACACCCCGCGATGATGGTTCGCCTCGGCAATACCCGGATTGGCCTGGTCCGCTACCTCGGCCTGTGGAGCGCCGTGGTGGTGGTGTTTGCGGTGCAGGAATTCATGCGCGACACGCTCACCGGCCATACTTGGTCGGCTTTCGATTACCTGCGCTGGTCGATGATCCAGTGGTACACGTGGGCTGCGCTTGCGCCGACGGTGTTTCGCCTGGCGGTGCGCTTTCCGATCCAGACACCGCTGCGCCTGGGCGGCCTTGGTGCGCAGCTGGTGGCCAGCGTGAACATGACCTTCCTGGCGCTGGTGATCGGCGCCGCGGTCTCGACGGTGTTCGAGCCGAGCGGGTTCGTCGAGCAGCTGCGGTTCTTCGTCAACCAGCATGCCGCCATGGGTCTGTTCACGTACTGGGCGCTGTTCGCGATCCAGCGGGCCATGCAGTTCCACGAGGAGAAAACGCGCCGCGAACTGGAAGCAAGCCGGCTGGCCTCGGAACTCGCGCAGTCGCGGCTGCAGGTGCTCAAGACGCAGCTGCAGCCGCATTTCCTGTTCAACACGCTACACGCGGTCGCCACCCTATTGCACGAGGACACGCTGTCGGCCGAGGACATGCTGCTGCGCCTGAGCGATCTGCTGCGTGCGTTCCTGGAGGACTACGACGGCCAGGAGATCAGCCTGCGGCGGGAGCTGGTGTTGCTGGATCTCTATCTCGGCATCCAGCGCACGCGCTTCAAGGATCGACTGACCACGCAGATCTACGTGACCCCGGATACGCTGGATTGCGCCGTGCCCAGCCTGATCCTGCAGCCGATCGTGGAGAACGCCATCTCGCACGGGATCAGCCAGCGTGTCGGCGTGGACTGCATCGAGGTCGAAAGCCGGCGCGAGGGCGACAGCCTGTGCATCGACGTGCGCAATCGCAACAGCACGCTGGAGGACGGACCGGCCTCGGCGCCAGGGCACGGCATCGGTCTGTCGAACACGGAGCTGCGCCTGCGCGAGCTATATGGCGATGTGGCGCAAGTGCGTCTTGAGATGATCTGGCCGCAGGGTGTGGTCTGTCGGCTGCGCCTGCCGTTCCGCGAGATGGGTGAAGCGGACGACGCACCCGAGGTCGCTTCCGCATGAGCATCGCCACCCTGGTCGTGGACGACGAGCCGATCGCGCGCCGTGCCGTCGTGCGCCTGCTGCGGGACGACCCCGACATCGAACTGCTGGGCGAGTGCGGCGATGGCGCATCGGCGGTCGAGGCGATACGCAGCCAGTCGCCCGATCTGGTCTTCCTCGACATCCAGATGCCCGCGATCAACGGCATGGACGTGGTGGCGACCATCGGTGCGGAGCGCATGCCGATGACGGTGTTCGTCACCGCCTTCGAGCAATATGCGGTGCGGGCGTTCGAAGCGAATGCGGTGGACTATCTGGTGAAACCGTTCAGCCGCGAGCGCTTCGCGGACACCCTGCGCCGGGTGAAGGCGCGGCTGTCCGTCGGCGAGGGCGTGAATGGGGCTGCCTCGGCGCGGATCCTGCAGGCGCTCGATGCATTGCGTCAGCGCGACGACTACCTGCAGCGCCTCCCCGTGCGCATCGACGAGCGCATCACCTTCATCGACGTCGACGACATCGTGTGGATCAAGGCCAACGGCAATACCGTGCAGATCCATCTGGCCGACGGCGTCCATGAAATGCGCGAGACCATGAGTGCACTCGCCGCACGCCTCGATTCGCGGCATTTCGCGCGCGTCCACCGCTCCGCCATCATCAACGTACGCCGCATCCAGGCCATCCACCCATGGTTCAACGGTTACCACGTGGTCACGATGGATACGGGCCAGAAGTTGCGCATGAGCCGCTACCAGCACGAAACCTTTCTGCGCCTGGTCCTGGCCGGGCGCAGGGACGAGAAACGGGACGGGGAAAAAAGTTGAGTCCCGTCCGGCGCGACGGCCTCACGCTGCGGCCGGTTCTGTCGGCATGCTCGCCGGCAGCGGCCGCTTCGCACCCGACGAACCAGCACAGCGGATGGCCGCTGCGCTGCGCACGTTCAACGATTGCCGGCCACGTTGTCCGCCGTTTCAGGCTTCGACCAGACTGCCGTCTTCGGTATCGGCGATGACGCGATTGCGCCCGGCGCGCTTGGCACGATAGAGCGCTGAATCGGCCTCCTTGCAAAGGCGTTGCAGCTCGTAGCCGGAGGTGTCGGTGGAAGCCATGCCCACGCTGGCGGAAATCGATACGCCGCTGCCGTCCTGTTCCATCGGTGTCGTTCCGATGGCGATCCGGATGCGATTGGCGATGTCCAGTCCCTGCTTGCGGGAGCAGTCGTGCAGCAGGATGCCGAACTCCTCGCCGCCCAGGCGGCCAAACAGGTCGCTGGGGCGCAGGTGCTGCTGGCAGATGACCACGGCAAGCTTCAGCACGACGTCGCCCATGGCATGGCCATAGGTATCGTTGACCTGCTTGAAGTGGTCCAGGTCGATGGATATCAGGCAGGCGTGGCCGAGCTTCTTCTCCAGCAGGCGCAGGACACGACCGGCCTCATGGATGAAGTGCTGGTGGTTGTAGATGCCGGTAAGTCCGTCGCGCGTGGCCATGCGCTTGAAGCGTTTCTGCGAGTGCATGGTGCGGAACAGCCAGAGTGCGCTGGCCGCCAGCAGGATGATCAGCAGCGTGATGTAGAGCCGGCTGGTCTCCGCGGCCTTGGCATCCAACGCCTGCTGCAACTTGAGCACGCTGTTCTGCTTGTTGAGCTCTTCGGTTTCCAGCTTGCGGGTCAGAACTTGCTGCTGGACCGTTTGGTAGGCCAATGTCTGGGCAGCGGCATCATCCAGCGAGCTCTTGGTCTGGGCGACATAGTGTTCGTAGTAGGCGAGTGCAGAAGCTGTGTTGCCATGCCGCTTTGCGACCCGGTAGAGCACCTCATAGGCATCCTTGAGATAGTCGTTGATGTCATCCGGGCTGGCCATCGCCAGGGCGGCGAGCGCCGCCTTCCGGGCGTCTTCGTCTTTGCTTAACTGTTCGTATGCCTGAGCTCGTTGCACCTGCGCGGACAGCGTGTGCGGGTAGTAATGGTTGATCCGGATGCTGGGCGCTATCCGGTCGAGCAGCGACACCGCTTTGGCGGGCTGATGTTCTTCCAGGTGGAGAGTGCCAAGGACGAGCTGCATGGTTGTTGCCATGATGGGTTGTCGAGCCGTTTCGCACGTATCGATGACCTGCTTCAGCTCCGGGCTCGAGGATGTGAGCCGCTTGGCGTTATAGAGCGCGGCCACCAGCCTGGAGCGCGAGTAGCACGAGGTTGTACTTGAGGGAACGGTGTCCTCCATCATGTGGGCGTACTTGATGGCCAGATCCGTCTGTCCGGCCAGGTTCAAGGTCTGGGACAGGTAGCTGAGAACCTGGAGGCGGACCACCTTGTCCTGGATCCGGGGCAGGTCGATCGTGAGCTGTTGGGCCAGTTTGAAGGCATCTTCGTAGCGGCGACTGACCGCCAGGTTGTTCATGAGAAGCGCCGATGCCTTGGTGGCAAGCATCGGATCGCCTGAATGATCGATCACATCGTGCAGCGGTTTTTCCGCGGCGGCGAATTTGCCACCCATCGAAGACTCAAACGCATCGAGGTAGCGCAGGTGCCACTGCTCGGCCCTGGTGAGTACGGGCGACTCGCGATGGATCTGCGCAAGCCGTTCGGCGAACTGCCGATGGTCCTTGATGCGCAGATCCTCGGTCTGGTCAAGGAATGTGCTTGCGTCGGTGATCCTGGGAGTATCGGTGGCGTGGCTTGCCTGCATCACGGCGCAGAAAAGGAGGCCCGCCAAGGCGATCCTCGGTCGTCTGCAATGCTGGCCGATGAGCACGGTGCGAGAGACTATTGTTCGTGCGGAGTACGTTTGTGCGGCGGACTGTGACCGGGGTCGGATGGATGCGGCGGCTTGTCGTCGCCGTCATGGTCCGGCTCGTCCTCCTCATGCCCAGGCGCATTGGAGATCTGCGGTGCTCGATTCGGCTTGTGCCCAAACTCTTCGGACAGAAGTGAGCTGTCGCCGGCCGCGACGGCAGACTTGAGGGCCGCAGACGCCTTCGCCTGTTCGAGGATGGGCGCAAGCTCGTCGACGGATGCGTGGCGCAGCGTGGCGTTCTGGCCGATGGCTTCCAGAAGTTCAATCGTATCCGACATGTTTTTCCCCTGTTTCCCGTAGTCCCCAAGTATCCGTTTTGCGAGCGCTGCGGATCGCTGCAGTGTGTCAGGCGATGGAAGCTTCCTTGTCCAGTGCTGCCAGCCGCTCGCGCATCGCTCGATTCTGCTTCAAGGGCGTGCCCGGCGGTAGCACGACCGTTTCTTCGGCGGTCAGTTCGGCGCCGGGCAAGTCGCGCAGCGCCATGCGGCGAACCCGCGGTTTCTGGATCGGCAAGGTGGCGCCGCGATAGACGATCACCTCGTGGTCGAGCGGATAGTCCGCGCTCAGCACGTCCACCAGTGCCTGACGGTAGGCCGGTCCGGTGGAAAAGCGTTTCAACGACAGATCGCCCACCAGTCCGACTTGCCACAGCACCAGATAGCCGGCCGGGTCGATCCGCCGTTCGTAGAAAAGCAGCTGGCTGGCCTCGAAGTGCTGGCAGCCGAAGCGGCCCGGGTCGATGCCAAGGTCGGCATAAAGGCAGTCTTCGGCGGAAATGCCCGGTTCCATGTGCGCCTTGAAACCTTCCGCACGGGCCATCTCGATGGCCTTGTGCGGCGACCAGGCGAAGATGCCGGGATGGCCATAGAACACGCCGCAGACGTTCTTGCCGGCACGCACCTCGGTCATCATCAGGTCGACCCACTGCCGGTACGTGACCATCCTCGATTTGCCCTCTGCGTAGTAGGGCTGCAGGCTGCGCACGTCCGGATGCATGCGCTGCAGCCACAACTCCACGATGCCGTCGGAAAGTGCAGCAAACACCACGTCGGCCTGTTCGATATGGCTGCGTGCCAGGGGCGTGAGATGGGAGCCCAAGGTCATGCCCATGCCGACGCATGCCAGGCTGCCGCATCGCGCATCGTTCGATGGCGGAAGAGTCGGTGTGCTCACCACTTGATAGTAGGGCAATTTTATGGTGCTGGAGTGCACCGGCGCGATCGTCTTCCGGCGGGGCGGGGCGCGCCAGGCCCTTTTCATCGTGGCCCGGAACCTCCCGTGGCGCGCAATGGCCGGCCAGAGTCCGCTGGTGCCGCTTCGACCACAACGCTGTGCTCGGAGAGTCCGGCGGAAACCGAGGCTCCTTTTGGCCGCATGAACCTATGGCGGCTTCGCCAACACGCGCGTATCGTATGTCGGCGCATATGTCAATATGCGTACTTGCGTGGACGCTCATCGGCGCGACCGATACCGGCGTCTCAGGGGACGCGGTCACCTATCAAACGAACGGGAGACCGATGATATGAAGACTCGACTGCTCATCGCAGTAATGGGCATGGCGTTCGCTACGTGCGCCTTGGGCGCCACTCCAACGACGCTCAAGCTGCAAAAAGGGGGTACCACGGTGCCAACGACCACGCCGGTGGGGGGCGCGCCGCTGACAACCCTGGAACAGGATCCGGCGATGACCGCCGGGGATGCCGATTCGGGCGATGGTGATGAACTCGGAGCGCAGCCCGTGGTGAATCGCAGCATCGCCCACGGGCACGCCGGCAGCAACCGGATCGGAAATGCCCGGCGTGCCAAGTCGAACCCCCAATTGCTGGGCGGCTTCGACGGCCTCAATTTCCACGACCAGCGTTACGCCAATGGCGGCAATCAGTTCTCGGTGGAACCGCCCGATCAGGGGTTGTGCGCCGGCAACGGATTCGTCATGGAAAGCGTCAACGACGTATTGGCGATCTATGACGGCTCCGGCAACGAACTCGTCGGCCCCGTCGACCTCAATACGTTCTACGGCTACCCCGCAGCGATCAATCGCACCACCGGTGCGTACGGGCCCAGCATCACCGACCCGTCCTGCTACTACGACGCAGGCACGCAGCGTTGGTTCCAGGTCGTGTTGACGCTCGATCGCATCGGCACAACGTCGTCCCTGGCCGGCACCAATCACCTGGACATCGCGGTCAGCCAGACTGCCAACCCCACCGGTGCCTGGAACATCTACCACCTGCCGGTGCAGAACAACGGCACACAGGGCACGCCGGATCACGGCTGTTCGGGCGGATTCTGCCTGGGCGACTATCCCCACATCGGCGCTGACGCCCATGCGATCTTCCTGACCACCAACGAGTTCTCGCTGTTCGGCCCCGGCTTCTATGGCGCGCAGATCTACGCCATCTCCAAGCAGGCGCTGGCGTCGGGTGCCGCCTCACCGAATGTGGTGCTGTTCAACGGCGGCGATCCGAGTATCCCGGCGCCTGCGTTCACGGTCTGGCCGGCCATCTCGTCCGGCGGGCAGTATGTCGACACGCTGGGCGGAACCGAATACCTGCTCAGTTCGGACGCGGTGTTCTACGACTCGGGCATCTCGAACACGATCTGGCTGTGGTCGGTGTCGAACACGCAGGCCATCGACACTGCGCCCACGACCCTGGTGTTGGGCGTCTCGCCGCTGACCGTGCAGACCTATGCCGTGCCGAGCAGTCTGGCCCAGCAGAAGCCGGGCAGTGCACCCCTGCGCGATTGTTTTGCCCTGGCCGGTTGCGCACCGACGTATCTCGGCTACCCGAATATCGTCTACCCGACGCCACGCCCCATGGCGGTGAACGACTCGCGCATGCAGCAGGTGAGCTACGCCAACGGCAAACTGTGGGGCACGTTGGATACCGATGTCCTGCTGGCCAATGGCAGCCATGGCTCGGGCATCAACTACTTCGTCATCAATCCGAAGTCCGGCGGCGTTTCCGTCAATGGCACGCTGGCCTTGCCCGATGCGAATCTGACCTACGGCGCGGCGGCCGTCACGCAAAGCGGACGTGGCGTCATCGCGTTCACTGTCGTTGGCCCCAACGACCATCCGAGCGCCGGCTACGCCAGCCTGGATGCGAAGCTGGGCGCCGGCGATGTCCATGTCGCGGCAGCAGGCGCAGGCCCGTGGGACGGCTTTACCGGCATCCCCTACCTTGCCGGTGATCGGCCCCGTTGGGGCGACTACGGTGCGGCTGCGGCCGACGGCAACACGATCTGGACCGCATCGGAGTACATCGCGCACAGCTGCACCCTGGCCGAATACCTGACCGCTCCACTGTTCCAGTGCGGCGGTACGCGCGCTGCACTTGGCAACTGGGCGACCCGCATCTCGGCGATCGGACTCTGAAATCGCGACAAAGCGCCAAATGACGGGCGTGATGGGTGGTGCCCATCGCGCCCGTTTTGCCTAGAGCCGGACCGGTTCGCAGCTGCCTTCCGGTCGTTCAGCGCCGTGTCGCCAGCACGCCGTCCAGCGCCAGCTGCGCCTTGAAGCCGGCCTTCTCCAGCCGTTTGGCCACCTCGCGCGGCACATCGCGGCCGCTGGTGAGCTTGTTCGGGCTGCCGGTGTAGTGGAACAGCCGGCCGCCTTTGCGCAGTACGCGCGCCAGCTGGTCGTAGAAGGCCTGCGAGTACAGCTCGCCGGCGATGCCGAAGCGCGGCGGGTCGTGCAGCAACGCGTCCACCGAGGCGTCGGCAATCTGCGCGATCGCCTGCGACACGTCGGCATGGGCGAGTTGCAGGCGGCCGCCACTGGCCGGGGCATCCGGGTCCGGCGACCACGGGTTGAGCGTGCGCAGCCACAGCACGTCGGCGTTCTTCTCGAACGAGTGGATGCGCGCGGCGCCGGCTTCCAGGCAGCACGCGGCGAAGTAGCCCAGGCCGCCGCAGGTATCCAGCACTACTTTGCCGTGCGGCTCGACCAGCGCCACCTTGCGGCGCGCATCCGCCACCGGCGACTCCTTCGCGGTGGGCAGCATCTTGATGCCGTCGATCTCGAACGTGGGCGCGCCCCATTCCGTGGGCACCAGCTTGATCAGCGAGCCGGCATAGCGCGACACCGGAGCGAACTCGTCGTCATCCCAGTAGTAAATCGTGCGGTCCTTCAGCGTGGGCGGATACGGGTAGCGCTGGTCCCGCCACTGCCAGGCGTCCGGTTCCAGTGACACGTGGCCGTTCGAGCGGCCAAGGTCGAGCGAGCCGGACCATTCGCCTGCGCCGGCATCGCGTGCGGCCAACAGTGCCTGGGCGGTGGGCCGCGTGAGTATCGGGCCGGAATAATGTGGCACGTCGGGAATTCTCGTCAAAAACTGGGTGGATCATAACCTTGGCCGGAGCCCCGCACTGCCCGCGCGCGGAGACGCCATCCGAAGATGCGCCATCGAATTGGCTGTTTCCTTCAGAACTCTCCGGCGCGGCCGATAGCCATTGAGTCGCTCTGGGTGCCGGGATCCACACGCCGCCGCCTTCTGCGTTGCTTGCATCATCCCCGGGAGTCTTTGCGCAATGAACCGTTACAGCCCGCCTGCGCAGAAGCCAGCCAACCGTGTCGACTGGAACGATCCGCACCTGGAATCGCTGTTGCGAAAGACCGAGAAATGGAAGCTCGACAATCGCGGTGTCTATCCCGCGCAAGAGGTGCAGATCCATATCGGCTGGGGTGCTGCCGCTTGCAAGCCTGCGCTGCTGGTCTGGGAACGCGACCAGGCCATGGTGCTGGAAACCTGCTTCCCGATCGCGCAGGGCGAACACGTGCGAGTGGACTGCTACCTGGGCGAGGGCGTCCGCGTGGTGTGGGGAGTGGTCGTGGAAGGACGTGAAGGATACCGTGCCGAGGATCAGGCCAACGGTGTCCATGTGCACTGGCTGCATGTGCGCTGAGAGAGCCCATCGGCCAGGAGCCGATCTCGTTCGGCCCCTGGGCTCGGCACTCCGCGACTTGCCGCGGAAGGCGTGCCCGACCTAGCCGGCCGAACTGACCACCTCGGCTGCCGGTGCGTGGCTGGCGGCTACGGACACCGGCACCTTCGTCGTAAGCATGGCGCCCATCGCCAGCAGGCAAACCAGGGCGCAAGCGCTGAACAGGGTCTGCAGCATCAAGGTTTCGAATTTCATGGTCGTTCTCCAGTCGTGAGGAAATGAAGCTTTCAAGAGGTGTATGGCAAGTGGCGTGCCAACGCTGCCAAAGCGTGGAAACCCGCATTTCCAGGCTATTTCCCCGCCTGCTCCGGCCCAGGTTCGACTGTCCGCGGACGGTCGCCGTGTTGTCCGGACACTGCGTCGGACGGTGGTGCGGACATGGGCGTGCACAGGCGCCGGCCGTGCCTGCATGTCGGTCCCCGAGCATGGGCAGTCCCCGTTTCCGCGTTACCCTTGCCGCTCCCGTCGTCATGACTGTTTGGGGAGGTGGAACATGGCCGTTCTCGTGGGTTTTTCCGGCAGCCTGCGCAAGGGTTCGTTCAATGCCGCGCTGCTGCGTGCCGCCGGTGCGATGATGCCGGCCGACAGCCGGCTGGAGATCATGTCGATCGCCGCTTTCCCGCTGTACAACGGCGACGATGAAGCCGCGCATGGCGTTCCGGCCGAGGTCGCGGCGCTCAAGGAGGCGATCGCCGCGGCGGACGGCCTGCTGATCGCGACGCCGGAATACAACAACAGCATTCCCGGCGTGACCAAGAATGCGCTGGACTGGTTGACGCGACCGCCGGCCGACATTCCGCGCGTGTTCGCCGGCAAGCCGGTGGCGGTGATGGGTGCGTCGCCCGGCGGTTTCGGCACGATCCTTTCGCAGAACGCCTGGCTGCCGGTGCTGCGCACGCTCGGTGCGGAACTCTGGACCGGCGGTCGCCTGATGGTGTCGCGTGCAGGCAGCGTGTTCGATGCCGATGGCGTCATCGTCGATGCGCGCACCCATGACTCGCTGCGCCAGTTCGTGGAAGGCTTCGTTGCTTTCGCGCAGGCCAGCCCGGCGAGGACCGTCTAACCAGGAGGCCTTGCCGATCGGCCCGCGATTTGCGCGGGGCTCAGCCCCAGCACGCGGCGCATGCAGCGGGCCATGTGGCTCGGGTGTGCAAAGCCCGCCTCCAGCGCAATCTCCGTCATGCTCCTGGCCGAAGGCGAGCTGCAGGCCGGGTTCTTCCATAGGTGTCGCGGCGGCGATGGAAGGACGGCGGCTTCACGGAAATTTGCCGGGCACGTTCGGTAGTGCACGTTACAAGAAGGCATGGAGTTCCGCCCGGCACGGGCGGTTCCGGAGGAATCCATGTCGGACCTGCTTTCCTATGCGGCACGCGGACTGACCCAGGCCTCGTGGATGACCTGGCTGATCTACTTCGTGGTCATGACGCAGGCGACGATCACCGCCGTCACCTTGTACCTGCATCGCAGCCAGGCGCACCGCGGCGTCGATTTCCATCCGGCCGTCGCGCACGTCTTCCGCTTTTGGTGCTGGTTGACGACGGGCATGGTGACCCGACAGTGGATTGCCGTGCATCGCAAGCACCATGCGAAATGCGAGACCGCCGAGGATCCGCACAGCCCGCAGGTGTACGGCATCCGTGCGGTCCTGTGGCGCGGCGTGGATCTTTACAAGAAGGCTGCCGCGGATGCGGGCGACCTGGCGACCTACGGCGTCGGCGCGCCCGACGACTGGATCGAACGCCATCTCTACGCGCGCTGGTCGGCGGCGGGACCGACCCTGCTGGCGCTGATCAGCCTTGGCCTGTTCGGCGTGGTCGGCATCGCGATCTGGGCGCTGCAGATGGCGTGGATCCCGTTCTGGGCCGCCGGCGTCGTCAACGGCCTCGGCCACTGGTGCGGCTACCGCAATTTCGAGACGGCCGACACCTCGACCAACCTGGTGCCGTGGGGGCTGATCGTGGGCGGCGAGGAGCTGCACAACAACCACCATGCGTTTCCCAGCTCGGCGAAATTCTCGCAGCGCAGGTTCGAATTCGATGGCGGCTGGATGCTGATCTGCCTGCTGCGCCGGCTGGGCCTGGCGCGGGTGCGGCGGGTCGCGCCGGCGCTCGGTTTCCGTGCCCACGTGGAGCAACCGGATGCGGAAACGGTCAAGGCGTTGCTGGCGCAGCGGTGCCGCATCCTGCATGACTACGTCGTCGGCGTGATCGCCCCGACCTTGCGCGCGGAACGCGCGGTCGATGGGCGGCTGCCACGCCGGCTGCGGCGGGAACTGGCGAGTGGAGGGCGCTGGCTGGACCCGGTATTGCGCGGGGAGCTCTCCGCGTTCCTGCACCAGCGTTTCCGGCTGTCCACCGTATGCGAGTTCCGTGCGCGACTCGCCGGGCTGACCGAGCGCAACGGCCGTGACGCCCAGGCCCTGCTGGAAGAACTGAAGCGCTGGTGTGCGGAGGCGGAAATGAGCCAGGTCCGTGCGCTGGCCGATTTCGCCGCCCGCCTGAAAGGCTGTTGCATCGCCGGCAAGGAGCGGGTCCATGCCGACCTGCTGGAATTCGCGCGCCCGTGATGCTTGGTGATGGCACCATGGACACCGCGTAGTTCATCCATGCGGGAGTAACGGCATGACCTTCTATCCGTTTGCGTTCTCGATCGCCAGCATGCTGCCGCTTGCGGTGGCCGCGTCATGAGCCGCCGGTTCGACGCCATCATCGTCGGCGCCGGCCAGGCCGGCCCGCCGCTGGCGAACCGGCTGACCCAGGCCGGCCGGTCGGTGGCGCTGGTCGAGCGCAAGCTGTTCGGCGGCACCTGCGTCAACACCGGCTGCATGCCGACCAAGACCCTGGTCGCCAGCGCGCGCGCCGCGCACATCGCCCGTCGCGCGGCCGATTTCGGCGTGGTGCTGACGGGCGAGGTGGGCACCGACATGGCCAAGGTGAAGTCGCGTGCCGATACCGTCATCGCGAACGCGCGCCACGGCGTGCGCTCGTGGCTGGACGGCATGGACGGCTGCACGGTGATCGAAGGCCATGCGCAGTTCGAGGATGCGCAAACCCTGCGCGTGGGTGACGAGCGACTCAGCGCGCCGCAGATCTTCCTGAATGTCGGCGGTCGCGCCGCGGTGCCGGACATGCCGGGCCTGCACGCGATTCCGTACCTCACCAACACCTCGATCCTGGGCCTGGACCGTGTGCCGGCGCATCTGCTGATCGTCGGCGGCAGCTACATCGGGCTGGAGTACGCGCAGATGTACAGGCGCTTCGGCGCCCGCGTCACCGTGGTGGAAAAAGGTCCGTACCTGATCGGGCGCGAGGACGAGGACGTGTCGACGGCGGTGCGCGAGATCCTTGAACGCGAAGGCATCGACATCCGCACCGGCGTCGCCGACCTCGCGTTCGCGGGCGAAGGCGACACGCTCGCGGTGACGGTCGACGGCGAACGGCTCGCCTGCAGCCACGTGCTGGTGGCGGTGGGACGCGTGCCGAACACCAGCGACCTCGGCCTCGACAAGGCCGGCGTGGCGACGGATGCGCGCGGCTACATCAGCGTCGACGACGAACTGCGCACGAACGTGCCCGGCATCTGGGCGCTGGGCGACTGCAACGGTCGCGGCGCGTTCACGCATACCGCGTACAACGACTTCGAGATGGTCGCGGCGAACCTGCTCGACAGCGAGCACCGCCGGCTCAGCGAGCGCGTCAGCGGCTACGCGCTGTACATCGACCCGCCGCTGGGCCGCGTCGGCATCAACGAGGCGGAGGCGCGCAAGCGCGGGCGCCCGTTCCTGGTCGGCAAGCGGCCGATGAGCCGGGTTGGCCGCGCGGTGGAAAAGGACGAGACGCAGGGTTTCATGAAGGTGATCGTCGACGCCGAAACGAAGGCGATCCTCGGCGCCGCGATTCTCGGCGTCGAAGGCGACGAGGCGATCCACGGCATCATCGACATGATGAGCGTGGGCGCCACCGCCACCCAGCTGCAGCGCACGGTGCCGATCCACCCGACCGTGTCGGAACTCCTCCCCACGCTGATCGCGGAAGTGCACGCATCGGACGGGTAGGGTAGCGGGCTGGAAATGCCTGCATCCGTCCCTGGATTGCGCGCAAGCGTGCCTGCCCGCGCCGCGAAGAACCGCCGCGACGGGCGCTCAGGCGTTTCCCCGCCGCGTCTTTTCCGCGGCGTCGCCGGTTTCCCCGATCGCCCCGCACTCGACCGCCTGCTGCAGCCGCTGCACCTCTTCGAGGATGCCCATGAAGCGGCGGCCGAACGGCGTCAGCCGGTATTCCACCTCGACCGGCGGCTTCTCGCCGTGCACGGTGCGATGCATGATGCCGAAGCGGGTCATCTTGCGCAGGCGCTCGTTCATTACCTTGGCGGAGAGCCCCGTGCAGGCGCGCAGCAGCGCGCTGGGGCGATGGTTGCCTTCCGCGCAGAGCTGCAGCAGCCGGATCGACCATTTGCAGCCGACGATGCTTTCGACCATCGAGGCGACGGGAACGGGTGCGGGAGCGGCGTTCGCCGTGTCCGGCCACCTGCTGGTTTCAGGTTGGTGTTCGCCCATGTCGTAACCACCTTACCGAAAAGTGCCTTCCTGACGCACGCCGCTGCCGTCGCTAGAGTCCGTGGCCACGGAGCGCAGGCCCGCGCGCCGAACCTGGCGAAACGAGAGGAAACAGGCCATGAAAGAAACCCATGCCATTCCCGGATACACCTTCGGCACCCGTGCGATCGCGCGTTCTCCGGTGACGCTCGGCGACTTCGAGCAGATGAAGAGGAGCATCCTGTTCGACGACGAGGACGTCAAGTATCTGCGCCTTTCGCGCGGTATCGTGGAGGATCAGGTCGAGGCGATCCTCGACGTCTGGTACGGCTTCGTCGGCTCGCAGCCGCACCTGCTGGCGTCTTTCGCCGGCCGGGCCGACGGCAAGCCGCTGGGCGATTATCTCGGCGCCGTGCGCAAGCGCTTCGGCCAGTGGATCCTCGACACGGCCGCCGCCGAGTATGACCAACGCTGGCTCGACTACCAGCACGAGATCGGCCTGCGCCACCACCGCGCGAAGAAGAACCACACTGACGGCGCCGCCTCGACCGCCATCGTGCCATTTCGCGACCTGTTTCCGTTGATCTATCCGGTGACCTTCACGCTCAGGCCGTTCCTCGCCAGCAAGGGGCACACGGCCGGGGACGTGGAGAAGATGTACGCCGCATGGCTGAAGTCGTGTCTGCTGCAGATGACGCTGTGGACCTACCCGTACATCAAGGACGGAGATTTCTGATGACGCCGGAACCGGCCCCCGAGTGGCGCACCAGCATCTGGCTGAATACCGCCGAGCCGCTGAGCCTCGGGCACTTCCGCGGGCGCGTGGTGTTGCTGCACGCCTTCCAGATGCTCTGCCCGGGCTGCGTGGCGCACGGCATCCCGCAGGCGCAGCGCGTGGCGAAGCTGTTCGAGGGCGCGCCGCTGGCGGTGGTCGGCCTGCACACGGTGTTCGAGCATCACGCAGCGATGGGGCCGGAGTCGCTGCGCGCGTTCCTGCACGAGTATCGCGTGCCGTTTCCGGTCGGCATCGACGCGCCGGGCCCGGCGGGCGACCCGATTCCCTGCACCATGCGCGCGTACGCCATGCAGGGCACGCCGACCACGATTCTTATCGATGCACATGGGCGCCTGCGCCGCCAGGTGTTCGGCGTGCATGACGACCTGCTGCTTGGCGCGGAAATCGGCACCTTGCTGGCGGAGCTGGAGCAGCAGCGCCTGGAAGCGACCGACGCCGCGCCCGCGGCGGAGCATTGCGCCGATGGCCGTTGCGAGGTGGGTGCCGGGGCGACGACGCGGAATCCCCTTCCGTAGAAGTGCACGGACCGTGTCGATCCGGTCCCGGGTCGTTCGTCGCCATGACAGGGGCACGCTGGGCGGGCCGGAATCGTCCGGTCGCACGGCTCCGCCACGACCACAGGAGAGGCGACGATGCGATTTCTTTCGATGATCCGGATCAACGAGAGCTCGGGACAGCGGCCCAGCGAGCAGCTGATGGCCGACATGGGCAAGTTGATCGCGGAGATGACCGCGGCCGGCGTGCTGCTGGATACCGCGGGGCTGAGGCCGACGGCCGAGGGCGCGCGCATGCGCCTGTCGCATGGAAAGCTGAAGACCACGGACGGCCCGTTCACCGAAACCAAGGAAGTGATCGGCGGCTACGCCATGCTGAAGGCGGATTCGATGCAGGAGGCGCTCGAGTTGACCTCGCGCTTCCTGAAGGTGCACGGCGACGAGTGGGAGATCGAGTGCGAAGTGCGCCCCGTGGATGAGGGGTGCGCGCCCAAGCCGTGAACCCGCGCATCGCTGCTGCGGGATGGAGGCGATCGGGTCTCCATCCCCTTGCGGTCAGTACTCGAGTTTCGGATACCAGTCCGTGCCGCGTCCCTCGGGCGTCATGTCGAGGATGGTCCACAACGGCATCAGGTCGGGCGCGCCGCGCGGGTCCTGGCCGGGGTCGGCGCTCTCGAAGCCCATCTCGCCACTCCAGAAATGGCGGATCGCGCCGTCGCGGCGGGTGAACACGTTGAGCGCGGCCTGGTCGCCGTCGCCGCCGTCCGGGTCGATGGCGAAGTAGTCGCGGCTGTAGGCGCCGTCGAGGTCCGAATACAGTTTGAGGTCGCGCCAGCCGCGTTCGTTCTTGAACGCGACCAGGCGCTCGATCGGCGAACGCGCGACCACGGCCAGCGCCACGCGCTGGTCGACGTCACGTGCCTCGCCGTCCCACGCGCTCAGCAGCGAAGTGCACATCGGGCAGGGCCGTGCGCGCTGCGGGCCGAACATGTAGCTGTAGACGACCAGGGTCTGCTTGTCGCCGAACAGGCCGGCGAAATCGACCGGGCCATGTTCGCCCTGGAAGCGGTAGTCGCCGCTCACCTCGCCGCCGGGCGGCAGCGCGCGGCGCTGTTCGGCCACGCGCTCGATGTGCCGGCGCAAGTCGATTTCCTCGGCGAGCAGGGCGGTGCGCGCGCGGCGGTAGTCGTCGCTTTCGTTGGGGAAGCGCATGCGGTTGCGTCCGGCCAGTTCGGCGGCGGGCACGAGGGGTGGCGTATGCGTATGGGGCATGGACGATCTCCTTGGTGGGCTTCTCTTCGTATGACGAACGGGCCGGCACGGAATCGACAAGGGAAGCGCCGGCGGCGGCATCGCCATGCAAGCGCAGCTGCAAGCCCGGATGAACCGCAGCTCGCCGCACCCCGGCTTTCTTCACAAACCGTCATGCATGCTCGATCCCCCACAGGAGACCGCTTCGTGAAAATCGCCCGTACGACGATCTGGTTGCTTGCTTCCGCGCTGGCCACGGCCACGGCGATGGCGCAGGCTCCCGCTGCTTCCAGCGCGTTGCCGGAAGTGCTGACGCCCGGGGTGGTCAACGATGCCGGCCTAACGGTGCCGGTGAAAGCGGGGGACAAGGGCGCCGCCGTGTTGCGCGCGCAGATCCTGCTGGAGCGTGCACATTTTTCCCCGGGCGAGATCGACGCCATCGACGGCTCCAACCTGCATCGGGCCATTGCGGGCTTTCAGGCCAGCCGCGGCCTCGAGGTCAGCGGCAGCATGGATGCGCCGACCTGGGCCGCGCTGGACAGCGACAGGGCGCCGGTCCTGGTCAACGTGACCTTGAGCGCCGCGGATGTGGCCGGACCGTTCCGGCCGTTGCCATCGGGCATGCTGGCGCAGGCGAAGCTCGACGCGCTGGGCTATGCCTCGCCGATCGAGGCGTTGGGCGAGCGCTTCCACGCCAGCCCGGCCTTGCTCAGCCTGCTCAACCCGGGCAAGGATTTTGCGCGTGCCGGCGAACAGCTGGTGGTGCCGGACGTGCGGCCCGGCACCCCGATACCGCCGGTGGCGAAAGTGGTGGTCGACAAGTCCGATTCCACCGTGTCGCTGCTGGACGAGGCCGGCGAGGTGGTGGCGCAGTACCCGGCCTCCACCGGCAGCGAGCATGACCCGTTGCCGCTCGGCAACTGGAAGATCAAGGGCGTGGGCAGGCACCCGGTGTTTCGCTACAACCCCAGGCTGTTCTGGGATGCGGACGCGAAAGACACCAAGGCCACGCTCGCCGCTGGCCCGAACAACCCGGTCGGCGTGGTGTGGGTGGATATCTCCAAGGAACATTACGGCATCCATGGCACGCCGGAGCCGTCGAAGATCGGCAAGACCCAGTCGCATGGCTGCATCCGCATGACCAACTGGAGCGCGCAGGAAGTGTCGGAGGCGGTGAAGCCCGGCATGGTCGTCACCTTGCAGGAGTGAGCATGCGCTGGCCATTTGTCTTTCTGCTGGGTGCGGCATGCGGTGCCGCGGCGATGTTCCCTCTGGCCGGGCGGTGGCCCGCAACGCTGTTTGGGCAGGGCAGCCAGGTACGCGAAGTGCCCGTCACGATGGCGCGCCCGGCACCGGCCACATCGCGGCAACGTGCCACTCCCGCGGCCCCAGCCGTATCCGTCGACCTGCGGCCGGTCGGCAACCTGCCCGAAGTCGCGGTGTCCAGCACCGCGCCGACGGCTGCCGCTTCGGTCGGCCCGGCAACGCCGGATCCATCCGCGGTGAACGGCTTGCTGATACCGGTCGTCGGCGTGCAGGCCAGCGAACTGGTGGACACGTTTACCCAGGCGCGCGGTGCGGGCCGCGTGCACGACGCGATCGACATCATGGCGGCGCGCGGCACGCCGGTGGTGGCGGCGAACGATGGCCACGTGGTCAAGCTGTTCACCAGCAAGCCGGGCGGGCTGACGGTGTACCAGTTCGATCCGCGCGACCAGGTGATCTACTACTACGCGCATCTGGACAGCTATGCGCCGGGCCTGGCCGAAGGCCAGATCCTGCGTCGGGGCGACCCGATCGGCTTCGTCGGCAGCACCGGCAACGCCAGCGCCGACGCGCCGCACCTGCATTTCGAGATCCAGATCCTCGGCCCGGAAAAACAGTGGTGGCACGCCACCTCGATCAATCCCTACGGGCGCTTCGCCGGCCAGTAATGGCCCGGCGGCAGCGTGGCGTGCAAGCACGAAAAGCGTGCACGCCCCCCGCAAGGCCGACGACTTCACGCCGCTGACGATGCGAGGCATCCTGCCCGAAGAGTAGGGCCATCTCTGCTGACACGATGTTGGCAGCAGCCCGGCATCAAGCTCTGCGCATCTTTCGCTACCAGGTGCGCGCATGTCATCGACGGGCCTCACTCTCTACGCCACCCGCCCGGGCTTCGGTCTGCCCGATACCAGCCCGTTCGTGATCAAGACCGAGGTGCAGCTGAAGATGGTCGGGGTGGCTTACGACCGCGCTTCGGCGATTCCGCCGCAGGCACCGAACGGCAAGCTGCCCTTCATCGATGATCATGGCGTGGTGATCAGCGACTCGACCTTCATCCGGGCATACCTCGAGCGCAAGTACGCCGTGGATCTGGACGCGGAACTGGATGTGCGTCAGCGAGCCCAGGCCTGGACGATCGAGCGCCTGCTTGAGGATCATCTGTATTTCGCGATGGTCTGGTTCCGCTGGATCGATCCGGACAACTTCGCGAAGGGGCCGGCGCACTTCGCCGACAGCGCGCCGGAAGCGGATCGCGCGCGGATGCGCCAGGAAATACGGGCGCGCAAGACGGCCGAATTGCATGCGCAAGGCCTGGGGCGCCACCCGCCGACGCAGATCGCCGAACTGGGCACGCGCTCGATCGACGCGCTGGCAAAGCTGCTCGGCAACCAGCCTTTCTTCATGGGCGCTTTCCCCAGCGGCGTCGACGCCACCGCCGCTGGCATGCTCGCCTGCGTCGCCACACCGTTCTTCGACACGCCCCTGCGACGAGCCGTGGAAGCGCATCCGAACCTGGTCGATTACGTGGCCCGCATGATGCAGCGCTACTACCCCGGGCATGCGTGGTAGGCCTGTTCAACCCTTACGTGGCATCGGCCCGAAGCGGGTGAAGTTGCGCTGGTGCGGGGATGCCAAAGCGATGGAACCGGTCTGCGATTACGTCAACACTTTCGCCGGCGGGCTGCAAGGTCTCAACTGCAACACGCAGGGAGTCTCACGCAGTACAACGGCACCCACGCACCATTCACCATACGGTTTATTACCGCGTTTTCGCGGACACAAGACTTGGCGCGTCGATTCGCGGGATATGCAAAGCCATCCTCACCCACATGAAACGCCCTTGCCATCCGGCAACCTCTTGTCGGGCCATAAGATTTGTGCGCTTGACGAAGACCGGCGAAAGCGCCGACCATCCGTGCATATGACCTAATTTGGGGTCTAATAAGCGTTAGGCCTCATGCAGGAACCTTCATCCTACCGAGCTAGTTGGGCAGACTACCGCCGTCGCCAATGGCTGGCGGTGCTAGTACCTGTAGCTTTAGCGCCGGTTGCGGCCTTGGCGGGCTCGGCAGCGACAAATCAAACGCTTTCGCTTCTCCCAGCAATCGGGGGGTTCGTGTGCAGCTTTTTGGCCATATCGCGGTTCATATGGTTCCGCTGTCCTCGTTGCGGCCATCGCTTCCATATCAATCAGCATCTCAGTCTTACACTCGGCAAAGAGTGTCCACATTGTGGGTTGGTCCGCTACGAGGCAGCCTAACCACTCGTTCAAGGCGGACAGCTACGCCGCCGCTTAACTCCGGCGTTAGGCTCCACAATGAACAGAACGGTTCTCGCTTGGATGGCTGGTAGCGTTTTCATTCTGGGGGCGCTGCAATGCATGTTTAAAGGTTCTGTTGCCCTAAGATCTGGTCATCGCATCGAACGGTCAAAAGATCCGGTTGGTTTTTGGGGTGTAGTAGTGGGTCTCTTTTTGGCGGGTGTATGCGTGGTCAGCATTGGCGTCGCACAGGCGCGATGAGTTCTCGGGTGCGCTTGGTCTGAGGATGTCACCGTCTAACCAATCATCCAAGCGGACGGCTTCGCCGACGCTTAATTCCAGCGTTAGACCTCAAATGAGAGTTCTGCTCGCCGCCTTTGCCATTTTTATTACCGGCTGCGCTACTGTCGATCCCGCACGAGTCAGGCTTGTTGTCGAGCCGGTCACACAGGTTTGCGGCGCTTCCGACCGAGAAGCTCCCATCCGAATTTCCGTTCATAACGATAGCCGAGCAAAATTGCGAATATGGATTGACCCCGAGTTGCGTCAACCTCCGTACAACCTAAGTTGGCTTAGCTATCAAGTACTCGACGATAGTGGAGCAACCGATTGGGAGCACGGCCCAGGTGGGCACGGGCCTATGCCCCCGGACACACTTTCTATCGGTCCCGGCGACTCGGTTGAAGTAGAGGGTTCGCTATATAGTTTGGCGCCGGCCGACTATGCCAAGACTTTCAAGATCCAGTTTAATGATCTGGATGACCATACGTTTGTGTCTAGCCCCTTCAAAGCGTGCATGCCACAGTAAGCGCGCTTGCCATCGAGCGAACTGGCTTGGCGGCAAGCGCCTAACATCTCGTTCAAGGCGGATGGCGTCGCCGCCGCTTAACTCCAGCGTTAGACATCAGTGTTGCACGGGAAAACCATGAGCCCTCTGGCAACGTATCAACGCTACTTCGTAGTTTTCATGGTTATCGGGTTCGTGCTTGGCTGCCTCAGCGTCTACGTTAATGGCTTCTTCGTTGTTCCGTTCTTCGCAAACATATTTTTATGGGGCTGGCTGCTCCGCAAACCAGCATGCCCAAGGTGTCACACTTCCTTGGCCCCGACACGGAGCGCATCGTTGCGCGCGGTGCTAGCCTCTTATCGGGCAATCACATGCAGGCAATGCGGTTCCACGCCGTCAAAGTAGCCACAGGAGTGCCTAACATCTCGTTCAAGGCGGACGGCTACGCCGCCGCCTAACTTCAGCGTTAATGCCAAGATGACTTCTTTCGACATCCACCTTGACGATCTGGGAAGCTCCGAAGTTCGTGCTTTGCTGCGCGAGCACCTCGAATCCATCGCGCCCACTGCTCCGCCAGAAAGCCGGCATGCCCTGGATCTCAATGGCCTGCGTGGGCCGGATATCACTTTCTGGAGCGCTTGGGACGGGCCGGTGCTGGCCGGGTTTGGTGCACTCAAGCACTTGACGGAGTCACACGCAGAGGTCAAATCCATGCGCACCGCCACATCGCACCGGCGGCAAGGTGTGGCGTCTCGAATTCTTCAACACCTCATCCAGGAGGCCATCGCTCGTGGCTATTCGAGGCTGAGTCTGGAAACAGGTTCAATGGAGTTTTTTGCTGCTGCACGGCGTTTGTATGAGGCAAATGGATTCAAGCCATGCGCTCCCTTTGGGAACTACAAACCCGACCCAAATAGCGTGTTCATGACAAAGGAGATCGGCGAGTTGGCGCCCAACAGTTCGTCCAGACGGGCGCGCGATGAGCCGCGCAACGCTTGACTCCAGCGTCACACCTCCTTCGTCTGAAACGAATCTGATCAACCCTTGATCTAGTGCAGGAGGGCGAGATGATCGAACGACCGCCCGCTATCGGAACGCTGTCGTACCTCACATCTATGTCGATGGAGCGTCGGATGGCATCGCCTTCTATGACCGGGCATTCGGTGCGGTTGAGTTGTTACGGGTCAACCGTCCCGACGGCAAGATATTGCACGCCGAGATCTCGGTATGCGGCTCGCTGGTGATGATTGGCGACCCGGATGACAAGCTCTACGCGGAGCCACGGGCGCTTGGCCGCTGCACGGCGAGTCTCCATATTTTTTCCGATGACAACGAGGCCTTGCTGCGGCGCGCAGTCGAAGCCGGCGCCGAAGAAATTCAGCCACCTACAGACTTGTTCTATGGCGCCAATTCCGCCAGCGTGCGCGATCCCTTCGGTCATGTCTGGGTACTCCTGACCTGGAAGCAGGATCTGGAGCCAGCCGAAATTGAACGTCGCGGAAATGCGCTGCTGAACCGGTAAGCGGTCGAGCTGGCCCCGACAGCCGTGCTACCTTGAAAGCCGTGTCAGCCCGAAAGTCCCGCGTGCGCTTCATGGAACCCGCACGCTGACCCTGGCTTTCGGGTCTGCATACGGGAATGGGCATGCATTTCGATCTTTTTACGCTCGGCGTCATCGGCGCGGCCATCGGCATCGCCATCTCGGTAAGTTTCACCCTGCTCGGGCTGGTGCTGCGCGGCCTGCCGGCGTTGCGCATCTGGGCCAGCGCGTTCTGGGTGTTGACCGCCGCCGCGCTCGCGCAAGGCCTCAACGAAGACGGCAGCCTGCTTTCGGCGGTCGCGGGCGGCGGCCTGATCGCGCTGGCCAATGCGCTGATGCTGATGGGCATCGCCATCCACCTGCGCTACCCGCTGCGCTGGCGCTGGCCCATGGCGGTCGTGGGGTTGTTCGTCGCCAATCAGCTCCGCGTCTACCTGTTGCCGCCATCGCAGACGGCATCGGCGCTGATGTTCGGCGCGTACAGCGTGGTCTGGGACGTGTGGATGGTCTGGGTGCTGTTGTGGCGCTCGCCGCGGGACATGCGCAACACCTGCAGCTTCACCGCGCTGATTTTCATCATCGACGCGGTCTTCTATCTGCTGCGTTCGGTGGTCGTGGTGTTTCCGTACCTGCTCGCGCACTCGCGGCTCGACGAGCTGCTTACCACCTGGAACTACCTGTTCGGCATCCTGTCCTCGTTCCTGCTGAGCACCGGGTTCACCCTGATGCTGGCGGAGCGGCTGACCTTGGACTTGCGTCGGCTGGCGCGCACCGACGGACTCACCGGCCTGCTCAATCGCAGCGCGCTGATCGAGGCGGGCGCCCGCCTGGTCGATGCCTGCCGCACGCGCGGGCAGGCCTGCAGCGTGCTGATGTTCGACCTGGACAACTTCAAGACGATCAACGACAGCTGGGGCCATGCCGCGGGTGACGCGGTACTCAGCCATTTCGTCGATGTGATCCGCAGCATGGGCCTGACGCGCGACACCTTGTTCGCGCGCTACGGCGGCGAGGAGTTCGTGCTGCTGTTGCCCGCGATCGAGCCCACGCAAGCCGGCGCCCTGGCCGAACGCATGCGCGCCGCCGTGGCGGCGGAGCCGGCGGCGTTCGACGGCCGCACTATCAACATCACCACCAGCGTCGGCGGAGCTGCCGCCACTGATGCGAACTTCGAGCATCTGATCAGCGCCGCCGATGTCGCCCTGTATCGGGCCAAGCATCTGGGGCGCAATCAGGTGGCGTGGAATCAGGGGGCGTAGAGGGACCGCGGCAAGGGCGTTTCGCCCTCTGTGGCACCCGCATTCTCAGTCGCAGGAGGATCTTCATGAGGCGCACGTGGACGATCATCGGGGTTGGCGATGTGCCTGGCAGCTTCAAATGGTACCAGTCGCTACTTGGCTTGCCGGAGACGGCTCCCGCTCACGATTATTTCGGCCAGATCCTCGACTCGGATGGAACGGTCTTGCTCTGCCTTCACGCGTGGGGCGCCCACGAGCATCCCTCCCTGACCAGCCCCGATCGAGCGCAGCCTGGCAACGGCCTCCTCCTGTTTTTCCGTGTCGATGATTTCGACATGGCGTTGTCGAGGGCACGCACCCTCGTCGCTCGGCTCGAAGAAGAGCCCCAGGTGAACCCGAACACGGGGACCCGGGAGTTCTCGCTGCGGGATCCGGACGGGTATTACGTCACGATCAGTGCGCTCTCTGCCGCCCGATAAGCCGCAAGAGACTTCCCGTCAACGCCACGCGCGTTCCGCGTGCTGTTTGTCTTCAGCGTTGGACCTTACGGAAGGCATCAGGTGGCCCCTGCCGAATACGCAGGGGTAGTACTGGCCGCGGATTCCGATGGCGCGGCACCTGACATCGCGCTAGCCTGCGCACTCCGCATCGCGGAATGGGGAAGGGGGCTTTATGCGCAAGGCTTGGAAGTGGCTCGGCCGCCTGGCGGCCGGCGTGCTGGTCCTGTTGGTGGTGGTGCTGCTTTCGGCTTATGGGCTGAGTGAGCGGCGCATGGCCAAGGTGTACCGGATCGACCCGCCGGTGCCGGCGGTGCCCACCGATGCGGCGGCGGTCGAGCGCGGCAGCCACCTGGCCGCGATCCGCGGCTGCAAGGACTGCCATGGCGCCGACCTGGGCGGCGCCACCTTCATCGACGATCCGCTGTTCGCCCGCCTGTCGGGCACCAACCTGACTCCTGGCGGGGCGGGCGGCAAGCTCACCGACGTGGACCGGGTGCGCGCGATCCGCCACGGCGTGGCGCCGGACGGGCGCTCGCTGCTGTTCATGCCGGCGCAGGAGTTCAGCCACCTCGGCGATGAGGACCTGGGCGACCTGCTGGCCTATCTGCACAGCGTGCCGGCGGTCGAGCGCACGCCGCCGGCGAATCGGGTCGGCCCACTGGGACGCGTGCTGTTCGTGGCCGGCAAGGTGCCGCTGCTGCCGGCGGAGATCGTCGACCATGCCGTGCAGCGGAGCGAGCCGCCCGTGGCCGGTCCCACCGCCGCCTACGGCGCCTACCTCGCCACCGCCTGCGCCGGCTGCCACGGCAAGGGTTTCTCCGGCGGGCATATCCCCGGCACGCCGCCGGACTGGCCCGACGCCGCCAACCTCACGCCGGACCCGAGCGGCCTGGTGAACTGGAGCGAGGCCGACCTGAAGAAGGCGCTGCGCGATGGCGTGGCGCCGGGTGGCCGGGCCCTGAAGACCGACTACATGCCGGTGCGGGTGACCCGCTTCCTCACCGACGAGGAGGTCGGCGCCCTGTACGCCTACTTCCGCAGCCTGCCGGCGAAGCCACGCGGGCAGGGCTAGCGAGGCGCTGACGGAAGGCGGCGCGTTGTGCGTTGCGTGGATGCGGCGTGCGCTTTTCTGTATGTTGGCGCCTTCCCAACGCAAAGGCGCGCCGCATGACCGCATCGCTGGAACACCCGGACCACCTGAGGCGCAGCCTTTCCAACCGGCACCTGCAACTGATCGCCATCGGCGGCGCGATCGGCACCGGCCTGTTCATGGGCTCGGGCAAGACGATCAGCCTGGCCGGGCCGTCGATCCTGCTGGTCTACCTGATCATCGGCGTGATGCTGTTCTTCGTGATGCGGGCGATGGGCGAGTTGCTGCTGTCCAATCTCGAGTACAAGTCGTTCATCGACTTCTCCACCGACCTGCTCGGGCCCTGGGCCGGGTTCTTCTGCGGCTGGACCTACTGGTTCTGCTGGATCATCACCGCGATCGCCGACGTGATCGCGATTGCGGCGTATGCGCAGTTCTGGTTTCCGGGGCTGGCGCCGTGGATCCCCGCGGTGCTGTGTGTGCTGTTGCTGCTGAGCCTGAACCTGGTGACGGTGAAGCTGTTCGGCGAGATGGAGTTCTGGTTCGCGCTGATCAAGATCATCGCGATCTGCGCGCTGATCGTGACCGGTTTCGCGCTGGTGGCCTGGGGTTTCCGCTCGCCGTCGGGGCACGTGGCTTCGTTCGCCAACCTGTGGAATGACGGGGGCGTGTTCCCGAAGGGGATGAGCGGTTTCTTCGCTGGCTTCCAGATCGCGGTGTTCGCCTTCGTTGGCATCGAGCTGGTGGGCACCACCGCCGCCGAGACGGCCGACCCGAAGCGCAACCTGCCCAAGGCGATCAACTCGATCCCGGTGCGCATCATCATCTTCTACGTGCTGGCCCTGGTCGCGATCATGGTGGTGACGCCGTGGCGCCTGGTGGAGCCGGGCAAGAGTCCGTTCGTGGAGCTGTTCGTGCTGGCCGGCATCCCGGCCGCGGCCAGCCTGATCAACTTCGTGGTGCTGACCTCCGCCACGTCCTCGGCCAACAGCGGCATCTTCTCGACCAGCCGCATGCTCTATGGCCTTGCCGAGGAGCAGCACGCGCCGAAGACGTTCGCACGGCTGTCGCGGGCGGCGGTGCCGTCGCTGGGCCTGCTGTTCTCCTGCTTCTGCCTGCTGCTGGGCGCGGCGATGATCTACCTGATCCCCGATCTGGTCACCGCGTTCACCCTTATCACCACGCTGTCCGCGGTGCTCTTCATGTTCGTGTGGTCGCTGATCCTGTTTGCCTATATCGCCTATCGGCGCAAGCGCCCGCAGCTGCACGAGGAGTCCATTTACAAGATGCCCGGCGGCGTGTTCATGTGTTACGCCTGCCTGGCTTTCTTCGTGTTCGTGCTGGTGCTGCTGAGCCTGCAGCCGGATACCCGCGAAGCCCTGATCGCCAGTCCGGTGTGGTTCGTGCTGCTGGCCATCGGCTACCTGTGGAAGGGACGCCAGGCACGCCGGGCCGCGGTTCTGCCCGCCGAGTAATTCTTCGGTCGAACGCGTCGGCAGCGCTGTGCATGACCAACGGCAGCATCTGCGATCGTGGGTCCGAGGTGAGGTCGCCTTTCTGGAACCGATCCTGTGCGTGACATCGCGCACAGGATCGGTTGCTCTGCGCGTTCCAGGGCGGGTTATTCGGGATTGCTGGCGGAGTACTGGTCGTGGATCTTCACCTGGCTCCAGGTGGGCTGCTGCGGCCAGCCTGCGGGCGAATCCTCCCAGACTTCCTGGCGGCCCCACGGGGTGACGTCGAGCAGGCCGAAGGTGCTGATGGGCAGCTCGATGCCGCGGCCGGTGGTGAACCAGGTCTGGAAGATGCCGTCGTCCGTGCGTAGGAATACCGACAGGCCGAACGGTGCGCCTTCGGCGGTCACGAAGTCTTCGTGGAAGCGGGTGCCGAAGCATGAGTACCAGGGGAAGCTCCAGCCCAGCCGTGCCTTGACGGGTTCGATCTCGGACACCCGGGCGCGCGAGACCACGGCGAAGGTGACGCCGCGTGCGTTCAGGTGCGCCAGGTTGCCGATCTGGTCGCAGTAGAACGAGCAGCCGGGGCAGACGTGGTCCGAGTCCGGTGCCAGCATGTTGTGGTAGACGATCAGCTGCGGCCGACCCTCGAACAGGTCGGCGAACGTGTGCGTGCCCGCGGGCGAGCCGAACGTGTAGCCGTCGTCGACGCGCGTCATCGGCAGGCGCCGGCGGCGGGCGCTCAGGGCATCCTGCGCGCGGGTGTGCGCTTTCTCTTCCACGAGCAGGGCGCGGCGCGCGGCCTGCCATTGTTCGCGGGTGACGATGGATGGATGGTTCATGGCGGTCTCCTTCGATTTCGCTCAGTCGCGGTCGGGCGCGCCGAGCGGGAAGTACGAACGGTACGGCCGTGCCTCGTCCACCGCGCGCGCGAACGAGGGGCGTGCCAGCAGGCGTTGCCGGTAGGCGGTGACGTTGGTGTAGCCCGCCGGGATGCGATGGGTCCAGTCGGCGTAGAACAGCGCGGGCGCGGCGGCGCAGTCGGCGAGGCTGAAATCGCCGCCGGTGGCCCAGGTGCGGCCGGCGAGTTTCCGGTCCAGCCAGGCATAGGCGATGTCGAGCCTGGCGCGCGCCTCCTTGACGCCGTAGGGGTCGCGGTCGGCGGCGGGGCGCAGGCTGTCGGCCACGACTTTCTGCTGTGGTGTCTGCACGTAGTTGTCGAAGAAGCGGTCCATCGTGCGCGCCTCGAGCGCGGTGTCGGCGTCGGCGGGAATCAGCGGTGCGCTGCCGGGGTAATGCCGGTCGAGGTACTCGATGATGATGCTCGATTCGATTACCGTGCGTTCGCCGTCGCGCAGCAAGGGGAAGCGGCGGATCGGCCATAGCGCGGTGAACTCGGCGTCGGTGACCGCATCGTCCGGCGTGAGCAGGCGCCATTCGAACGGGATGCCGTTCTCGTAGAGCGCAATCAGCACCTTTTGGCAGTAGGAGGAGAACGGGTGGGCGTAGAGCTCAAGTGGCATGGCGGATTGCCTTCCGAGGGAGGTTGTCCATGCGACGAATGGCCGTCGGCTGGATCGACATGGTCCGGCTCATACTTGACCGGGGTCAAGGCGGTAGCTGGCGAGCCGGCCGAACATCGTGTCGACGGCATCGATACGGTGCCCGTGAAACGAGGAAGTTCGATGGAATTCCATATTGCCTTGACAGATGCCGCTCCCGATCCGGCCGTCGTGCAGGACGCCTTGTTCAATGTCGACCCCGCCGCGGTGGCCGATCTGGACATGAGTGGGCTGGTGCTGCGCGTATCCGCCTCGGCGACGACGGCGGACCTGGTCGAGGTGTTGCGCCAGGTCGGCTGGCCGGTGGCACCGGAGCAGGTGGTGCAACTGCCGTCGATCTGCTGTGGCGGCTGCGGCGGCTGACGCGGCATCGACCTATGGTTTTCCCGGCCGGTGCCGGCGCGGGCCGATGCCGCGCCCGTCGCCTGCCGACGATCATTCCCCTGGAGCGTTCTGTTCATGTCGTTCGATATCGTGGTCATCGGGGCCGGCCCGGCCGGGCTGTGTTTCGCGCGGTCGCTGGCCGGTAGCGGCCTGCGCATCGCGCTGGTGGAGCGGCAGGAGGCGGCGGCGCTGGTGGCGCCGGCGGACGACGGGCGCGAGATCGCGATCACCCACCACTCGCAGCGGCTGCTGCGCGAACTGGGGCTGTGGAAGCGGCTGCGCAAGGAGGAGATCGGCACCTTGCGCGACGCGATGGTGCTCGACGGCGACGACCGCGACGGCCTGATGTTCCGCCACGACGAGGCAGGCAAGCCGCAGCTGGGCTGGCTGCTGCCGAACCACGCGATCCGCCGCGCCGCGTATGCCGAAGTGATGACCCTGCCCGAGGTCGAGCGCATCACCGGCGCGCGGGTCGGCTCGATACGCACCGGCGCCGATGGTGCCGAGGTCGGCCTCGACAACGGCGGCACGCTGCGCGCGCAACTGGTGGTGGCGGCGGACAGCCGTTTCTCCGAGACGCGTCGCGCGATGGGCATCGCCGCCGGCATGCACGACTTCGGCAAGACCATGCTGGTGCTGCGCATGCAACACGACGTGCCGCACGAGCAGGTGGCGTGGGAGTGGTTCGGCGTCGGCCAGACCCTGGCGCTGCTGCCGCTGCACGACCCGCATACGTCCTCGGTGGTGCTGACCCTGCGCCCGCAGGCGATGCAGGCCTTGCTGGCGCTGGACGATGCGGCGCCGGAAGCGGCGATGGCCGAACGTTTCCAGCAGCGCCTGGGCACGATGCGTGTGGCTGGCCCGCGTTGCGCCTATCCGCTGGTCGGGGTGTACGCGAAACGTTTCGTGGCCGAACGCTTTGCCTTGATCGGCGATGCGGCGGTGGGCATGCATCCGGTCACCGCCCACGGCTTCAATTTCGGACTGCTCGGGCAGGCCACGCTGGCGCGCGAGTTGCGCGCGGCTTCGAACGTGGGGCGGCCAATCTGGAGCCCGGCGCTGCTGCAACGCTACGAACGCGAACATCGCCTGGCCACGCGGCCGCTGTACCTGGCCACGCAGATGCTGGCCGGTCTGTACACCGACGACCGCCGGCCGGCACGGGTATTGCGCAAACTTGCATTGGGCGCCGGCGCGCGGCTGGGACCGTTCAAGCGGCTGGTGATGTCCGGCCTCACCGCCGATGGCGGCGGTGTCCCGGCGCCGTTGCGGCTGTTGCGGCGCGGGTCGGCGTAGGCCGCTGCCCGCGCATCGTGGCGAGGCGCTACGTCGCCGCCAGCTGCGAGGCGATGCGCACTTCGCCAGTCAGCACCTTGTGGATGGGGCACGCGTTGGCGATCTGCAGCAGGCGTTCGCGCTGCTCGTCGCTCAGCTCGCCCTGCAGGGTGATCACGCGGGTGATGTCGTTGCCCGACTCGGGCGTGCCGTCGGGATTGAACTTGAGCTCGACGCCGACGTGCTGCAACGGCCACTGCTTGCGCGACGCGTACATCTGCAGGGTGATCGCGGTGCACGCGCCCAGCGCGGAAAGCAGCAGCCGGTGCGGCGCCGGGCCGGCGTTGCCGCCACCCAATTCGGCCGGCTCGTCGGCCAGCCAGGCGTGGCCGGTGTCGTCGGTGAAGTTGACCGTGTAGGGCGTGGTGCCGGTGCTGGCGTGGACCGTGGGTATCGTCATGCGTGTGTTCTCCTGCCGGGATGGTGCGTCGCTGGGTGTCGTCTAGATCACATCCCACATGTAGCCATCGTTCGCCAGCACCGCACCGGCCAGCCGTTCGATCGCCTCGTCCTCGTTGCGCTCCAGGCCGCGCACGTTGCGCGCCATGCGCCGGCGCGCCTGCTTCGCGAAAATCTCGGCGATGCCGATCGCCTCGTCGGCAGCCGGGTGTGATTGCCTTGCCAGGCTGTCGGCGCGCGACAGCACGCACAGGCCCACGAACAGGTCGATCGCGATGTCGGCCAGGCGCTTTTGCGCGTGCTGCTGGTCGGCCACCTTCTTGCCGTAGCGGCGCAGCAGCGCGTCGGCGGATTTGGACAGTTCCACCGTGTACTTCTCATAGGTGGCGGCGACCTTGCGCAGCCGCGGTGACAGCTCGTGGACGATGCGGTCGATGCCGTAGCCGGTGGCCTCGCGCATGCGCCGGCCGGTGTAGGTGCCCAGCACGCCGAAGCCCTTGATCGGGTCGTTGAAGATGTCGCCCACGGCGGCCTTCAGCTCGCTCAACCCGGCGCCCACGCCCTTCAGGCCGGACAGCGCGATGTACAGGCGCAGGATCTCGTTGGTGCCTTCGAAGATCGACAGGATGCGCGTGTCGCGGGTGATCTGCTCGTACGGAAACTCGCGCATGAAGCCGTTGCCGGCGGCGATCTGCAGCGCCTCGTACGACGCGCGTTGCACCGCCTCGCTGGCGAATACCTTGCTCATCGCCGCCTCGACTGAGTAGTCGCTGCCGCCGCCGTCGATCAGGTGCGCGACCATCCACACCGCGCTTTCGGCGGCGAAGCAATCCACCGTCATCTGCGCGATCTTCTCGCGCACCAGACCGAACTCGGCGATCGGCTGGCCGAACTGCTTGCGCTCCTTCGCCTGCGCGCTGGCGAGGCGGATCAGCGAGCGCATGCCGCCGACCGCACCGCCGCCCAGGCCGGTGCGGCCGCTGTTCAAGATGCTCATGGCCACCTTGAAGCCCTTGCCGACCGGGCCGAGCACATTCTCCGGCGGCACCTGCACATCGGCGAACGCGACCGTGGTGGTGCTGGAGGCGCGAATGCCCATCTTGTCCTCGTGCGGCCCATGGCTGACGCCGGGCCACGCCGCCTCGACGAGGAACGCGGTGATCTTGCCCTCGGGCGTGTCGGTGCGTGCGAACACGGTGTAGAAGTCCGCGATACCGCCATTGGTGATCCAGATCTTCTCGCCGCTCAGCGTCCAGCTGCCGTCGTCGTTGCGCACGGCCTTGGTGCGGATGGAGGCGGCATCGGAACCGGCGCCGGATTCGGTGAGGCAGAACGCGGCGATCATCTCGCCCGTGGCCAGCTTCGGCAGGTAGCGCTGCTTCTGCGCGTCGCTGCCGAACAGCAGCACGCCCTTCATGCCGATCGAGCTGTGCGCGCCGATGGTCAGCGAGACCGAGCTGTCGTGGCTGCTGGTCTGGCCCAGCACGCGCGCGTAGGCGCCGTTGGACAGTTCCAGCCCGCCGAATTGTTCGGGAATGATCAGGCCGAACAGGCCCATCTCGCGCAGCGCCTGGATGAACTCGGCTGGCTGCTCGGCATCGCGGTCGTACTGCTTCAGCTCCGCGGTCTTGTCGGCAAGGAACTGGTCGATCGCGTCGGTCATCGCGCCCAGCATTTCCCTGTCGCGCGCACGGATCTGCGGGTAGGGAAACAGGTTTTCCTCCACGATGTTGCCCAGGAACAGCTGTTTGGCGACACTGTCGTCGCTGCGCAGGGCGGGCTGCTCGTTACCGGTGGGCGAGGGCGTGCTCACGTGCATTCTCCTGGGCGGGTGAAGGCCCATTCTGGCACTTCGACTGCCGCTGGACATGCCGCGAATCGACGCAGCTTGCGCAAGCCGCCGTTTCGATTCAAGCCGCGTCGCTCCGCCTGCGGAGAAGGTTGGCAGGCGCCGCGGGACGGCTTGAAACCAATGTCGGGCGAACCCAAGTCGTTATATGAACTAGCTTGTATCGAGGGTTTGCGGGCAAGTGCGCATTGGGCGCGCAGCGCCACATTCCCGTCTTGCGGAGGTAGGCCATGGCAACCGGTTGGGCAGGTGACGGCGCCGTGCAGGATCAGATCGACGCCACGGTCGACGATGCGGTGCAACGGGCGCGCCAGCAGTTGCGCAAAGGGCCTGGCCTGACGCACTGCGAGGAATGCGATGCGCCGATTCCCGCGGCGCGGCGCAAAGCCGTGCCCGGCGTGCGCCTGTGCGTGGCCTGCCAGGAAGCGCAGGACGCGGAGCAGCGCAGTGCCAGCCTGTACAACCGCCGCGGCAGCAAGGACAGCCAGCTGCGCTAGCGGACACCCGGCCGCCGGCTGCAGCCTGTTCGCGTCGATCCCCTTCCTCTGCATCAGCGCAGGGGTGACACGCCGCACGGTTTCGGGACCGGGGCCGCTCAGCAACGCGCGCGTTCGGGGGCGAGTACTTGTGTGCCCCGTCGACAAGCGGCAAGCTCGGACCCCATCGGCCGGGCCGGCTCGGGTATCGTGGGGCACCGGCGACCGGCCACTGGCGTGATTGCATGGAGGCACAGCTCATTTCCCCTTTGTCGAACCCCTCCGAGCTTGCTGCCGGCATCAACTATTTTTTTGCGTTGCTGCCGGATACCCCGGCACGCGCCGCGATCGTCGGCGTGGGCGAGCGTTTCCGCAAGTCGCACCGGGTTGGTGGGTCGCCGGTCGGCATCGATAGCCTGCATATGACGCTGTGCCCGATGGGCAAGCCCGAACGGTTGCGGCAGCCGCTGGAGGAGGCGTTGCTGGCCGCCGCCGGCGACGTGCGCGCGCAGGGATTCATGGCGGCGCTGGACTCGGCGATGCGCTTCAGCGCCAGGGACGGGCAGTTTCCGTTCGTGCTGTGTGCGGATGCCGCCACCACCGAGGCGGCGTTGGCCCTGCGCAAGGCGATTGCGGCTGCGCAGGCTCGCGTGGGGTTGCAGGTCAGCGGGGTCTCCAGTTTCCTGCCGCACGTCACCATGCTGCATGGGCATGCGGTCGATGCGATCGAGGAATCCATCACGACGATTCACTGGTGGGTGTCCGAATTCGCGCTGATCCGCAGCTTCTTCGGCGAGTCCAGGTACGAGGTGATCGGCCGCTGGCCACTGGCGGCGCCGCCCGTGGCCGAGCCGGTCGACATGCTGGCGGAGATGGCGAGCTTGCCGGACCTGCCCGACGAGGCATGACCCGCGCTGTCAGATCGGCGGTTCGGCGTTCGCCGCCGGGACCTGCCGGCGCCGCAGGCGTGCCAGGCTGTGTTCGCGGTGGGCGATGTACAGGCTGGCGCCGATGATGATGGTCGCGCCCGCCACGGTGTAGCGATCCACGCCTTCGCCGAAGATCCACCAGGCCAGCACTGCCACGATCAGCAGCTGCAGGTAGCTGAAAGGCGCCAGCAGCGAGGCATCGGCCAGCCGCAGCGCGCGCGTCCAGCAGTAGTGCCCGCCGGTGCCGAGCGCGCCGGACAGCACCAGCCACGGCCAGATGCCGGCGTGCGGCCATTGCCATACGGCCAGTGCGGCGGGCAGCGACAGCGGCACCCACAGCAGGGTGGTTAGCAGCACGATGCGATCGGCCGGTTCGCTGCCGGTCAGCGACTTGATGCTGATCGTCACCGCGCCGGTCAACCCCGCGGCCAGCAGGGCGACCAGGCTGCCGGCGGTGAACGCGGCACTGCCGGGCCGCACGATCACCAGCACGCCGATGAAGCCGGCGACCACCGCGCTCCAGCGCCGCATGCGCACGATCTCGCCGAGGAACAACACCGCGCCGATCGTGACGAACAACGGCGAGGAATACGACAGCGCCACCGCTTCGGCCAGCGGCAGGTTCACGATCGCCCAGAAGCCGGCCAGCATGCCGCCCATGCCGAGTACGCAGCGCATCACGTAGAAGCCGAAGCGTGGCGTGTGCAGCAACTGCCAGCCGTGCACATGCAGCAGCGGCAGCGCGAACAGCGCACCGAAGGTGCTGCGGAAGAAGGTGATCTGGAACGGATGCAGCTGGGCGGACGCGAACCGGATCGACACTGCCATCAAGGCAAAGAAACTGGCACTGCCCAGCATCAGCAGCACGGCGCGCAGGGGGAGCGGCGTGGAGGAGGGCGGCGATGCGGGGGTCGAATCCAGGTCCGTGCCGTGGGATAGCCAAGCAGGCGCGCATGGTACCCCAACTTGCACATCGGCTTTCGCGCGGCAAGCGGCACAGCCCCTGTGCCGTTGGCGTCGACCTTCAGCGCGCGGCCGGCGCGGCGGCGTCCGATCCGTCGCCCGACCACGCCTGCAGCCGTTCGCGCACGGCCGGCTCCAGGCTCTTCAGTCCCCAGCGGCGACCTTCGGCCAGCGCCGCTTCGCTCGACCGGCCATCGATCAACGCAGCGCGCAGGGCGATCATCGCACCCACCCGGTTGCTGCTGGCGCAATGCACCAGGGTCAGCTGGTCGCCGGCGTCGCGCAGCAGGCGGTCGAACTGCGCGACCTTGGCGCGGGTCAGGTCGGCGGCGCCGCGGATCGGCAGGTTGTGGTAGCCGATGCCGGCTGCGCGCACGGCGGCGGCTTCGTCGAAACCGGGCGTCTCGCTGTCCAGGCTGAGGTCGATCACCTGCTGGATGCCCGCATGCTTCAGTGTGGCGATGTCGCCCGCCTGCAGTCGCCCGGACGCCACGCGGTGCGGCGCCGGGAACGCGACATGGGGAAGTCCGGCCATGGCGGCTTCCTCCGGCGCGGCGGCCGTCGCGGTGCCGACGGCCATGGCGAGTACCAGCGACAACAGCAGCGAACGGAGCATTTCGGATACCTCGCTTCGGGGAACGGACACGATAGCCGAAGCGGGCCGGGCGATTTGTTGCAGGCGCGTACGGAGACTGTGCGCCGAGTCGATTGGACAACGTTGTCATCCATGCCATGTCCACAGGCATTTGATACTGCGTCGCAGCACGTACTGCATGACATCGTTCGCTTGATGTTCCAGTGAACACCTTGCGTGCGAGCCGTCACAGTTTGTAAAAAGGCTTATAGACAACGTTGTCATTCAAATCTAAGACGGGACCGTTCCAACCATGACAAGTGGTAGCGAGCAGGGAGGCGGAACGGCGACCGGGTCCCCAACCACACGGCTGATCGGAGCGCAGCCATGCATTCGCCTGCAACTCACCCGTAGCGATGCCATTCCAATCAGGAGAGATTCCATGTTTGTGAAACGATCGGCTGTGTGGTCAGGCCTGGCCTTGAGTGCGCTGGGCAGTGCAGTGGGGACCGGCATGTCGGTGACCTTGCTGGCGGCAATGCCGGTGCAGGCGGCGTACGCGCAATCCGCGCCGGCCTGCGCCGCAGCGTGGAGCGCCACGACCGCCTACAGCGGCGGCAGTGTCGCCAGCGAGAACGGTACGAACTATCTGGCGAACTGGTGGACGCAGGGCAACGACCCAGCCACCAGCAGCGGGCCCAGCGGCTCCGGCCAACCGTGGACGTCGCAAGGCGCCTGCGGCGGCTCGACGCCACCGCCGACCGATCCGCCGCCGGCCTCCGGCGGTTGCGACGCGGCCTGGAACGCAACGACCGCTTATGGCGGCGGCAGCGTCGTCAGCGAGAACGGCGTGAACTACAAGGCGAACTGGTGGACCCAGGGCGACGACCCGGCCACCCACAGTGGCGCGGTGGGCACCGGTCAACCGTGGACATCGCAAGGTGCCTGCGATGGCACGGATCCGGGCGATCCCGGTGATCCGGGCGACCCCGGCGATCCGAATCCGCCGGCCGCGGGTTTCCTGTTCAGTCCGTACAAGGACGTGACCATCAACCTGGACTGGAACACCAACGTGATGCGAACCGCCGTCACCGGCACGCCGATCCCGCTGGTGGGCAGCGGCAGCCTGGTGGCCACCGCGTTGCCCAACCTCGGTGCGGTCACCCTGGCGTTCGCCTCCGGCGAGTGCGGCAGCGAGAGTTGGGGCGGCATCCCGGCGGCGAGCTTTGCCAGTGCGAACATCCAGCCGCTGGTCAACGCAGGGGTGAGCTACGTGATCTCCACCGGTGGCCAGGCAGGCAGCTTCACCTGCTCGACGCCGGCCGGCATGGCGCAGTTCCTTTCGCGCTATGCGTCGCCGTACATGGTCGGCCTGGACTTCGACATCGAGGGCGGCCAGACGCAGACGCAGATCAACAATCTGATCTCCAACGCCGCGTACGCGCACAGCCTGTACCCGAACCTGCGCTTCTCGTTCACCCTGGCCACGCTGGCGGCGTCGGACGGCAGCTACGGCGGCTTGAACGGCGTCGGCGACATGGTGGTGCGCGCGGTCAAGGCGGCGAACCTGCCGAACTACACGATCAATCTGATGGTGATGGACTTCGGTTCGGCCAGCCCGGGCGTGTGCGTGGTGTCGAACGGGCAGTGCAACATGGGCCAGTCCGCGATCCAGGCGGCGCTGAACCTGGAGCATACCTACGGCATCCCGGCCAGCCGGATCGAGTTGACCCCGATGATCGGCGTGAACGACGTCAGCAGTGAGGTGTTCACGATCGCCGACGTCGATACCGTGATCCAGTACGCGGTGGGCCAGGGCATGGCCGGCGTGCACTTCTGGTCGCTCGACCGCGACACGCCGTGTTCGGGCGGCGGCGGAACGGCTTCGCCGATCTGCAACTCGGTCAGCGGCACCACGTCGCTGCAATACACGAAGCGCTTCCTGCAGGATCTGGGCAAGTAACCGGCGCGAACCGGCGGGCGGGTCGGCGAACGGCCGGCCCGCCTTCGGCTCAGGCGGTCGCCGACTCGACGAAGGTCACCAGGTTGCCGTCCGGGTCGCATATCGGGGCGAAGCGCACGTAGTGGGTCGCCAGTTGCGGTGGCGGTACGTCGATCTGCCGGCCCTGCAGGCCGAGCAGGATCTCGTCGAGGTCGTCCACCATGATGCCCAGCGCCGCGCCGGCACGCTGGCCTGCGTCGGCCAGTGCATTCCTGGGCAGTACCTGGATCCGCGTGCAGCGGGCGATCTGCCATTCGGCGCAGGAGGCGTTCGGGCCGTTGTCGGGAACGCGCCCGAACAGGCGGGCGTACCAGGCGCTGGAGGCAGCGAAGTCGCTCACGGCAACCGTGGCGAGAACCTGGTGGGCAGGCATGGCGAATCTCCGTGGCGGTGCGCGTAGATTTAACGCCATGCCGATGTCGGCCGCGTGAAGGCACGCGCCGCGCGCCCGTATAATCGTCGGTTCCCTTGATGGAACGACCAGGATCGACCGATGTCCGATATCCCCGCCTGCCCGCTGTGCGCGATGGAAAACACCTACCCGGACGGCGACAACTACGTCTGTGCCGACTGCGGCCACGAGTGGCCGATCGCGGCGGGCGCGCATGCGGCCGATGCCGCGCTGGTGGTGCGCGACGTCAACGGCAACGTGCTCAACAGCGGCGACACGGTGACGGTGATCAAGGACCTGAAGGTGAGGGGCTCGTCGATCCCGCTGAAGCAGGGCACGGTGATCCGCAACATCCGCCTGGTCGATGGCGACGACGAGCACATCGAAGGCAGTTCGGACAAGATCAAGGGGCTGGTGTTGAAGGTGTGTTTCCTGAAGAAGGCCTGAGGCGAATCTACTGACGCGCTTCGAGCCGCAGCCCGCGTGGCGTCAGCCAGTGCTCGACAAGCTCGAACAGGCCCTGCACCAGCAGCGCCAGCACGGCGGCCGGGATCGCGCCCTGCAGGATCAGCCCCACGTCGTCCAGCCGGATGCCGGTGAGGATCGGCTGGCCGTAACCGCCGGCGCCGATCAGCGCCGCCAGCGTGGCGGTGCCCACGTTGATCACCGCCGCGGTCTTGATGCCGGCCAGGATCGAGCGCATCGCCAGCGGCAACTCTACCCGACGCAGGCGCACGCCGGGCGGCAGGCCCAGTGCGGCGGCGGATTCGCGCAATTCCGGCGCGATGCCGACCAGGCCGGCGTGCGTATTGCGCACGATCGGCAGCAGGCTGTACAGGAACAGCGCGGCGATCGCCGGCCAGGTACCGATGCCGAGCAGCGGGATCATGAACACGAACATCGCCAGCGACGGTACCGTCTGCAGCACGCCGGTCAGGCCGATCACCCACTGGCCCAGGCGTCGCAGGCGGGCCGCCAGGATGCCCAGCGGGATCGCCAGCAGCATGGCCAGTCCCAGCGAGATCGCCACCAGCTTGACGTGCTCGGCGCTGCGTTGGAGCAGGTGCGGCCACAGTCCGCCGTCGTGGCCGTCCGCATGGATGCCGAGGAAGTCGGCGGCCACCACGTTTTCGCTGACGCCGCGCAGTTTCACCCGCGCATTCATCGCGCGCATCGCCTCCTCGTCGATGCTGCCGGTGAGCTTGTGCAGCACGCCGACGAAGGCGGGCGCATGCTGCTCCAGCGCCAGCCGGTACAGGTAGACCGCCTCGTAGCGCGGAAAGTAGCGGCGGTCGTCGCGTAGCGTGCGCAGGTGGTAGTAGGGGATTTCCGCGTCGGTGCTGTACAGGTCGATCGCATCGACCGCGCCGCTGGCCACCGCGCGGTACGACAGCGTGTGGTCGAGGCCGCTCACGTTCGTCTGCGGCAGGCCGTAGCGCCGGCGCAGGCCGGGCCAGCCGTCGCCGCGATCCATGAACTCGTTGGAGAAGCCGAAGCGCAGGTCGGGATGCCGCAGCAGGTCGGAAATGTCCTTGATGCCCAGCCGCGCGGCTTCATCGTCACGCATGCCGATCGCATAGGTGTCGCTGAAGCCGAGCGAGTCGGTGATGCCGATCCCCAGCGGCTTGAGCCGCGCGCGCAAGGTGGCGATGTCCGCATTCGCCGGCACGCCTTTCAGCAGTTCCTGGGTGAGCGTGCCGGTGTACTCGGGATAGGCGTCGATCTCGCCTTCGAGCAGGGCGCGCCACAGAATGCTGGTGCCCCCCAGTTCGCGCTGGTGCACCGCATCGATGCCGGCCTCGCGCGCGCCGGCCAGCGCCAGTTCGCCCAGGATCACCGACTCGGTGAACTGCTTGGAACCGATGCGCACCGGCGCGGCCTGTGCCGACGCGGGCAGCAGGCACGCGCCCAGCAGCAGGCAAACGCCCAGCAGCATTGGTGCGGGCAGCAGGCAGCGCATCATGGGGCCTCCGGCAGGCGTCGCTGCGCCTCGACGAAACGGCTGACGAACGCATCGGCGGGGCGGTCGCGCAGGTCGTGGAAAGTCCCGTCCTGCAGCACGGCGCCCCGGCGCAGCAGCACCAGCCGTTCGGCGAACCAGGCTGCTTCGGCGAGGTCGTGGGTGACCACGATCACGGTCTTGCCGAGCTGGTCGAAGATCTGTTTGAGCTCGTCCTGCAGCTCGTGCCGCACCACCGGATCGAGAGCGCCCAGTGGTTCGTCCAGCAGCAACGCGTCGGGGTCGGCCATCAAGGCGCGCATCAGCGCCACGCGCTGGCGCTGGCCGCCGGACAGTTCGGCCGGGTAGCGCTCCAGCACGCCAACCGGCAGATGGGTCAGCGCGGCGAGTTGTTCCGCGCGCTGCTGGATCCGCTCGCGGTTCCAACCGAGGTGGCGCGGCAGCAGGGCCAGGTTGCCCAGCGCGGTGAGATGCGGGAACAGGCCGCCATCCTGGATCACGTAGCCGACGCGCCGGCGCAGCGGCAGCACGTCGCTGCGCTGCAGGGGTTTGCCGTCGACTTCGACGTGGCCATGGTCCGGCCACTCCAATCCGAGCAGCAGGCGCAGCACGGTGGACTTGCCCGAGCCGCTGCTGCCGATCAGTGCGCTGGTGGTGCCGGCGGCGAAGGCCAGGCTGGTTCGTTCGAGCGCATGCACCTTGCCGTAGCGCTTGCCCGCCTGCACCAGCGCGAAAGCGATGCCGCCGGGAGACTCAGCCGTGGACATGGCGCGTCATGGCAGGTCGGCCTTCAGTTCGGTGGCGGGAAAGCGGCGCGGGGCGACGATGCCGCCATCGCCGCGGTACACGCGTGAGCCTATCAGCAGGGCGGATGGCTGTGCCAACGTTGATCGCGTTGCATTGGCCTGGTCTTTGCGCGGCACCGGCGCCGGGCCGCTATGGCGCACCGCTCATCAGCGCGCGGTCGCCGCCTTGCCGCTTGGCGTCGTACATCGCGTCGTCGGCATGCCGCAGCAGCAGCTTGCCGTCCTCGCCGTGATCGGGGTACAGGGCGATGCCGATGCTCGCCGACACTTGCAGCCGGCAGCCGGCCAGTTCGAACGGCTGTCCGACGGCGGCACGGATCTTCGCGGCGATCGTGACGACGTGTTCGGGCAGGTCGATGCCGTTGAGCAGCACCACGAATTCGTCGCCGCCGATGCGGCCGACCGTGTCGGAGTCGCGCACGCACTGGCTGATGCGCGCGGCCACCTCGCGCAGCAGCAGGTCGCCGACGTCGTGGCCATGCTTGTCGTTGACCGGCTTGAACTGGTCCAGGTCGAGGTACAGCACGGCCAGTCGCTGTCCATCGCGCCGGGCTCTGGCCAATGCGGTGCGCAGCCGGTCGTGGAACAGTTCGCGGTTCGGCAGGTCGGTGAGCTGGTCGTGCTGGGCGAGGTACTGCAGCCGGGTTTCGCTCTTCTTGCGCTCGATCGCCGCGGCGATCTGGGTGGAGACGAACTGCAGCAGCGCCTTGTCCTGCTGGTTGTAGCGCACTTCGCCGGAGTAACTCTGCACCACCAGCGCGCCGATCACGCCCTGTTGTCCGCCGAGCGGCACGCCGAGCCATTCCAGCGAATCCCGGCCGATGATCGGGCGCACCCGCGCGGGCAGTTCCACCCGGGTATCCGGCGTCAGCAGCAGCGCCTGTCCGCTGCGGATCACCTCGCTGGTGAGCGTGCCCGATTCCAGGCTTTGCGTCGGGGGCGGCTGGTCGTACTCGTCGACGAAGTAGGGAAAGCTCAGCTCGTCCTTCTGCGCGTCGTACAAGGCCACGAAGAAATTCCTGGCCGGCAGCAGCTTGCCGACGATCCGGTGGATGTGCAGGAACAATGTCAGCAGATCCTCTGCCGAGTGCGCCGCCTCGGAAATGGCGTGCAATGCCACCTGCATCAGTTCGGCGCGCTTGAGCTCGGTGACGTCGCGTGCCACTGCGATCCGCACCTGGTCCGCCTCCGACCAGCGCGCCGACCACATGATGTGGATGACTCGGCCGTCCTTGCGCACGTAACGGTTCTGGAAATGCGGTTTGGGCTGGCCGGCCATGATCTCGTTCGCCGCTTGCAGGGTACGCTCGCGGTCGTCGGGGTGGACCAGCTCGATCATCGGCCGCCCGATGACCTCTTCCGGCGTGTAGCCGAAGATGCGTTCGAAGGCGGCGCTGACGAAGACGTAGCGGCCCTGGACGTCCACTACGCAGATCGCGTCGAGCAGGAGGTCCATGACGTTGCTGAAGGGAAGGCCGGCGCCCGATTCCAGCGGAGAAGACGGTTGGTTCATTCGATCTGTTCGAGCGTGTTGCCTGGCGAGGCGGCGATGCCGGTTCGAAGCCTATCCGGAATCCGTGCGGAAAATGTCTACACGCGCTTCCGACGCCGCTCGCGACGGCCGCCAGGTGCCTGCGCCGGGCCGGTCAGGCGGCCCGGCGCAGGAGCGTGCGCTCAGGCGATGGTCAGCGTCACGTCGATGTTGTTGCGGGTGGCGTTGGAGTACGGGCACACGACGTGCGCCTTCTGTACCAGCGCTTCGGCGTCGGCGCGGGGCAGGCCGGGGATCGAGATGGTCAGCTCGACTTCGATGCCGAAGCCGGTGGGGATCTGGCCGATGCCGACCTGGCCGGTCACCTGGGTATCGGCCGGCAGTTGCAGTTTCTGCTGGGCCGCCACGAACTTCATCGCGCCGAGGAAGCAGGCCGAGTAGCCGGCGGCGAACAACTGTTCCGGATTGGTGCCGTCGCCACCGGCGCCGCCGAGTTCCTTCGGTGTAGTCAGCCTGACGTCGAGCACGTTGTCGGACGAGGTGGCGCGGCCGTCACGGCCGCCAGTGGCCGTGGCCTTGGAGCGATAGAGGACTTTTTCGATGGACATGGGTGTTTCCTTTTCAGGTGGGTGGGGTGTTGTGGTGAATGTATTGCTGGCTATTTGATAGTGCACTATTTGATTAGGCAAAAATATTCAACGACTTGGTCAGACGCTGTCGGACAACTTGCCGCGCAGTTCCTGCAGTTCCCGTTTCAGGTGCATCAACTGGTCCGGCGTGCACCGGGTGGCGCAGAACACCGACTCCTGCACCTTGCCGGCCTTTGTCTGCAGCGCCTTGCCGCGCGCGGTCAACGAGATCACCACGTGGCGTTCGTCATCGCGCGAGCGCAGCCGCGTCACCAGTCCCGCCGTTTCCAGGCGCTTCAGCAGAGGGGTGAGCGTGGCTGAATCGAGGAACAGCCGTTCGCCGATCTCCGACACGCTGAGGCTTTCGTCCTCCCACAGCACCATCATCACCAGGTATTGCGGATAAGTGAGGTCCAGCGACTTGAGCAGCTTGCGGTAAACCTTGTTCATCGCCAGCCCGGCCGAGTACAGGGCGAAGCACAGCTGCGCGTCCAGCCGGGGCGTGGCGTTCGCGGCAAGCGTCGACGATGTGCGGGACGTGCTCATGGTTGCGCAACATATATAGTGCACAATTCAATTGCAAGCTATTTTTACCGGATGGCTTCCGGCACGGGTGAAGCCGTGGTCGCTGGCTTAAGGTAGCGCGTATGCATCGGGCGAGGGGCAAGTGATGTTCAGGCGGTTTCTGCTGGTCCTGGCCATGGCATTGCCGGCTCTGGCGGCGGCGAAGGTTCCGCCGGCCGAGGTGGCCGTGCTTGCCACGTTGCACCAGTTGCATGCGACCACGCCGGCCTATTCGTTCGATACGCTGGGCCAGGTCATCGAGCGGCTGCAGCCCGAAGTGCTGTGCGTCGAACTGCAGCCGGACGACCTGCAGCGGCGCCCGGCGGAGGCGACCAAGCAGGAATATCCCCGGGTCGTCTATCCGCTGATCGACCGCCATCACTATCGCGTGTATGCGATGGAGCCGGCCGAACCCACCTACAGCGACATCCTCACGCCGTACATCCAGGCGGGCCACGATTTCAGCGTACGGGAGCCGGAGCAGGCCGAGGCGTTCTCGCGCTACAGCGATGGCGCCTACATCGGCCTGCAGACGTACTGGACGTCGCCCGCACGGGTCAACGACGCGGTGACGGATGCCGTACTGCGCGCCAAGCACGAGCTGCAGCAGGCGATGGTCGGCGACGGCGAACGCATCGGCTGGGAACGCTGGAACCGGCAGTTCCTCGCCGTCATCCTGCAGGCCGCGAAAGAGAACCCGGGCAAGCGCATCGTGGTACTCGTGGGTGCCGAGCATGGCTACTGGCTGCGCGGGCACCTGGCCCAGGCGACCGGCGTGCAGTTGCTCGATACGGCAGAGTTGCTGCGGGCACCGGCCGCGAAACCGATACAGCACGCCGGCCGGGCCGACGTGCCGATGACCTGATGGCGATGACCTGCTGAAAAACCACCATGGAGCCCTTGCATGAACCTTCGGATGACATCCCTTGCGACATTGGGCATCGCCGTGCTGGCCGGCAGCAACGTGCAGGCGAAAGACACCTACAGCGCACCCCAACGTGAAGCGCTCGGCGCGGTGGACGCGTTGTTCGCTGCGATGGCGAAGCATGACGTGGACGCCTCGCGCCGGCTGATCCTGCCTGGTGCCAGTTTCGTGGTGGTGCTGCCCGATGGCACGGTGAAGATCGAGCCCGACACCGGCTACCTGGAGACGTTGGGCAAGCACAAGGAAGTATTCCGCGAGCGCATCTGGGACGCGCAGGTGATGGTGCAGGGCAACCTCGCCCAGGTATGGGCGCCATACGATTTCCACCTCGACGGCAAACTGTCCCATTGCGGTATCGACAGCTTCAGCCTGGCGCGCAACGCCGATGGCTGGCGTGTGGTCGGCGTCAGCTACACCGTGCAGAAGGTGGGTTGCGCGCCAAGCCCGTTGGGCAGCGTGGAGTAGCGGGTATCCCACGCGGGAGCTTTGCCCGGCCGGCACTCTTGCCCGTTGCCTTTGACAAGGCCGGCCGATCGCGTTACCTGTGACCGCTTCTGCAAGCCGGGTGCCGCATCGAGCCGTGCACCCGGGTGGACCTGGACTGACAAGGCTGGACATGCGCCGAGTGTTGCTGATTGCGTGCGGGGGAACGATTGCCGGTCACGCCGACGAGGCTGGCCGTTTTCGTCCGACGGGCCGCGCCGCCGAACTGCTGGCGGGGGTGACGTTGCCGGCGGGCATCGAAGTCAGCGCGATCGACGCGCTCACCGTGCCGAGCCGCGCGATGTCGCTGGCTGACGTGTTGCAACTGGTGGAGTATGTCGAGACGCTCGCGGCCGGCGCGCAGCCGCCGGACGGCGTGGTGATCAGCCAGGGCACCGACACGCTGGAGGAAACCGCCTATCTGTTCGCGCTGATGTGCGGCGCGCGGTTGCCGGTGGTGCTGACCGGTGCGATGCGTCCGGGCGTGGTCGCCGGCTCGGATGGCCCGGCCAATCTCGCTGCGGCGATCACGGTGGCCGCGTGGGCCGCCGCGGCCGCGTTGGGGCCGTTGCTGGTATTCGGTGACGAGATCCACGCGGCGCGCTGGGTGACCAAGGTGCACACCAGCCGCCCCGCGGCATTCGCCAGTCCCAGTGCCGGCCCGGTAGGCATCGTCGGCGAGGGACGCGTGCGTCTGTGGGGTGCGCCGGCGGGGCCGATACTGGGACGGCCGCGTGAACTGTCGCATCGGGTCGAGTTGCTGACCATGGCCAGCGGCGACGATGGCCGCCTCGCCGAGGCGGCGGGCCGTTACGCCGATGGTCTGGTGATCGCCGGCATGGGCGGTGGCCATGTGCCGCCGGAGGCGGCGAAGGTGCTGGGGGTGCTGGCCCGGCGCATGCCGGTGGTGCTCGCCAGCCGCTGCGCGGCCGGGCCGGTGCTGACCTCCACCTATCGCGGCGAGGGCGCGGAGAGCGACCTGATCGCGCAGGGCCTGTTGCCGGTGGGCAACCTGCAGCCGCTCAAGGCGCGTTTGCGCCTGATCGTTGGTCTGGGACTCGGGCTGGCGCCTGCAGCGATCTTTCCGGTCGACTGAGGCGTCGGGTTCGTTCGGAGATTTTCGTCGCGCGCCCGGGCACTCAATCCAGCGGCGCGGTCATCATCAGCTGGTCGACCTGGTAGCCGCGCTGACGCGAATGTTCCTTGAGGGTCTGGAACAGCGCGCGATCCATCGTGGGGCGGCGCGAGAGTATCCACAGGTGCTTGCGCCCGGGGCTGCCGATCACGGCCCACTGGTAGTCGGCGTCCACCTCGATCACCCAGTAGTCGGCCCATGCCATCGGCAGCCAGGTCAGCCAGGCGGGCACGAAGCGCACCTCCAGCGCCGCGGGCTGGTTGTCCTTCATCCGCGCCACTCCGTCGACGGACATCCGGCCCTTGCTGGTGCGGCAGGCGTTGTGGATGTGAACGGTGCCGTCAGGATTCGGCGTGTAGGTGGCGATGACGGCATCCAGGCATTTGCGCTCGAAGTACATCGGCAGGCGCGCGATCTCGTGCCACTGGCCGGCGTAGCGATGGATGTCGAGCGACGGCACGGGCTGATTCGGCAAGGTGGCGGCCACCGTCGGCAGGGCAGCGGCCAGCAGCGCGGCCATCAACAGCCGGCGAAACATGCGCATGGTCTGACTCCATCGGTTTCATGCATGGTACGTCGTCGAGTCCGTTGTCGACTACGGGAACGCCCGCGTGACGGGGCTTGATTGCATGGGAATCAGCTGGGTGACCAGCACTTCGGAGTGTTCCGGCAGGCCTGATCGCGGGTAACGGTCCAACGCCGCCAAGCCGTGTCGGCTGGTGTGGTAGGTAGCAGGGTCACGGCGATGGACTTGAGCGGTCATCCATGAAAATTGAGTCCAGCGAAGGCGCAAGAACTTACTATTCCGGGATGCGAAAAACGCACTCCGGACGCAGATTCGCATGTTCCAACGGGCATCCACACGTCTCAACACTGATTGAGAATTTACGTAAATAATTGATTAATAATGGAATATTAGGTTTAAAAAATGTTATGCATGCGTGCAGAGGTAGCGTATATTCGACGTGCGTTTGAAATTACGATTCGAACGCACCGAAAGGGTCTGGGGACGTGATCTCTTTCGGCGCTTACTGCAGTGACTCGCCAAGTCACGCATCCAATGCTTCATTTCACCGGGGAGTTAAGAAATCATGAGTGTTGTTGGGTATGGTCGTACCAAGTTGTGGCGCCACACGGCGCTGGCGGTAGCTTTGAGTCTGAGCCTTGGCGGAGTCGCCATGGCGCAGTCGAATGCTTCGGGTGTCATTTTCGGCAATGCCGGGGACGTTCCCGGAGCAACAGTCCATCTGCAGAACGTGAACACCGGGCAGAGCCGTGACATAACGGTGGAAGCCAATGGCCGTTACCGCGCGACGTCGCTGCCTGTGGGCACCTATACCGTCACCCTGAAGCGTGATGGCCAGGTGGTGGGGAGTCGCGAGAACGTGCAGGTTCGCGTGGGTTCGGGTACCGATGTGTCGTTCGACGCAGCCGCCAGTGAAGGCGGCGCGAAGACACTGGAAGGTATTACGGTGGTGGGATCTGCGTTGCCGGCCATCGACGTATCGTCGGTCGACTCGCGCACCGTGCTCACGTCCGAGCAACTGGCGAAGCTGCCGCTGGCGCGTGACGTCACCGCTGCGGCGCTGCTGGCCCCGGGTACGGTCCAGGGTGATTCGCGTTATGGCAACGTCGCCTCCTTCGGTGGTGCGTCGGCGTCGGAGAACCAGTACTACATCAACGGTTACGCAGTGACCAACGCGTTGACCGGCCTCGGCTTCACCAGCCTGCCATACGACGCCATCGATCAGCAGCAGATCTACACTGGTGGTTACGGTGCAGAATACGGACGCTCCACCGGTGGCGTGATCAACGTGGTCACGAAGAGCGGTGGCAATACCTGGAAGGCGGGTGTGGGCCTGCACGCCACGCCGGATGCGCTGCGCTCCACGCCGAAGAGCATTCATCGCAAGGACGGTCAGCTTTACCAGAACCGCGGCGACAACGAGAGCACGGTGATGCAGTACACCGGCTATGTCAGCGGTCCCTTGGTCAAGGACAAGTTGTTCCTGTACGCGGCGGCCGACTTCACCCGCACCAGCGGCAAGTCGACCAGTTCCATCCTGGCTCCGCAGTCGACCGACGAGGTGTCCAAGGCCAAGAAATGGCTGGCCAAGATCGACTGGAACATCACCGACAACCATATCCTGCAATTCACCGGATTGTCGGATCAGACCGACACCGACCGCACGGTGTACAAGTACAGCTATGCGAATCAGTCGCGTGGCGACCTGATCGGTACGGATACGCTGAAGAATGCCGCGTCCTTGGCCGGTTCCGCACCGGGTGGTGATGTTTATGTCGGCAAGTACACCGGCTATCTCACCGACAACCTGACCATCAATGCGTTGTACGGCACCAGCAAGACGACGCATCGGCGCACGCTCGGCTACGCGGGCAACCCCAATTGCCCGTGGATCACCGACTCACGCACCGGCATCACCAGCCCGATCGTCGGCTGCGGCCTGGTCAACGGCACCGTGCTTGGCCCGGGGGCGAACGACAAGACCCATGGCTGGCGCCTCGACGTGGAATACCAGTTGGGTTCGCATGACTTGCGCGCCGGCGTGGACAACCAGACGCTGGAGTCGCGCAGCGGCAACCAGTATGAAGGTGGCTACCGCTGGCGCTACCAGAATGTCCGTAACGTCTCGGGTCGTCCCGACATCTTCCCGGACGTGCCGCCAGGCACCCCGTACTTCGTGGAGCAGCGGACTTTCATCACCGGTGCGGCCGTCAAGGTGGAGCAGGAGGCGCAGTTCATCGAGGATCGCTGGCAGGTCACTGACCGCTGGATGGCTTACCTCGGTCTGCGCAACGAACAGTTCAAGAACATCAACGGTGCCGGTGATGTCTACGTCAAACAACGTCATCAGCTGGCACCACGCCTTGGCGTGACCTGGGATGTGTTCGGCGACTCCACCTTCAAGGTGTACGCGAACGCGGGTCGCTATCACCTGGCGATCCCGTCCAACGTGGCGATCCGTGGAGCTTCCGCGTCGTTGTACTCCAGCCAGTACTTCACCTACAACGGTGTCGGTGCGAACGGCGAACCGCTCAACCTGGTTCCCGCGGGCAGCTTGATTTATCTCAACGGCGAAGATGGAACGGATCTCAACCCCCGGACCGTCGCGGCGCAGAATATCAAGGCGTACTACCAGGACGAGTACATCTTGGGCTTCGACAAGGCGATCAACAACGACTGGAGCTTCGGCGCCAAGGCGACCATGCGCAAGCTGAAGAGCTCGATCGACGACTTCTGCGATTCGCGTCCGTTCGAGAAATACGCTGCGCGCAACAACATCGACATCACCAACGCCAGCATTCCCGGCTGCTACCTGTTCAACCCGGGCGTTCCGAACACGTTCCTGGTGGACGTGGACGGGCAGGGTAACCTGGTGCCGTTCAAGCTGACCATGGAAGACTTCACCACGCCGGCCGGCGTGGCCTTCCCGCCGCTGAAGCGCAAGTACTACTCGCTGGATCTGTACCTGGAGCACCACTTCGACGAGCGCTGGTTTGCCCGCATGGAGTACACCTTCTCGCGCAGCTACGGCAACTCCGAAGGTCAGCTGAAGTCGGACATCGGCCAGCTCGATCCGTCGGTGACGCAGGACTGGGATGCGCCGGAAATCATGCAGTACTCCAACGGCCCGTTGCCGAACGATCGCACCCATCAGCTGAAGACCTATGGCTTCTTCCAGCTCAACAAGGAGTGGTTGCTCGGCGCCAACGTGGCGATTGCCTCGGGTCGTCCGATGAACTGCATTGGCTTCGATCCGGTGGATGCGATCCAGTACGGCGCTTCGTACTTCGAGTGCAACAACCAGCCGGCACCTCGTGGCTCGCGTGGTCGCCTGCCGTGGACCTTCAAGGCCGATCTCAACGCGCAGTACCGCCCGTTGTGGGCTGGCGCGGACCAGAACCTGGCGTTCTCGGTAACCGTGTTCAACCTGTTCAACAGCCAGAAGACGCTGTCGCAGGTCGATGGCGGCGAGGATCCTGCGAACGATTACCAGCGTCCGCTGGCGTTCCAGACCCCGCGCTACGTGCAGTTCGGTGTCACCTACGACTTCTCGCTGTAACTCGAGAAGCGTCGGGGCAGCCTGACGCAGTCGTTTCGAAAGCCGCCGGTTTTGTCCGGCGGCTTTCTTTTTTTCGGAAGTCGGGTTCACGCGTGTTCGGGAAACGAGTTTCCGAGGAAGGTCACGGCAGGAGTACGGCATCGGGCTGGCTGCAACGGTGCGGATGGGCATACCATCGGCGCTCCCCGCCGTCATCCCCCAGGAGTTCGCGTGCAGCCGATCATTGCCGTCAGTCAACTCAGCAAGATGTATGCCTCCGGATTCCAAGCGCTGAAGCAGATCGATCTGGAGATCCGCCGAGGCGAGATCTTCGCCCTGCTGGGCCCCAACGGCGCCGGCAAGACCACCCTGATCAGCATCATCTGCGGCATCGTCAATCCCAGCGAGGGCACGGTGCTGGCTGACGGCCACGACGTGGTGCGCGACTACCGCGCGGCACGCGCGAAGATCGGCCTGGTGCCGCAGGAACTGACCACCGACGCATTCGAGACGGTGTGGAACACGGTCAGTTTCAGCCGTGGGCTGTTCGGCAAGGCGGCGAACGCGGCACATATCGAGAAGGTGCTGAAGGACCTCTCGTTGTGGAGCAAGAAGGACAGCCGGCTGATGACCCTGTCCGGCGGCATGAAGCGGCGCGTGATGATCGCCAAGGCGCTGTCGCACGAGCCGCAAATCCTGTTCCTGGACGAGCCGAGCGCCGGCGTCGACGTGGAGCTGCGTCGCGACATGTGGGCGATGGTGCGCGCGCTGCGCGCCACCGGCGTCACCATCATCCTGACCACTCATTACATCGAGGAGGCCGAGGAGATGGCCGACCGGATCGGGGTGATCCACAAGGGGGAATTGATCCTGGTCGAGGACAAGGCCGAGTTGATGAACAAGCTCGGCCGCAAGCAGTTGACCCTGCATCTTCAGGATCCGCTGGAAACCATCCCCGCGGCGCTGGCCGATTACCCGCTGGAACTGTCGGCCGATCGACAGCAACTGGTCTACACCTTCGATGCGCAGGGCGAGCACACCGGCATCGACATGCTGCTGCGCCGGCTCGGCGAGGCGGGCATCGACTTCAAGGACCTCAAGACCAGCCAGAGTTCGCTGGAAGACATCTTCGTCAGCCTGGTGAGGGAGCGCGCATGAATATTTACGCGATTCGCGCCATCTATCTGTTCGAGATGGCGCGCACCTGGCGCACCTTGCTGCAGAGCATCGTTTCACCGGTGATTTCCACGTCGCTGTACTTCGTGGTGTTCGGCGCGGCGATCGGTTCGCACATGAAGGGGATCGACGGGGTCAGCTACGGCGCCTTCATCGTGCCGGGGCTGATCATGCTGTCGCTGCTGACGCAGAGCATCTCCAATGCCTCGTTCGGCATCTATTTCCCGAAGTTCGTGGGTACGATCTACGAGATCCTGTCGGCGCCGGTGTCGCCGTTCGAGATCGTCGCCGGCTATGTGGGCGCGGCGGCGAGCAAGTCGATCATCCTGGGCCTGATCATCCTGGTCACCGCGCGGCTGTTCGTGCCGTTCCAGATCGAGCATCCGCTGTGGATGCTGACGTTCCTGCTGCTCACCGCGGCGACCTTCAGCCTGTTCGGTTTCATCATCGGCATCTGGGCGGACAACTTCGAAAAGCTGCAGCTGGTGCCGCTGCTGGTGGTGACGCCGCTGACCTTTCTCGGCGGCAGTTTCTATTCGATCCACATGCTGCCGCCGTTCTGGCAGAAGGTCACCCTGTTCAATCCGGTGGTGTACCTGATCAGCGGTTTCCGCTGGAGTTTCTACGGCGTCGCCGACGTCGGCGTGGGCGTCAGCGTGGGCATGACCCTGGTGTTTCTCGCGATCTGCCTTGCAGCGGTGTGGTGGATCTTCCGCAGCGGTTACCGGCTGAAAGCCTGAGCGGGTTGTCAGGTCAGCGCGGTATGCGCGCGGAACGGCAGCGGCGTGGCGCCGGTGCGCGCGACCGCGGGTTCGGCCACGCCGAGCTTGTCTTTGCTGGCGTCGATCACCACCAGGATGCGACCGGCGGCGATCTCGTCCTTGAACTTGCGGCTGACCACGTCAGGCACCTCGAAGCCGACCATCTCGCCGATGCAGGTGCCGAATGCGGCGCCCGCGATGGTCATCGCCGCGGCGCCGGCAAGCGTCACGCCCAGCGGCGGCACGGCGACCGCGATGAGTCCGAGCAGCAGACCGGTACCGCCGCCGCAGATGCCCCCACGCACGGCGGCGGGGTAGAAATCATTGCGTCCCTGCATCAGGTGGTCGGGGATCTTTTCCAGCTCGATGTCCTCGCGGGCGACCAGCGAGATGTCGTTGTCGTCGATGCCGGCCTCGCGTGCCGCGGTCATCGCGGCGCGTGCCGCGGCCAGATCGGGTGTGCTGAATACGCATCGGGTTTTCATGAGGTCTCCCTCCGTGTTCCGGCGTGACGTCACTCGCGCGGACGGCGTTCTCGGGGGGCAGGCGTACCGCGCGGGCAAAGCGGACGAGCAGTATCTATCCTTGTCGCCATCATGTTGCGGACGCGTGACATAGTTGTTATCAAAAACGACTCAATGGGATCGCACCGGCATGCCGTTCGCCATCACGGCGCCGCGCCGGTAGCTGAGCAGGCGGCCACGGAACGGCGCAACGTCGGCCGCGTCGAAACGGCTGCGCAGTTCGGTGACGGCGAAGCCCTGGCCAACCAGCGCGCGGGTGAAAGGCGCACTGTTGCCGCGGCCCGGATCGGTGATCAGCACCTCGGCATCGGGCAGCGCGTGGCGCGAGACCATCGCCGCGAGCAGGTCCGCGTGGCCGCTTTCGTAAAGGATGTCGCTGCCGATGATCAGGTCGAAACGCCCCAGCGTGACATCGGGCACTTCCCAGCGCAGGTCGCGGTAGACGATGGTCGCCAACTGGTTCTGCGTGGCGTTGTGGCACAGGAACGATTCGGCCAGCGGGTGGTGGTCGCTGGCGGTGATGTCGGCGCGGCGCTGCTGCAATACCAGGCTGGACAGGCCCAGCCCGCAGCCGAGTTCCAGGATGCGCTTGCCGACGATGTCGTGGGTGGCCATCGCCTCGGCCAGGACCCGACCGGCCGGCCATACCTGCCCGAACAGACTCCACAGCGCCGACGAGATGCCGATGCGGTTGGCCAGCTGGTGCGGGTCGGCGAATTGCTGCAGGTCGCTCAGCGCCCGGATGCGGTAGTCGTGGCCACCGAGGCGGACCACGAGTTCGCGGGTGGAATATCCCGGCATAAGGGCTCCCGTAGGGTATCGTCCCGGCTATCGGCAGGCGGGATGAGACGTGGGTGGGAGCGCAGCGGCACTCGCCGCGAGGCGCTGGGGAGAAGCGGAAGCCTGGCCAGCTTACCTGCAATGTCGGTATGGTGTTGCCAGAGGCCGGCTCGATCGGGCCGGATGAACGAATCGGGCGTGGACAAGTCCAACACAGGCATTCGATGGCAGAACGGGAGTGATCGTGAGCAGACGAGCATCGACGGGCAGCTGGATCGGGGCGGTGGTGGTGGTGCTGGCCATCGTGGTGGCGGGCGTGTACCTGGCACGCAAGGCGATGCATCCAGGCCCACCGCTGATCACCGCACCCGCTGCGTCGGCATCGGCTCCCGCGAGCGCCGCCAGCGCGCCGATCCAGCATCCGATCGAACAGGCGCAAATCGCGCCGGCGGCGGCTTCCACAAGCGCGTTGCCGGCACTGGACGACAGCGACGCCAGCACGATCACCGCACTCGCCGCGGTAGCCGGCGGCAACGACCTGTCCTCGCTGCTGGTGCGCCAGCAGGTCATCGCGCGCATCGTGGCGACCATCGATGCGTTGCCGCGTCACGACGGGCTGGCCGTGTTCACGCTGCCGGCGCGCGTGCCGAAGGGTGCGTTCATCGTCGATGAAGCCAACGGTGGCACGGTGGCCGGCGAGCGGAATGTTGCCCGCTACGCGCCGTACATGCAGATCGTCGACGCCGTCGATCCGCAGGCGCTGGTGGCCTGGTACGTGCACGCCTATCCGCTGTTCCAGCAGGCATACCGCCAACTGGGCTACCCGAAGGGTTATTTCAACGACCGCCTGATCGTGGTGATCGACGACCTGCTGGCCGCGCCGGAACCGGCCCAGCCACCGACCGTGGTGCGCTCGAAGGCGTTCTACGTCTACACCGATCCCGCGCTGGAATCGCGCTCCACCGGACAGAAGCTGCTGTTGCGCGTGGGGCCTGCCAACGAGGCCAAGATCAAGGCCAAGCTGCGCGCGATCCGCACGCAGCTGACCGGGCAGAACCTGCAGCCGGCGTCGACGCGAACGGCCGGGTAGACTCGCGTGCCCCGTTTTCGATTTGCAACGATGGCCATTCGACCCACGCCTTCCGACCAACCTCAGCTCGACCTGCTCGGAACGGCCGATGCCCGGCCTGCCGAAGTGCACCGATTGTTCTTCGCGCTGCTGCCGGATGCCGCGACGCGTGCGCGGCTGGCGCAGGCGGCGCAGGCGCTCAAGGCCAGTCATCCGGGGCTGCGCGCGCGCTGGGTGAGTTCGGCACGCTATCACGCCACGCTGCATTTTCTCGGCGACCACGCACTACTGCGGCAGGACGTGGTCGATGCGGCGATGGCTGCTGCGACCGAGCTGCGCATGGCGCCATTCGAATGGGTGCTGCATGAAGCGGCCAGCTTCCGCGGCCGGCAACCGCCCTGCATCCTGCGCAGCTCGAGCGTGCCCGAGCCGCTGCAGCAGCTATGGCGGGACCTGCGCCGTGCGCTCGTGCTGGCCGGTCAGGGCCGCCATCTCGCACGCAGCTTTACGCCGCATGTCACCGTCGCCTACAGCCATGCTGTGCTGCTGGATGTCACGCCGATCGAACCGGTGGCATGGCGGGTCGAACGCGTTGCGCTGGTCCACAGCGTGGTCGGTCAGCAGGATTATCAGGTGCTGGCGGAGTGGGCGTTGTAGGACAGTTGAACCGTTCGCTGGTGTGTCTTAGTGATGGCGAAAGTATCGGTTGCCCGATAGCCGCGAAACTCTATGTTATGTCTCACTTGCCGTGGGGTATGCTGGGCCGGCCGTCATCTGTTGAAGGGGCCGGCGATGGTGTTGCGTATGTGTCGTTCGCCACGCAGTAGGCGTGCGGAATAGTACAAATCCAGGACTGATGTCTGTGTTGTCATTTGACTCGATGGAGTGAATCATGAAGAAGTTCGGCTTTGCGACGTTTTGCATGATTTTGGCGGTGGGTGGTGCCTCGTTGTCGTCACCTGTTTCAGCACAGGATGCCGCCGCGGGGAACCCTACCGATTCGCCGCTCTATTTCACGAATGTCGACAAGAACGGCGACGGGGCCATCAGCCGCTCCGAGGTTCCGAAGGATCTGCCTGAACTGCGGGCGCATTTCGATCAATATGATGCAAATCACGATCATCGGCTTTCGCAGGGAGAGTACGTGAGTTATCTGAGCACTCTCGGCTCCAAGGCTTGCCGTGACGACATACACACCCAGGTAAAGTGCCAGATATCACCCTATGCTGGAGATCCGCGGCGGGATTACGCTGGTGAATCGCCGGCAGTTAATCCTCCGAAGACGTCCGGGGGACAATGAGGGCGTATCAGCGGTAGGGCGTGCCGTCCTTGTGTGAATAGTGATCGACGCCAGGCTCGAGGTGCAGGTCGATGTCTGAGTAGTGGCAGGTGTCGTCGTCGCAGCGGGTACCGATGTCGAGATAGACGGCTGTTTCTTCGCTGCGGTTGATCATGTGGTGGCCATCGGGCACGTTTTTCGGAAAGGCCGCGCCATCGCCGGCGCGCAGCAATTGTTCGCCGGCTTCGGTAACCAGGGTCAATTCGCCGGCCAGCACGTAGACGAACTCCTCCTCGTGGCTGTGCCAGTGGCGCTGGCTCGACCACGCCCCCGGTGGCAGGTGCACCAGGTTGACGCCGAAATCGGTCAGGCCGCCGGCACGGCCCAGCGCCTGCCGGATGCGCCCACTGACGGGTTCTCCGTAAGGTGCCGGATAGTCCGAGCCCTGGCGTTCGGGGACCTTGGCGGTATCGACTTTCGGCATGAGCTTGTTCCTCGTGACGATGAAGAGACTTCCCATGATGAATCATTGCGCATCGGCCAGACCTTTGCTGCGCCGTCCTGGTCGATGATCGGTTTTTGAACCTCGACCGGGTTACAGTGGCGGCATCATCGCTGATGTCATGCGGAGGTCGGTGAGATGAGGCGCTGGCTGTGGCTGGTCTATGTGGCGGTTCTTTGCACGTTGCCGATGCGAGCGGCGTTTGCCGTCGAGCCAGCGGTTGCCGGCGGCACGGCGACCCATGGCATGGTGGCGCAGATCACCCTGGATGGCCCGATCGGCCCCGCCGCGGCGGAGTACTTCGACGACGCGTCCAAGCGCGCGGTGGCCGATGGCGCCGTGGCGATCGTGCTGCGGCTGGATACGCCCGGCGGGCTGGCCGAGTCGATGCGGCAGATCATCGCCAGCATGCTGTCCTGCGAGGTGCCGGTGCTGGTGTACGTCGCCCCGGGCGGTGCGCGGGCGGCGTCGGCAGGAACGTACATCCTGTATGCCGGGCAGATCGCTGCGATGGCGCCGGCCACCCACTTGGGCGCGGCGACGCCGGTGCAACTGGGCGGCGACCGGCCGGTGCCGCTGCCCAAGGCCAGTGACCAGCCGGCGGCAGCGGGTTCTGCCGCCAAGGATGAGCCGGGTGCCGGGGACGATGCCGAGTCGCACAAGGTCATGAACGATGCGATCGCGTATATCCGCTCGCTGGCGCAGTTGCGAGGTCGCAACGCGCAATGGGCCGAGCAGGCGGTGCGCGGCGCGGCCACGCTGACCGCCAGCGAGGCCGCGCAGCAGCATGTGATCGACTTCGTGGCGGCAGACGTGGCCGACCTGCTGGACAAGGCGGACGGGCGCAAGGTGCAAGTACGCGATCGCGACGTCACGCTGCAGCTCAAGGGCGCGTCCGTGCATGAGTATGCACCGGGTGCGCGCACGCGCTTCCTGGCGATCATCACCAACCCCACCATCGCTTATCTGTTGCTGCTGGCCGGTATCTTCGGCTTGCTGCTGGAAGCCATGCATCCCGGCGCCATGTTGCCGGGCATTGCCGGCGGTATCTGCCTGCTGGTGGGCCTGTACGCACTGCAATTGCTGCCGGTGAACTACGCCGGGCTGGCCTTGATGGCGCTGGGTGTCGGCTTGCTGGTGGCCGAGGCGGTCAATCCCAGCGTGGGTGCGTTCGGTGCCGGCGGACTGGTTTCGTTCGTGGTGGGCTCGGTGATGCTGATGAATACCGGGGTGCCCGGTTATGGCGTCAATCTCGGCGTCATCGCCGGCATTGCGGTGTGCGCGGCGAGCTTACTGGCCTTGATCGTGTGGCTGGTATTCCGTTCGCGCCGCGCCAGGCCGGTCACCGGCGATGCGGCGATGCAGATGGACATCGGTGAGCTGCTGGAGCCGGTGGAAGCCGGCGGCGAGGCCTGGATGATGGTGCGCGGCGAGCGCTGGCGCGCGCGTTGCGATACCGCATTGCCGGCGGGTGCGCGGGTGCGCGTGGTGTCGCGGCAGGGGTTGCTGTTGCGGGTCGAGCCGGCATGAACCGGCGCGGCAATTTCATGAAAGGCAGGAGATGATCATGTTCGGATTCGTCGGTGTACTGGTAATTCTCGGCGCGCTGCTGCTGTTCTCCGCGGTGAAGATCCTGCCGGAGTACCAGCGCGGGGTGATCCTGACCCTGGGCCGCTACACCGGGACCAAGGGCCCCGGACTGGTGCTGCTGGTGCCGTTCGTGCAGCGGATGATCCGCGTCGACCTGCGCGTGACCGTGATGGACGTGCCGCCGCAGGACGTGATTTCGCGCGACAACGTCTCGGTGCGGGTCAACGCGGTGGTCTATTTCCGTGTGGTGGAACCCGACAAGTCCGTATTGCAGGTGGAGAACTTCCTGCAGGCGACCAGCCAGCTGGCGCAGACGCGGCTGCGCTCGGTGCTGGGCCAGCACGAGCTGGACGAGATCCTGTCGCAGCGCGACTCGATCAACCACACCCTGCAGACCATCCTCGACGAGGCCACCGACCCGTGGGGCATCAAGGTCGCCAACGTGGAGATCAAGGACGTCGACCTCAACGAAACCATGGTGCGCGCGATCGCCCGCCAGGCCGAGGCCGAGCGCGAGCGCCGCGCCAAGGTGATCCACGCCGAGGGCGAGATGCAGGCTGCCGAGAAATTGCGTGACGCCGCCGCGATGCTGTCGCAGCAGCCGCAGGCCTTGCAACTGCGCTACCTGCAGACGCTGGCCGACATGTCCAACAACGGCAAGTCCTCGACCATCGTGTTTCCGCTGCCGCTGGACCTGATCCGGCCGCTGATGGAGGCGTTCCCGGCAAAGTCCGATCCGGCCTCGAATCGCTGAACTGGCGCAGCCGTTCAAAGCGGGTGAATAATGCCGCTCACCTCCTGCCAAGACGAGCGATCACCATGGATGCAGCACGTTCACCCGGAAGCCTGGTCTGCGTGGGCCTCGGCATGACCCTGGGCTCGCACCTCGGTCCGCTGGCGCGCAGCCATATCGAACAGGCGGACGTGGTGTTCGCCGGGCTCTCCGACGGCATCGTCGAGCTGTGGCTGAACAAGATGCATCCGGACGTGCGCAGCCTGCAGCCGTACTACCACGAGGGCAAGTCGCGCATGCAGACCTACCGCGAGATGGTGGAGGCCATCCTCACCGAGGTGCGTGCAGGCAAGCGCGTGTGCGGGGTGTTCTACGGCCATCCCGGCGTGTTCGCCTGGGCGCCACACAAGTCGATCGAGGTGGCACGCAGCGAGGGCTACCCCGCGCACATGGAGCCGGGTATTTCCGCCGAGGACTGCCTTTACGCGGACCTCGGCATCGACCCGGGCCGCTACGGCTGCCAGCACTTCGAGGCCAGCCAGCTGCTGTTCTACAAACGCCGGATCGACCCGACCGCCTACCTGGTGCTGTGGCAGGTGGGCCTGGTGGGCGACCAGTCGCTGGCCCGCTTCTCGACGGGCCCCGCGTACAAGCAGGTACTGGTCGACGTGCTGGCGCGCGACTACCCGCTCGACCACGAGATCACCATCTACCGCAGCGCCACCTTGCCGATCCAGCAGGCGCGGATCGAACGGATTGCGTTGGGCGACCTGCCGGGAGCGGAGGTGAGCATGGAGGATACCGTGGTAGTGCCGCCAGCGGGCCCGCTACAACCCAACGCAGAAATCCGGGCCCGTTTGGCGCAGCTGGATTGCGGGCAGGTCGAGGTTTCGTGATCGGGTAGACAGGCTACTGCCGACGGTGTTCCTACGATGGATTGGCGCAGATTTCAAGATCCTGCTGTCCTGGCCGGACTTTCCCGGTCGTCATAGTCGGACGGTCTGCGCATTCCATCCATCCGAACACCAGGAGACTTGTCATGTCGAATATCATTGATTTTCTTGAAACCATCGGGCAAGACGCCAGCCTGCGCTATGCTTCAACAGGGGAGGTCCAGCGCGTTTTGGCGGACATGCAGGTAGATCCAGAAGTTCGTGAAGCCGTACTGGCGAAGGACCAGCAGCGACTGACGGCGCTGGTGGGGGCACAGAATGTATGCTGCCTGCTGATTCCGGCTCAGGTCCGCTGCCTGCTGATTCCGGGAATCAACGAAGAGGATGAGTACTGCCACGAGCGGCGTGCCTGAGACAGAGTAGGGATTGCCCGGCGCGTTGCGCATGGAAAATCCACGTATCCCAGGGCGCTGATCAAGTCAACAACAGCCAGGGGATGCATATGCCGGACATCGTCGATTTTCTGGAGAAGGTGGGGCAGGACGCACTGCTGAATCGTGCGTCACGTAGCGAGCTCGAGCTCGTGCTTGCGGGTGTGAAGATGGACCAGCGGGTACGCGAAGCGCTCGTCGCCGGGGACCGCCGGAAGCTTCAGGCTTTGTTCGATGTGGCTCCATTGTGCGCCATGCTCATCCCTGGCGAAGAGCAGGAAGAAGAGCAGGAAGATGAAGACACCGAGGAAAGCCCTGAGCACGAGGAAAGCATGAGGCGTTCGGTGGTAAGTGTCGTGGAGCCGTTGGGTTAGCCAATGAGTGCTTTCGGCAGACAGTGCCGAGCAGTGATTGCAGGATGGATTCTGCTCGGCGTGTTCGTCACGGGTACGGCCGTTTCGGCCGTGCCCGTGGATGTTGATGATCCTGCATTGCTGATCAAGCAGGCAGAGGCAAGCCGGACGTCGGATCATGCCCGTTTCTTGCAATTGCTCAATCGCTTGAGCGAATACGGCAGCCTGACCTCTGACCAGCAGCAGCAGCTTCGTTATCTTCAGGCATGGCAGGCCGCCTATAGCGGCAACTACGAGTTGGCCGATTCGCTGGTCGAAAATCTGCTGGAGAAATCCCGGAACGAAACTTTGCGCTTTCGGGCGGGCCTGTTCCTGGTGAACAGCCTGGGGGAGCGATCCCGGTATCAGGAGGCATTCCAGCGGCTGAGTGAATTGCTCGCCAAATTGCCAGAGATCGTCGATCCGGATATTCGTTCGCAGGCACTGGCCACGGCAGCCTATCTCTACGAAGAAGCCGGCCAGTATGACCTTGCCTTGGGCTATGCGAATCAACTGACCAAGCAGAGGGTGGCACCAGACGATTACACCTGCATAGCTGCGTATACCAGGCTTGCAGCGCTCTACAAGAGTGCAAAGCTGGATGGCATTGAAAAGCAATTCCGCGGAGGCATCAATGAATGCCTCAACGTAGGCAACAACCTCTATGCCAACGGTATTCGTTTCTACGTGGCAAGCCTGGCCGTACAGCAAGGCCACCTCGACAAGGCCATCCGACTGCTGAACGACAGCTACTCGGAGGTGCAACGGAGTGGCTATGTCTGGCTGCTGTCCCAGTTCGACGCATTATTGGCAGAAGCCTATTGGGACAACAATCAGATGCCGCAGGCCACCCAGGCTGCGCTCCGGGTCATCGAACGTGCACCTGGCAACAGTTACGCCGAGTCATTGAGCTCTGCCAACAAAATTCTGTATATGGTTGCCAAGCGACAAGGTGACATGCAGGCTGCGCTTTCGTATCACGAGCAATACATGAAGGCCAATGAAGGCTATCTGGATGCTGTGAGCAGGCGCGCGCTCGCCTACCAGATCGTTCAGCAACAGCTTCTTGCCAAAAGGCTTGAGGTTGATACGTTGAGCAAGCAGAACGAAATCCTGCAGCTGCAGCAGACTCTCGACAGGAAGGCGACTGAAACAAGCCGGCTGTACATCATTCTGCTGACGACTGTGCTGGCATTCATCGCCTTCTGGGCCTACCGCATCAAGCGCTCGCAACTGCGTTTCATGAAACTGGCGCGACGCGACGGTCTCACCGGCATCTACAACCGGCAGCACTTCGTCAATGAGGTCGAGCTGCAGCTGAAGTACTGCAGGAAGTCTTCGCGCGAGGCTTGCCTGGTGTTGCTGGACCTGGATCACTTCAAGACCGTCAACGACACCCACGGCCATGCGGTGGGCGATCGCGTACTGAAGCGTGCCGTCACGGCCTGCCAGGCGCATCTGCGTTCCTCCGATATCTTCGGTCGACTTGGTGGCGAAGAATTCGGCATCGTACTGCCCGACTGCACGCTGCAGCAGGTGCTGGCCCGGGTCGAACTGATCCGGCACGCCATCTCCACGGCCGCGAAGGGTGGCGAGGTACCTGACGTGCCCATTTCCGCCAGTTTCGGCGTGACCTCCACGACACATGTCGGCTATGAGCTGCGTGAACTGCTGGTGGCTGCCGACGACGCTCTGTACCAGGCCAAGCGCGAGGGCCGTAACCGGGTGAGCGTGAGTGACGATCGTGAAAAACCGTGCCTGAGCGCTGTCGGCGTGGCGACAGCAGAAGGAGTGCGGTGATCTCCGTTTCCGTTTGTCTGCCGGCCTGCCTGGATTGAATGGCTGTCGTTCTGCACGCTGCCAGAGGTCGACGCAGGCACGGTTGACGCGATGGTGGCTCTATCAACTCATTCCACGCTAGTCGATCACAAGGGGCGGTGCGGCTTTTGGCGTTGGATGGGGCCATCTCTGGATCCATGTGAAAGGTTCAGTGGCAGAAGCTCACCCGCCTGAGGGCGACGGCCGAATGTGCCGATAATCCCGGGCAACGGGTTTTGCACTGGGAAGGTCTCCAGCGAAATCGGTGAGAGCCTGGGGTTACCGATCACTGGCTAGGAAAAGCCGGTTCGCCGTGTTCGTCGGGAAAAGGTGTATTTTTGGTTCGTTGGGGTGGGCCAAGGTTTACTGCTTGCAGTGGGCCACGTGTAGGGGTGTAGCGGGGATAAGGCTTGCAAGACGGATTGATGCGGCCTTCATCGGGTCGCCAACTCTCAATCATCCCGACAAGGGGGGGGCCGATGTTCGATGTGATCGATTTTCTGGAAAGGATGGGGCAGGACGCGCAATTGCGTCATGCATCGCAGGATGAAGTGGGGCTTGCGCTGGCCGGCGCAGGGATTGATCCGGAATTGCGGGTGGCGATCCTTGCCAGGGATGAACAGGGATTGCAGGCGTTGCTGGGACAGGATCCCTTCTGCTGCCTGATCAGCCCTGCCAAACCAGGCGAGGAACAGGAGGAATGTGACGGTAGCTGCAAAGAGGATGAAGAGAAGAAGGACGACAAGGACAACAGAGACAAGGAGAAGGAGAAGAGAAAGGATGGAGATTAACGACCAGGCTTCACGACTTGCCATTCCTGCGCCTGCGACCACTGACTAGCTCATGGATCAAGTGGGCAGATACAGATTGGTATTCGCGTGCTGCGTGCTTTTGCTTTTATTCGTAGCGGGCGCGGCTGCCACGACTGCGACCATATCCAACGATCCTGCACAGTTGCTGAGACAAGCTGAAAACGTCGAGCCCTCAAATCATGTCGTGTTCAATGAGCTGATGGGTCGACTCGACAAGGTCGCGATGACGCTCTCACCGCAACAGAAGTTGCATCTGCGCTACCTTGAGGCTCGGCGGATCGCCTTTGCGGGTAACTACGCCGCGGCGTTGTCTCTGTTGACAGCGCTTGCCGATCAAACTGCGGATCCCGTTCTGGCATTTCGCGCCAACGCCAACGTGATCGACCTGTTGGTAGCCCAATCCCGCTATGAGGAAGCCTTTGTCAGGCTCAATCCATTGCTGGACCAACTGCCACAAATAAAGGAAAACGACGTTCGCATCCAAGGTCTCACCGCCACGGCGCAGTTGTACACCGAGGCTGGTCAATACGATGCGTCCATGCGTTATGCCGATCAACTGATCAAGGAGAGCACTGACGCCCAGAGTGCATGTAGGGGCTGGTTCTTGAAGTCCGATGCGCTGTTTGAAAGTGGCAGCGCGCAGTTGCCCGCCGATCAGCTTCACGATGGCACGGAGGCATGCGGAAAGGCAGGCGATACACTGTTTTCTCTCAGCTTTCAGTATTTGCTGGCGGGTTTCGACATGCGGCAGGGTCGCCATGAGTCGGCGATCCATGTGCTGCAAGCGAGCTATCCCAAGGTGTTGCGTGCAGGCTTTCCGCCCCAGATTTCCCAGTTCGAGGCTACGTTGGCCACGGCTTACTGGAAGGCTGGCGATCTTGCTTCGGCGGTGAAGTTTGCCAATGACGCCCTGGTGACGAATGCCAACCGGCAGTATTCGGAGTCGACGACCAATGCTTATCGGGTGCTTTACGAAGTCGACAAGGAACTGGGCGACAGCAAGGGCTCCCTGGCATACCTTGAAAAATACGTAGCTGCCCATGATGGCTATCAGAGCCGGCTCAGCGCGAAAGCGCTCGCCTATCAGATCGTCAAGCAGCAGATGCTGGCAAAGAAACTGCAGATCGACGGGCTCGACAAGAAGAACAGGATTCTCACCCTTCAGGGAGAGCTGGACCGCAAGGCGGTGGAAACCAGCCGCTTGTACATCGCGTTGCTGCTGCTGGTGCTGGCATCCATTGCATTGTGGACATACCGCATCAAGCGTTCGCAATTGCGTTTCATGCGGCTGGCGCGGCGCGACGGTCTTACCGGCATCTTCAACCGGCAGCACTTCGTCAACGAGGCCGAGCGGCAGTTGCGCTATTGCCGCAAATCGTCGCGCGATGTTTGCCTGGTGCTGATCGACCTGGATCACTTCAAGGCGGTCAACGACACCCATGGGCATGCGGTGGGTGACCGCGTGCTTAGGCGCGCGGTCGATGCCTGCCTGGCGCACCTGCGCTCCTCCGATGTGTTCGGCCGTCTCGGCGGAGAGGAGTTCGGCATGTTGTTGCCCGAGTGCACGCTGGACAACGTGCTGGCGCGGGTCGAGCAGATGCGCGCGGCGATCGCCGCCGTCTCGAGCGCCAGGGATGCACCTGGCATCCCGATCTCGGCCAGTTTCGGCGTGGCCGCGGCGGCTACCTCCGGTTATGAGCTGCGGCAGCTGATGATCGATGCCGACCGCGCCCTGTACCAGGCCAAGCACGAGGGACGCAACCGGGTCAGCCTTTTCGAGGCCGGTATGCGCGGCTGAATGTCGTGCGGACGCGTGAGAATCTGCCGTCCTCACGCCGGCGCCAACATCTTGGTGCCAGGACGGTGGCTGCGTTTGCACGTTTGTCGCTGCAGCAGGTGATCGCGGGTGGGACCCGCTGCATGGACAGCCGGGTAGGCGCGCGCTACAAAGGTGGTCGATTTCACCGGCGGGGAGTGTTCCGATGCGCATCAGGAGTTCTGTCTTGCTGGCCGCCCTGGGCCTGATCGCGTTTTCGCTGCAGGCGGCAACGGGACCGAGGGTCGAGCGGTCGCCGTCGATCAACGCCGCCGATTTCGCGCGCTTCGACAAGACGCTCAGCTCCGACGCGTTCGGCGGGCGCAAACCCGGCACGATCGGCGCGCAGCGCACCACCGATTTCCTGGTGGCCGAGTTCAAGCGGATGGGTTTGCAGCCGGGCAACCACGGCTCGTGGTACCAGACCGTGCCGGCCGATTCCACCTTGCTGTTGAATACCGACGTCACCCTGGACGTCACCGCCCGCGGCAAGCCGCTGAAGCTGGCGTACCGCACCGACATGGTGGCGCAGACCCTGCAGGCGAAACCCGAGGTCGCGCTGAAGGACTCGCCGGTGGTGTTCCTCGGTTACGGCGCGAATGCGCCCACCTGGCACTGGAACGACTACCGGGACGTCGACGTGAAGGGCAAGACGGTGATCGTGCTGGTCAACGACCCCGGCTTCGCCAGCCGCGATCCGAAGCTGTTCAACGGCCGCGCGATGACCTGGTACGGCCGCTGGCCATACAAGTACGCGGAGGCCGCGCTGCAGGGCGCTACCGCCTGCTTCATCGTGCACACCAGCGACGCCGCGGCCGGCTATCCGTGGAGCGTGTTGCAGAACGGTTCGGTCGGGCCGCAGCTGAGCCTGCCGGCAAGTGTCGATCCGTCGCCGCGGTTGCCGGTGGCCGGCTGGCTGACGCGCGACGCGGCCACCCGGCTGTTCGCCGCCGCCGGCCTCGATTTCGCCGAGCTCGAACGGGCCGCGGCAAAGCCGGGCTTCGAGCCGGTGCCGTTGCACGCGACGGCCTCGATCGCCCTGCACAACAAGATCGGCCACATCGAATCGAAGAACGTGGTGGCGATGGTCGAGGGCAGCTACAAGCCCGATGAGGTGGTGGTCTATACCGCGCACTGGGACCACCTGGGCACCGACCCGACCCGCAAGGGCCACCAGGTCTATGCCGGCGCGATCGACAACGGCACCGGCCTGAGCATGCTGCTGGAAATCGCCGACGCGTTCGCGCACCAGGCGCAACCGCCCGAGCGCAGCGTGCTGTTCTTCATGCCGACGCTGGAGGAATCAGGCCTGCTCGGTTCGCAGTACTACGCGGCGAAGCCAGTGTTTCCGCTGGACCGCACGGTGGCCGACATCGCCGTCGACGCCTTGCCGATCATCGGCCCTGCACGCGACATGACGGTGATCGGCAAGGGCCAGTCCGAGCTGGAGGACATGCTCGCCGGCGTATTGCGCAAGCAGGGCCGGGTGATCTCGCCGGAGGCCACGCCGGAGAACGGCTTCTACTTCCGCTCCGATCATTTCAACTTCGCGCGGGCCGGCGTGCCGGCGATGCTGGCCAGTTCGGGCCTCGACCTGCTCGATGGCGGCAGGGCCGCTGGCCAGAAGGCGGCCGACGACTATACGGCGCACCGCTACCACACGACGAACGACGTGTTCGATCCGCACTGGAACCTGGACGGCATCCTCGAGGATACCCAGGCGCTGTATGAGTTGGGCCGGCACCTCAGCCATGCGGGAGTGTGGCCGCAGTGGTACGCCGACAACCCGTTCAAGGCCAAGCGAGAGACGATGATGGCGCCGGCCAGACAGAAGGCTGGCATCTCAAAATGACGACGACTGCGCCAATGGAGTGCGGCAGGTTGTCAGAGCCGAGGGTGTTCGTGGTGGTCGAGTGATTACGGCTTTCGCCGGAATGACCTCATCGGGAGATTTCGGCTTCCCGTGCGAAAAATCAGGTTCCGCTGAGCGGGGTGGCCAGTTGCAGGTCCTGGTTGATCTGGTAAATGCTGTCGTCAGGAATCGCATCCGCAGCCTGTGAAAACAGCTTTTTGTCAGACAGCCACGGGATTAACTCGTGTGGGCCTGGAATGTAGCCTTGCCAGTTGCCATATCGCCTCTCGATACCCATGTTGTTGATGCTGAAGTTGACGGGTATCGATGCCCGCCAGTAGTTGTCCGCGACATGTTTGCCGGTCGTTGGGATATTGAACGTCCATCGCCTGGCCGCCTTCAGTGCTGCCTTGGCCAGATCGTTCCGGAGGGATTTCATTTTTCTGTCACTGGCATAGACCGTCAGGTTGACCTGCTGAGCTGCAGCAACAGATACACCGTGCCAGTGGCCCCTGCATCCAATGACTCTTGCGGGTAGACCGGCTGCGCTCTCGTTTTGTAGCTGATGGTTTCGCCGGGGGCCTGGTGCTCCTCGGCAAACTGTGCGGCGGATATGCTGACGGAGTCATGCTGGTCGTCGATTCGCCGGGCGATGATGCGCAGGCTCATGCTTGCCTTCACTGCTGCAGCTTGCTTGTCCTCGAACTGAAACTTCCAGTCGGGTACGTTTTGCCGGATGACCTGGATGACGACCGGAGGGAGCTTGTCGGCGCGATCGATGGCATAGCTGCCGACACTGCCGTCCGGCTTGACCACAACAGTTCCGGTAATCAGCATGCTCGCTTCGGCCCGCTGGCGCACTGCAGAAAGATCGTTGGTCGCCGCCACGCATGCCATCAGGACACAGAACAATCCCACCAGCCACTGTTTCATCCGTGCACTCTCCCCGGGCGTGGGGCAACTCTACCTGCGTATCGACATGGATGGTAGCGAGAGTGCCCGTTATCTGTGCCCCGATCGGGGGCGGGGGACGATCGGCTGGGTGACAGGCGCTGCCCGCGGCACACGCCATGGTATAGATCGGTTTCCGCATATCGCTCGTGCTGGTTTCCGGTGCTGGTGCATGTCTAATACCTGGTGATACACGAGTGGCATCGGCTGGCACTTGCATCCTGGATGCCGAATAGATTGCCACGTCAATTTCGGCCACAACACGCCTCGGAGCGGTGCCGTTGCAGTCGAGTGGCGACACATCGAATCCCGTTGTGCAAATCAGCGGGGTTCAGGGTTTCGCCGGCGGCGTATCCAGCTTGTCGAAGTTGACGATGGCGTTGAGCACCAGCGGGTAGCTGCCGATGGTTTCGCCGCGCCAGATCGGGTTGCTGGCGAACAGCAGCACGTGCCCCTTGCCGTAGCGGGCGTCGACCACGGCGGCGCGTTCGGCCATCTCGTCGCCGCCGTCGAGCAGGCCGGAGATCAGCAGGTTCTTCGCGTCGGCATAGCGCAGGATCACCCGCGGACGCTGGTCGGCGGGAATGACCCACGGGTTGTTGCGCATCTGCTCGACGTTCAGCGGCAGCGGCTGCCATGGTTTGACGTCGGGCAGGGCGGCCGGGGCGATCGAGGCGCGGCCTTCGGGCGTGTCCGTGTCGTGCGGGCCGCCGCGTCCGGTGGGGCGCTGGAAATCCTTCGCGGTCGGCAGGCCCTTGTCGCCGGTGACCAGGTTGGACACTTTGAACGACTGGCCGGCCGCGCTGTACAGCGCCAGTTCGTCGCGGCTGTAGCCGGCGGCGATCGGGCCGCTGCGATCGACGAACTTCGCCTGCAGCACGCTGCCGACCACTTTCAGCTTGTCGGTTTTCGTGATGAACACGCCCGGCGCCAGACCGACATCGATCGCGAACTTCGCCGTGTCCTCGGCGGTGATCAGCAAGCCGCCCGCCTGCACGAACCGCTTGAGGTTGGCGACGCCGGTCTCGCCCAGTCCGGGGCGGATGTCGTCGGTGGCGTCGATATGGCCCAGGTTTGGCGTCAATGCGGTGGTCTTCCACGGCAGCGGATTGCCCCACATGGGCAGGCCGTCGATGATCTGCTGTGCGCTGGCGTCGCCGACCGGACCGAACAGGATCACGTCGTACTTCGCGCGCAGGTCGCCGGCCTTCGCCACGTCCTGGGTGCTGATGTAGTCGTACGGCACCTGCAGCTTGTCCAGCGCCATGCGCCACCAGCCTTCGGTCTGGGTGCTCAGCCAGGTGTGCATCAGCGCGATGCGCGGCAGTTTCGCCGGCGGCATGTCGACCGCGGCCAGGCCCTGCGGCACGGCGATCGGCCCATCGAGCAGGCTCATCGGCGCCTTGAGGATCGCGGTGTCGGTCACCCGCACCACCTGCACGTCGAACAGGTCGCCCATCGACCAGCCGGTGTCGTCGTAGGGGTGCTGCTGCGGGTCCTTCGGCGACCAGTACTGGCGATCGAGCAGGGTATCGACGATGCGCGAATACGGCTGGTCCATGCGCACGACGTAGCTGCCGGCGGGGAAGGTCTGCGTCTTGGCTTTCTTCTTGTCGTCATCCTGCTTGGGCAGGGTCACCGTGACCGGCGCGCTGGTGCGGCTGATCTCCGCGTGCTGCAGTTGCAGGACCCGCAACAGCTGGGCGCGCGAGCCGGGGCGCTTGTCGTCGGCCGGGAACACGTACGCGGCCGGGCCGGCCTGCTGCGGCTTTTCGATCGAGCGCTTGGCTTTCAGGTAGAAGTTCTTCAGGAACTGCTGGCCGTTGCCGGAGAAGTAGGCCAGCGCGGTGAGCAGGCCGGTCTGCTGGTAGTTGTTGTTGTTGCGCTGCGACCACAGCACGGTCGGCAGCGGCGGGTTCGGGCGGTACCAGGTGCGCTGGTATTCCTCGGGGTCGAGGATGCGCTGCACGGTGTCGGCGCCGGCGTTGCCGAAGGTTTCGTACAGGCGGCTGATGCCGTTGTGCATGGCGGCGATGAACATCAGGTAGCCCGGGCTCCAGGTGTCGAAGTCGCCGTGGGTGAACACGCCGGGCATGCCGAGCCGGGTCAGCTGCTGCACGTTGTCCCAGCCCAGCTGTTGCCACTCGCCGGTGAGGATCGGGTCGATCCACGCGTTGTACGGGCCGTCGCCCACGGTGTTGTCGTACAGGAACGGCACCGATTCGTGCAGGTCGTGCAGCACCTGCGCGTGCCAGCCGACAAAGGTGTCGGCCACGTTGCGGGTGAGGTTCAGCGACATGCCCATCGCGTCGCGGTTGTTGTCGTGCGCCACGTAGTGGCCCCAGTACAGCAGCCGCGGGTAATTCTGGCCCGGATGCGCCAGGTGCCAGTTGTACAGGTCGGCCATGCGGTCGCGGCCGTCGACCTCGACCACCGGCGTGATCAGGGTGATCACGTGCGAGCGGATGTGCCGGATGTACGGCGCCTCGTCCACCGCCAGGCGGTAGGCCAGTTCCATCAGCGCGGTGGGCGAGCCGGTCTCGGTGGAGTGGATGGCGCCGGTGATGTAGTAGACCGGCGTGGACTGCGCGACCAGCTGGTCGGCGATGGCGTCGTCCATGTCGATGCGGCGCGGGTCGGCCAGTTTGGCCAGACGCGCCTTGTTCGCGTCGAGGTCGGCCAGCAGGCTTTCGTCGGCAATCGCCACCGCGATCATCTCGCGGCCTTCCTCGCTCTTGCCGATCGAGAAGACCTTCACCCGCGGGCTGGCCGCGGCCAGTGCGCGAAAGTAGCGATGGACGTCGGCTACATGGGGCAGGTAGTTCGGTGCGCCGGCGATGTGGCCGAGCACCTTGTCCGGCGTGGGCACGCTGGCGGAGGCGGGCAGGTAGTCGGTCAGCGGCGAATTGAACGAGGGGTCGGTGGTGAATTTCAGGATCTGCGCCGTATACGCCTGGTCGACCGGCTGGGCCGTGTCGCGGGCATACGGTTTCGCATTGTCGGGTTCGGTCGCCGCAAGCGCACCGAAAGTGCCTGACGCCAGCAGGACAGCGAGCAAGAGCCGGATGGATGCGTGCATGATGAGTTTTCCCCTGGAGTCGCAAGGCAGCTGACCGCTGCACTCTGCCAGAACGGCAGCGGTCGCGTGTAGCCCATCAGTTGGGTAGGGATATTCCGAACCGCCATCGTGCGGCCGCTGCGATCCGGCGCGATGTGCCGCCGCGGGGACGATCCGCGATGGCGCGCTCCTGCCGGATCAGGCAGGAACGCGTCCCTCGGCGGGAGTTCAGTGCGCGGCCGCGGTATCGCCGGTGCCGGCGGTGCCTGTCGCTGTCACGCCGGGGCCGATGCTGGAGCCCACGAACTGCACGAGCCTTGCGTACAGTTCGACCTGGTTGGCTTCGTCGTAGAAGCCGTGCATCTCGTTGGGCTTGTACAGCCATTCATGCGCGATATTCCGTTTCGCCAACGCCTGGTGCAGGCTGAGTCCCTGGATCGGCGGTACGCGCTCGTCCTTGCCACCGACGACCAGCATCACATGGGCCTTGAGGGCATCCAGCTGGTTGATCGGCGAGTGCCGGGCCAGTACGGCCATGTCATCGCCCAGTTGCCGCTTGAGATATTCCTCACCGTAGCTGGACTGCGGGATGTCGCCGCGGCGGTACATCAACGGCAGGTCGTAGACGCCCACGTAACCGATCGCGCACTTGTACAGGTCGGGCCCTTTCACCGCCCCCTCGAGCGCCGCGTAGCCGCCGTAGCTGGCGCCGTAGATGCAGATGCGCTGCGGATCGGCGATGCCTTGTGCAATCGCCCAGCGGGTGGCATCGGTGACATCGTCCTGCATCCTGCCGCCCCACTGGCGCCAGCCGGCATGCTCGTAGTCGTAACCGTAGCCGCCGGAGCCGCGATAGTTCACCTGCAACACGACATAGCCGCGGACTGCCAGGGGCTGCACGGAAGTGTCGTATTCCCAGCGGTCGCGTATGCCAAATGGCCCGCCGTGAACCAGCACCACCATCGGCAGGTGTTTCGCGTTCTCCTGGCCGGGCGGGAAGCTCAGGTAACCGTGCAACTTCATGCCATCGCGTGCGTCGAAATCGAATGGCTGCTTGAACGCCATGTGTTCCGGTTTGATCCACGACATGCGTGCGAGCAGAGGCGTGAGCTTGCGCGTTTTCGCGTCGTACAGCAGGAACGTTCCCGGGTCGACGTCGGCTTCCACCAGCACCACGCTCTGGCTGCCGTCGCGCGTACCCGAGACAAAGCGCACGCTCTCGCCGGGGAATTGCTTCATCAGGCTCAGCAGGACCTGTGCGTCGGTCGACTGGCTGTCGAACAGCGCGGTGCCGGTACGGCCGTCCATGAAGCCCACGCCGAGGATGCTGTCGTCTGCCAGGCCTTGCAGCAGGCTGTCCGGTTCGACGGTGGGGTTGCTCCACACGACTGTCTGGGACCGATTCGCCGGATCCCATCGGCAGATGCCGAAAGCACCAGGCGCGGGGCAGGTGAAGTAGACCGCCGTGTCGTCGCGGTCGAACCCGATCGGGATCGAACGGTTTTTGCTTTCCTCCGGTAGCAACTGCCAGCCGTCACCATCGAGCGGGTGCAGGTAGACCTTGGTATTGCCGTCGTTGTCCCAGCCCACGGCAAAACGGATCCTACCCTGGTGGTCGGCAACGAATTGCGCGCCGCGCAACGGCGCGACGATGAGCCGGTTCTTGTTGCCGTTGCGCACATCCATGCGGTAGGCGGTCGGCAGGCTCAGCTCATTACCGTCTCCCGACCACGAGCTGATCGCCACCAGCACATGGTTGGGATCGTTTGGAATCGTGGCGATGAACTGGGCAGTGCCGTACTCCGCCGTGGCATGTTGGATGTGCGAGCCGGTACTCATGCCGGCTCGGCGGAAGCCGTACAGCGTATCGGCGCCGTTGCCATCGGCACTGACCGCAAACAGTTCGCCGGTCGCCAGCGGTGCATCGTAACCGCCGATGCGGATGCCTACCGAGTACAGCACCCGCGTGGACGACGCCCACCAGAAATCGGTGACATCGTTTTCCTCGCGCGGACGAATCAGCTTGCCCTTCATGTCGGACAGGTGGATCAGGGCCAGCACGGTCTGCCCCTTCACCACGGCGGTGGCGGCGAGATACTGCCCGTCCGGGGAAATCTTGACGTCCTCGTACTGGGCATGCCGCGCCAGCTCGGCGAACGAAACCGGCTGGGCATGCAACACAGCGGCAAGCGGCAGGAGCAAGGCCGCAACGATCCAGCGTCGCACGTCCATCATCTGAATTCCCCTGTCGTGATTTCGCGGCTGCATCTTGCGTGCAGCCACATCCCCGGTGCCATTTATAGCGATCAGCAGGGTCGGGGGCAATCAAGCGGTCAGGGGACACCGAGCACGGGCTGCCCCCCTGATCGAGCGTGACGCAACAGCTTGCGATTACCGCTTCAGTAATGCGGTCAGTTGGTCGAGCTGCGCACGATAGCCGTCAAGCACCTTGGCGGTGTCCACGGCGTAATGATCGGCTTCGTCCCATCGACGTGACTCCAGCGCCTCGCGCACGCCGGGTACGGTCTTGACGTCGTAACCGGTGAGCATGCCGGGGGCGTAGATCATGTGCTTGAACCAGGCACGCCCGGGCAGGCCGGACGGATCGGTGAGACGTTGCTCCATGCTGCCGATCAAGCGGTCCAGTTGCTGCCGCTGTGCGGCGGCCAGGTCGAAGCCGGCGGCGGCACGCTTGTCGTAGGCGGCCTGGTAGGCCTTGGCACTTTGCGCGAGCTGTTTCGCCGCCCGGTCGAGCGGGGCGAGGTCGATCGCCGGCATGTCGGAATCGCGCGCAGGCGGGGCGACCGGCCGGGTCGGGTCGGCATCGAGCGTGAACGCGTGGCCGTCAAGCAACTTGTGCTGCTGTTCGGTGGCCTTGCGGGTGCTGTCCACCAGCTTGTGCAGTTCGCCGACGTAGCGGTCGAGCGTGCGGCTGAAGTCGCCGAAGCGCAGCGGCAGCACGTTGGCGTTGGCCGTGCGCAGCACGACGTGGCCAGCGATCTTGGCCAGCGCCACGCCGTATTCGAAGCTCGGGTCGCCGAAGCGAACGTAATGATCGAACGAGTCGTAGCGCGAGTGGTAGATGCCGCCATTGTCGTCCTCGCCGCCGAAGCCGAGATCCAGCGAGGCGATGCCGAGGTGTTCCAGGAACGCGCTGTAATCCGAGCCCGAGCCCAGCGCTCCGATCGGCAGGTCGCCGCCCGCCGCCGCCAGCTTGGCGATCGCCTTGACCTCCGGCTTGGCGTCCTTGTTGCTGCCGGCCACCAGCATGTGCGCGCGCAGGCGTTCGCGCACGCTGACGTGGGTTTCCGGGTCGGTCACGCCGGCGGCCACCTGGTTGACCAGGTGCTGCAGCGAGTGGCTGCCGCCGGCGCCGAGGAAGCCGCGGCCGTTGGTGTCGGAATTGACGTACAGCACGGCCTTCTGCTGCAGCTCGGCGGCGTGCGTCTCGGCCCATTCGGTGGAGCCGAGCAGGCCCGGTTCCTCGCCGTCCCAACTGGCGTAGACCAGGGTGCGCTGCGGCCGCCAGCCCTGCTTGAGCAGGCCGCCGATGGCCTTGGCCTCGGCCATCAGCGCGATGTTGCCGGCCAGCGGGTCCCAGGCACCGAACACCCAGCCGTCATGGTGGTTGCCGCGCACGATCCACTGGTCCGGCTCGATCGAGCCCTTGATCGTGGCGATCACGTCGTAGACCGGTTGCTGGCCCCAGTCCGATTGCACGGTCATGTGCACGTTCGCCGTGCTCGGGCCGACGTGGTAGGTCAGTGGCAGTGAGCCGCGCCAGCCGGCCGGCGCCACCGGACCGGTCAGTGCCTGCAGCAACGGTGTGGCATCGGCATAGGAGATCGGCAGCACCGGGATCTTCAGCAGGGTCGTCGCGTCCTTCAGCGACAGGCGCTTGGCACCCGCGGTGGAACCCGTGCCGGGGGTGAGCGGATCGCCGGGATAGACCTGCATGTCGGCCACCGAACCGCGCTGCACACCTTGCGCCGGACGCCAGCCGCCCTGCGGATAGACGTCGCCCTTGGCGTAGCCGTCGTCATGCGGATCGGAGTAGATCAGGCAGCCGACCGCGCCGTGCTGCTGCGCGAGCTTCGGTTTCAGCCCGCGCCAGCCGCCGCCGTAGCGGGTGAGCACGATCTTGCCGTGCACGTCGATGCCGCGCCGCGCCAGCTCCTTGTAGTCGTCCGGCATGCCGTAGTTGGCGTAGACCAGCGGCGCGCTGACGTCGCCATCGGCGCCGTAGACGTTGTAGGGCGGCAGGGCGCCGACGAGGCTGGAGGTGGCATCGCCGGCGATGGCCGGCTCCTTCAGCATGGCGGTATAGGGCTTCGACCCCAGCAGTTCCAGCGCCACCTTCTTCGGCGTGGGGTAGAGCACGTCGAAGGTTTCGATGTGCGCATCCCAGCCCCATTCGCGGAACTTAGCCAGCATGAATTCGGCATTCGCCCTGTCGTGCGGCGAACCGACCTGGTTGGGCTGCGACGACATCTGCTGGAGCCAGCTGCGCAGTTCGGCGGGATCGAGCTGGGCGTCGAAGCGCCGTTCGAGGTCTTGTTCGGTGGTCGCTGTGGCAGCGCTGAAGCCGAACAGGGGGCCGTCATCGGCGTAGCTGGGTGCGTTGGCGGCGGCGACGGCGAAGGTCGCCAGCAGGCAGGGCAGGGTCAGCAGAGGCCGTATCGCGTATCGGGTCATATGGGTCATTCCCCCTGGATGGTGGTGGCGGATTCCGCCGGCGGCGCCGGCTGAGGCGGATCGGCAAGGTCGGATAGCCGGGCCGCATCCCTGCCCCGGATGGTGACGTCCCGGGCGAAGAGCAGGCGCGCATCCGCATCCGTGTAGGTCAGCCTGTACTTGCCGGGGCGCAGGTAGAGCACGCTGCGGGGTTCGACCAGGCCGTTGCTGATGCGGTCGCTGGTGACCGCGTTCAACGGGACCGGGTCGAGTACCAGGCGATCGGCGGGAATCGCGTCGCTGCCCTCGCCGGCATAACGCGCCTCCACCATGCACGGATAGGTATGGTTGCAGCGTTCGCCACTGACGAGGTACGGCTTGCGGCTGCCACCGAGATCGAGCCACGTGGGTCGGCCGCGGTTGAGCTCCTGTGGCGGGAAGAACACGCTGACGTCATAGCCCGGGCGCAGCGACCACGGCCGGCCCTTCCTGCCCACGAACACGATCGGTGCCTTGGGCTGCAATTGCTGCATCACCGCGGCGTAGTCGGGGTGGTCGTCGCTGGCCGACGGATGGGGATACAGCATGGTCTGCTCCACCGTGAGCGGGTCGATGCCGCTGAGCTTGTGCAGGTGCTGGGCCATCGTGGAACCACCCAGATAGGCGCCCGATTCCTGGATGTGCGCGTAACCGGCGTCGACCACCAGCCGCGCCTTCGGATCGTTCTTGAATACCTGGCGATAGAGGTTGCGGGCCTGCTCGGCCTCGCGGGCATCGCCGCCGGCATCGGAGAGCGCTTCGTAGGCGACCACCTTGAAGCCCAGCTTCAGGGCGGTGCGCACCATCTCGGCGCAGATCGGTTCCTGGGTATAGAAGCCGCTGTCGGCGACCGGATAGCCACGCGCCTGCAGCCCGGTATCGGTCTGGTAAAGCGTCTCGGCGGCGAAATAGTCGAAACCCTCCGCGCGCAGCTTGCCCAGCAGCTGCACGGTCAGCGTGCGGGTGAGCGGTACGTTGTGCGCCTCGTTGAAGAACACCGCGCGGTAGTTCCTGGCCAGCTCGGGAATCGCTTCCAGCGCCGGCCTGGCACGGTAGTCGGGGTTGTCCAGCGGCGAGGGGCGGTCGTCCGGCTGCGCGGGCTGCTTGATCGAGAAGCTGGCTGCGGCGTCCGGATAGTCGCCGATGAAGCTCTGGTACCAGCTCAGGTACTGGCCAAAGATGATGTGGAAGGCGGGGTCCGGGTTGGTGGCGTAGGGATAGCGCATCACCTGGTACTGGGCCAGCAGGCTCCTGTGCTTGTTGGCCTCGCGCATGATCTGCTCGGACTTCTGCGAAGCGGCGACCTGTTCCGCCTGCCATTGGGCGGCCGACTGCGCATGGCCCGGCAGGCCGGGCAGGAACAGTCCAAGTGCAAGGCCGAGCACGGGGAAGAGGGGGCGGCTTGGCATCGGGTTCTCCTGATACGGTGTTCGGGAGGTCGTCTGCCTGTTTTACGGGCACGCGCAGGCTGTCGCGTGGCAGCACGCCGGGGCGTGCGCGGATGGGCCAGCCTGGGGTGGCATGGCCGCGGCCGAGCATGCAGCATGAACCGCGGCGGTGCCCCGTGCCAAGCGGCACAGGGCCATCGCCGCGATTCGGGAGCACAATCCGGGAACCCTTGCTCACTGAGGAGTACGACCATGCGTCCCACTGTCCTTGCTGTGTTGCTTGCCGTCGCCTTTCCTGCCGTGGCCCTGGCCCAGCCAGCGAACCCGCACGAAGCGGCGGTTTCCGCCGCGGTGCAGAAAGCGATCAATGATCCGGCCCGCCAAGCCGATCGTTCCGATGATGCCCACCGCAAGATCGGCGCGGTGATGATGTTCGCCGAGGTGAAGCCGGGCCAGAAGGTTCTGGAGCTGGTGCCGGGAAGCGGCTACTGGACGCGCGTGTTCAGCGCCGTCGTCGGTCCGCAGGGACACGTCTACACGGTCTGGCCGGGCGAGATGGCGAAGTACGCCAGCAAGAGCCTTGCGGAATGGCAGAAGCTGGCCGCCACGCCGCATTACGCCAACGTCACCCTGTTGCAGCAGCCGGCGGCGCTGTTGAGCGCGCCGGAGCCGGTCGACCTGGTATTCACCGCACAGAACTACCACGACTACCATGACCCGTTCATGGGTCCGGTGGACATGGCCGGCTTCGACAAGCGGGTCTACGACGCGCTCAAGCCGGGCGGCCTGTTCGTGGTGATCGACCATGCGGCTCCGGCCGGCTCCGGCCTTGCCGACACCGACACCCTGCACCGCATCGATCCGGCGGTGGTGAAGCAGGAAGTGGAAGCGGCCGGTTTCGTGTTCGACGGCGAGAGCGACGCGCTGCGCAACCCGGCCGACCCGCACGACATCAAGGTGTTCGACAAGTCGATACGCGGCCACACCGACCAGTTCATCTACCGCTTCCGCAAGCCGGCGAAATAACCGCCCGTATCCCGGCGGGCTGCGCGCATGCGTCGCGTGGCCCGCTTGAGCTGCGACGGCGGTTGGCGGCACCATCGGGTTATCCATGCAGCCAGACCCACGTCTGGCTCACGATGCCGAGGAGTGCCGTGAATCCCGTTGACCCCGCTGCCTTGTCCGCGCCTGATCCGGACGACCCGCCGCCGGTACGACCGACCGAGCCGGACGCCGCCGACTGCTGCGGCGAAGGTTGCGTGCGTTGCGTGTATGACGTCTACGAGGAAGCACTCGAGCGTTACGAGGCCGCACTGGCCGCGTGGCGTACCCGTCATCCCTGAGTTGCGTCCGCCGAGGAGGAGTCATGAGGATCGCCGTGACCCGTGAGGTCAGTTCCGCCCCCGGTGGCTGCTCGACGCCGGTTTCCAGATGACGGCCGTCGTCGACGTTTCCGGGTTGCAGCAAGCCGAAGGCGCGATGACCTTCTGCAGCCTGGTGTTTCACGCGCAGGAGTGAGCCAGGCGATGCGCATCCACTATCGTCTCGCCGGCCCGCAGGACGCGATCGTGATCGGCGTGTTGGCGCGGCGGGTGACACGGCGCTGGATCCTGCCGGAGCAACCGGCCAGTGCGGCGCCGCCGCTGTTGCTGGGCATGAGCGCACGGGTGATTCGCAAGAAGATCCTGGCCGGCCAACGTTTCCACCTGGCGTGGTGCGACGACGGGCGCCTGGTCGGGGTGGCCGCCATGCGCGAGGATTCCCACCTGTTCCAGTTCTTCGTCACGACACGCATGCACGGTCACGGTATCGCACACCGGCTGTGGCAGCGCGCCATGCTTGATGCCGTGCGCCGCGCCGGCACGTGCCGCTTCACCCTGAATGCCTCGGCGATGGCGGTACCGGTGTATCTGCACTTCGGTTTTGTGCCCAGCGGGCCGCTGAAGGTCAGCGGTACCGGCTTGGTCGTTCAGCCCATGCACCTCGATCTGCCATGATGAAAACGGCGAAGGCATGCCTGGCAGATTCCTGCACTGCAACGATCGACGGGAGGATGGACACATGGGCGGGAGCGATGAAACCACGGCCACGGGCAAGATGATCCGCTTTGCCCACTTGCGCTGGCTGGTACGGATCATCCGGCACCCTTCGGCGATCCTGCTGCTGGTGCAGTTGATCGGTTTGCTGCTGTATCCGTTCATCGAACACACACGCCCGGCGCGGGCGCTGTTCGGCGCGTTCGGCGTGCTGGTGCTGGGCCTGGCGATCTCGATGGTGCGGCGCACGCGCGGGCGCGCCTGGATCAGCGCCTGCATCGCGCTGCCGGCGGTGCTGTTCAACGTGCTCGACCTGACCATGGACATGCCGGAACTGCGGCCGTGGTGGGCAGCGCTGGAGGCGATGTTCTATTTCTACGCGGCCGGGTGCCTGATCAGCTACATGCTGGCGGACCGCCGCGCCACCACCGACGAACTGTTTGCCGCTGGCGCCACGTTCACCTTGCTGGTGTGGGCGTTTACCTATGTATTCGTGTTGTGCCAGACCCTGCAGCCAGGCTGCTTCTCTGCCGCGGTCAACCCGCATGAGGCGCGCAGCTGGACCGAGCTGCTGTTCCTCAGCTTCGCGCTGCTGTCCAGTACCGGCATCGGCGACGTCATTCCGATCACCGTGCATGCCCGTGCGGTGGCCAGCCTGGAGATGTTCGTGGGGGTGATGTACGTCGCGCTGGTGGTGTCGCGGCTGATCGGGTTGACCCTGCTGCGTCGCGGCGAATAACCGGGCAGGATCTGCGGGCCGCTCAGGTGCTTTTCGATACGGGAAAGCTGCGCCGGAGATCCTGCTGGCAACGCGCGATCAGGGGCGGCGCGAAGACACCGGGCCAGCTTTGGCTGAGGTCCGGGTTGTCGGTGAGCCGTTCGTGTTCGATCAGCAGCTGGGCCATCGCCAGCCGGTCGGCCACGGAAAGCGCTTTGCCCAGTGCCGATGCCGCCGGTGCTGCCGGGGCCTGGCATTCCGTCATCGCATCGATCACGCGCGGCGGCAGCTCCCAGTGCTGCGCAACCTGCAGTGAAAGCCGTGCGGCGAGCCTGGCGCAGTTGGCGAGAAAGCCCGGCGATGGCGGCACGGTGTCGCCGGCGGGTTTCAGTAGATCCAGCAGGCGTATCACGGCGCCGTCGCCGGTGTGGGAGACGATACCGGCCAGATAGGCCTCGAACGCGTCGCAGCCGTTGTTCCTGCCGAGCCAGGCGCAGGCATGCGCGCAACGCTCGGCGTGATGCCACAGGCGTTCGCCGGCAGCGTGGCCCGGCGCACCGGTATTGGATTGCAGGATGGGTTTCATCACGTGCTGGGTAAGGACCCGGCGCAAACCGTCCTGGCCCAGCACCACCACCGCCTGCTGGAGGCTGGTGATCGGCTGCGCCGCGCGGTAATGCACGCTGCCGGTGACCCGCATGATCTCGCCGACCATCAGGGGATCGCGGCCGATCAGCCGGGCCAGCTCGCCGCCGCCGGCGTTGTCGTTCTTCAGGGCGCGCAGCAATTGCGGCAACACCGTCGGCAGGCGGGGCAGGCTGCGCATGTCGAAGCGGGTGCTGAGCAGTTCCAGCCGTTTGAGCGTGGCGAGCTCGAAAGCGCTGAGTCCGTCGGCTTCGCTGTCGGGAACACCGAGTACGAAACGATGGAACCGACCCTCGATTTCCGCCAGCGGTAGTGCCGATGGAGCGGCGGGCGCCATCGGAGGGGCGCGCACGGACGTCAGGGCGGCTGGCTGCGCGCGCTTCGCTGACACCGTTGGTTTCCGGCTGCGAAAAATGCGCCGCCACATATTCCCCATATTCCGTGCCCCTCGTCCCGGCGCGCCGGCTCCCGGGCGACCCGTCTCGAAATATCGGCAGCGGGCGGGGAAAGTTTAGCGAAGGGGGAGGCAGCCGGTTCCGGTCTGCCGGTACGGCCGGCAGCATCGCCGGGCAACCGGCCGTGATCCGGGGCTGCCTCCGTGTCGCGGTGCGTAAGGGCCTGGGCTTACTTGTTCTTTTTCTTTTCCTGCTTGGCGGCCTTCTTTTCCTTCATGGTCTTGGCCGGCTTCTTCTTCTCGCTCTTCTTCGAGTCCATACCCTTGCTCATGCTGTTCTCCGCGGTGTGGTTGGATGACTGTGACGCACAGGCAAGTCTAAGCCGTTCCGCCGGCCAGGGGGCAAGGCGGCCGGCAGCCTGGATCAGATGCGTTCGTGCGGCGCGAGATAGCGCCATTGCCCCGGCGGCAGCTTCGCCAGCGGGATGCGGCCCACGCGCAGGCATTTCATCGCCAGCACCCTCAGGCCGACCGCGTTGCACATCGGCTCGATCTGGCTCGGCTGCAACACCTTGAACGCGAAACGCAGGCGCTGCTCGCTCTGCCAGCTGACCTTGATCGGCGGCATCGCGTAGTTGTTGAAGCGCAGGCCGTGGTTGAGCAGGGCCAATCCGTTCGGGATCAATGCACCGCTGACCTCGACCACGAACTCCTGTTCGATCCGGTCGATGTCCTCGGTGAGCTTGCGGGTGACGCGCCAGTCCTGGGTGAAGATCAGCAGGCCGCTGGCCTGGGTCGGCAGTGCCAACGGCGTGGTGAGCCGCTGCATATGCCGCTTCAACGGGCGTACGCCGGAACCGTCGTCGGGCCAGCGTGTCTGCGGGGTGATCAGTGCGCTGGCCGGATTCGGGCCGTTGCCGGCGTCGAAGCCGGCCGGCTTGTGCAACACCAGGGTGGCTGGTTCGGCGGGCGCCAGTTTGGCCTGCGGATCGAGTTCGACGCACTGCGCGTCGACCATGAACTGCGGTTCCTCCACCACGACGCCGTCGACCCGCACCCAGCCGCCCTCGATGTACTGCTCGGCCTCGCGCCGCGAGCACTGGGCCAGCGCGACGACACGTTTGGCGAGGCGGACGGGGTCGGTCATCGGGGTGCCGTGGGAAGGAGGTGGGTCATTGTAGGCGCAGGTACCGGTGGCAATCCGCGCGGAAGCCCCCACATCGTGGCCATCCATTTTGGCGAGAGCTCGACATGATCCCGTTTTCCGTCCTCGACCTGGCGCCGGTCACCGAAGGCAGCGACGCGAGCCAGGCGTTCCGCAACACGCTGGACCTGGCCCAACTGGCCGAGCGGCTCGGCTATCGGCGCTACTGGCTGGCCGAACATCACAACATGCCGGGCATCGCCAGCGCGGCGACAGCGGTGCTGATCGGTCACGTAGCCGGCGGCACCTCGACCATCCGCGTCGGCGCGGGCGGCATCATGCTGCCGAACCACGCGCCGTTGCAGGTGGCCGAGGCGTTCGGCACGCTGGCCTCGTTGTATCCGGGGCGGATCGACCTGGGCCTGGGCCGCGCGCCCGGCACCGACCAGCCGACTGCGAAGGCACTGCGTCGCTACTTCGACAGCGCCGATGCGTTCCCGCATGACGTGCTGGAGCTGCTCGGCTACTTCGAGCCGGCCAAGCCCGGCCAGCCAGTGCGCGCCGTACCCGGCGCCGGCATCGAGGTGCCGGTGTGGCTGCTCGGCTCCAGCCTGTTCAGCGCGAAGCTGTCGGCGCAGCTCGGCCTGCCGTTTGCGTTCGCCTCGCACTTCGCGCCGGACGCGATGGACGAGGCGCTGGCGCTGTACCGGCGCGATTTCCGCCCGTCGGCGCGGCTGCAGCAGCCGTACGCGATGCTCGGCCTGAACGTGGTGGCCGCCGACAGCGATGTCGAGGCGCGGCGCCTGTTCACCACCCAGCAGCAGAGTTTCATCAATCTGCGCCGCGGCCGGCCCGGCCTGATCCCGCCGCCGATCGACGACATCGAGTCGTACTGGACGCCACCGGAGAAGCTGATGGTGGAGCGTGCGCTGGCCTGCGCCGTGGTCGGCGCTGCCGATACGGTGAAGGACGGTATCGAGGCGTTCACCGCCCGGCACCGGCCGGACGAGCTGCTGATCACCGCCAACGTGTTCGAGCACGCCGCGCGGCGGTCTTCGTTCGAGATCGCGGCAGCGGTGCGCGATCGGCTGTCGGTAGCGAACTGAACGCCACCGCCGCGAAAGCCCGGGCAAGGTCGCCGATCGGCCATAATGGGCGTCATCCCACGAAACCCTGAAGCTCTCCCACGCATGAAAACCCCCAAGGGCCTGCAGGACCTGATCGACGAAGGCGTGATCGATCAGGTGCTGCGACCGCTGAAGAGCGGCAAGGAAGCATCCGTCTACATCGTGCGTTCGGGTGAGGACGTCCGTTGCGCCAAGGTCTACAAGGACATGGCGCAGCGCAGCTTCCAGGCACGCGTGCAATACCAGGAAGGCCGCAAGGTGCGCGGCAGCCGGCAGGCGCGCGCAATGGGCAAGGCCACCAAGTTCGGCCGCAAGGAGGCCGAGGCCGCCTGGAAGAACGCCGAGGTCGACGCGCTGTACCAGCTCACCGCCGCCGGCGTGCGCGTGCCGAAACCCCACGGTTACTTCAACGGCGTGCTGGTGATGGAGCTGGTCACCGATGCGGACGGCCATTCGGCGCCGCGACTGGGCGAGGTGGAACTGTCGGCGGATACGGCGCGCGACTACCACCGCTTCCTGATGCAGCAGGTTGCGCGCATGCTATGCGTGGGCCTCATCCACGGCGACCTGTCCGAATACAACGTGCTGGTGGGGCCGGACGGGCCGGTGATCATCGACCTGCCGCAGGTGGTCAGCGCCGCCGGCAACAATGCGGCGCGCACCATGCTGCGCCGCGACGTGGGCAACATCACGATCAGCCTGTCGCGCTTCGCGCCGGAGCTGCTGGACACCCACTACGGCGAGGAGATGTGGGCGCTGTACGAACTGGGCGAACTGCACCCGGACAGCGAGCTCACCGGCCATTTCGAGTTCGACGAAAGCATCGCCGACGTCGACAGCGTGATGCAGTCGATCATCGACGCGCGGGAAGAAGCGATCATCCGCCAGCAGGGGCGCGAGGCGGCGGCGCAGGAAGACTGAGCGCCAGTTGCCTCGGTTCTTCGTAGGGCAGGCACGGCCCGCCAGCTTTTGCCTATGTCTCGACCTGCAAAACCTCAGGGCGCGCTGACGTCGATCAGTTCCACGTCGAACACCAGCGAGGCGTTCGGCGGGATGTCGCCGCCGGCGCCGCGGGCGCCGTAGCCGAGGGCGGCGGGAATCAGCAGGGTGCGCTTGCCGCCCACGCGCATGCCGGCCACGCCCTGGTCCCAGCCGTCGATCACGCTGCCGGCACCGAGCGTGAAGTTGAACGGCGCGCCGTGATCGCGCGAGCTGTCGAACTTGGCGCCGTGCTTGTCCTTCGCGTTTTCGTCGTAGAGCCAGCCGGTGTAGTGCACCAGCACATCCATGCCGGCCTTCGCTTCGGCACCGGTGCCGACCTTCTGGTCGATCACGGTGAGCTTGTCCACCTGTCCGCTGGCGTGCGCCGGCGGAGGCGTGCTGCAGGCGGCGAGGGCGAAGACGACGAACAAGGGCAGCAACCAGCGCATGAGGTGACTCCGTGGGGGTGATGTGGCCGAATCGGCGATTATCGGGCAAACGGGGTGTGGCGTCGCGACGTCATGCGCCGGCCAAGGTTCACGCGCGTGGGCCGGCCGCCTCGCGATGCTCGCTGCGCGCGGCCTGCCAGACCTCGCGCGCCGCGTCGGCGTTCATCAGCATGATGCCTGCGCCCACGACCATGTCGGGCCACGCGGCATGCGTCATCGCGGTGGCGGCGCCGGCGATGATGATGGCGATGTTCGCGAGTACGTCGTTGCGCGCCGACAGGAAGGCGGCGCGGGTCAGGCTGCCGCTGTGGTGACGGAACCGCACGAGCAGCATCGCGCAGCTGAAGTTGACGAGCATCGCGCCCAGGCCGGTGGCCGTCAGCGGCAGCGGCGCCGGCGGGGCAGGCAGTTGGAACTTGCTCCACAACGCCCACAGCGTGGCGAGTGCGGGCACCAGCAGGATGGCGGCCAGCCCCATGCCCACGCGTGCCCGGGCTTTCAGGCTCCAGCCGAGCGCGATCAGGATGAGCAGGTTCACCGAGGCGTCTTCCAGGAAATCGACGCTGTCGGCAAACAGCGAGACCGAGCCGATCGCCAGCGCCACCGCGAACTCGGCGCCGAAGTAACCCAGGTTGAGCAGGGCCACGATGCCGACAACGCGGCGCAGCGATCCATCCGCGGCGTTCGCCGACATGATCGTTCAGCCCACGGTCTCGGTGGGTGCCATGCGCCGCAGCGGATCGACGGCGACCGCGTCGGCGTCGTTCATCAGCTGCAGCTGGCCGTCCTGGATCAGCGCCTGCAGGCGCATGCCACGCTGCAACAGCGCGACCAGTTCGGCCACGGTGCGGACAGGGATGTCGAGCACGGTGAGGTTCCTGTTGCGGCTGAGTGCCGAACCGACCTTGTTCCACCATATCTCCGCAGCGTTGCCGCCGTAGCTGATCACCACCACCTGGCGCGAGCGGCCGCAAGCCTTGCGGATGCGCGTCTCGTCGGGCTGGCCGACTTCGATCCACAGCTCGATCTCGTCGGTATACGCCTTGCGCCACAGCGCCGGCTCGTCCTCGTCGCTGATGCCCTTGCCGAATTCCAGCCGCTCGTCGGCATACAGCGCGAACGCGAGCAATCGCACCATCAGCCGTTCCTCGGTCTCGGACGGATGCCGCGCCAGGGTCAGCGCGTGGGTGGCGTAGTAATGCCGGTCCATGTCGCTGATCTGCAGTTCGACCTTGTAGATGGTGGAGTTGAGTGCCATGGGAATGCCTTGAGACAACAGCCGACCATTCTACGCGCACGTGGGCGCAGCGGCCCCGGCCGAAGGAGGGCGGCTTCGCCGGACGCCGTACACTGCCTGTCATGGACCCAGCCACTCCAGCGTTCAACCGCGATCCCCGTGCCAGCACCGTGCACCTGCCGCCGGGTGCCTGGGCCACCGTGCTCGACGGGTTGTGCGCGCAGTTCGGCGCGATCGATCGCGTGCAATGGCTGGACCGCATCGCGCGCGGACGCGTGCTGGACGGGCAGGGCATCGCGATCACGCCGCAGACGCCGTATCGCCCGGGCATGTGCATCCACTATTACCGCGAGGTGGCGGCCGAGCGGCCGATCCCGTTCGTCGAAACCGTGCTGCATGCGGATGCGCACCTGGTGGTGGCGGACAAGCCGCATTTCCTGCCGGTGACCCCGGCCGGCGGCTTCGTCGAGCAGACCCTACTGCGCCGGCTGATGCATCGGCTGGACAATCCCGATCTGGTGCCGTTGCACCGGATCGACCGCGCCACGGCCGGGCTGGTGCTGTTCTCGGCGAACCCGGCCAGTCGCGCGGCGTATCAAGCGCTGTTCCGCGAACGGCGGATCGACAAGCGCTACGACGCGTTGGCGCCGCCGCTGCCCTCGCTGGTGTTCCCGCTGTCGAGACGTTCGCGCATCGTGGCGGGCGAACCGTTCTTCCGCATGCGCGAAGTCGACGGCGAGCCGAACAGCGAGACGCGGATCGAGCCGATCGAGCGCGGCGAAGACGTGTGGTGTTACGCGCTGTTCCCGGTCAGCGGCCGCAAGCATCAGTTGCGCCTGCACATGGCCGCGCTGGGCGCGCCTATCGTGGGCGACACGCTGTATCCGGCGCTGGCCGAAAAATCCGTCGACGATTACCGATACCCTTTGAAGCTGCTGGCGCGCAGCCTGGCTTTCGTCGACCCGCTGTCCGGCGAACGCCGGCATTTCGAGAGCCGGCTGGCGCTGTGACGTGACGGCGTCGTTCGGCCGAAGGGATAACCATCCACGGCCATTCCACGCTATCTTCCACCGCAGCATCCATCCGGGGGAGAGCCATTCGTGAGTGCAAAACCTTTGTCCAGCGCCACGCCGCGCACCGAGTTGACCGTACGCGGCCTGATCATCGGCATCGTGATCACCCTGGTGTTCACCGCGGCAAACGTGTTCTTCGGCCTCAAGGCCGGCCTGACCTTCGCTACCTCGATCCCCGCGGCGGTGATCTCGATGGCGATCCTGCGCGGGTTCAAGGACTCCACGATGCAGGAGAACAACATCGTGCAGACGGTGGCCTCGTCGGCCGGCACGTTGTCGGCGATCATCTTCGTGTTGCCCGGCCTGGTGATGATCGGCTGGTGGACCGGCTTTCCGTTCTGGGTGACGTTCGGAATCTGCGCCACCGGCGGCATCCTCGGCGTGATGTACACGATACCGTTGCGCCGCGCGCTGGTGACCGATTCCGACCTGCCGTACCCGGAAGGCGTGGCCTGTGCCGAGGTGCTGAAGGTGGGCGGCGGCGACGACGCGGTCGCGGCGTCGGCCGAGAGCAGCAAGTCGGGTCTGTTCGCCGTCGCCGCCGGCACCATCGTCTCGGCGGTGTTCGCGGTGGTGGTCGCCACCAAGGTATTCGCCGGCAGCGTGGCGCAGTATTTCCACGTGGGCGACCGCGGCGGGGCCAGCGGCTATGACTTCAGCCTGTCGTTCGCACTGCTGGCGGTGGGCCACCTGGTCGGCCTGTGGGTCGGCCTGGCGATGCTGCTCGGCGCCCTGATCGCCTGGGGCTGGGCGGTGCCGCACTACACGATGCTGGCGGCAGCCACCGGCGCCGCCGCGGACATGGCGCAGGCGGCATGGGGCACCAAGGTGCGCTTCATCGGCGCCGGCACGATCGGCGTGGCGGCGATCTGGACGCTGGCCAAACTGGTCAAGCCGGTGATCAGCGGACTTTCCTCGGCAATGGCGTCGTCGCGGGCGCGCAAGGCCGGCCAGGGCGACACGCTGCCGCGCACCGAGCACGACATGCCGATCGGCATCGTCGGCCTGATCAGCCTGCTCTGCCTGCTGCCGATCGGCTGGCTGCTGGGCGACTTCAGCATCGTCACCGGGCTGGGCTCGCACCTGTGGCTGCTGGTGATCGGTGGCCTGGTCTTCGTGGTGATCATGGGCTTCCTGGTTTCGGCGGTGTGCGGCTACATGGCGGGCCTGATCGGTTCGTCCAACAGTCCGCTGTCGGGCGTGGGCATCCTGGTGGTGATCATCGCCGCGTTGCTGCTGCTGGTGGCGGGCGTGAAGTCGGAACTGGCCGGCGATGCTGGCAAGGGACTGGTGGCGTTCGCGTTGTTCGCCACCTCGGTGGTGTTCGCCGTGGCGACCATCGCCAACAACAACCTGCAGGACCTGAAGACCGGCCAGCTGGTCGACGCCACGCCGTGGAAACAGCAGGTGGCGCTGGTGGTCGGCGTACTGGTGGGCGCAGCGGTGATCCCGCCGGTGCTGGACCTGCTGAACGAGGCGTACGGCTTCGCCGGCATGCCCGGGGTCGATCCGGCGCGTGCATTGGCCGCGCCGCAGGCGGGGCTGATCTCGGCGCTGGCGCAGGGCGTGATCCAGGGCAATATCGACTGGAGCCTGATCATTCTGGGCGGTGCGATCGGCGTGGCGCTGATCGTGCTGGATGCCGTCCTTGGCCGCACCACCAAATCGGCCGCGCTGCCGCCGCTGGCGGTGGGTCTGGGCATCTACCTGCCCACGTCGACCACGCTGATGATCGTGGTCGGCGCCATCGTCGGCTGGTATTTCGACAAGCGCGCCGAGCGCGGCCCCAAACCCGAGTCGACCAAGCAGCTCGGCGTGCTGCTGGCCTCCGGCATGATCGTGGGCGAAAGCATCATCGGCGTGATCATCGCGGCGATCGTGGTGTTCTCCGGCAAGGGCGCGCCGCTGGCGCTGGTCGGCGATGGTTTCGGCACGGCGGCGATCTGGATCGGCGGCATCGCCTTCGTCGCGGTCAATGTGGCGCTGTATCGCTGGGTGGCCAGGCTGGGACGGACATCGGCCACGGCATAACCAGGCGACGTTCCGGGGGCAGGCTGCGGAGGCTCCGCCGCCTGTTCCTGCCACCGGGAACCGCCGCATGCGATTTTTACATCCGGTGGCGCAGCATCCCCGCCACGGCCGGGCACTTCGTCCGGCCGACCTGACCTCGGGGAGACTTCCATGCTGGATTGGCTGCAATACCGCAAGGAACTGCTGGGCCGGATTGGCGAAGTCGGCAAGCTCAGCCCGGATACGCTGAAGGGTTACCAGACCCTGACCGGTGCCGGCGCAAAGACCGGTCACCTGGACGCGAAGACCCGCGAGCTGATCTCGCTGGCGGTGGCAGTCACCACCCGCTGCGACGGCTGCATCACGGTGCACGTGGGCGAGGCGCTGAAGCATGGCGCGACCCGCGAGGAGATCGCCGAGGCGCTCGGCGTGGCCGTGGCGATGAATGCCGGTGCGGCGCTGGTGTATTCCGCTCGCGCGATGGACGCGGTGAGCCAGCACAGCGGCGGCTGAGCCCGCGCGGCACGGATTCCGCCGGCCGCCACGTACAATGCCGCCACTGTTTCAAGGTGGAAGGGATGACGTGACTGCTGGCGGATTTTTCGCGGCCGCGCCGGATGCGGCACTGGCGGCCCTGTTCGTGCCGTTCGACGCGGGTGAGTTGCGCCTGCCGGCGGACGGCCGCGCGCTGTTCCTGCGCGCCCGCGCCGGGATGCGCCTGCGCGAGATGGCGCAGCCCGGCTGGCTGTGCGAACAGGGTTTCCTGCCGTTCGCCGACGAACTGGATCGCAACGGCCTGCGCGTGGGCGAACCGGCGGCCGATGAAAAATTTCCGCTGGTGTTATTGCTGCCGCCACGCCAGCGCGACGAGGCACGCGCCCTGTTCGCCCGCGCGTTGCGGCACCTGGCGCTAGGCGGCACGGTGCTGGCCGCGATGCCGAATGCCGAAGGCGCGAAGTCAGGCGAGGCGGACCTGACGAAACTGGCCGGCGCCGTGCAGAACCTGTCCAAGCACAAGTGCCGCGCGTTCTGGAGCACGCCGCAGCCGGCCGATGTCGACCCGGACCTGCTGGCCGAATGGCTGGGGCTGGATGCGCCGCGCACGATCGTCGACGGCTACGTCAGCCGCCCCGGCCTGTTCGCCTGGGACCGCATCGACCGCGCCTCGGCGCTGCTGGCGGAACACCTGCCGGCGGACCTGCACGGTCGCGTGGCCGATCTCGGCGCCGGTTACGGTTATCTATCCACGCAGGTCATCGCGCGTTGCCCACGGGTCGACGCGCTCGACGTGTACGAAGCCGAAGCGCGCGCGCTGGAGCCGGCGCGGACCAACCTGGCGCGGGCGAAGCGCGAGTGCGGGCGCGAACTGGCCGCGACGATCTACTGGCACGACGTCACCCGCGGCCTGGCGCAGCGCTACGACGCCATCGTCAGCAACCCGCCGTTCCACCAGGGGCGCGCCGACCTGCCGGAACTGGGCCGCGCGTTCATCGTCAGCGCGGCCGAGGCGCTGCTGCCGAATGGCCGGCTGCTTATCGTGGCGAACCGGCATCTGCCGTATGAGGCCGTGCTGGCCTCGCGTTTTCATGAGGTGCGCACGCTGGTCGTGCGGGAAGGATTCAAGGTGATCGAGGCGGTTGGGGTGCGCGGATGAAACTGATCAAGTTGATTGCGAACCTGGGTTACGGCAGCCGCAAGGACGTGACCCAGCTGTTCCGCTCCGGACGCATTACCGATGCGGACGGCGAAGTGCTGTACACCGACGACGTGGTGCCGTACGAGACCATCCGCGTCGACGACGAGCCGCTCGATCCGCCGCCCGGCCTGACCCTGATGATGAACAAGCCGCTCGGCGTCACCTGCTCGCGCAAGGACCCGGGCCGCGTGGTGTACGACCTGTTGCCGCCGCGCTACAACGTGCGCTCGCCGGCCCTGTCCAGCGTGGGCCGGCTCGACCGCGACACCTCCGGCCTGCTGCTGTTCACCGACGACGGCGCGCTGCTGCACCGGATCATCTCGCCGAAGGCGCAGGTGACCAAGGTCTACGAGGCGACCCTGGCGCAGGATCTGCGCGGCGACGAAGGCGAGCTGTTCGCCAGCGGCAGTCTGCTGCTGGAGTCGGAAACCGAGCCGCTGGCACCGGCTGCGCTTGAGGTGCTGGGCCCGCGGCACGCCCGGCTCAGCGTCACCGAAGGCCGCTACCACCAGGTGCGCCGCATGTTCGCCGCCACGGGCAATCATGTCGAGACGCTGCAGCGGGTTTCGATCGGTGCCCTCGCGCTGGGTGCATTGCCGCTGGGCGAATGGCGCGCACTCGACGCTGACGAGATCGCGCTGATTTTCAGCAACCCGTAATCACCATTCACGAATTCCAGGGGCGGTCGTGATGCGTTACTTGCTCGGTGCATGTGTTGGCATGCTGATCCTCGTCGTGCAGCCCTCGATCGCGAAAGAGGGTACGGCAAAATGCCCAACGCTAAAGTTTGAGCGCAGGCAAGTCATCACGCTGCAGGATCTGGGGCGATTGGTGACGGACGTAAAGTCCACCAGGGATGGTGCCGGCACCATCGTATTCAGACTCTTCGATGTGGAAGACCGTCCGTGGCGCGGCGGGGCGCACGCGGTCGGGCTGATATTTGCCAAGATGGGGGATCTGGGCGAAACCCCGCTGGGTGGCTACTTGTGGATGACGGCTTCCACCGAGGCCGTGGTTGGCGAGCCAGTCATCAAGGGAGATGGCCGGACCGTATCCATGGCGTTCATGATCGAGCAGAATCCGGCCGGTTGCCCGCCAGCCGCATTCACTTTCACGTTGAAACCAGACGGTGCGTTCGATGCCAACGGAGTGCTGGTCGGCACGGTCAGTCTGCCTGACTAGAGCACGTGCACCGCAGTGGGAATCGTGGCGCCGAACCATTTGTGCCGCTCGTCGCGGCAGCTCGGGCTGCCCATCGCGAACTTGCGGCAGATGGCGGGGCGGTCTTCGTAGATGGTGCAGCCGGAGGTGTTCGGGTTGACCGCGGCGCACCAGCCGTCCTCGCCCTTGGCCAGGGTTTCCATGCCGTATTCGTCGCGCGCGACCAGCCATGCGGGCACATGGTCTTCAGGCATCAGGACCACGGTGAGGCGGCAGCACACGGCTTCGCAGGTCGTGCATTGCACGCTGGGGTCGACGCTTTCGGCGTAGGGGTCGGGGGAGGTATTCACTCCTCAGCATGACAGCTTCGTCCCGCGCGAATGTGAACTCCGGGTCGGCTTGATGTATTCAATCCGTGCCGTCGCGCCACAACGCCTGCCAGCCGGCGGGGCCCAGCCGTTGCAGGGTCTCGATGTTGCGCCGGTAGATGCTGTCGGTGTCGCTCATCGTCTCCATCGCGCGCTCGATGCTGGATTCGCGCAGCAGGTGCAGCGTGGGATACGGCGAACGGTTGCTGAAGTTCTCGACGTCGTCCGGCGCGCTGTCGGCGAACTGGTAGCGGGGATGGAAACTGGCCACCTGCCATTCGCCTTCCAGCCCCAGCGTCTGCACGGCGGCGTCGGCCACGTCGAGGAAGTCGTTGTAGTCGAGGAAGTCGCCGAGCACGAACGGATGAATCAGCAGGCCGGTCTCGCATTGGTCGGGCGTCAGCGCATTGAGCGACTGCAGTTCGCCGCAGAGGTCGTCGAGCAGCGCGTCGGTGTCGCGCGCATGGCTCACCCGCAGCCGCAACTTGCCCTGCACGTGCGGCGCGCGGGCGAACGGGCACAGGTTCAGCCCGATCACCGCACGCTCCAGCCAGCGCGTGGTGGCGGCGAGGTAGGGCGCGTCCTCGGGTAACGCGTCGGCGTTGAGGTGATCGGCAGACGTCGGGTTCATGCGGTTTTCGCCGAGGGTGCGGCAGCCGACTATAGCGGCTGGCTGGCGCACTGGCTTGTGCATGCCGTACCGATGCCTGGCGGGTTTGCGTGGGGGGCGCGGGGACGTTCAGGTGCCGATACGGGAACCGCCTTCGCAAACCTGATTTAATGGCGACCCTCGACACGGGGAGTTCGCCGCCCCGGCCAGGCCCCACCGGATCGGCGGCGGCCGTGCCCTTGAACAGGATTCGCTCGTGGATGGTTTGACACCAACGACCGCAGATGCCTTGCACGGCGACAGCCGCGGGTACTCCGAAGTCGAGGGTGGCATGGTCGCGTGCGATGGGCCGGCGCGGGAACCGGCCCCTGCCGAAGCGGGCACGGGAGCCGGCTCGGGCAAGCACCCGGTCACCGACCCCGTGACAGCGCGTGGCACCCCTCGGGGACCGGGCCGCGTCTATCTGATGGCGCCGGCGCGCTGGAAATCCGGAGACCCGTCGGCCCGCCGCCGGTCGGTCGCCCCGGCCGTTCTGATGCCGGCGCCTGCGCACTGGATCCGTTCACGGGCCGTGCCCAGCCGACTGCCCCCCAGCGCGCTGCGGCCTGCAGTGGAACGCTGGCTGCTGCCTCCCACATGGCCGATGGATGGATGGCACATGAGCGCAGTCGCCGGTTTGCGCCGGCTCGTCGACGCCCGGATCATGCCGTGGGCGCAGGCGCGCATGCCGTCGTGGCCGGGATGGGCGAGGGCGCCTCGGCGCAGGCTTGCGGCAGGCGTCGCCATGGGCGCCATCGCGGGCGCTGCCCTGGTATTGCTGCGCATCGGCATGCCGCACCCCGGCGTGGGATCGACGCCAGCCAGGGCGGTGGTTGCCACATCGGCAAGGCCCGCGCCTGTCATGCGGGCACCGTCCTTGCCGGCCGTGCCTGCGCCGGTGTCGGCTCCGGCAAGCGCATCAACGGTTGCGCCGGCAGCCCGGGCCGAGCCGGCCGAGACCGGTCGCAAGCTGTTGTCCGACGTCAGTACGATGGACCTGATGATGCCGATCGAGGAGCCCGACCTGGACATCACCTCGCGGCAGAGCCTGTGGTCGCAGGTCGGCAAGGCCTCTGGCGTCGATCCGCTGCTGCTGTACAGCGTCGCCCTGGTGGAATCGAAGGCGTTGTACCCGGATGGCAAGATTGCGCCCACGCCGTGGCTGTTCCGCGTCGACGATCATCTGGTGCGCGGCGAGCGGCATGACGTGCAGCTGGCGATGGCGGCGGCGAGCCAGTTCGGTTCGGCCGTGCAGGATGTCGGCATCATGCAGGTCTACTACCCGATGCACCGGGACGCGGTGCGCGATCCGCTGACGCTGCTGAATCCGCGCACTAACATCACCGTGGCCGCGAAAATCCTGCGCGACGGCATGCATCAGACCCGCGACCGGGTGCTCGGCGTGGGCTACTACCACAGCCACACGCCGACCCTGGCCAGGGATTACGGCACCGCCGTGCTGACCGTCTACCAGCGGCTGAAGGCGATCCATCGCCCGCCGCACCGCGGGCAGGCCATGGCGCGCTAGCGCCGTTCGGAGAAAGCGCGCCGCACTGCGCGGCCCGGCCTTGCATCGCGCCGTTGGCGCCCGGATATAGGCTGCAGTCCTTCGAGGCAGCCTGATGTTCGATCTTCGTTTCGACAATGTGTTCGTGCGCGAGCTGCCCGGCGATCCGGAGCAGGGCCCGCGGCTGCGCCAAGTCGACGGCGCGCTGTACTCGCGGGTCGATCCCACGCCGGTGGTAGCGCCGCGGCTGCTGGCGCATTCGGCCGAGATGGCGGCCGCGCTCGGTTTCAGTACGGCGGATGTCGCCACGCCCGAGTTTGCCCAGCTGTTCGGCGGCAACGCCCTGCTCGACGGCATGCAGCCGTATGCGGCGAACTACGGTGGGCACCAGTTCGGCAACTGGGCCGGGCAGCTCGGCGATGGCCGCGCGGTTTCGCTGGGCGAAGTGATCAATGCCGCCGGCGAACGCTGGGAGCTGCAACTGAAGGGCGCCGGACTGACGCCGTATTCGCGCGGCGCGGACGGCCGCGCGGTGCTGCGTTCCTCGGTGCGCGAATTCCTGTGCAGCGAAGCGATGCACCACCTGGGCGTACCGACCACGCGTGCCCTGTGCCTGGTCGACACCGGCGAGGCGGTGATGCGCGACATGTTCTACGACGGCCACGCCGCGCCGGAGCCGGGCGCGATCGTGTGCCGCGTGGCGCCATCGTTCATCCGCTTCGGCAATTTCGAGCTGCCTACCTCGCGCGGCGACATCGCGCTGCTGCGCCGGCTGGTCGAGTTCACCATCCGCCGCGACTTCCCTGAACTCGACGGCGAGGGCGAGGCGCTCTATGCGGCGTGGTTCACCCAGGTGTGCGAGCGCACCGCCACGATGATGGCGCACTGGATGCGCGTAGGCTTCGTGCACGGGGTGATGAACACCGACAACATGTCCGTCCTCGGCCTCACCATCGACTACGGCCCGTATGGCTGGGTCGACAACTACGATCCGGACTGGACGCCGAACACCACCGACGCGCAGCGCCGTCGCTACCGCTACGGCCAGCAGCCGAACGTGGCTTGGTGGAATCTCAGCTGCCTGGCCGGTGCGCTGGCGCCGCTGTTCGATGGCGTCGGGCCGCTGGAGGCAGGACTGCAGCATTACGCCGCCGTGTATGCCGCCGCCGACCGCGCCAACATCGCCGCCAAGCTGGGCCTGGCCGAATGCCGCGACGACGACGTGGTGCTGATGCAGTCGCTGCAGACGCTGATGCAGCAGGCCGAGATCGACATGACGCTGTGGTTCCGCGCGCTGGCCGATGTGGACGTGCAGGCGCCCACGCTGGCGCCATTAGACGAGGCGTTTTACGACGAGGCGAAGCGGCGCGAGGCCGAGCCGGCGCTCGGCGACTGGCTGGCCCGCTACGCGGCGCGGCTGGCCGACGATCCGTTGTCGCCGGCCCAGCGCCGCGAGCGGATGCGCCTGGCGAACCCGCGCTACGTGCTGCGCAACTACCTGGCACAGCAGGCGATCGACCGCGCGGAGCAGGGTGACCCCAGCGGTATCGCCGAACTGCTTGAGGTGATGCGCCATCCCTACGACGACCAGCCCGGCCGCGAGGCGTTCGCGCAGAAGCGTCCGGACTGGGCGCGGCACAAGGCCGGTTGCTCGATGCTGTCGTGCAGCTCCTGAACACGAAGGCCGGCATGGCCGGCCCTCGCGTTACGGAACTGGTGCCCTCGAGACGATTCGAACGTCCGACCTGTCCCTTAGGAGGGGACCGCTCTATCCAACTGAGCTACGAGGGCAGCGGCGGGATTTTCGCATGGATCACGCGGCGGTGCGATTGTGTTGCCCTTCCCTTGCTTGCAGTGGAGGCTGGCGAGGGGCGTTGGAGTGCCGGAAATCCAAGATCAAGAGCGACCCCACCCCAGCCCTCCCCTGCGTTGCAAGGGAGGGAGTCACTTACCCACCCCTGCTAGAATGGGCAATTGCCACTTTCCCTTCACGGTGCCCGCAGGCGCCGCACGTCCAGGAGACATCCATGTCCCATGCAATCCTCAGCGCGCTCGGCCTCGATGGCGAGCAGTCCGGCAGCTACCTCGGCCAAGGCGAGTGGTCGAAGACCGCCGATGCCGGCGCGCTGCAGCCGGTGAACCCGGCCACCGGCGAGGTGCTTGGTACCGTGCATGCGTCCAGCGCCGCCGATTACGAAGTGATCGTCCAGCGCGCGCAGGAAGCGTTCAAGGTGTGGCGCACCACCCCGGCGCCGCGTCGCGGCGAAGCCGTGCGGTTGTGCGGCGAGGCGCTGCGCAAGCACAAGGACGCGCTGGGTTCGCTGGTCGCGCTGGAGATGGGCAAGATCAAGCCCGAGGGCGACGGTGAAGTGCAGGAGATGATCGACATCGCCGACTTCGCGGTGGGCCAGAGCCGCATGCTGTACGGCTACACCATGCATTCGGAGCGCCCGGGCCACCGCATGTACGACCAGTACCATCCGCTGGGCCTGGTCGGCATCATCAGCGCGTTCAATTTCCCGGTCGCGGTGTGGGCATGGAACGCCATGCTGGCCACCATTGCCGGCGACATCTGCATCTGGAAGCCGTCGCCGAAGACCCCGCTGTCGGCGATCGCCACGATCCGCATCTGCAACGATGCGCTGAAGGCCGGTGGCTTCCCCGACCTGTTCTTCCTGTTCAACGATGCCGGCAGCGACCTGGCGCAGGCGTTCGTCGACGACAAGCGTATCCCGCTGATCAGCTTCACCGGCTCGACCAAGGTCGGCCGCATGGTCGGCGAGCGGGTGGCCCAGCGCATGGGTCGCTCGCTGCTGGAGCTGGGTGGCAACAACGCGATCATCGTGGACGAGACGGCCGACCTGAAGCTGGCGATCCCGGGCATCGTGTTCGGCGCGGTCGGCACCGCCGGCCAGCGCTGCACCACCACCCGCCGCGTGTTCGTGCACGAGTCGATCCATGACAGCGTGGTCGACACCCTGGTCAAGGCGTACAAGCAGGTCGAGGGCAAGATCGGCGATCCCACCCTGGCCACCACGCTGATGGGTCCGCTGAACAGCCAGGAAGCGGTGCAGGGTTATCTCGCCGCGATCGAGAAGGCCAAGGCGGCTGGCGGCACCGTCGCCACCGGCGGCAAGGCGCTGACCGAGCGCAAGGGCAACTTCGTGCTGCCGACCATCGTCACCGGGCTGAAGAACGCCGACGAGGTGGTGCAGACCGAGACGTTCGCGCCGATCCTCTACGTGATGCCGTTCAAGACGCTGGACGAGGCAATCGCGCTGCAGAACGACGTGCCGCAGGGCCTGTCCTCGTCGATCTTTACCACCAACCTGAAGGCGGCCGAGCAGTTCCTGTCGGCGGCGGGTTCCGACTGCGGCATCGCCAACATCAACATCGGCACGTCCGGTGCGGAGATCGGCGGCGCGTTCGGCGGCGAGAAGGAAACCGGCGGCGGCCGCGAGTCCGGTTCGGATGCCTGGAAGGTGTACATGCGCCGCCAGACCAATACCATCAACTACTCGGACGCGTTGCCGCTGGCGCAAGGCATCAAGTTCGACTTCTGATGAACCGGCTGCGGGCGGTTCGCCGCCCGCAGCCGACGGCGATGCATGACGGCGCTGATCCACCACCTCGACATGAGTGAGCGATCCGATGAGCTATCAACCGTCCTACCGCCCGGGCACCGGCACCAGTTCGCTGGCCGTGGTGAGCCTGGTCTTCGGCATCCTGGCCTGGTGCGTGCTGCCGTTCGTGGGCGCGATCGTGGCGATCATCTGCGGCCACTTGGCGCGCAGCGAGATCCGCCGCAGTCCGCCCGATGCCCGCATTGAGGGCGACGGCATGGCCGTGGCCGGTCTGGTGCTCGGTTACGTGCAACTGCTGCTGTGCGTGCTGGCGGTGTTTGTGCTCATCGCTGCGCTGATCTTCGGCTTCGCCTTCTCGAACTGGCATTGATGCCGCGCATGCCTTTCGATTTCCACGGGTATCGTGTCGTCGTCGCCGGTGGCAGCCGCGGCATCGGCCGCAGCATCGCGTTGGGTTTTGCCGAAGCCGGCGCGGCCGTGTCGATCTGCGCCCGCGGCGTGGCAGCGCTGGAGGAAACCCGCCAGGCGCTCGCCGCCCACGGCGTGCCGGCGCACGCGCAGAGCTGCGACCTGGCCGACGCCCGCGCCATCGAGGCCTATGTGGCGGAGGCAGCCAGCGCGCTCGGCGGCATCGACGTGCTGGTCAACAACGCCAGCGGCTACGGTTTCGACGACGGCGACGAGGCATGGAGCGCCGGTTTCAACGTGGACCTGATGGCGGCGGTGCGCGCGTCGCGCGCGGCCCTGCCGCACCTCAAGGCCGCGCCGCAGGGATGCATCCTGCACACCAGCTCGATCGCCGCCTTCCGCCCGCGCGCGAACGGTGCGGCGTATGCAGCGGTGAAGGCGGCGCTGAGCCAGTACACCACCTCGCAGGCACTGGCGCTGGCGGAACACCGCATCCGCGTCAATGCGATCGCGCCGGGCTCGATCGCGTTTGCCGACGGCCTGTGGGAGCGCCGCAAGCTGGAACAGCCGGAGCTCTACCGCGCCACCCTGGCGAAGATTCCGTTCGGCCGCTTCGGCAAGCCGGAAGAGATCGCCCACGCCGCGCTGTTCCTGGCCTCGCCGTGGGCGGGCTGGATCACCGGTCATACCCTGGTCGTCGACGGCGGACAGATGCTCAATGGCTGACGAGAACGCTTCCCTGCCATCCACCGCACGCTTCGGCGATCGCGTGGACGACTACGTGCGCTACCGGCCGGACTATCCGGTGGCCCTGCTGGACTGGCTGCAGCGCGAGCAGGGCGTGGACAGCAGCTGGCGTGTGGCGGACATCGGTGCCGGCACTGGCATCTCCTCGAAGCTGTTCCTCGACGCCGGCTACCGGGTGACCGCGGTGGAACCGAATGCGCCGATGCGCGCCGCGGCCGAACACTGGCTGAAGGCGTATGCGGGCTTCGATGCGGTCGACGGCGGCGCCGACGCCACCGGCTTGCCCGACGCCAGCGTGGACCTGGTCACCGTGGCGCAGGCATTCCACTGGTTCGACGAGGACGCGGCGCGGCGCGAGTTTGCGCGCATCCTGCGTCCGCGCGGCCTGGCGGCGATCTGGTGGAACTCGCGTCGACTCAACGGCACCCGTTTTCTGGAAGGCTACGAGGCGCTGCTGCTGGCTTACGGCACCGACTACGCCAGCGTGGCCGAGCGCTATGCCGACGACGCGCGCATGCGCGCCTGGTTCGGCGCCGGCTTCCGCGGTGCGGCCCGTTTCGAACACGCGCAGCAACTGGATTTCGAAGCCCTGCGCGGACGCCTGATGTCGTCGTCGTATGCGCCGAAGGCAGGCCATCCCCGGCACGAACCGATGCTGCGCGCACTGCGCGAACTGTTCGACAGCTGTGCCGAAAACGGCACGGTAAGCTTCGATTACGATACCCGCATCTTCGCGGGCCAACTGGCCTGATCCATGTACGACATCCTGCGCCCGCTGCTGTTCAAGCTCGATGCCGAGACCGCGCATCGCGCCACCCTGTATGCGTTGGGCGTGGCCCAGCGCAGCAACTTCGCGCACTGGATCGCCAAGCCGCCGGCGGACCTGCCGACGAAGGTGTTTGGCATCACCTTCCCGAACCCGGTCGGGCTCGCCGCCGGACTGGACAAGAATGCCGAACACCTGGACGCGCTCGATGCGCTGGGTTTCGGCTTCATCGAAGTGGGCACGGTGACGCCGAAGCCGCAATCGGGCAATGACCGGCCGCGCCTGTTCCGGCTGCCGCGGCACGAGGCGATCATCAACCGCATGGGCTTCAACAACGCCGGCGTCGATGCGCTGGTGCGCAACGTGCAGCAGTCCAGCTATCACGGCGTGCTCGGCATCAACATCGGCAAGAACAAGGACACGCCGAACGAGAAGGCAGTCAGCGACTACCTGCTCTGCCTCACTCGCGTGTACGAGCATGCCAGCTACGTCACGGTGAACATCTCCTCGCCGAACACCCAGGGCCTGCGCGACCTGCAGGAGGAAGCCACGCTGCGCCGCTTCATCTCGGTGCTGCGCGAGGCGCAGGAGCGGCTCGGCTCGCAGCACGGACGGCGCAAGCCGATGCTGCTGAAGATCGCGCCGGACCTGGGCGAGGCGGAACTGGACGCGATCGCCGAGGTGCTGCTGCACACCGGCATCGACGGGGTGATCTGCAGCAACACCACGATCGACCATGCGGCGGTGGCCGACGACCCGCACGGCAACGAAGTCGGCGGGTTGTCCGGCAAGCCGCTGTTCGACCGTTCTACCGCGGTGCTGGCGGGCATGCGTCGGCGCCTGCAGGGCCGCGTTCCGCTGATCGGCGTGGGTGGCATCCTCGATGGCAGCGACGCCGCCGAGAAGTTGGAGATGGGCGCCTCGCTGGTGCAGCTCTACTCGGGCCTGATCTATCGCGGGCCGCCGTTGGTCGCCGAGTGCGTGAATGAAATCCGCCGCCAGCGCGAGGCCGCCGATGCCGTCTGAACGTACTTGCCTGCCCGCCGAGCGCGTGGACATGGGCGGTTACACGCTCACCGAAAACGCCCCGCTGGCGACGCGCAACACGTTGCGTGTCGATGCGCGGGCGAAGCTGCTGGCCGAGATCCGTGACGCCAGCAAGCTGCCCGAATTGCTCGACTTCCCCGCGCTGCGCGGCGACCGCCTGCTGGTGCTGGGCGAGGGCAGCAACCTGCTGTTCACCGGCGACTTCGACGGTACCGTGCTGGCGATGGCCACCCGCGGCGTGCAGGTGGAGAGCGACGGCGCCAGCGCGCGCATCGCGGTGGCCGCCGGCGAACGCTGGGACGACTTCGTGCGCTGGACCCTGGGCCAGGGCTACGCCGGCCTGGAGAACCTGATCCTGATTCCCGGCACCGTCGGCGCCGCACCGATCCAGAACATCGGCGCCTACGGCTGCGAGGTCGCCGAGTTCGTCGAGAGTGTCGAGGCGTGGGATACGCGCGAACGTCGCGTGGTGACGCTGGACCATGCCACCTGCGCCTTTGGCTACCGCGATTCGCTGTTCAAGCACGAGCCGGGCCGCTACATCGTCACCGCCGTGCGCTTCGTGCTGCCGCGCAGCCGTCCGCTGCGCACCGACTACGCCGGCATCGCCGAGGAGCTGGCGCGGATGGGCGTGGACAAGCCCGCGCCGTTCCATGTCGCCGAGGCGGTGGTGCACCTGCGCACGCGCAAGCTGCCCGATCCCGCGGTGATCGGCAACGCCGGCAGCTTCTTCAAGAACCCGATCGTCGAGGCCGTGCTGGCCGATGCGCTGAAGCGCGAGCATCCCGGCCTCGCCGTCTGGCCGCAGCCCGACGGCCGCTGCAAGGTGTCCGCCGCGTGGATGATCGAGGCCGCCGGTCTCAAGGGTGTGCGCGAAGGCGACGCCGGCATGTCGAACCGCCATGCGCTGGTGCTGGTCAACCACGGCCAGGCCAGCGGGCCGCAACTGTGGGCACTGGCGCAACGGGTGATTGCCGACGTCGAGGCGAAATTCGGCGTGCGGCTGGAGCCGGAGCCCGTCATCGTCGGCACGCAAGCCGCGTAGGGCGGGCAGTGCCCGCCCCGCATCATGCGCGAATCGGGCGTTCCAGGTTCGGCAGGAACACCGTGATCAGCCCCATCAGCGGCAGGTACGCGCACAGCCGGTAGACGTATTCGATGCCGTGCACGTCGGCCAGTCCGCCGAGCACGGCCGCGCCGATGCCGCCCATGCCGAAGGCCAGGCCGAAGAACAGCCCCGAGATCATCCCCACGCGTCCGGGCAACAGGTCCTGCGCGTAGACCAGGATCGCCGAGAACGCCGAGGCCAGCACCAGGCCGATGATCACCGTCAGCGCGCCGGTCCACATCAGGTTCGCGTGCGGCAGCAGCAGGGTGAACGGCGCCACGCCAAGGATGGATACCCAGATGACCCACTTGCGTCCGATCCGGTCACCAACCGGACCGCCGATCAGCGAGCCGGCGGCCACCGCGAACAGGAACACGAACAGGTGCACCTGCGCGCTCTGCACCGACACGCCGAATTTGTGGATCAGGTAGAAGGTGTAATAGCTGCTGAGGCTGGCCAGGTAGAAATACTTGGAGAAGATCAGCAGGCCGAGGATCGCCAGCGCGCCGATGATCTGCCTGCGTGACAGCGCCACCACCGCGAGGTGCCGCGCCGCCGACTTGCCGCGGGTGACGTGGTGATGGCTGTACCAGCGGCCCACTTGCAGCAACACCACGATCGCCAGCAACGCGGCGAGCGAAAACCACGCCACGCTGCCGCGCCCGTGCGGCACGATGATCCACGCGGCCAGCAGCGGCCCCAGCGACGAACCGGTGTTGCCGCCGACCTGGAACAGCGACTGCGCCAGGCCGTGCCGTCCGCCCGAGGCCATCCGCGCCACCCGCGAGGATTCCGGGTGGAACACCGACGAGCCGGTGCCGACCAGTGCGGCGGCCAGCAGCAATACCGGGAAATTCGGAGCGACGGCGAGCAGCAGCAGGCCGCACAAGGTGAAACCCATGCCGACCGGCAGCGAATACGGCATCGGCCGGCGGTCGGTGACCGTGCCGACCAGCGGCTGCAGCAACGAGGCGGTGAGCTGGTAGGTCAGCGTGATCAGGCCGACCTGCGCAAAGCTGAGATGGAAGTCGTGCTTCAGGATCGGATAGATCGCCAGGATCAGCGACTGGATCATGTCGTTGAGCATGTGCGCGAAGCTGATCCCGCCGAGCACCGCGAACTGGGTGCGCTCCGTGGCGGGTGTTCCGATCGACGACGGAATGGCGGCAGGGGACAGCGGGGCGCTTTCGACGCGGGTCTGCATGGGGCGTTCGATCGACAGGGCGGGTTCGGCGGCAGGCCGATGGGGAGCGTCAACCATAAGGCAAACGACCGTCGGCCTGCATGTGCCGATCGTTCGGTGGCAGTGCAAGTGTCATCCTGCGGTCAGGAAAATGCCGCAGGCTGAGCCTTGCCTGACCTGCTGGCGCCATGCCCGCCCCGCCTTGTCCGTGGCGGGCTACCATGCGGGAATGCTGTATCCACCCTTGCCGGACCTGGTGTACCGATGAGCAGCCGCCTGATTCGCGAAACCTTGCCGACCGACGCTGCCGCGCCAGCCGCCAACGATGCCGCGCCGTCGACGCCAGGACCGGACCTCACCGACAGCCGGTTGTACATCCACCGCGAGCTGTCGCAGCTGCAGTTTAACATCCGCGTGCTGGACCAGGCGCTGGACGAGCGTACGCCGCTGCTGGAGCGGTTGAAGTTCCTGCTGATCTTCTCCGCGAACATGGACGAGTTCTTCGAGATCCGGGTGGCCGGGCTGAAGGGGCAGATCGCACTGGACCACGAGATGATCGGCCCGGACGGCATCCCGCCCAGGCGTGCGTTGGCCGAGATCAGTGAGATCGCGCACCGGCAGATCGCACGGCAGTACGCGATCCTCAACGAGCGCATCCTGCCGGAACTGGTCACGCACGGCATCCGCATCGTGCGGCGCACGCAGTGGACGCACAAGCAGAAGATGTGGGTGCGCCGTTACTTCCGCGAGGAGGTGGCGCCGCTGGTCACCCCGATCGGGCTCGACCCGACCCATCCGTTTCCGCTGCTGGTCAACAAGAGCCTCAACTTCATCGTGCGGCTGGATGGCGTGGACGCGTTCGGCCGCGACTCCGGCCTGGCGATCGTGCCGGCGCCGCGCGTGCTGCCGCGGCTGATCCGCATGCCGCTGGAAATCTGCGAAGGCGGCGACAACTACGTGCTGCTGTCCTCGATCATCCACGCCCATGCGGAGGAGCTGTTCCCCGGCATGCAGGTGCTTGGCTGCTACCAGTTCAGGCTGACCCGCAATGCCGACCTCACGCTCGATCCGGAGGACGTCGAGGACCTGGCGCTGGCGTTGCGCGGCGAGCTGTATTCGCGCCGCTTCGGCGACGCGGTGCGGCTGGAAGTGGCCGACAACTGCCCGAAGGACCTGACCGATCACCTGCTCAGGCAGTTCGGTCTCACCGAATCGGAACTGTATGAGGTGAACGGCCCGGTGAACCTGGCGCGGTTGTTCCGCATCGCCAACAACGTGAGCTATCCGCAACTGCAATACCTGCCGTTCACGCCGACGCTGCCGAAAGCGCTGCAGCACGCCGAAGACCTGTTCGAGGTGATCGGCAAGCAGGACGTGCTGCTGTTGCACCCGTACGAGTCGTTCGCGCCGGTGGTCGACCTGCTGCGCCAGGCGGCAAAGGACCCGCAGGTGCTGGCGATCAAGCAGACGCTGTACCGCACCAATGCGAACTCGGAAATCGTCGATGCGCTGGTCGATGCCGCCCGCGCCGGCAAGGAAGTGACCGCGGTGGTCGAGCTGCGCGCACGCTTCGACGAGGAATCCAACCTCACGCTTGCCTCGCGCCTGCAGCAGGCCGGCGCGATGGTGATCTACGGTGTGGTAGGCATCAAGACGCACGCCAAGCTGATGCTGATCCAGCGCCGCGAGGGCAGCGAGCTGGTGCGTTATGCCCACCTCGGCACCGGCAACTACCACACCGGCAACGCCCGCCTGTACACCGACTACAGCCTGCTCACCTCCGACGAGGCGCTGTGCGAGGACGTGCACAAATTGTTCAGCCAGCTCACCGGCATGGGCAAGGTGCTGCACATGAAGAAATTGCTGCACGCACCGTTCACGCTGAAGAAGGCCTTGCTGGAACGGATCGCACAGGAAGCCTCGCACGCCGCCGCCGGCAAGCCGGCGCAGATCATCTTCAAGGTCAACGCGCTGACCGAGCCGAAGATCATCCGTGCGCTGTACAAGGCCAGCATCGCCGGCGTGCAGGTGGACCTGATCGTGCGCGGCATCTGCTGCCTGCGCCCCGGCGTGGCAGGCGTTTCCGAAAACGTCCGCGTGCGTTCGATCATCGGCCGCTTCCTCGAACACAGCCGTGCCTACTGGTTCGCCAACGATGGCGAGCCGCAGCTGTACCTGTCCAGCGCCGACCTGATGGAACGCAACCTGGATCGCCGCGTCGAAACCGCCTTCCCGATCGAAGGCAAGAAACTGCAGCACCGCGTGCGCCATGCGCTGGAGCTCTACCTCACCGACAACGCCAGCGCCTCGCTGCTGCAACCTGACGGTGAATACCTGCATTCATCCATCGTCGACGGTGAGCCTGTCCGCAACGTGCAGGTCGAGCTGATGGAGAAGCTGTGCGGGGCAGGGGCCGGCAGCACGCACTGAGATGATCGGGGTTTCCTGCGCACACGAAAAAGCCGGCGCAAGGCCGGCTTCCCGTCAATCGTAAAATCCGTGGTGGAGCGGATGGGGATCGAACCCACGACCTCCACGATGCGAACGTGGCGCTCTCCCAGCTGAGCTACCGCCCCACGGAAGCCGCAAATGGTAGCAGCGTGCGTGGGGGTTCGCCAAGACCTGATGTGCCAGGCTCAGCCGGGCAGTAGTGTGCTGAGGCGGTCGTGCAGCACGTCGCGGCGCCAGCCTTCGAGGAAGTCGGGCCATTCGGCGGTGACCACGTATTCCTCCAGCACCTTGCGCGGGCACAGCAGGCCGGGCGGCAGGTCGAGCTCGCCGGCGAGGGTGTCGATCAACTGTTTCATGTCGCCGAGGGCTTTCTTCGCCTCGCCCTGCGGGTGGTTGGGGATGCGCGAGGTGGCGGCGATTTCCTCGGCGCTGACCGCGGGGGCCAGCAGTTCGAACAGTTCGCTGCGCTGGGCGGCGCGCAGCGCACGCTGGCCACGGCTGCGCTGTTCGAGATCGCCAAGGCTGGCCGGCGGCTGTTGCGCCAGGCTCAGCGCCAGGGCGTCGTCGAGCAGCCAGGGGCGCGGCACGTCGAGGCGGCGCGCGCTGCGGTCGCGCCACAGCAGCAGGCGGCGCAGCAGGGCCTGTTGCGCGGCCGGCCAGTCGGCGGCGCCACGCAGCGCGCGTTGCGGCTGCGGGTCGCCGTCGCGGTGGCTGGCGCGCTGCTTCAGGCGCGCGCAATCCTCGGCGTGCCAGGCGCTGCGGTCGCGTTGCTGCAGGCGTTCGGCCAGCTGTTCGTGGATGGTTTTCAGGTATACAACGTCCAGCGCGGCGTAGCTGCGCTGCGAATCGGTGAGCGGGCGTTGCAGCCAGTCCGAACGGGTCTCGCCCTTGTCCAGGTCCACCCCGGTCAGCTCGGCGACCAGCGCGCGGTAGCTCAGGCCCAGGCCCATGCCGGCGAAGGCGGCGGCGATCTGGGTGTCGAACAGGATGTGCGGGCCGTCCGGCAACAGCGGCGCGAGGGTTTCCAGGTCCTCGCCGGCGCTGTGCATGATGGTGATCGCCGGGCCTGCGCCGAGCAGCGGCTGCAGCGCCGCGCCGATGTCGAACGCGAGCGGATCGATCAGGGCGTAGCGCCCATTCCAGCCCAGTTGCAGCAGCGCCAGTTGCGGGTAGAACGTGTTGCGGCGCATGAACTCGGTATCCAGGCCGATGGCGGCGTCGGCGGGTATCGCGGCCAGCCACGCTTGCAGCGCGTCGGGGCGGTCGATCCAGTCGGCGGCAGCGGTTTCGGGCAGTGACATCGGTACTCCTTGGAAGGCGCGGGCGCGGATTGCCCTGTCGGCGGTTTGTGCCTATGGTGAGCAGCGCACGATAACAGGCCGCACCAAGGACGCCCATCTATGCCGAACAACGCAACCCTGCGCCGTCAGCGCACTCTCGGTGGAGCGCTCGGGGTGATCGTGCTGGGGTTCGCGCTGACGTATCACTTCTTTCCGCGGTTGTTCCATGTCGATCCGACCCAGGCACCGCGCCGTTCGATGTCGCTGGGCGCCGCCACGTCGGGCAGCGGCCTGCAGCCGGAGCGGATGTCGGCGATCGGCGAGCTCAACGCCGGACCACCGCTGACGCTGGCACCGACGGCGGTGATCGTCGCGCGCAACAGCAAGAATGCGAATCTGCCCGAGCAGCTGAGTGCAGACCCGCCCGAGGTGAAGGCCTTGCTGGATCGCGCGACCAAGGCGCTGCATGCCGGCCAACTGGTCGGCGACGGGAACAGCGCGGCGGCGTTGTTCCAGCAGGCGCTGAAGGACAAGCCGGACAGCCGTCGCGCGGTGCAGGGCCTGTTCGACGTGCGCGCGCGGCTGGTGGCGGAGATCGACCAGGACATCGCGGTGGGCGACGTCGATGCGGCGCAGGACCTGCTCGGCGCGCTGCGCACGCTGCCGAATGCCGAAGCGGAAGTGACGCAGCTGGAAGCGAGCCTGAAGGTCCTGGAGAAGGTGCGGCCGATGCTGGCGAAGGCCGCCGGCCTGCTGCAGCAGGGCAGGGCCGACCGGCCCGCGGGCGGCAGTGCGCTGGACCTGTACCGCGAGGTGCAGACGCTGGACCCGCAGAATGCGGTGGCCGAGCAGGGCATCTTCCAGGTGCAGCGGGCGGTGCTCGACCGCGCGCTGGCGGCGGTGGCCCAGAACGATTTTGCCGGCGCGGACCGGGAGCTGGCCGAGGCGCAGGCGATCCGCCCCGGTTCGCAGCAGATGATCGATGTGCACAAGCGCGTCGACGACATGCGCGAGCAGCGTGCGAACGGCGTGCTCGCACAGGCGCACTCGGCACTGGATGCCGGCAATGTTGGGCTGGCGGCGAAGCTGGCGGCGCAGGTGCGGGCGATCGACCCGAGTCTGGCGGCGCTGGCGGCGTTCGACGAACAGCTGACCAATGCGCGGCTGTACGCCAGCTACAAGCCCGGCCAGGTATTCACCGATCGCTACGTCGACCTGCCGGGCAAGGCCCCGGCGATGGTGGTGATTCCCACCGGTAGTTTCCAGATGGGTGCACCGGCCGACGGGGAAGACCACGCCGATGCCGAGACGCCGCAACACACGGTCACCATCAGCAAGGGTTTTGCGATGGCACGTACCGCGGTGACCGTGGGCGAGTTTCGCGAATTCGTGCGCGCCAGCGGCTACGTGCCCGACTCGATCAAGCTGGGCGGCGCCAGCGTGTACGACGAGCGCAGCGGCGCGCTGCGCGACGATTCGGACGCGACCTGGCAGGACGACTACGCCGGCCGCAAGGCTGACGACAAGCTGCCGGTGGTGAACGTTTCCTGGAACGATGCCAAGGCGTATGCCGACTGGCTCGGCCAGCGCACCGGCAAGACCTACCGGCTGCCCAGCGAGGCCGAATTCGAGTATGCGCTGCGCGGTGGGACCAGCACCCGGTACTGGTGGGGCGACGGCATGCCGACCCGTCCGGTGGAGAACCTGACCGGTTCCGGCGACCGCTCGCACAGCGGCCGGCGCTGGAGCCATGCCTTCCGCAACTATCGCGACGGCTACTGGGGGCCGGCGCCGGTGATGAGCTTCGCCGCCAACCCGTTCGGCCTGTACGACATCAACGGCAACGTGTCCGAGTGGGCGCAGGATTGCTGGCACGACAACTACGTCCGCGCGCCAAACGACGGTAGCGCCTGGATCAACCCCGGCTGCCGTTCCCATGTCGTACGCGGCGGCTCGTGGGGCAGTTCGCCGGACCAGGTGGACTCGGCCTACCGCCAGGGCGCCGACGGCAGCCTGCGCAGCGGCCGCGTGGGCTTCCGCGTGGTGCGCGAATTGTAGAGGGACATGAAAAACCCCGCGCAAGGCGGGGTTTTCATTGCGTTGGTACCGGTGAGAGGACTCGAACCTCCACTGTGTCACCACAAGCGGATTTTGAGTCCGCCGCGTCTACCATTCCGCCACACCGGCATGTGCGAGCAGGGGATTATGCCGGGTTCAGTGCACGCGGTCGAGACCCAGCTGGCGCACGTCGCGGCCGTACCAGCGGTCTTCCGGCAGCGGCTGGAACACCGAGCAGCGGGTCATCGGGCCGGAATAGATGTGCAGGCTGACGGTGACCGCGCTGTCGCTGGGGTTGCGGATGCTGTGGTATTCGTGCGGCGGGATGAGGCTACCGGCCGAGCCGGCGCCGGCCTGGATCGAGCCCACCGGCTGGAAACAGTAGCGCTGTGCGTCGTGTTCCAGCAATTCGTACTGCACGATCTCCAGCGCCCCGTTCCACACGCCCTCGACGCACCACATGCCGTCGTGGTCGTGGATCGGCGTGCCCTGGCCCGGCCCCCATGTCATCGCCACCACGCAGTAGCCGTGCTCCTCGCTGCGGTACAGCTCGCGGCGGGCGTAGTGCTCGGCGTTCGCTTCGAACACGCAGTCGGGCAGGGTGACCGCATTCTCGCGGATCAGCTTGCACAGGCTGTTGCGCAGGCTGTCGGTGAGTTCGTGGGTGGTCGGCTTGGCCACGGCGGCGTCGATCGCGTCGATCAGGGTGCGGCTGCCGGGGAAATCCAGGGTAAGCATGATGATCTCGGTGTGATGCGTGATGCGGCTTATCTTAGCAGCGCCGCCTTCATGCGGCCGCCAGCCTGTTCAGGAAGCCGCCGATCGCGCGGCTGTAGTTGTCGATATCGACCAGGAACGCGTCGTGGCCCTGCGGCGAATCCAGCGCCACGAATTCCACCCGGGCGCCGGCCGCTTGCAGGCCTTCGGCGATCTGTTCCTGCTGCTGCAGCGGGAACAGGATGTCGGTGCTCACGCCGATCACCATGGCCTGCTCGATGCGGATGCGCTTGAGCCCCTCCAGCACGCTGCCATGGCCGTATTCGGCGATGTCGAACCAGTCGCTGGCGCGCGACAGGTAAAGGTAGCTGTTCGGGTCGAAGTGGCGCACGAAACGCTGGGCGTGGCCTTCGAGGTAGGACTCGACCTGGAACTCGCGGCCGAACGGCTCGTCCTCGCGCTGTTCGGGGTCGAGCCGGATGCGCGCGAAGCGGCCGTTCCACTCCATCGCCGAGCGATAGGTGATCACGCCGAGCTTGCGCGCGATGCTCATGCCGATGTCGGGGTAGTTGGCGTCGTCGTAGCGACCTTCGTTCCAGTGCGGGTCGAGCCGGATCGCCTCGCGCTGCAGCGAGCGGATCGCGATCGCGAACGGCTGCGCCTGCGGCGCGGTGTCCACGCTGATGTGCGCGCGCACGCTGCCCGGGTGCAGCAGCATGTAGGCCAGCGCGCTCATGCCGCCCATCGAGCAGCCGATCAGGCAGGCCAACTGGCTGATGCCGAGGCTGCTGGCGACGCCGTGCGCGGCGTTGGCGACGTCTTCCAGCGCGAGTTCGGGAAACGCCAGCCGGTACGACTCGCCGCTGGCCGGGTCGGTCGAGGCGGGACAGGTCGAGCCCTTGTCGCTGCCCAGCGAGTTCACGCAGATCACGAACCAGCGCGTGGTGTCGATCGCCTTGCCGGGACCGGCCATGCCTTCCCACCAGCCGGGCGAGGGATCTTCCGCGCAGGAGGCCATGTGCGCACTGGGCGACAGGCCGGTGAGCACCAGCACGGCGTTGTCGCGGGCGGCGTTCAACGTGCCCCAGGTTTCATAGGCGACGTGCGCGCCGCGCAATGCGCCGCCGCGCTTCATCGGAAACGGCGAGGGCAGGGCGAAATAGCGGCGCGCGTCGCCCATGGTCAATGCACCTTGTCGATGCTGATCTTGACCGGCGTCTTGCGGTCCACCGCGACCACGCCGGCATCGCCTTCCAGGTCGCCGGGCTGGGCGACCGGCTGGCCGCTGTGGCTGATCCGTGCGCCGACGAAGACACGTTCGACCGAGGACAGCTTGAACGCCGGCGTCATCGCCATCGCGTCGTTCAGCGTGACGGCGGTGGGCAACTGGGCGGGATCGAGCTTGGCCACGGCCAGCGGCATCGGCGGCCCGTTCTCCGCACGGGCGTAGACGAACAAGGTATCGCCGGGGGCGAGCTTGTTCTTGAGTGCCGGCGCCAGCGCCACCTGTACCTGCAGGGTGGCGCCTTGCGGGGCGGCAGTGGCGGCGCTGCTGGACGCAGCGGCGGGTGCGCCGCCGGCACGGGCGTCGGCCACGGCGATCTGTTCGGCGACGGCCTTGGCGACGTTTGAGCCCGGCTCCAGCTGCGGCTGCAGCAGGCGCCAGGTGGCGGCGGCCTCGCGGTATTCGCCGCGCTGGAAATTGCCGATGCCGAGCAGCCACAGCCCGCGCTGGCTGTCCGGATGCAACTGCACGGCGCGCTTGAGCAGCTCCAGCGCGCGGCCTTCGATGCGATGGTCGCTGCGCGTCATCGAGTCGTTCTCGGCCCAGCCGACCATCGCCTCGGCGTTGTTCGGGGCCAGCTTCAACACTTGATCGAACGCATCGCGCGCCTCGGCTGGCTGGCGCAGCATGCTGCTGGTCTGGGCCAGCAGCATCCAGCCCTGCAGATCGTCCGGTTGCTGTTGCAGATGCGTGCGCAACTCGGCGAGTGCCTGCTGCATGCTGATCGGCGCGGCGGCCGCGGCGGTCACCCCGTTCAACGCGGCCGGCGTGCCCACCAGCAGGTACAGCGCGCCGGTGCCCAGCGGCAGCACGAGCGCGATCAACAGGGTCACGGCGAATACGCCGCGTGGCCGGCCGGACTGGCGGCCCTGGCGCACCAGCGGCAGCAACAACACGGCCAGCGCCACAGCGACCATCGCGGCGGCGGCAATGAAAAAAGCGGTCTTCACCAGTCGTCCCCGTTGTCGGTCGGTGCTTCAGTGGCGGTACTGCCGGTGCGGCTGCGCTTGCGGATCGCCACCAGCACCACGCCGGCGCCGCCGAGCAGGATCAGCAGCGGGCCGAACCACAGCAGCCAGGTACCCGGTGTCAGCGGCGGGTCGTACAGCACGAACCTGGAATAGCGCGCGACCAGGTACTGCTTGATCTCCTCGTCGCTCCTGCCTTGCTGCATCATCTGGAAGATCTGGTTGCGCAGGTCACGCGCGATCGGCGCGTTGGAATCGGCCAGCGTCTCGTTCTGGCACATCGGGCAGCGCAGCTGGTGGGTCAGGTGCTGGAAGCGCAGCTCCTGCGCATGGTCCTTGAACGGCATCGGCTCGATCGCCTGAGCGTGCGCGACGCCGGCAAACGTGAGCAACGCCACGAACAGCATCTGCAGGAGTAGCCGCATCACGGCGCCTCCTTCAGCATCGCCGCGATCGCCGGTTTGAGTTCCTTCGCCACCACGTCGGGTGTCAGCGGGCCGATGTGCTTGTAGCGGATCACGCCCTTCGCGTCGATCAGGAAACTTTCCGGCGCGCCGTACACGCCAAAGTCGATCGCGGTATGGCCCGGCTCGTCGGCGATCAGCAGGTCGTACGGGTTGCCGTGTTTCGCCAGCCAGCCCTTGGCGTCGTCCGGCGCGTCCTTGTAGTTGTAGCCGACCAGTTGCACGCCCAGGGTCGGGCCTTCGGCGGTCAGCACCGGGTGTTCCACGCCGCACTCGATGCACCAGCTGGCAAACACGTTGAGCAGGTAGGGCTTGCCCAGCAGGTCGGCCTTGCTGACCATCTGGGTCGGCTCGTACAGCTGGGGCAGGTTGAACGCGGGCGCCGGCTTGTCCAGCAGCGGCGACGGGATCGCGTTCGGGTCGTGCTGGGTGTTCCACCAGATGCCGAAGCCGAACAATCCCACCAGCAGCATGAAACCGATGAACGGAAGCAGGCGACTCATGCGCGCGTTTCCTGTATCTGCAGGTCGTCGGCAACTTCGGCGCCGGCTTCGGCCCTGGCGCTGCGCTTGATGCGGAAGCGCTTGTCGGTGGCGCAGACCAGGCCGCCCAGCATCATCAGCAGGCCGCCGGCCCAGATCCAGCGGATGAACGGCTTGTAGTACAGCCGCAGCGCCCAGGCGCCCTCGATGTCGTTCGCGTCCATCGGCTCGCCCAGCGCCACGTAGAGATCGCGGGTGACGCCGGCGTCCACCGCGGATTCGGTCTGCACCTGGCCGCGCGGGTAGGTGCGCTTCTGCGGGTGCATCACGGTGGTCTCGCTACCGTTGCGGGTGACCGTGACCACGCCCTGGTCGGCGGTCCAGTTCGGCCCCGTCGTGTGGTGCACGCCGTCGAAGCGGAAGTCGTAGTTGCCGATGTGCTGGGTCTCGCCCGGCGCCATGCGCACGTCGCGGGTCACGCTGAGCGACTCGGACAGCAGCACGCCGGCCACGAACACACCCACCCCAAGATGCGCCAGCAACATGCCGGCCATCTCGGCCGGGTAACGGCGGCCGCGCGGCATCTCGCGCCAGCGCTTGAGCGCGTACAGCAGTACGCCGACGGTGAGCCAGACCAGCGCCGCCACGCCGGCAATCGCCTTGGGCTGGCCGTCGACGAAGAACGCCGCCACGATCGCGCAGGCTGCCGCGGCGATGCCGGCGCGCAGCAGCAACTGCTTCAGCACCGGCGTGTCGCCCTTGCCCCAGCGCAGGAACGGGCCGAACGGCAGCAACAGCACCACCGGCAGCATCAGCAGCGGGAACAGGAAGCCGAAATAGGGCGGCCCGACCGAGATCCGGCCCAGGTTCAGCGCGTCGCCGATCAGCGGGAACAGCGTGCCCAGCAGCACCATTGCCGCGGCCACCGCGAACATCAGGTTGCTGATCAGCAGCGCGGTTTCGCGCGACACCACCTTGAACGGCTTGCCGCCGAGCACCTTGGGCGCCCTGAGGGCGTACAGCAGCAGCGAGCCGCCGACCACGATGGTGAGGAAGGCCAGGATGAAGACGCCGCGGCGCGGATCGGAGGCGAACGCATGCACCGAGGTGAGCACGCCCGAGCGCACCAGGAAGGTGCCGAGCAGGGAGAGCGAGAACGCGAAGATCGACAGCAGGATCGTCCACGCGCGCAGCGAGCCGCGCTTTTCGGTGACGGCCTGCGCGTGGATCAGCGCCACGCCGACCAGCCACGGCATGAAGCTGGCGTTCTCCACCGGATCCCAGAACCACCAGCCGCCCCAGCCCAGCTCGGCATACGCCCACCAGCTGCCGGCGACGATGCCGCAGGTGAGGAAGGCCCAGGCGACGTTGGTCCACGGCCGCGCCCAGCGCACCCACGCCTGCTCCAGCTCGCCGCCGAGCAGGGCGGCGATCGAGAACGCGAACGCCACCGAGAAGCCGACGTAACCCATGTACAGCATCGGCGGATGGAAGGTCATGCCCGGGTCCTGCAGCACCGGGTTCAGATCCGCACCGTCGCCCGGCATCGGCAGCAGCCGCCCGAACGGATTGGAGGTGAAGATGATGAAGGCGAGGAAGCCCACCGCGATCAGGCCCATCACCGCGATCACGCGTGAGGCGAACACTTCGGGCAGCTTCTGGCTGAACGCGGCCAGCGCCACCGTCCACACGTTGAGGATCAGGATCCACAGCAGCAGCGAACCCTCGTGCGCGCCCCATACCGCGGCGATGCGGTAGTACCACGGCAGCGCCAGGTTCGAGTTGTCGGCCACGTACTGCACCGAGAAGTCGAAACGCAGGAACGCCCAGGCCAGGATGCCGAACGCCATGGCGACGAACACCGCCTGGCCCGCCGCGGCCGGGCGCGCCACCGCCATCAGCGCGCGATTGCCGCGCCACGCGCCGACCAGCGGCAGGACGCTCTGCGCCAGCGCCAGCAGCATGGCGAGGATCAACGCGAGCTGGCCGAGTTCGGGGGTCATGGCATCTTGTCCTGCGCCGCAGCGGCTTCTTCAACCTGCTTGCCTTCGTGCGCCTTCGCCATGGCGTCCTTCAGCTCCTTCGGCATGTAGGTCTCGTCATGCTTGGCCAGCACTTCGGTGGCGACGAAGCGGGCGCCGTCCATGTGGCCGGTGGCGATCACCGACTGGTTGTCGCGAAACAGGTCGGGCAGGATGCCGGTGTACTCCACCGGCATCGCGCCGCCGGCGTCGACCACGGTGAAGGTGACCTTGAGCGAATCGCTGGAGCGCTGGATCGAACCGGCCTTGACCATGCCGCCGAGCCGGAACGTGTTGTAGCTGGCCGCCTCGCCCGACTGCACCTGGCTCGGGGTGAGCAGGTAGTTCATGTTGTTCTGCAGCGCCAGCACGACCAGCACGGCCGCGACGGTCGCCGCGGCGAGGATCGACAGCACGATGGTGAGCCGGCGTTTGCGGGTGGGGTTCATGGGCATGGCGATCGACCGCCCCGGTCAGGGGGATGGTGGAGTGGAAAGGGGTTTGCGTTCCTGTCGCGCGCTCTGACGCGCCAGGCGGGCGCGAAGTTCCGCCAGCACGCGGCGGCGGCGCACGCGCGGCGCGAGGGTGTCGGCGATCAGCACGATGAAGAACACCGCGTAGGCCGGCCATACATAAGCCGCATAACCGCCCATCGCCAGGAAGTGCTGCAGGGCGCTCATCGGTCGGCCTCGTCTTCGGCGATCTTGCGCACCCAGTCCTTGCCGCCTTCCAGCGCCAGCAGGTCGGTGCGCGCCCGGCGGAACAGGCTGGCGATGTAGTAGAACTTGGTGGCCAGGGTCATGGTCAGCAGCGGCCACAGCATGGCGCCGGACATCTTCGACTGGCCGAACACGTTGACCGTGCTGCCCTGGTGCAAGGTGTTCCACCAGTTCACCGAGAAGTGCACGATCGGCACGTTGATGATGCCGATGATCGCCAGGAAAGCCGCGGCGCGCGCACCCTGGCGGCGGTCCTCGAACGCGTGGTACAGCCCGATCACGCCGAGGAACAGGAACAGCAGCACCAGTTCGGAGGTGAGCCGCGCGTCCCAGGTCCACCAGGTGCCCCACATCGGCTTGCCCCACAGCGAGCCGGTGACCAGGGTGATGAAGGTGAACGCCGCGCCGATCGGCGCCGATTCCATCGCCACCACCTCGGCCAGCTTGATCCGCCACACCAGCGCGATGAACGAGGCCACGCCCATCACCGCGTAGATGAACATGCTCATCCACGCGCTCGGCACGTGAATGAAGATGATTCGGTAGGCGTCGCCCTGCTGGTAGTCGGCCGGCGCCAGCACCAAGCCGCCGTACAGCGCGATCGCCCCGAGCAGCAACGCCAGGCCCATCGCCCACGGCTGCAACGTGCCGGCGAAGCGGTAGAACGTCGGCGGCGAGCCGAGCTTGTGCAACCAGAGCGGGATCCAGTTAGCCATAACCAGTTATGCGTCCAGGGCAATTCGAAGGGCCGCCGCGCAGGCCAGTGGCGCCAGCACCACGGCCAGCACCAGCGCGGCAGCGAGCCAGGCGATCGGCGCGAGCCATGGCAAACCCTGTTGGGCGGCCGCCACGGCGCCGGCGGCAAAGATCACGGCTGGCACGCAAAGCGGCAGCAACATCAAGGCGAGCAGCATACCAGAGCGCCGGGTGCCGGCCGTCAGCGCCACCAGGACCGCGCCGAGCAGGCTGAGCAGCGGCGTGGCCAGCAGCAGGGCCAGCAGCAGCACCGGAATCACCGCGCCGGGCAGGTGCAGCATCGCAGCCATCAGCGGCGCGATCACGATCAGCGGCAGCGCGGTAGTGATCCAGTGGGCGAGGATCTTCATGCCCAGCATCAGCGCCAGCGGCTGCGGCGAAAGCACCAGTTGTTCCAGCGAACCGTCCTCGATGTCGCTGGAGAACATCGCATCCAGCGCCAGCAGCATCGCCAGCAGCACGGTGACCAACACCACGCCCCCGGCGATCCGCTGCAGCAGGGTGTCCTCCGGCCCCAACGCGAACGGGAACAGCATGGTCACGATCAACGCATACAGTACCGGCATCGCGATGTCGCCGCGCCGGCGCCAGGCGAGGGTGAGGTCGCGCCGCAGCATGGCGGTGCAGGCGGTGGCGAGGTCCGGACGGCTCATGGCTGTGCTCCCGCCCCTGCGAGCAGGAGGCGGGGCCAACGCATGGGGTGCCGTGCGTCAATCATGCATGCGGATCCGTCGTGGCTCGCCGCCATGGAAACTCACCGTGCCATGGCTGGTGACCATGGCCGCGCCACCGGCATCGGTGTGGGTTTCCAGCAGGTCGTTCACCAGCGCGATGCCGATGCGGTCGAGGTTCGCGTACGGCTCGTCGAGCAGCCACAAGGTGGCCGGCAGCAACAGCAGGCGGGCCAGCGCGGCGCGCTTTTTCTGGCCGGCAGACAGCCGCCGCACAGGCTCGTCCTCGTAGCCGCGCAGGCCGATCCGGGCCAGCACCGCCGCCACGCTGGCGCCGTCGCGAGCGCCATGCAGGCCCACAGCGATGCGCAGGTTCTCGCGTGGGCTGAGATCCGCCTTGAGGCCAAGTTGGTGGCCTAGGAACAGGATCTCGCCGGCGCAGCGGTCGCGCTGCAGCGATTCGCCGCGCCAGCGCAGTTCGCCGGCGCCGGTGTGCAGCAGCCCGGCCAGCATGCGCAGCAAGGTGGTCTTGCCGCTGCCGTTGTCGCCCTCGACCAGAGCCAGCTCACCCGCACGCAGCTGGAAATCCAGCGGCGCGAACACCGCTTCGTCCTGGCGATGGAAACTCAAGGCCCGCGCTTCGAGCAGGGGCGCAGCGGTGCTGGCGGCAGTCATTCCCCTGATTGTCCGCAATGCCGATGGCGCTTGTCCATGCGGCGCGCTGCCGCTGCACGGATCAATCCAGCACTCGCAGAAGGGCGGCGCTGCCGGCCTCCCCGTGCACGTAGGCCAGCTGCGCATGGGTCCTCGCCAGCTTGTCCAGCGCATGGACGCCCGCCCCCACGACGAACAGGCTGGGCTCGCTCCAGCCGGACGTGCCCACCCCGAGGGCCGGATGGACGGCGACGCCGGGCTGCTTCTGCAGTGCGGCCAGCAGTTCGCGCTGTGCGGCCAGGTTCTCTGCCGGCGGGCGTCGGCGCGCCTGCGGATTCCACGCCGTGACGAAAGCCCACGGGCGCGCACCGACCACGTCGGCGAGCGGGCCCGGCAAGGGCAGATCCACGCGTATCGTCGCCCAGGTCACGGTGTCCAGGCAGACGTGGTAGGCGGTGGCGCGAAACGCCTCGAGCAGGGCTTCATCCATGGCGCAGTCTCGGCAACGGCTCCAGCTTCGACTGGAACAGCTGCGCGGCGGCTTCGATGTCGATGTCCGCCACGTTCGGTGCATCGCGCAGCAGCTGTTCCAGCAATTGGTCCTGCGCACGGCCGCGTTCGAGCGCGTAGGCGTAGGGCACGTGGGTGAACGTCACCAGGCGATAGCGCGCCATGTAGTGGGTGGGGATGCGCGCGGCCAGCGCGCTGCCCAGCTCGCGCTTGGCCAGGTAGTGCGGGTCGGCCACCGAATCGCGCATCTCCACGTAATTCTCCAGCGCCATCGCGGCGATCGCGTCGGCGTTCGGCTGGCGCACGCGCTGGAATTCGGCGAACACTTCGGCGCTGTCGTCCGGGGCCTCGGCCAGCAGGTTGGCCAGCACCACGGTGTCCTCGAAACCGCAGTTCATGCCCTGGCCGTGGAACGGCACGATCGCGTGCGCCGCGTCGCCAAGCAGCAGTGCGCGGCCGTCCAGGTGCCAGCGCTCGAGGTACAGCGTGGACAGCGTGCCGACCGGATGGCTGTCGAAATCCTCGTCGAAGCGCGGGATCAGCGGCAGCAGGCCCGGGAACTGTTCACGGAAGAATGCGGCCGCGGCCGCGGCGCCGGGCAGGGTGGCGAAGCTCGGCGCGGCGCCCTGCGCCGGCAGGAACAAGGTCACGGTGAAGCTGCCTTCGGTATTCGGCAACGCGATGCACATGTAGCCGCCGCGCGGCCAGATATGCAGCGCGTGCGGCTCCAGCGCGAACTGGTCGTGGCCGCCGCTGAGCTGCAGCACCGCGGCCGGCAACTCGCCGGCCGGTGGAATCTCCAGTTCCTTGTAGCCGTGGCCGAGCGACTCCATCCGTTCGCCCAGCGGCGCATGCGCGTTCATGGCCGCACGCACTGCGGAGCCGGCGCCGTCCGCGCCGACCAGCACGCCGGCATCCAGTTCGCGCTCCACGCCAGCCTCGTCGGCGAGCCGGATGCGTTGCTGCCGGAAGTCGGCGCCGACCAGCGACTGGCCGAAATGAAAGCGCACGCCGGCTGCCTCGGCGGCATCCAGCAGCAGCATGTTCAGCGCGCCGCGAGAGACCGACCAGATCACCTCGCTGTCGTCCACGCCGTAGCGCTGCAGGCCGCTGTTGCCGTCGCGGTCGTGCACCATGCGCCCGCGCATCATCACCGCGCGCTGCAGCACGTCGTCGGCCAGGCCGGCCGTACGCAGCGCCTGCAACCCGCGCTCGGCCAGCGCCAGGTTGATCGAGCGACCGCCCAGAAAACCGCTCAGCCGCGGGTCGGGGCGTTTTTCGTAGACGTCGACGGCAAAGCCGCGTCCGGCCAGCTGCTGCGCCAGCAGCGCGCCGACCAGGCCGCCGCCGATGAGGGTGATGGGTTGCTGCGCCATGCTGCGATCCGGGAGGGGAATCCGCCCACTGTTCCGCAAGCGAAGCAGGACTGCAATCCCGTGCGATCCATTTCGTGCTGCAGGGCGTTGCCGGGCGAGGTGTTCGCATGCGGGCGCCGATGAAGTCGGCATGGGTACCGCGGTTTCCCGGCGGCAACGAAAAGGGCCGATCCTGGCGGGCCGGCCCTTCCCTGACCGCGTGCTTCCTTGTTGCTTACTGGCAGGTCACGCCAACGGCGTTGAATGCCGCCGCGACGTCACTGCGCGAGTAGCCGTAGTCGTCCGCAGCGGATTCCACGCCGCAGGCGCCGGACTTGAACGTGGAGGTGGCCGTCCAGTACATCGCGTTGGCGTGCGCGAATACCTCGAAGGCCTTTTTCGTGTTCCAGTTCGACGACTTCGCCAGCGTGCAGAACGCCTTGTTGTAGACGCCGCTGGAATAATGCACGTCCATCGAGCTGGTGAAGTTCGCCGCGTTGTCGATCGAGCGGCCGTCCAGCGTCGGCGTGCACATCCAGCGCAGGGCGGTGCCGTTCTTGATGATCTCCGCACCCACCAGCCAGTCGTTGTGGCCGCGATCGAAGTACTCGGCCGCTTCGCCGGCCATGTCCGAGAACGCCTCGTTCATGCCGCCGGACTGTCCGGAATACTGCAGGCCGGAGTTCTGTTCGGTGAAGCCGTGGCTGATCTCGTGGCTGGTGACGTCCAGGGAAGTCAGCGGGTAGAAGTAGCTGGCCCCGTCGCCGAAGTTCATCGATGAGCCGTTCCAGAACGCATTCTCGTAGTTGCGGCCGTAGTGCACGTTCATCACCAGCGAGAAGCTCAGCGGCGGCGCACCGAGCCAGTTGTTGTACATGTCGTGCACGACGCTGCCGAAGTGGTGCGCGTCGTTGATCGGCGAATAGGCGCCGTTTGCGGCATCGCCGCTGCTGTTCGGGCAGATGAAGCTCCACAGCGTGCCCGTGCGCGTGCTGCTGGCCATGTTGTTGGTCTTCACGTCCGGGTTCTGCATGTAGCAGGTGGAGCCGGACTGGATGACCGCGAGCGCCGCATAGTCGGTACCGTAGAAGTACTGGCCGGTCTTCAGGTTGCCGCCAGCGCCGGTGGCGAGAGCGGGGGTGCCGGTGACGCCGCCGCCGCCACCGGGCTTGCCCTTGGTGGTGAGGCCTTCCCAGTGCTGGATCACTTCGCCGGTGTTCGCGTCGATGATCGCCATCGGACGCGTCGGGGCGCCATTGCGGTCGACGAAGAACGACGTGACGTAGGCGAGGCGTGCCCGGTTGCCCTCGGCGTAGACGTACAGGTCGCTCTTCGCGTTCTGGATGTCGCTGTCCCTTACGCCGTTGACACCGACGCCGAATGGCAGCAGGCCAGCGTGCGCACGCAGGAGGGCGGTCGCCCGGGCGCCGCTGATGGCGGGAGTGACTGAAGCAATGTCGTGGCCGATACCGCGAGAAATTTCGCCGTTGACGCCGAGTACGTTGCCGCTGCCGTCGTGTTCCACCACGACATTGCGGCCGTACACGGGCACGCCGCGGAAAGTCTGCTGCTCGCGGGTTTTGAGGGTCCCGTGGGCGGTACGTGCCTGCAGGCGCGGCGAGAGCGAGGCGTCGGCATCCAGGCCGATGCGGCTGGCGAGGGCTGCGGGCGCGATCTTGCCCATGGATTGGGCCTGGACGCGCGTGTGCGTGGCGGCACCGGCGTCGGACATGGCAGCCAGGCCGATAGCACCCAACAGCGCAACGACAAGTGGTTTGTGCATCATCAGTGTTTCCCCTCCCTAAATGACTGGATAGACGCCCCAGCGGGTTTTTCCCGGTGGTGATACGTCTTGCGTTCCGGTCGCGGGCGTCCCCCCAGGACGGATCCGCAACCGGATCGCAGGAAACTACGACCTCGCCCCGGGCCGGGTCAATGACCATATTTCTTAGAATCGGCGCTGCCTGGGGGGTTCCGGGGCCAAGCCTGTTTCGCGATTTTCTGCGAGGTTGGCTCAGAAGCTCATGAAATAACCGCCGTTGACCGGCAGGTTGGCGCCGGTGATGTAGCCGGCGTCATCGTCGCTGAGGAAGACCACCGCGCGGGCGATGTCGGCGGGTGAACCGAGCCGGCCCACCGGGATGCCGGCGACGATCTGGGCGCGGATGTCGGCGGAGACGGCGGCGACCATCGGGGTGTCGCAGTAGCCGGGCGAGACGGTGTTGACGGTGACGCCCTTGCGTGCGGTCTCGCGCGCCAATGCCATGCTGAAGCCGTGCACGCCGGCCTTGGCGGCGGAGTAGTTGGTCTGCCCGAACTGACCGGTCTGGCCGTTGACCGAGCTGATGTTGACGATGCGGCCGAAACCGCGTTCGGTCATCCCTTCGATCGCGTTGCGGCACATGTTGAACACGCCGTCCAGGTTCACCTGCATCAGTTCGTGCCATTGCTGCGGCGTCATCTTGCGCAGGCTGGCGTCGCGGGTGATGCCGGCGGCGTTGACCAGGATGTCGACGCTGCCGTGCTGCTGTTCGATGCGGGCAATCAACTGCTGGCAGCTGTCGAAGTCGCTGACGTCGGCCGGCTCGAACGAGATGGCGTCGCCGAAGTCGGCGGTTTCAGCGTGGAATGCGGCCACGCGCTCCTCGCGCGAAGCGAGGTCCAGCGCGATCACCCGGCGACCGGCCCGGGCCAGCTGGCGGCAGATTTCCGTGCCGAGGCCGCCGATGCCCCCGCTGACCAGGGCGACGCGCTTGGGTGGAGCGGAATGGCTCATGGGTGTGCATCCAATGGCTTGATCATGCCGCAAGGCAGCACGTGTTGTGCTGCAGCGATCGGATCGGGAAACAAGCGAGCGGCGCGTCGATGCGCGCCGTCGGCCAGGCTGGAATCAGCCGGATTTCTTGCCGCTGCGGCTGCCGGCGCCCGGAGTCGGAATCACCTGCGCGGCGGTGTCGATCAGCCCGCGCTGCAACGCCTGGAACGCGGCAAGGTTGCGTTCGGTCAGGTCGTTCAGCGTGTTCCAGGGGGTTTGCCCCATCAGGCTGTTGAGCTGGCTGCGGAACTGCGTCTGCTGGTCCAGGAAGACCTGCAGGCTCCGCTCCAGGTAAGGCCCCATGAAGCCCTGCAGCGAATCGCCGTAGAAGCGGATGATCTGGCTGAGCAACTGCGGGGACAGCATCGGCTGCCCCTTGTCCTCGTGCTCGGAGATGATCTGCAGCAGGACCGAACGGGTCAGGTCCTCGCCGCTCTTGGCGTCGCGAACCTCGAAGTCCTCGTTGTCCAGGACCAGCTGGCGGACTTCCTCCAGCGTGATGTAGCTGGAGATTTCCGTGTCGTAGAGACGCCGGTTCGGATACTTCTTGATGGTGCGTTTTGTTTGTGCCATGCGGCGAACGCTAGCAGAAGATATTGCGCCGCACCAGTCGGCTGGGAGTTTTCATGCTGCGGCCGCCGGCCGCAGCATTTTCAGTGGCCGACCGCGCCGCCGGCGCTGCCGAACGGCGGCTTGGCGAACCACAGCACCGGGATCAGCAGCACGAACAGGATCGCGCAGGCCCAGAACACGTCGTTCACCGCCAGCGTCAGCGCCTCGCGCGTCAGCAACTGGTCGATCAGGCCGAGGCTCTGCGTGTGCGACAGCCCGGCGTGCGACAACTGATCAATGAAGTGGGTGGCGGCCGGGTGACCGGGGCTGACGTACTCGGCCTGCGTGGCGTGATGGGTTTCGCCGCGGTGCTGCCACAGCGTCACCATGATGGCGGTGGACACGCTGGAGCCGATCGTGCGGCAGAAGTTGGACAGGCCCGAGGCGCTGGCGATCTGGTCCACCGGCAGGCCGGACAGGTAGACCTGGTTCAACGGAATGAAGAAGCAGGGAATCGCCAGGCCCATCACGAAGCGCGGCACCACTAGGGTGGAGAACGAAGCCGAGCTGTCGAAGGTGGAAAACCAGTACGCGGTACCGGCGAAGACCAGGAACGCAAACGTCACCACCGCGCGCAGGTCGAGCTTGTGCATGTTCTTGCCCAGGATCGGCGCGATCAGGAATGCCAGCACACCGACCGGCGCGGTAGCCAGGCCGGCCCAGGTGGCGGTGTAGCCCAGGGTGATCTGCAGCCACAGCGGGAACACCACGTTGATGCCGAAGAACGCGAACATGCCCAGCGACAGGCTGATCACGCCAACCGTGAAGTTGCGTTGCCTGAACAGCGACAGGTCGACCACCGGATGCTTCGCGTGCAGTTCCCACACGATCAGGAAGGTGAGGCAGACCAGTGCAACGAGGCCGAGGGTAAGGATCATCGGCGAGGCGAACCAGTCGTGGTCGTTGCCGTTGTCCAGCATGAACTGCAGGCAGCCCACGCCGACTACCAGCAAGGCCAGGCCGACCATGTCGATCGGCGCCTTGTAGGTCTTCGTCTCGCGCTTGCGCAACAGGCCCCAGGTGACCACCGCCGCCGCCAGCCCGACCGGCAGGTTGATGTAGAAGATCCACGGCCAGGAGAAGTTGTCGGTCAGCCAGCCGCCCAGGATCGGCCCGAAGATCGGCGCCACCACCACGGTCATCGCCCACAGCGCCAGCGCGATGCCTTGTTTTTCCTTCGGGTAGTTCGACAGCAGCAGGGTCAGCGACAGCGCCACCATCGGGCCGGAGCCGGCGCCCTGCAGCAGGCGGCCGATCACCAGCATCGGCATGCTGGTGGCCAGGCCGCACAGCATCGAGAACACCACGAACAGCAGCACCGAGCCGACGAAGGTCTTCACCTCGCCGAAGCGGCGTGCCAGCCAGCCGGTCAGCGGCTGCATGATCGCGCTGGCCAGCGCGTAGGAGCTGATCGTCCAGGTGCCTTCGCTGGGGCTCACGCCGAGGCTGCCGGCGATGTGCGGCACCGCGACGTTGACGATCGTCATGTCCAGCACCTCCATGAAGGTGCTGAA
>Ga0207664_10000037_pt1 | contig 171467 bp, 137 predicted proteins | sample LARL83metaG_FD_184349 | JGI IMG/M metagenome (GOLD analysis project Ga0207664, IMG submission 184349) | Corn, switchgrass and miscanthus rhizosphere microbial communities from Kellogg Biological Station, Michigan, USA - LAR L8-3 metaG... | ecosystem: Host-associated > Plants > Roots >...
TTTCAAGTAGTCCAGACTGCGCTCGACCCCGACGGCTTCGCCGAGAAAGTGCAGAACGATGCCGACGAACTCGATCACGAAACCGCGCGCGAGATGGAAAAACATCCCGAGAAGAAAGAGGCGAAAGAAGCCTACGTGCGCGCCTTCCAGAAAGACAGCGCCCAGTTGCTTGAGTTCGTCGGCCAGAACAGCCTGCGCCCCACACAACTGAATCCCGGCGCTCAAGAGGCCAGCGGATGGGTCCTGTTCAGCACCAAGAGCAAATGGATCAGCGCATGGAAGAAGCAGGAAGAATTCGTCCTGCGCATGCCGCTCGATGGAAAGATGTTCGAATTCCCCTTCAAACTTCCACCCAAACCCGGTGAAGTGATGCTGCGGAAACGGGAGTAAGAACCGGGCGTCTGACCTCGGCCGTCGGACCTAAGTCTGAGGTCTTGGGTCCGAAGTCTGAGGTCCGAAGTCCGACAGCCCGAAGCCGGCGAGCGGAAGCCGGAAGCCGTTTCTACGATGCTGCCCCTCGCGTCTGGCGCTCAATCTCCGCTGCCTGCCGTGTGAGCAGATCGCGTAGCGACACCAGTCCCTTTAACTCTTTGCCGTCCACGATCGGCAGGTGACGGAAATTGAATTCCTGCATGATGAACAGGCACTCTTCAATGCTCTCGTCAGCCGCAACGGAGCGCGGGTTTGCCGTCATGACTTCTGACACGGCGGTGGTCCCGGGAGTGCGTCCGACGGCCACAACGCGATTCATGATGTCGCGCTCTGACAGGATGCCTACCAGTGCGCCCTCACGCATCACCGGCAGAGCGCCAATATTGTGCTCCATCATGAAGCGCGCGGCCTCGAGCACGGTGCGGGCTACGTCCACGGAATAAACTCTGCGGTCTTTCACCAGTTCGCGGAGAGTAATCATGAGTGACTCCTTCGGCGAGCGAAACCTGAGTGGATTCGGGCGGCCCCACGGACAGCCTTTGTAGTGGGATACTTTACCACAGGCGCAGGCAGCGCATCCCACCACCAATAGGAATTTAATGCGGCCTTCCCTGCCGGCCCAGACGGGCCTACCGGCGCGGCGTTTCGGGTAGGGCAAACACCTCAGGGCCGGCAGAATGTGATGACCTTCTTCGGCCGTGGCAGATTCACGCTAGCCGCGACGCGGGATCGGGAAAAAACAAACGGCGCGGATCAACTCCGCGCCGTGAGAATTTCGTGTCGCGAACCGACTATTGAAGATGGTTCAGGTGCACAGGTGACGCGTCGGCCGTGCTGCTGTCGGAGCGGGGCGTCATCGAGACGACGTCGTATTGCCGCTCTTTGTTGTCGAGATCTTCCACGCGCAGCAGCATCTTGTCTTTCTCCAGCCGGAACTGAGCCTGATCGCCTACCGGCAGGAGCACCGGATGCTTCGTGTCCCGCGGACGGATGCGATAGATCGTCCTCTCGGCTTGCAACACATATTCCTGGCAGAGCACCTCTTGCGTCTTCTTAGTGCTGGAATCGGTGCCGAGCACTTCTCCAGCTAGACTGTTGGCCTGCTTCTCGGCCGTACCGCACGGAACGGAATCCATCTGCACGAGTTTGCCGGTCTGAAACGGTTTGGGCTCCTTGGCATAAGCGACCGAAGCCAGGCCCACAACAGCACACAACATCCACTTAGAACGCATAAGTATCCCCCAGAGTAGAAACTCCCTGTGTGAGGGAGTCGGTTCGGGACAGTCTCCCGGTAGGTTAGATTTTTCTATGCTCTGAGGGGCGAATACAGGTCACGACGGTAATCAACCGAAGGTTACCCGTGGGGAGTTTGTGTCGCTCGTCTTCGCGTTCTTAGCGGGCCCTTCTTAGCGAACTTGGCGGTTAAAAGCTTTGGACCGCTAAGAGCGCTAAGAATTCGCGAAGTACGCTAAGAAAAACTCGCGAGTCGCGGGATAGCGAGAAGGCTATCGTTCCGTTACTTCTTCCAGTGTCTGGAAAAAAGCGGGATACGAAATCGCGGCCGACTCGGAACCGCGGATCAGGGTTTCGCCCTCGGCTCGCAGCGCGGCAACGGCAAACGCCATGGCGATGCGGTGATCGCCGAACGAGTCTAACTCTGCGCCGCGCAAGGTCTGTCCGCCTGGGATTTTCAATCCGTCTTCGCGCTCTTCCACCTGAGCGCCCATGAGTCTTAGATTGCTGGCGACAGCGGCGATGCGGTCGGACTCTTTCACGCGCAATTCCTTGGCGTCACGCACTTCAATGCCGCGCTCGGTATAAGGCGCGATCGCCGCCAGCACCGGGATTTCATCAATGAGCGCCGCAGAGTCGGCTCCAGCGATCGTCGTACCTTTCAAAGCAGCACCCACCACCTGCAGCGAGCCGACCATCTCGCCGTGCGCTTCCTCAAGTTGCGTGACCGCAATGCCCAACCCCATTTGCATGAGGATGTCGAGCAGGCGCGCGCGTGTGGGATTCATGAGAAGACTAGACAAGACCAACTGCGATCCAGGAAACAGCGCTGCTGCGCATAGAAAGAAAGCGGCACTCGAAAGGTCTCCCGGCACACGGGCCTCAATGCCACGCAGGCGCTGTCCGCCACGAATGCGCACGGCGTTACTATGTCCTTCCCGCTCAAGTTTTGCTCCGAACGCTCGCAGCGCGACTTCGCCGTGATCGCGCGTGCGCAGAGGTTCCTCGATCCGCGTCTCCCCGTCGGCAAACAGTCCTGCAAACAGCAGACACGATTTCACCTGAGCGCTGGCGACGGGCATTTTGTAATCGATGGCCTTCAAGGCGCCGCCCTTAATTTGCAAAGGCGGCTTGCCGTCGTCCGACGTGATCTGCGCTCCCATGTCTGTAAGCGGCTTGATGACCCGCGCCATAGGACGCCGCGACAAAGATTCGTCGCCAATCATCTCGCTCGCAAATTCTTGCCCGGCGACGATGCCGCTCAGCATGCGCATGGTCGAACCGGAGTTGCCGCAATCGAGAGAGTTGGCCGGTGCAGCTAGCGACAAGCCCCGTCCCTGCACTTCGATGACGTTGCCGTTACGCTCCCACGTTACGCCGAGCGAGCGCATGCAAGCCAGGCTGCTGGCGCAATCTGCTCCGGTCGAATAGTTCTCAATGCGCGTTGGACCTTCGGCGATTCCCGCGAGCATGGCGTAGCGATGCGAAATGGACTTGTCCCCCGGCAGCGCCACACTGCCGCGGACATTGCGCGCCGGGCGCACGATTGCATGAGAACCATTTTTCATTCTGAAATTAAATATAGCTGATTGAGCTTCGAAATAAGGGTGAGCGCCGTTGCTTGCAGATTTCAGATTCTAGATTGCAGATTTAAAACCGGCCGACTCAGCGGTACTGTTCAATCTGCAATCTAAAATCTTCAATCTGAAATCCGAATTTTCTACGCCAGCGCTTTCGCTTCGGCGGTCGCCTCTCGCAGAATGTCGGAGGGCACTTCTTTCATTTTGACGTCGAACTCGAACATGGGCGTCTCCGTGCCGCGCCCCCAGCGCGCGACTTCCCAATGCAGGCGCACGAACTTCACGTCGGGGTGGGCGTTCAGATCAAGCAGCAACGGAGACTCTCCGCAATAAAATTTCTGGGGAAGCGCCGCGATCGACTTCGGACCCCAGGTCGCTCCATCCGCCGAACCGTAGATGCTGATATCGAGCGACTCCTGCTCGATGATCTTGGTGATGGCGAGGCTCACCAGAAATACGCGGTTGCTGGCGTGACCGACATCGATAGCAGGGCCGTCACCTTTGCAGGTGGCGACAACTTTTTCGTGGACGAGAGAAATGTCGATCATCGCGGGAGAATTGTACCAAATCTTGACAGCAACGGCGGTGTGCCTAAGTCATTGAGTCCTGGTGGAAGTTGTTGAGAGTAGGTGTAAGTCGTTGAAATGTCGTGGAGAGCTTTACGAGGCCGCAGGAGCGACGATCTCCTCCCGGATGAGCAATGACTCAATCCTTGACCCGATCATCGACGACAGGGCCGTTTCCGGCACGGGAAAAGGTACGCCAGGTGGCGGCGAGAACTGAAAAGTCGGCTTTGGTGTTTAAAGAGTGTTCCTTGTATCGAGTGTGCATACACAACTGTCATGACGATGTACATATGAAAACGTCATCACACTCGACATTCGTCTAATACATTCACACTACTCTGTCGGATGCGGCCCGGTGAAATCGGAACAGCAGGGTTTCTCTACTGGCTTGAACTCCATCAGTTCCACGCGGATAAGGTCCGGATCGAATACGTTGAGCTGCCACTTGCCGTCCTTTCCCAGCTGCGCTTTTTCCTCGCCGTGCGCCTTCCATCCGTTCGATTCCAGGATTGCCTGCGCCTTTTTCATATCGGCGACGCCGAGCGAGATGTGGTTCATCACTCCAGTGAGTTCCAGGTCGGGATGCTCGGGCTGATTCAGCATGTATTCCAGCCAATCAGTGCCGTCCGGAACTTGCAACGAGACCCAGTCGGTCTCGCTGTCTTTCATCCCTCCGTGCCAGTAGGGACGGAATCCAAGGATGTCGCGGTAGAAATGATCCTCGGCCTCGCGCTTGTAGACGAGAAAGCCAGTGTGAATCATGTGGCGCGACGCGGCCGAGGCTGGCGCCGATGCAGGCTCGCCCTTCCCGCGGTCGTCCTTCGTTCGCTCAACGAACTCGATGCGGTGTCCCTCGGGATCGGTGACGAAGAAAAACAGGCTGTGGTCGGAGCGTCCTTCGATCTGCGCAGCTTTGATTCCCTGCGCAACTAGATATTTGCGTAGCGCAATGATGTTGTCGGTGCGGAAGGCCACATGGTCCATGCGATCGGTAGCTTTGGGATCCGGAGCCGGGCTGTAGCCGACCCACTGCGTGCCCACCATGTAGCGCACGGAGTTTCCGTTTTCGACGGGATCGGCTGCGGCGAGTCCGAGCACAACCCCGTAGAGCTTCCTCACACCTTCGGGCGCGGTCGTGTAGAACGACACGTGATCGATGCCGAGAATGCGCGGGCGCGCGGCGGAAGTTTGGGCGAGAGCAGAGATGGGCAGAAGCAACGAGAGAAGCGCAAAGATCAGGTTGTTCATGGCGCTCTCGATTCTAGAACAAGCGCGCCTCAGATCCCATTGGACTTATTTATGCAGCGACTGCGACAGGCTGATCAGGTTTTGGGGATGCACGAGAATGACGCCGCCGCGTGGGCTATCGATGTCGGAGATGAGAAAGAACGCGATCGCTACAACGAACGGCACTACGGTAAACACAGGGCTTGCCCTCCGATTCGCGCTATAGCCAACCAGCACGCTGCAGCAGATGGCAAGGGCTATCATCAGGCTCCAAACCCCAACTGGAATGCGATTCCACCAGGCCGCCTGGGTGTATCCCTGTCTGTTCAGGACATCGTTCATCCCTGAAACGACGAGAGCGACCGCAGGGGTTGGCCGCTCCGTGGCGGCCGATTGGACGGTAGACCACATCTCGGTCTGCAGCCTTGCCGTTTCGCTGTCGATCTGTTCCAACTGGTGCGCATCGCGGATCGTATAGAACAACAGCCGCTGATCGAGATACTGTGTCAGCCACTGACGGACTTTTGCCGCATCAGCCGTAGGCAGCAGATCGACCCGGACGTACTCCGTACCGATCGCATTGGCCTCTTCCTCTTCATAGTTCTTGCGCTGATCGTACCGGCTCACGGCCATCGAAAAGCTAAAACCGATGATCAGGGCCATCAACGTCAGGCTTGCATTGATCACCAGGGTCAGATCGTCCTTCTCGTCGTCCTGTACCGGTCGCAGCCGCCGCACAACAATGCCAATCTGGACCGATCCCCATAGGGCTACGAGAGAACTTGCGAAAACCACAAGAGGAACATTCAGTATTCTGGTCAAGTTTGCGTCGACCTCACTTTCCCCGAACCATTCGTGTCACGCCCGGAGTTTAGGTGAGCACCTCCTGCAAGCCAACTGTCAATAGTCTCGGCGGAAGTTTGGCCTGGAGCGGCGATTGGTACCAAAGCACTAGAAAAGCGCGAAGCTGAGTTTGTTCGTGGCGCTCCCGATTCTAGAAGAGCCGACCGCGACTAACGCCGGCTGACTGGGCCTTGAGGCCTTATCAGGGAAACGCTGGAAGATCCGGTAGATGCTGTATGGAAGCCCTGTATTGCGCCACTGGAAGCCAGTTAAAATCACCCCGACTTTTGCATTGGATACCTTATCGCATTTTCCATAACACCGCGCTATGTTTGCCGAAGATAGATTATGCAGATATTGCCCGGGGAGGTGCCACATGGTATGCCCCAGATGCGACCGGTCACGAATTGAGCGCGACGGAGCTATTTTCCGATGCGCTGTCTGCGGAATGCCCTATGACGCCACTTCAGGAAAGAGTCAATCCCGAGAGAACGGCGATCCGGCCCCGCATCTGCAGTCGCTGACGTCGATTGTCTTCGATGAACAAACTGTTCTTCACCCCTGAATCGGCTCGGACGACGCGACCCACACCATCCACAAAGATGTGGCCGGGTTGGCATACAGTATTTCCCCTATTTCGAAGACGAGTATTTTTGCTGGTTTACTACGCTATCCACTCGATTCCCGAGCAGGTCTTCTCAGGCTCACACCCATTTGAAGGTTGATATGACCAAGGTCCATCTCCCGAACTGCTGGATATGCGGCGGAGCAGTTTCTTTTGGAAACAGCCAAATCGACGAAAATGGATTAGCGATTCATGAATCCTGCTATGCCGGGACGGTGAATCGCGCAAGGAGACAACTTCACCCAGAAATGCCATCGAGCCAAGAAACATCTACTCTTAGGCTGTTGTCGAGATGGACCGCTTAAACCAGCTCTGCTCTTAGACCCCATCCAGGAACTGGCGCAGCAATCTCGAGGCTTCTTCTGGCTGCTCCCATGGCGAGTAGTGGCCGGCTTTCGGAATGACTTTCAACTGGCTGCCGTTGATGTGCTGGCGCATCAACTCGGCTTCATTTACTCCGGTCATGTTGTCTTCGTCGCCGGTGATGAGCAGAGTGGGCACGTTGATGGTCTTCAACGTTTCGACCGAGTCGGGTCGCGCGGCCATGCCGCGTTGTACTTGCGCGACGTCTTCGGGAAACATTTGATTCATCATGCGGAGCGCGCGGTCTACCAGGTCGGGACGCATTTCGCGCGTCGTTTTCGCCAGCACCTTCTGGACCATGCCTTCGAAAAACGGTTCGGTACCGCGTTCGAGTACGTCGTTCGCCGCCTGCAGGCGCCCAGCACGGGCTTCGGGGCCGTCGGCCGGCGCTTTCGTGTTGCACAGGCCGAGCGCGGCGATGCGGCCGCGATGTTTTCGCCAAAACTCGAACAGTGCGTAGCCTCCAATTGAAACTCCGATGAGCGGGGCGCGACCGACGTCGGCATCGTCCATCACGCGGGCGATGTCGGCGGCGTGTTTCTCCATCGTCGCCGGACCTTCGCCAACTCCGGACTCACCGTGCCCGCGCAGATCAGGCAGGATGATGCGATAGCGCGTGGACAGCGTTTCGGCCACAGGCGACCAGAACTCATGATGGACGGGAAACGGATGGAGCAGAACGACCGGAGGACCGTCGCCCACAGTCCAGTAGGCAATCTCGGCGTCGCCGCTTTTAACGCGATGGGTTAACACGGGCGTCAGACCTCGGACCTTGGACTCAGGCGTCAACCCATTGAATCACAGATAGGCTTCCGGACTTGACTAAGGTCTGAGGTCCGAGGTCCGCTCTTCACGAATTCGTCACCGGCTGCCCGACTACCGGAGCGGGTAGCAGCAGCGGTTCTTCGGGCATGACGATCCACGCGATGATATAGGGAATAAACAGGACGCCGGTCATGATCGCCGTAACCAGCCACACGATGCGCACCAGCGTGACATCGATGTCGAAATACTCGGAGAATCCGAGACAGACGCCGGCGACCTTGCGTCCCATGCGCGGGCGAACCAACTTGGTCCGGGCCAGCGACGCTCCCACACGGATGCCGCAGTACGCGCAGACGTTGGCGTCATCCTGAATCACCTTTCCGCAGTAGTTGCAGTACATAGCAAGACCCTCTATCAGACAATACGCAATTGTAGGCCGAAAGTTCCCTGCTCCAAAAGTCTCGCCAAAGCGGCCTTGACGCGCCCACGAGTCGCTAGAGCTCAAGTGTGATGAATTCCAACAATTCGGCCGCGTTGACCACCTTCGCACTCCAAGATTCACTCTGCGGGAAATGCCGCTTATTCCCGGTGACCAGGAACATTGCCTTTCCGGCGATAGCGCAGGCAATAAACTTGTCGTCATCTGGATCGGACGAGACCGGAACAGACGGAACCGGAGTGAAAGAATTCCCGTGACTCCGAAGAAGAGACAGCAAGGCATCAACCTCCTCTGCGGAGAATTGGAACTTTGGTCGAAGCAGAACGTCAGAGTATTCCTCGAGAATTTCAGCGGAGTAACATGGCACAATCAGACCCTGATTGATGGCCATAATAAGCAGCGCCTCATTGCCTGCCGGTGAGATCATGGCCGACACCAGTCGTTCGTGTCGATAACCGCGCGAATCACTTCCGCTTCTCGCCACGGTATGCGGAAATCTCCGCGTCAATATCCTGCGCGGTGAGTTTATCCAAACCCCGTTTTTTTGCACCCGTCCAGGCTTTCTCAAGCCAGTCGGGCGCGGCGGTACGGACGAAATCCTGGACACTCATAATCACGACGGCTGGTTCTCCGCGCCGCTCGACCACGAAGCGCTCGTTGTTCTCCACGGCGCGATCCATAATCTGGCCAAATTGGGTACGTGCGAGATGGGCGTCGACGCGACGGTTCATTTTAAAGCCTCGAATCAATTCATCAATTGACGCATTGATCTTACCGTTACTCCCGGTACGCCTCCCTGATGTACCGCCTTGCCAGGTCGGCTTGGCCGGAATCAGTTCGGCCCGCCAGGACCGCCTGATAGCTCTTCATCGCCTGATCGCGTTTCTGCAGCAGGTCGTACATTTGTCCGGCGGCGAGGTTGGCTTTCTGCTGGATGTCGGGATCGGGATTGGGCGCCTGGTTCACCAATTCGTACGCGGCGGCCGCACCGGCGAGATCTTTCTTGCTGCGCAGCAAGTCTCCCAAACCCCAGGCGGCCATTTCGTAGTGCAGGTTGCCATATTTCCCTTCCCGGCCGTTCTGCCAGATCTTGCGATACATGGCTTCGGCCTCGGGCAGGCGTCCGGCTGAGCGCTGCAGGTTCGCGACTTCTGTGAGAAACAGATGATTCCGTGGATACTTTGTTGCTAACTCCTGCATGTATCCGATGGCTTCGTCGTATTCATGCTCGCGGCGCAGGAACAGCGTGATCACGATCTTCGCGTCCACGGCGTTTTCGCCGTCGCTCTTAGCAACCTCGCGAAGATATTCGAGGCCCTTCTCTCTTGAACCGCTTAACCCTGCCAGGGCGGCGGCGACCTTGACGCTCCAGGGGAGGTTGCCGACGACGTAGTTGTGCGTGCCCACCACCAGCTTCGCGTCGACATAATCGGGATCGAGTTCGAGAACGTGTTCGTGATCGTGACGCGCGCCGACAGCGTTGCGCAGCGCCGAGAACCAGGCGCGCTCGATGAGTCCGGTGTAAACCGAAAACTGCGCGCGAGTGACGCCGCGGCAGTAGAGCGCGTCAACATTCTTCGGGTTCGCCTTGAGTTGCTGCTCTTCGATGTCTTCAGCGCGGCGAACGAGTTCTTTGATTCGATCCTTGATCTTCTGGTCTGTTGGGCGGGGAGCGTGGCCGATGAAACTGTCGTTCGAGTAGTCTCCCGTGTTCATGCCTCCGGTGTCGTAGAGGTCGTGCATGAGCACGCTGGTGAGCAGGTGATTGAGGGCGAAGGCATCCTTGGGACGCTTCTCCACGATCTTCTCGAACTCCTGCGTCGCGCGGTCGTAGTCCATGTTGTAGAAGTGGTCGAAAGCGACGTCAGTCTGGGTATCGCGTGGCGGGCCATGCAACGCCGTGATCTTCGACTGGGCGCGCGCTGAGACACACGATAAAACCAGAAGAACGACAAGGCATACGGCGCCTGACTGCCAGTTCGTAGGGGAGTTTTTTGCTCGGATGGTCACGGCTCGATAGCCTCAGTCTAAACGAAGTTCTGAGTACCTGCCGACGGCTTGGGAGGACCTAACGCCCGCAGTCGCAGAAGATGCTTCGACTGCGCGGCGAGGATCGCTTCGCTCTCCTCGCCTCTCCACTCAGCATGACAGCCAAGACAAAACAACGAACCAAGAGCGTCAGCCACGTTCCCGCCTCGCCAACTGTCAACGGTCGGCGATCCCCCTATACTTTTTGTAGCATCAACTGATCCAGATTGCGGGAAGGCTTGATCGAAACGGCTGGTCTCCCGCCAACCGAATGGAGCTCGGTTGGCTGCGAGGCGGATGTCAGGATGCGTTTGATCTCCTGATATGAGGAGCCTCTCCCGCAGGTTCAGTCGCTGCGCCGCGTTCATGGGCCTTCGTAACTGGTGCATCTTTACTCGCTGGCGCGAGTAATTATTGCCTTCAGAGCGATTACGCCACCGGTTGAAGAAATTGCAAGTATTTGCTACTCGGGCATTTAGGGGCCGCATGGCTTTGGCGCTTGGAATGCCACACGGACTTTAAGGTTTTCACTGTAGGACCTACTATGTCGGAAGTAGTTCAAGAAACGCATGCAGAGTTTTGGCGGCCGCCAGTCCCGGTGGTAACGGAGGCGGTCGTCATTCGGGAAGCCCTCCCCATGGCAGAAGCGTGTCCGCGGTGCGGCACGGAGTTTTTGCTGGGATCACGCTTTTGCCATACCTGTGGGGTGCGGCGTCCGGAAGCCATTAGCGCTGCCGCCCGGGCCGACGCTGCCCATATGGCTGGCCTTTGGGAGCAGGGAGTCGCGCGGTTACACTCCGCGATCACCACCTTCTCCTGGAGCAAGATTCAGTTCCCGGCATGGCTTCAGTACCTGCACTTCCACGAGATTAAGCGCCGCAGCGGGCTTTCGACGGCTTCGCTGATTGCCTTCATCCTCGGCGTAGCGTGTGTTGCGGGAGCCCTGCTGGTCGGACTGCTGACGGCCAAAACCTTTGTGGATTGGCAGGCGATTCAGTTCTATCGCGCGGAATGGCTGCTGGCGGCAACGGCGGCGTTCGTCGCGGGTATCCTGCTGAAGAAACCGACGCGCAGCCAAGACGAATAAAGCCACTGGGCTGAAGCCCGACCGATTTTCCTCTGTGCTCTGACGCGGCCCAAAGGGCCGCTCTTCCACGGTTCTACAATCTTTCACGGTTCTGCAATTGTCCGATCCCTGCCCCTGGCTATTTCCTAGGATTCGTGAGCCGGCCCGCTCGCTCGTGAACTGGTTGCTCCAGAACTAGCGGCGCGGCGCTGCTGACCCATCCGATAAAGATGATGGACCGGGCCCGTCCCCTTGCCAATCGGTTGCCCATAAGAGATGGCGGCGGTGACGTAGGTCTTGGCCAGTAAAGCGGCTTCGGCGAGACCACGGTCGAGTGCGAGATGGCAGGCCATGGCGGTCGCGAAGGCGCACCCGGTGCCGTGAGTCGAGTTCGAACGCTGGCGCTCGGCCTTGAAAATCTCCCGCTCGATTCCGCGCTTGGTGGTGAAGCTCAATAGGTCGGTCGCTTTCTCCAGATGGCCCCCGGTAATGACCACGGCGACGGCTCCCATTTCATGAAGTTTGGCCGAGGCGGCCTGCATCTGGTCGAGATCGCCGACTTTGATTCCAGTGAGGGCCGAGGCCTCATCCACGTTGGGAGTGATGACATCGGCCAGAGGAATGAGGCGTTCGATCAGTACTCGAGTTCCGGAGGCGTCGAGCAAGTCAGCCCCGGACGAGGACTTGAAAATAGGATCAACGACGATATTTGGCAGACGAGCTTTGGCGGCCTTTCCAGAGCGCTTCGCCGATGGGCTCGAAGACGAACCGGACAAGAAGTCGGCGACGGCCTTGGCCACCATTCCCGACCCGAGCATACCAATATGGACAGCGGCAATCTCAAGATCGAACGCCAGCTCCTCAAGAGTTTCGGTCACCAGGGCCGGATCGGCAGATTCCACCCGCTTTACTCCGGAGGTCGATTGCACCGTCAAGGCGGTGATGCAGGCCACGCCGTAGCAGCCGTGGGCGGCAATCGTCTTGATGTCTGCGGTGACGCCGGCTCCGGAGGAAGGATCGAACCCCGCAATGGTGAGTACAACAGGTGGTTTTTCGGCCATGATCTTTGGTTCTAGTGAACCCGATAGTACCCTGTTTCGGGCTTCAGCATCTCACATCGGCCAAGGCAGGAAGTTACTTTTGGGGGTGGTATCAGGAAAAAATTCTTTAGGGTTTGGGCTCCGATCGTCCCCGTAAATACATGATTCCATGTAAGTTACAGATTAAATCGCTGCAAGTCGTTGATTCCAATGATCTTGTAAATTCTACCTTGGCACGTCGATCGTGCTATTTACCGAATAGTAAATGCGTAACCGTCCTGAAATAAAGGCTCTTACCCGGATGTGCCTAAATTACCAATGGGTTACGTAAGACATCTATTACTAGGAGGTCATCGCAGTACCCTCCAAATCGCATTGACACTAGTTTGGCAGCCCGATAGCATCTACGAACTGCAGAGAAACACGCCTTACGGCCAAGGGCACTTTTGAGTATGCGAGGAGAACTGAATGCGAAGACGTATAGCTCATGGACTGACGATCTGTTCCTTGATCGTCGGCCTGGGAGCGGCTCAGGGACCGAACATCTCGGAGGCGAAACCGGCTCCAGTTAGTTCTGTTCAACCGAAACCCGAAGTCCGCAAGCAGGCTAAGACGAAACCGTATCAAGTTGGGACGGCGTCCTGGTATGGAGAGTATTTCCAGGGCAAGCCGACCGCTAGCGGCGAACCGTACCAAATGTACGACATGACCGCTGCGCACCTGACGCTTCCCATGGGAAGCTACGTGAAGGTCACGAACCTTCGAAACGGCAAAGCAGTCGTGGTCCGGGTCAACGACCGCGGGCCGATCGTGCCAGGCCGGATTATCGACCTGTCGTATGGTGCCGCCCAGGCGCTGAACTTTAAGCATCGCGGGCTGCAACGCGTACGGCTGGACGTGATCAAGCCGAGTATCGTTCCAGAACCACAGGTCGCCGATAGCCAGCATAAGACCGGTAATCAAACCGTCGCCATGAACCATCCCCCGGTGGCGGAACTCCGCTAAAAGAAATAAACTGGCGGGGATGCCAACTTCCCTGCCTGACATTAAGCGCGGTGGCCTTGGCTACCGTAGTGACGATCCGCGTCAACGGCTGATCGTCGCACTGGATGTGTCGACCGCCGCCGCCGCAAGGAAAATTGTGGCGGCGGTGGGAGACTCCGCGTTGACCTATAAAGTCGGCATGCAGCTCTATACCGCCGAAGGACCGCAAGTGGTGCGGGATCTGGTGGCATCAGGGCGGCGTGTGTTTCTCGACCTGAAGTACCACGACATTCCCAATACCGTGGGATCGGCGGTCGGCGAAGCGGCAAAGCTTGGAGTCAGCATGCTCACCGTACATGCGGCGGGCAGTGGCAAGATGCTTCGCGCGGCAGTGGACGCGGCAAAGTTGCGTCCGGAGCTGATGGTGCTCGCGGTCACCGTGCTCACCAGCATGGATGGAAACGACCTGGAAAAGATTGGAATTCGCGGCACGGTTGAAGATAGCGTGGCACGGCTTGCCAGTATCGCGCTCGCGAACGGATGCCAGGGCGTGGTCACTTCGGCCCGCGAAGCCTCGCACTTGCGCGCGGAGCTCGGGGACAACTTCGCCATAGTGACGCCGGGCGTGCGTCCAGCAGGCAGCAGCGTCGGAGATCAAGTCCGCGTCGTCACCCCTGCGGAGGCGATCGCCTCGGGAGCCAGTCATATCGTGGTAGGCCGACCGATTACCGAAGCGGCCGATCCAGCGGCGGAGGCGAGGGCGATTCTGGGGCAGATCAGCGGGTAACATCTGACTCTCAATTCATTACCTTTGTCCCTCCGCTTGGGTGTCTTGCCCTCGCTCGCGTTTCCAGCCACCATATTCATTCGGGGAGGAAATCATGTTTCGTCGAGTTCTCGCTTTTTTACTGACGAGCTTCGCCCTGACACTGGCCTTGGGGAATGCTCAAACTACCGCCGGCTTGAATGCTCCTCAGCTCTACGAGAAGGGCATGAATGCTCTGGTCGGCAGCAGAGTCACTCAATCTGGCGTCGACGCCATGGAATACTTCCGACGGTCCGCCGATCTCGGATATGCTCCGGCTCAAGTCGTGTTGGGCTATTTCTACGAGACGGGGACATTCACTCCGAAAGAACCCGCACAGGCTCTCTCCTTGTACAAGAAAGCGGCGCAACAGGATGATCCATTGGCCCAGTGGCTTGCCGGGCGGATGGTTTATGCAGGCACGCTTTCGCCGCGGGACCTGAACGAAGCGGTTGCTCTGCTGCAGACCGCGGCCGACCACGGCAATCCCTTCGGCCAATACCTCTTGGGAAAAATCAAACTCGAACGCCAGGATTACTCGCAGTCAGCGCAGTGGCTGCGGAAGGCGGCGGAACAAGGTCTGCCTCAAGCTCAACAGCAACTCGCGATCCTGCTGCGCGACGGACAGGGAGTTCCCCGCGACAAGTTTGAGGCGTATGTGTGGATGATTTTGAGTCAGGAGGCGGGAAATCGCGCGGTCGCCGCAGACTTGCAAGCACTGGAAGCGGACCTCGGCAGCAATCAGACCGAGCAAGCCAAGTCCAAGGCTCGGGAGATGGAGACCTCTGTAACCCGCACCGTCAATGCGCGCGGCTGCACGGGATGGCCCGGAGAGTTCGCAGCGATTCCCACTTCGCCCCCGCCCGACCTGCAGAAGTTTTGCCGCTAACCTGGAAATATGCCAGCGATGAGAAGCCGCAGCCAAGGGCTTCTCTCTCTGCTCCGGCCCTCAATCACTGGCGATTTTAGGCAGATCAGCAACGAGATTCTTATCTTCGCGTTGGTATAAACTGCCGACCGTGAAGATAACATTCCAACTCACTCCGGAAGACTATTGCGACGAAACATTCGGTCGATGAAAAGGTAGTATAATGGTGGTATATTAGTAGTATGAAAGAGAAGACTTCTGTCACACTTTCGCCTGACGTGCTAACCGGTATCGATCGATTGTCGGGATCGAAGCGCTCCCGTTCCGCGTTCATCGATGACGTTCTGCGGCAATACCTAAAAGAACAAGTCAAAGTGGAAAGAGCGGCTCGCGATATTGCAATCATCCATCGATATGCCAAAGAATTGAATCGCGATGCCGAGGACGGACTTGAGGATCAGGCACCGGACGAAGAATAGTCGGACGAAGTCATGAGACGGGGAGATATCTATCGCGTCTTCAAGCCGCACGACGATCCCAAGCGCTATCGCTCTTACCTGGTCGTAAGCCGACAGGAACTGATCGATTCCGAATACTCCACCGTGATTTGCGCGCCCATCCATACAAATGGCCGGGGTCTATCTACGCAAATCGCAGTGGGAACCGACGAAGGCCTGAAACACGAAAGTTGGGTTATCTGCGACAACCTACGCAGTATTTCCAAATCGGTGATGACGCAATTCGTAGGTTCGTTGTCTCCTTCGAAGTTGCGCCAGGTTGATCGGGCGCTGTCTATCGCTCTCGGAATTGACTAAGCGTGGTGCAAAGTCGCAACTACAGCTTCTCGAAGAACTCGCATGCTGAGCAGGAGATGTAGACACCGCCCGGGATACCGCGTTCGCGGTCTTTTACGCGCTTGACGATGCGCGTGGCTTTGCCGCACTTGGGGCAATCGGTGCTCTTGGTGGTGTCCATGACCTTCTTACGGTCAGCGGTTTTTGCGATCTTGGCGCCTACTGCCATGGTGATATCTCCTGATGTTTTGAATATGTGCGCAGCGCGATCATTAGTTCTTACGCCCGACCGCTGTGGATGGGATGCTTCCGATACCCTAGCCCAGAACTGCAGGAGGATCCACCCGAAAGAGTTTGAAGCTGCGTCTCGTCTCTTCCGTCGCTATTGATTTTACAGTAAGGTCGATCCCTCTGTCCTGATCACCGATCAAGCTGTGAGTCCTGCTTAGTCCAGAATCGGGAGGAACGAGAACTAACTATAGGTAGGACTGGAAGAAGGGGACACACCCGAAGTCGTGCCCCCAGCTTTGATTGGCATCGTGCTTATGGGGCTATCTTGAACACAATTCCGCAGCCAGTCGTTTGCGAGCAACTTCCGCCGTACACCGTTGTGCCATAACAAGTTGGACAAGAACGGAAAATAAACCGTGCTGTATCGATTCAAGGGGAAACCTGACGGTCAGTGGCCAGAGACAGGCTTGACTCGGGATTCCGCAGGCAATTTGTGACCGTTTTGTCGGCGCGAACGAGGACGGCCACCCCATGGGGAATCTGGTCCGCGATGCTGACGGCAATCTCTACGGCACAGTGTCGTTGGGAAGCGCGGGACAAGGTTCTGGAACTGTCTTCAAGATCGATTCCAGCGGTACGGAGACAATCCTGCATAACCATACTCCGGCACGGATACTTCTTCGGTTTCGTCCCGGTTTCGGTTTTTGTAACAGGTCCGTGGCAGAATTTACATAAACGAAGAGTTTGCCAGGCGGTCCGGTCCTATCTCAAACGACGTGTTGAGGACAGAAATGCTCCGATCCGACCGACAGATTCCTGAGCCGCTTGTTACTCCCCGATCCGCCCGCGCAGCACGGTGATGGATGCCTTCGGGAGCTGGTAGAGCGTTTCCGTACTGCCGGTCACGGTGGACTTCGATGGTGGCCCGTCTGGATCAGCGTGTCCGAGCAATCCTTCTTCGTGCCACTGATATTCGTTGGAGCCGAAGGTGATGCGGTCCACCTGGCCTGCTAAGTGGCGGTCGTGCTTGCCTCCGGCGAAGGCGACTTTCACTGCGTGATCGTTGAACTGATCGCGATTCACCAGCATCACTGACCATTGGCCATCGGGCCGCTCTACGGCATAGGCCGTGACCAGTACATTTCCGGCTGCGTCGTTGACGTCGCTCGCGGCTTTGAATTGTTTGTGCGGCGCGTCAATGGGCTGCACCCATTCTTTGGTGATGATCTGCGCCGCGATGTACTGCGGCGGATAGATCATGACTTTGTAATCTGCATCGATCCCCAGGAAATTTCCGAAACCTCCCATGCGCTCTGGATATGGCATGTAGTGGAAGTAGTAGGTCGCGCCGGCACCCTCGCCCATCATGGTGCCAACATAGTCGGCGAGCCATAACCCAGCCTTCACGCTCGAGGGCGGCGCGCCACCTCCGATGTTGCCTTCGGTCATGAAAAACGGAATGTTCGGAGGCAGGCCATTGTCCTTCCAGACTTGCACGATGTGCTTGACGTATTCGGGCTCGGGATACAGGTCGGCCCACGAGTAGGTCGGCCGGTCCTGATAAGGATAGTGTTCGAACGAAAAGAACTGGAAATCGTTGAGGCGGCCGTGGGTTTTCAGATAATCCACGAAACGGCCCAGCCACGAGACCTTCCCGTTCGCATCCGGCCAGACTTCGACGTCGCCGAACGTTCCTTCGAAGGGCGGGCCACCCAACTTGGCTTCAGGGACAAGCTTGCGAATCGCCGTGGCGAACTGTACGTACAAAGCGCCGTAATCCTCCGGGAGCATGTGCTGCCCGTCGGCCTCTTCACCCATCTCGATGTAGGAGATCGGATACTTGCGCTTGTAGAGATAAGCAATTTCGTTGGCGGCATCCTCGGGCGTGGAATAGAGCATGGCGATCGGCACCATGGTCGGAAGGCCGCGCGTGATGCCGCAGGTGAAGAAGAAATCGAATCCGACCTGGTCGCCACGCGTTTTGTCGAGATCCGTGGAGGCGACCCAGGGATCAACCGACGATGGCCACGTCACGGTTTGATTGCGGCTGGGAAAATGCGTGACGTAATCGTTGAATGCGCCGTCGGCCGAGAGCGCGCCCACGTAGAGTTCGTTGATGGCGTATCCCACGCAATTGCGTTTGTCAGCGGAGCCGTGCGTGTCGCAGGTATTGGAAGACTCTGTCATCGATATGCGGAGATAGCGAACAGGAATCATCCACGAGACCAGTTTGTGTGTGACGGTGCCGCCCTTGCCTTCGTTGAAGGTGCCCAGCGGAAAAGTCTGCCAAGTGCCCTTTGTCGTGCCGTCGTAGAAGGGCTCAAGTTCGCCCGTCCAGAATTGAATAGAGTATTTCTTCGCGTAAGGTTCGGCCCATGCGATTCGAATCGCGTTGACGTCGATCTTGCTGCCGAGGTCAATCATCACCCACTGCGGATGCAGAGAATCGTCCTCGCCGGTGAAGGCCTTGGTCAGGTACGGATTGCTCTTCCAGTACGACTTGGGATCGCCGTCGGTGAGGCGCGACCAGCCATTGCCATCGCCGCGACTGAAGCCGCGATGCGGCAGCGGGTACGCCCATGAGCTATGAATTTCTTCGCCCGGCTCGGCGTTGCCGACGAAATAGCCTTCCTGCTGGTCGGCGTTGCTCCATTTTCCGTTGGGGTTCCAGTGCCAGGCCTCGACCATGAGTTCGGTGTTCTGGCGATAGGTCACAGTCTGCCATCCCGCACCGAGAATTTCATGCAGTAGCGGATCTTTGAGTAAATGGTCGGGCGCTCCGGTGCGCAGGCGATCAATGGCCGCGCCGAGTGAGTGGACGGGGCTGAAGGTGTTCGCAACGTGCGCGGGATCGGCATCCACGACAACCTTCTGCGCGCTGACCGAACTCACAGCGCACGACAAGGCAAAGATCAATCCTGAAACAATTTGCTTCCTGATTCCGAAGAACATGCCGCCTCCACATCCCAGCAACCGGGCCCGGCGCGGGCCCGTAGTGAATCGATTTAAGAGCGGGAAAATCCGCAAACAGCATACACCAGGGAAAGTTGCAAAAATGAAAATGACTCTGCCGTCGATCACCACGTTGACCCTGCTCCCCCAGCCCTGCTACCGTCATATGTTTGCCCTGCGGCGCGCGTCCGGTCCTGTGGGAAGCAAACTTTTCCCGTTGTCAGTGCGGCACCTGGGGACCTAATTTCAGGAGATTCATCATGCCAGCCATCAAATTTCGCGGTGTCGATTTCATACAGTACGATTCCCTGCTCACTGACGACGAGCGCCTGGTGCGCGATACGACGCGCCAGTTCATTGAAGACAATCTCATTCCCATCATCGAAGAGTGCAACCGAGCGGGGCGCTTCCCGCGCGAACTGGTCAAGCCTATGGCCGACTTGGGATTTTTCGGTGCATCGCTCAAGGGATACGGCTGCGCCGGTATGGGCAACGTGGAATATGGATTGATGACGCAAGAACTGGAGCGCGGCGACTCAGGCGTGCGCAGCTTTGTGAGCGTGCAGTCGGGATTGTGCATGTATCCGATTTACGAATTCGGCACCGAAGAACAGAAACAGCAATGGCTGCCCGCCATGCAGAAGGGCGAAAAACTCGGCTGCTTCGGGTTGACCGAGCCCGACTTCGGTTCGAATCCCGGAGGCATGCGCACCCGCGCCAAGAAAGTTGGCAACGAGTACGTCATCAACGGCGAGAAGATGTGGATCACCTCGGGCTCGATCGCCGACGTCGCGATCATCTGGGCGAAGGTCGAGGATGAGAACGATCGCGTCCGCGGATTCCTGGTCGAGACCAACCGTCCCGGCTTCAAGGCCGACGACATTCACGGCAAGTGGTCGCTGCGCGCCTCGGTGACGTCGGGGCTGTCGCTGCAGGATGTGCGCATCCCTGAATCGAATCTGCTGCCCAAGACCGGCGGACTGAAATCTCCTTTGATGTGCTTGAATCAAGCCCGTTATGGCATCGCGTGGGGAGCGCTGGGCGCGGCGATGTCGTGCTACGACTGCGCGCTGCAGTATTCGCTGTTACGCAAGCAATGGCGCGATCAGCCGATCGCCTCGCACCAACTTGTACAGGACAAGCTCACCTGGATGATCAGCGAGATCACCAAGGCGCAGCTCCTCGTGCTGCAGGTCGGCCGCCTGAAAGATGCCGGCAAAGTGCAGCCACAACATATCTCGATGGCCAAGCGTAACAACGTATGGATGGCGCTGGAGTGCGCCCGCCTGTCGCGCGATATTCTCGGAGCCAACGGTGTGGCCGACGACTATCCGATCATGCGCCACATGATGAATCTGGAATCAGTAAAGACCTACGAAGGCACACACGACGTGCATTCGCTGATCATCGGGCAGAGCGTCACGGGGATTGACGCCTTCTAGGAGCATTGAGACTTGCGGAGTGGCGCTTCGATGACTCCAGAGAAATCGTGGCGAGTCGCCACTGCGGTGGGCTTTCTTTCCGGAATGCTCGCCAGCCTCGATGCATTGCATGATGCCAAAGTGTTCTGGCCCCCCGATGTTGTTTGGGCTACCTTGCGAAGCCCGCAGCGGCTCGAATTAGGCGGTGGCATTGCGCTGATCGTGGTAACGCTGGTGAGCACTATGGTGCGGCGAGGATCGCCATTGCCGTAAGAATTGTCGAGCTTCGCTCGACTGGACAGCCGGGGGCGGCTGTCCCTACATATTCACCCGTACATCTCCTCCAGAAGTTCATACGCGCGGCGCAGGTGCGGGATCACGATGCTGCCGCCCACGACCATCGCCACGTTGAGCGACTCTTCCTGCTCAACCCGCGTCACACCCAGGCGGTAGGCTTGGATGGCGTGGTAGATGATGCAATCGTCGCAACGCAGGCACGCCGAGGCAACCAGACCCATCAATTCTTTCGTCTTGGCGGGCAGCGTTCCTTCCAGATACGTGTTGTGATCGATGTTGTAGAAGCGCTTCACCAGGAAGTTGTTGGCCTTGTCCACATTGGCGTTCAGACGCGCGCGGGTTTCGATGAAGCGGCGCGCGATCTCGCTCTTGTCCGCCACGTATTTCTCGGTGAACAGGTAGGTCGGCTCTCTGCGCTCTGGCGCGGGGCGTTCCTGAGTCGGGCGCTCCGCCTGTGCCGTGGTTTCGCTCGTCGTGTTGCTCATGCGCAAATGTTAGCAGAGGCGAGATGTTGGCGCACTGAACAAGTCGAGTGACTCGCCACAAGGCTAGGCGGTGGGCTTGTCTCTGGGAGGCTCGATCGCCAGAAAATCATCGGCGAATCGGCGAGCATAACTTTCCAGCAACGCTGGAATGCGTTGCGTGTCCGCCGACTTCAGGATCAGCCCGGCGTGGTGATGCTTCTTGATGCGAAGGTGTATTTCGGGATCGTTGTAGGCCGAAGTATTCGGATCGTCCTGCCGGGCCAGCGAGAGAATCACGCCGGCGTATTCTTCGCGCATAGGCGGGAGTTTGTAGCTGCCATCGCCTCCGGCAACTTCGACGCGCGCCCACTCCCGCCACAGATTGATACCCGTGGCGGCCTCGACCATCTCGTTGATGTAGGCTCCGCCGACGCGCGCGGCACACTCGAGAAAGTAGAAATGGCCGTCGGCCTGAGCATGAATGAATTCCGCATGCGCGACTCCGCGCACGAGGCCCAGGGCGGCGATCAGGTCGCGGTTGATCGCGCGCAGCGCGGAATCGTCCTCGCTGCCCCGGCGAACGGTAAACGTGGTGAAGATTCCGCCACCCTGCGCCACATTCATCGGAGGCTTGCCGTATTTGCTGACATTGGCAAAAACGACTTCGCTTTCCGAGACGACCGAGTCCACGTGGTAGACATCGCCCGGCAGAAATCTTTCGAGCAAAAATGAGGACTGCTTGTCGCCGAGTTGATCGAGGAGTGGCCACAATTCTTCCGCCGCATGAATTTTCTTGATCCCGATCGCGGACGCTTCCTGCCGCGGCTTGAGCACCCAAGGGCCGGGAACATGCTCGAGGTAGTAGCGAATGTCGTCGTGATTCACAACCGGCACGAAGTCTGGCACGCGCACGTGGCGATCGAGGGCCCGCATGCGCATCGCCAGTTTGTCGCGGAAATAACGCATGGTGGTCAGGCCCATCCCCGGGATGCGTAGGTGCTCGCGCAAGGTAGCGGCGGTCTCCATGTCGTACTCGTCGAGCGCGACAATGCGGTCGAGTTTGTGCGAGCGCGCCAAATGAGTGACTGCTCCCACAATGTCGTTGAGCGGAATTTCTTCGGGCAGGTAAAACGTGTCGTCGAGACTCTCGCGAGGCCAGTCGGCGTCACGCAGTTTCTCGGCCGTCAGCAAGATCACGCGGCAGCCCCGGCGCTTGCACTCGCGCATAAACTCCTGCCCCTTTTCATAGGTGGTAATGCAGAGGAAAGTCAGCGGACGCGCGTCAGCCATGGCATTCATTTCGCAGCAGGTCTGCGAGAATAGCACGGCTTACGGCGACTCGACGATCAAATATTCCGATCAGGGAGACAGGTTATGGTGCCGAGCTTTATTGTGCCGAGCTTTCGGCGGTCATCTCCTTGCGACGGGCCGAGCGCACCCACTCCGCGACGAGTGAAGCCATCACAACAAATACGATCGTCCACACCATATAGAGCGTTTCCTGTTCGATTGCGCGATGGAGTCGTTCATCGAGATCGATCCCCATGGCATGAAACGCATTGTCCAAGAAGCTATGGAGAGACTGCATGGCTATCCACATCATGCTGCCGTCACTGCGCAGAGCGCTGAGACTGAGTCCGCTCAACAGTCCCGTAGCGCCCGCCTGAAGGCGCTCGCTCGCCATGGCAACGGCAACCACCGCCAACAGCGTGCCGTTGATCAAGCCAGCCAGGAACGCACAGGTAACCGGCCAGTTGAAATAGATCCCCAGCCCTCCCAGAGCGACGTTGGTCACAACCCAAAGACCACCCAGGAATGGAACCCACACGCTGGAGTGGGTCATGGCCATGGGGCGGGCAATCAATAACGCACGATCCGCCACAGCCGACATAGAAACCTCCGAGACTCCGCTGAATCGATAGTGTGGAAAAGTGGAAATTCGTTTCAGGCTCGGCAACCTTTTGTCTGCCCGGATGAGGGGGCCATTCCGCGTTACAACGTCTTCCGATTCGGTCGCCTTTCCATCTGGCCTGCGAGTGCGCTATAGTCTCAGGCCGGCGCAAAACCGTTTCAGAAACACCGATTTACCGTCACCCTGGGAGGGTCCTAGTGTCTACGCAAACTCGTCCGGAAGGTAGAGCCCGCAGTTTTGGAGAAAACATCGAGAGCGACCTGGCGTCGCGATTTCTGCGCGTGGTGGAAGTGGCCGCCATCGCTTCGGCCCGCACCATGGGACAGGGCGAGCGCAAGCTTAGCGACCAGGTCGCCACCGAGGCCATGCGTAAGACCATGGACACCATCCCTATGCGCGGCACCATCGTGATCGGCGAAGGCGAACGCGACGAGGCGCCCATGCTCTACATCGGCGAGAAAGTCGGCGCCGAATTTCCGGATGGCACAGAAGTTCCCGAAGTTGACATTGCGGTCGATCCGCTGGAGGGTACCAACTTGTGTGCGACGGGCGCACCTGGGTCGATCACCGTGCTGGCAGCATCGGAGCGCGGCGGCCTGCTCAACGCGCCCGATTGCTACATGGACAAAATTGTTGTCGGCCCTTCGTGCAAGGACGCTGTGTATCTCGATGCACCCGTATCGCACAACCTGAAGAACGTTGCCCGCCGGCTGGATCGCGAGGTGGAAGACCTGGTGGTGATGGTGCTCGACCGTCCGCGCCACGAGAAGCTGATTGCCGACATACGCGCGGCCGGAGCTCGCATTCGGCTGATTGGCGATGGCGATCTCTCGGCGGGAATTGCGGCGGCCGTCATCGGCACGGGCGTGCATGTGGTCATGGGATCGGGTGGAGCGCCGGAAGGCGTCATCACCGCGGCTGCGGTCCGCTGCCTCAACGGTTATATGCTCGGACGCTTGGTCGTGAAGCCGGATCAGGAAGAGCGACTGGAGCGCATGGGAATCAAAGACAAGAACCGCATTTACGAAGCGGAAGATTTGGCGCCGGGGAAGCAACTCATCTTCGCCGCGACGGGCGTCACCGATGGCGCGCTGATGAAGGGCGTGCGCTTCTTCGGCGAAGGCACGCGAACATCTTCGGTGATCATGACCCTGCGGACAGGCAAGGTGCGCTTCGTGGAGAGCATTCACCTGGAAAAAGGGCCGGACGTGAAGGTGAGATTTTAGCTGGCGGTGTTAGGGATTGGGTCGTGGGTCTTTCGACTAGGCACCCCTGTTTGTAGATGATGCCTAACACCCGAGACCTAAAACCAGTGGCCACCCTCTACTTCACATATTCCGAGCCCTTCTTCACCTCGTCTGGAATCGGCGGGAAGGGCGGCCAGTCCTGTGAAAATCCCTTGAGCAGTGGGGTCGCAACTTCCGTGCGCAGCTTTCCGTCGTGCACCGCAAAGGTGTGCGGATGGCCGGCAGAATATCCCTCCCAGAGGCAGACCCCCGCGTAGGCGCCGTCTTTGCGCAGGATGTAATACGTCATGTCCATGTAGTGCAACTTGGTCATGTCGCCGTTGTAGTTGCGCACGATGCGTTTAAGGGCGTCCATGCCGGCTTCCTGCGGAGACATGCCGTGGCGCATGTTCTCAACGATGGTGTGAGCACCGGCGATTTTGATGTTCTCTTCCCCGGCGCCAGTCGCACCGGCGGAGCCCACATCCTGATCGGTATAGCAGCCCGCTCCAATGATTGGCGAGTCGCCGCAACGACCAGGCAGTTTGAATGCCAAGCCGCTGGTCGTCGTGATGCCTGACATCTCGCCCTTCTCGTTGAGAACCGAACAATGAATCGTGCCCGTGGGCGGAAACAGAACGCGCCTCACGGCCGCAAGCTGGAACTCGGGCTCGATACCAAGGTCGGCAGCACGCTCCTGCAATTGCTGAATGCGATCGCGCTGAAGTTCGGCCTGCGGTGCGGACTGGGGCGCTGGCGGGTGCCAGTGCGGATCGGCCATGCCCGGTCCCCACCAGTCGCGATCGGAATTGTATTCTTTCCACAGCAGCCAGATCTTGCGTGACCGCTCAGTCAGCAGATTCTCGCGCGGAAGACCCATGGCCACGGCAAATCGTTCCGCGCCCTCGCCGACCAGCATGACGTGCCCGGTGTGCTCCATGACGGCCTTTGCCGCCAGAGAAACGTTCTTGATGTTGCGCACGCCGCCCACGGAACCAGCGCGGCGCGTGGGACCGTGCATACAGCAGGAGTCGAGTTCGACCACGCCTTCCTCGTTGGGCAATCCGCCCAGGCCGACGGAATCATCGTTGGCATCATCCTCCGGACCTTTCACCACGCGGACTCCGGCCTCGAGCGTGTCGCCGCCGCTCTTCAGAAAGGCGTACGCGGCTTCCACATAGGCGTAACCATTGTGGGCGCAAATGATGACCGGACGTTTTGCGGAATCGCTCGAGGAGGCGTGACCCTGACCTTTTTCGGCAAGCGCTTCTGGGATCGCCGTGTTCACACCCACTCCAGCGGCAACGGCTCCAAGCACAGATGTCTTCACGAAATCACGGCGCGAGAAAGTCACGAAAATCCTCCTTGGAAGAAGTCGACATATTCGTTCAGCAAATCCCGTTCAGCAGATGACTGCACGCTTGCAACGAAGGCGTTCCACTGAGCGGGCGGAGTGGGTCTTGCAGGCGAAGGCGGAAGCATACCACGCCTAGGAGAGCGGGTTCACGCTGAATTGAACTGATTGTGATTGGAAGAAGGAACCTGCCGCAGGGCATGCCATGAAAGGCATGCCCTGTCGCAAGCATTGGCTCACCGGCTGGCGAATCGCCTCAACCGTCCCGGATAGACCGCGCCTGCCTTCGCCAGTTGCTCGTCTGCGGCCACGGAGATCGGCTGCACATTGTCCGAGCGATAGCGCAGCAGCGCAGCGATGTTGCCCACTTTGTCGAACTCGGGATCACCTTTCACGTAGAACATTTCGATGTCGCGGCGGATCACCCAGGGCAGAATGGCCTCGCCAACGTCCACGATTTCTTGCGTGGCCCTACCGCAAACTGGACAGAAGTTCACGAGATGAGCGTCAATGTGTCCGCAGCCGATGCACTCGACGGCGTGCGCCTGAAGATTTTCACCCAGCAACAGCGCCTGCACTTCGCCCTGTTCAAGCGATCGAAGCACGCGGCGCAACCCGGTGACTCCACGAGCATGGCTGCGCGCCTGCGTGAGGACCTGCCCCACCAGTTCACGCCGGCGATCGCTCTGCCATTGATCCACAATCTGTTCGGCGCGGGTACGAATCTCATCGCTCGTGACGTGGCCCGGGTCGGCGGGGAAACGCCCCAGCAGCGCGCCGCTCGCGTAAGGATGCAGTTGCGCCTCGATTTGAGAACGGTGAACGTCCAGACAACCGAGGATCCATTTATCGAAGAGACCTTTCTCAAGGGACTCCTTCAACATGTCGGCGACTGCCTTGAAATGCTGGCGGACTTCGTCGTCGACCCGGCGCTGCGCATGGCCACCATCGTAGCCGGCATAGCCGTCGCTGCGTCCCTTGCGGGAAAGACTTTGAAACAGGCCTTCGCGTTCGGTCAATTCGCCGAGCCGGAGATCAAAAATGCGAGCCTTGTGACGGTCGACCAGTACAACGCCGATCCGCGGAAACGATCCCAGCATGTAAGCCAGCGGCTTGAGATGGAAATGGCGGTCCACGAACATCTGCGTGCCCGGCAAGGTTGGGGGCAGTTCATATTCGTGCCATATATTTTGAGCGGCACAGGCGAATACCGCCTTGGCGTGGGTGCCGTTGCTGCGCAGGTCGCCCGAAAGGCGGACGACGCGGTCCACATCGGCGCGGACGCTATCCTTCTTTCCTTTGCTCTCACTACCTTTGCTCTCGATGCGGCGTAGAGTTTCGCGCGCCAAGTCTTTGATCAGAATCGTGTCTTCTTTGTGTGCCTTGTTGCGTGGAGTGGATGGTTGAAAATAAAAGCTGACTGCGCTGGAATTCGTATCTTGAAATTCAGCCAACTCTCGGATTTGTTCGCGAGTAATACTCATGGATCGTCTCCGTAAAAAATTGGATTGGATTTAAGCGGCCCCGGTCGGGGTGAACCGGGCTTGAAACTCTCTGGCCAGGCCCGGTGCTTTGCGTAAGTGGTCGCGAGCGGAAGAAATGAAGGCAAGCACACGGTCCGTAGGGTGGCCGGTGATCGCCGCGATCTCGTCGATTGTGAAACCTTCAATTGCATTCAGAATGAAAGCTTCGCGAGGACCGGAACCCAGATCGCGCAACGAAGATGCGATCAAACGCAGCATCTCGTCGGATGCCAGGATCTCCTCCGGGGTAGCCACGCGGGAATCCGGAATCACGGTCGCGCCTGTAATGGATTCATCGGGCTGATGGAATTGGAGTCCCGGTTCGTCACTGCCCTTCACGTTACGGGCACGCGTCGATTCCTCTAGAGGCACGGCATTGCCATTGCTCTCATCGGTATGCGAGAGATCGTCGAGAGCTCGCAGAGCCAACCGGTAGAGCCAGGGTTCGAGCGCAAGTCGCTCAGGCTTTTCCTGGCCATTGCCCAAGGCAGCAGCGATGGTTTCGTCGATGACTTCTTCTTTGGAGAGAGTGTCAGGCGCAATCGCATCGCGCGTTTCGCGGAAATAGATTTCCCGCTCCACAAAGCGCTCCAGCCGCGCCAGGTTGACATTGACATACGAACGAATGTCATCGCTTGAGATCGTCGTAGGAAAAACGGCGGCCAGCGTCTGCTCGAAGGGCACCTCGTGCGCGATGGCCCCGGGACGCGCGCTGTCGCCACGACGTCCGCGTTGCCATTTGTGCGATGCACGCAGAATTTCTTTGTGCTTGTTGACCTGCTGCAGCAAGTCTTCAAACGCGTTCTTCACCGCGGCGCCAGCCGTTGGAGCCGAAACCTGCACGGCCATTTGTCCCGAAGGCAGGCGCAGGTTCAGGGAAACACTCGTGCCCTCGCGGGCAGAGGTCTCCTCCACCACTCCCTTTAGGTGGATGAGCTCGGGACGGAAGACCTGCAGTCTTTTTTGCAGTTTTTCGATCTGGTGTTGAATATCTTTTTCGACGGCGGGAATCTTATGAAGACGGTAGCTGAAGTGAACGTTCATGAGCGCCTCGGCCTTGCTAACGAAGTTGCGCAACCAAGTGCTATCTAAGCCGAATTGTACACCCGGCTTAAAAAAGGCAAGCGGAGAATTGAGGGGTTCGGTACACCACTGGGGCAGGTCGGGAATTGACTAAAGGCAAAGAGTTTGCGCGGATGTTGGCAATCGGTTTGCAGCCCGCGGATGAGACGTTTATTATCCGTGGACGATGATCTGGTCCAAATTCCTGTTACTCGCTCCTTTCGCCGCCGTTGCGTTTGCACAGACCCCAACCTCCAAAGAAGTCGAAGCCGTTTATCCCGACGCACACGCGCTATACCTCGATTTGCATCAGAATCCTGAATTGTCATCGCACGAGACGCAAACAGCGGCAAAGCTGGCGGAACGCCTGCGCAGCGCAGGCTATGAAGTCACTGAACATGTTGGTGGAACTGGAGTCGTCGCCATCCTCAAGAACGGCGCGGGGCCAACCATCATGCTGCGCACGGAACTCGATGCGCTTCCGGTGGAAGAAAAAACTGGCCTGGCCTACGCCAGCAAGGTGCACGCCAAAGACGACGCGGGACACGACGTTCCCGTCATGCACGCCTGCGGACACGATCTGCACATGGCGTCTCTTCTCGGCGCCGCCGAGATCATGGCGCACAGCAAGACTACATGGCACGGGACGCTCATGCTGATCGGCCAGCCGGCCGAGGAAACGATCGGCGGAGCCAAGGCGATGATCGGCGACGGCTTGTTCACGCGCTTCCCCAAGCCGGATGTGGCCGTGGCGTTGCACGTCGGCAATGCTGAGGCTGCGGGCACCGCTTCAATCACTCCCGGCATCTACAACACGAATGCGGATTCGCTGCGCATCACAATTTACGGCAAAGGTGGACACGGATCGGCGCCGCACACTGCGATCGATCCAATCGTGATCGCATCTCGGACGATTCTCGCGCTGCAAACCATCGTGTCCCGCGAAGTGAAACCGGGCGAGATGGCAGTGGTGACGGTGGGCTACATCCAGGCGGGGACGAAGAACAACATCATCCCCGACCACGCAGAAATGGGATTGACGGTGCGTACCTTCAAGCAAGACGTTCGCAAACAGGTTCTCGCCGCCATCGAGCGCATAACTAAGGCAGAAGCCGCCGCGGCCGGCGCTCCGCGCGAGCCACTCGTGGAGCACTACGAAGAAACGGACTTGGTCTATAACGACCCGGCGCTGGCCGAGCGCCTCAGAGCGCCGCTTGAGGCTGCCCTTGGCAAAGGCAAGGTCGTCACTGGCGAACCCATCACTCCCTCGGAAGACTTTTCGTATTTCATCGAGCAAGGCGTTCCCGGCTTCTACTTCAGCCTGGGTGGAGCCGATCCTGAAAAACTTGCGCAAGCCAAGGCTTCAGGAGTGATGCTGCCCTCAAATCACTCGCCGCTGTTTACTCCTGATGTGGACCCATCGCTGCATGCGGGAATCGCGGCGGAAGTGGCGGTACTACGAAATCTGCTGAACACGTCTCCTGACGAACTGCACAAGTTGACTGCCGAGCAATCGCCTCACTAAGAAAACGAGCCGCGCGTGAGCGCGGCTCTAAGAACCCGAATGCAGAAATGGCTAATCTCCTGCTCCGAAGCAGTATCACCGCCGAAGAAACTTGCATACGGCGGATGAGGCTCAGACCGCGACCGTAACCGATGTTTCCGTGCGCGTGACAGGCCGGTAGAGCGTGTCTCGCTCGATGGGTTCGCGGCCGGCTGCGCGGATCAATCGCTCCAACTCTTCGCGCCGCATGCCTTGCGGAGTGGTGGCTCCGGCGTCGTGATAAATCTTTTCTTCAATCACCGTACCATCCATGTCATCGGCGCCGAAGCGCAGTGAAATCTGCGCAATCTTGGCGGTCATCATTTGCCAATACGATTTGATGTGCGGAAAGTTGTCGAGCACCAGGCGGCTGACCGCGATCTGCTTGATATCGAGCATCCCCGTAGTCTTCGGCAAGTGTTGCAGCGGCGTATTGTCCGGATGGAACGCGAGCGGAATAAATGTCTGGAAGCCGCCCGTCTCGTCCTGCAGCGCGCGCAGTTTCAGCAGATGGTCCACGCGGTCTTCGTCGTTCTCGACGTGGCCATAGAGCATGGTGGCGTTTGATTTCAAGCCGATCTGGTGGGCGAGTTTGGCGGTCTCGAGCCACTCGCTTCCGTCAATTTTGTGGTCGCAGATAATGTGGCGCACGCGATCGGCGAAAATCTCGGCGCCACCGCCGGGCAATGAATCTACGCCCGAAGCCTTCAATTGCTCGAGTGTCTCGCGAATCGTCAGCTTCGCGCGCCTCGACAGGTATGCAACCTCAACCATCGTGAAGGCCTTGAGATGCACCTGCGGAAAGCGTTGCTTCAGGCCTGAGCAAAGGTCGAGGAAATACTGAAACGGCAGGTCAGGATGCAATCCGCCAACGATGTGAAACTCAGTGACCGCCTCGGTATATCCAGACGCCGCGGTTTCAAAGGCCTCTTCGAGCGCCATGGTGTAGGCGCCCGGCGTATCTTTCTTGCGCCCAAAGGCGCAAAGCCGGCACGCCGCCACGCAGACGTTCGTCGGATTGATGTGGCGATTGACGTTGAAATAAGTCTTGTCGCCGTGCATGCGCTCGCGAACGAAATTCGCCATCCATCCCACAGCCAGGATATCGCCGGTACGGTAGAGGGTGAGAGCGTCGTCGGCACTCAGTCGTTCTCCGGCCATAACCTTGGCGTGAATCGGCTCAAGTCGCCGGTCGTCGGTCTGGAAAGCATGAAATCGGGCTGTGGCAGGCATCTTCATGATGATATCGCAGGAATGCCGCGGACTGCCATTGCGAAGGGAGACTACCGGGAGACAACCACCCGGTCTTGAATCTGCGAGTACTCATCCTCGGTTACTACGTGCCGTGTCACCAACTGCCGCGTATTCGCGTAGGGGCGTTCGGCAATAACCCTGTCCGCCTTTTGCGCGGTCATGCCAGGCAAAGATGCCAAGTCATCTTTCGACGCCTTATTCAGGTCCACCGATCGCTTGCTGCTGAGCCCCTCTTTGACGCCCTCGGCAACGGCTTTGGTGTCACGTTTGACCGCGGAGGTGGCCTCGGCGGTCTTCTCGCGCAGCTGGTCCGGACTCTGATTAGGGGAACACGCGAGAGCACCGGCGAGTGTCAAGGTGAATAAGGCAGTAAGCAGGGTTCGTCCGAGCATATTACTCCGATGCCGGAATTGGTACCCGTGGTTGGGCATAGATTCACGCCCACATTCCAGCCACAAATTGCATCCAATTTCTTAAGCTGTTGCGCGCCTCCACACAAAAAATGGAAGGAGACGGTCATGAAGAACATTTTTATCGCTACAGCAATCATGGCGGCACTGGCCTGTGGGCCGGCGTTCGCCCAAGGGACGCCCCCCGCCCAACCAAGCCCAACCACTTCCCAAGAGCCCCAGGCGCAACCGCCCGGAACACAAACTCAGAGTCCGGCGTCAGCACGAGCAAATGCAAACCAAGCCCAGCCCGCTGGGTCGCCGCGAATCGCTCCGGGCAGCGTCATTCCGGTGGAGTTGACGAAAACCGTGGATGCCAAGAAGGCAAAGACCGGGGACGAGGTTGTGGCCAAGGTTGCGCAGGATATGAAGACATCCACCGGCGAAGTTCTGCTGCCCAAGGACACCAAAGTGATCGGGCATGTGACCGAAGCGCAAGCCCGCAGCAAGGAACAAAAAGAGTCACAACTGGGAATCGCTTTTGATCACGCAGTCATGAAGAGCGGCGATGTTCAGCTGCCCATGTCTATACAGGCCGTTATCGCTCCGCCGTCGAACACTCCTGGCAACAACGCCCGCTACGATCAATCAGCCCCCGCCTCAGCGGGCGGCACGGCATCGGGAGGGGGGATGGGTGGGGCGCGAGCCGGATCGTCGAGCGGATCATCCAGCGCATCCCCGCAGTCGCAGTCGCAGCCGTCGACTTCCATGCCGGCTCCGAATCCGGAAGCGAAAGAGGGAGGCTCGACCGCTGAACGCCCGCCGGTCACGGGAAATACCCAGGGCGTTGTGGGAATTTCAAATCTGAAACTGGAAGCCGCTCAGAACGCGGCCCAGGGATCGCTCATGAGTTCGGAGAAAAACAACGTGAAGCTCGAAAGCGGTACCTTCATGCTGCTGCGCGTGCAGCAGTAGCAACGCTAGATTTGTAGGATTATTTCCGAAGAGGCGGCTTGTCCGTCTCTTCGGCTTTGTGCTTAACCCGAGTTACGACACTCCCAATTTCTTCTTCGCTAGCGGCCGCGCGAAAGCGTTCGTGGGGTTGTGCGTGTTGATCTCGAGAACTTTGCGGTAATAATCCTTGGCCTGCGCCGCGTCGCCGGATTGTTCATAAGCCTCGCCGAGCAAGGCCAAAATCAGCGGATCGTGTTGGTCGGCTTTCTGGAATTCCGCGATCGCGGTCTTATAGTCGCCGGTGTAAAACGCGACATAACCCTTCAAGTAAGGGTAGAAGCGCATTTGGTCGGGGTTCTTCGCCTTGTCGAGCGCAATCTTTGCCGCGGCAACATGCTGCTGCGCTTCATCGGCTTTATTGCGGCGGGCGGCGACGCGAGCCTGCGCACTCTCCCAACGGAAGAGCCACAGATTCTTGTCGGCGTCGGTGAGATCGGGCTTGTGCACAATCGTTTCGTATCCCATCTTGTACCACTTGAAAGCGTGGTCGATATCCCCGGCTTCCAGATAGATGCGGGCAACTTCATTGCAGATTTCGGCGGCGCGGACTGAATCCCCCTTCGCGACGGCTGTATTAAATACCTGCGTCTCGGCCTCCCCAGCCTTGTAAGGATCGCCCGCAAAGGCGTAGGAAAACGCCAGCGACCGCTGCGCCTGCTCCTTCGATTTCGTCGGAGCAACGTCGATGGCTTTGGTGAACTGCGCTTGCGCCCCGGCGTAGTCGCCTTTCAGGTCGAGCACGATTCCTGCCTCGAGACGTGCCTCGTAAAAATCCGGGGATTTGTCGAGAATCTTGTTGTAAAGCGCGAGAGCTTCATCCTGCTTGCCTTCGCGGCTCAACTTCACGCCCTGCTGCACGAGATCCTCGGGGCTGCCGGGAGCAGGAGGCGGTGCAGAATCCGACAACTGCGCCGAACAAAACGCAGAGAACAAAATCAGCGCGCAAGTCATGCGAATAAGAATGCGAATCATAAAATCCTCCAATTTGCGCCAGCGATTATGACACGGCATGCACGAATGAGTTAAGACCGTCTGCGCGGACTATTTGCGTAGCAACAGATCTCCCGCCACAAAAACGAAGAACAGCACCGAGATGACGCCGTTCATGGTAAAGAACGCTGCATTCAGCTTGCTCAAATCGTCGGGCGAAACCAGCGAGTGCTCGTAGGCCAGCAGTGTGGCGACAACAGCGACTCCAACGATCGCGAGCTTTCCAAGACCGAAGGACCATAGCAGCGCGACCAGCAAGGCCAGCATGATCATGTGGAAAGAACGCGCGACCCAAAGCGCGCGCCGAATGCCAAGATATCGCGGAATTGAGTGCAGTCCCGTCTGGCGGTCGAAGTCGAAATCCTGGCACGCGTAGAGAACGTCGAAGCCTCCCACCCAGAAAGTGACCGCGGCAGTAAGCAGCAAAATCCGCGGGTCGAGTGAACCGCGCACGGCGATCCATGCGGCGGCCGGCGCGATGCCCAACGCAAAGCCCAGCACGAGATGCGACCAGCGTGTGAAGCGCTTGGTGTAGGAATAAAGAAGTAGGACCGCGAGCGCGACCGGCGAGAGCCAGAGCGCCAGTCGATTCAATTGCCACGCGGCAAGAATAAAGATCGTGCTCGAAACGACGACAAAGGTCACGACGAAGGCCGGCGTCAAATGTCCCGCGGGCAGGGCGCGAGTGCTGGTCCGGGGATTGGCCGCGTCAATCGATGCATCCGCCCACCGATTAAATGCCATGGCCGAGGAGCGAGCCGCGATCATCGCGACGATGATCCACGCCAACTGATGCACGGTCGGGAATCCTCCCGCAGCCAGCATGGCCCCGCAGAGCGCAAACGGAAGCGCAAAGATGGAGTGCTCCCACTTGATCATCTCCAGCGTCACGCGCAGGTTGTGAAGAAGGGGCACGGGTAGATTGTAATTCAGGTGTTAGGTGTGATGTCTTGGGGCTTGGGACTAGGCTAGAAGTATTGCCGAAATCCTAAGACCCAAGACCTAAAACCTAAGACCCATTTCCCGCGACCAGCGGTACAAATCTGCAGAACTCCCGCAGCGAAGTCCGCGGCCGGCCATCGCGTTTCTCGATGAGTTGCAATTGTTGAGAGTCTTCGACACCGACAGGAATAATCATGCGACCGCCTTCGGCCAACTGCGCCAACAGCGCAGGCGGAACCTCGGGCGCCGCCGCCGACACAACGATGGCATCGTAGGGCGCGTGCTCCACAAAACCTTGACTGCCGTCGCCCACCATTATTTTTACGTTCGTGTAGCGGAGACGGGCAAGCAATTCCCGGCCTTCGTGCGCCAGTGCCGCGTGCCGCTCAACCGAGAAAACCTCAGCGACCATTTCGGCGAGTAGCGCGGTCACGTAGCCAGACCCCGTACCAATCTCAAGCACTCGGTCCGACGGCTTTAAGGCAACCGCCTCCAGCATCAGTGCAACGATGTAAGGCTGCGAGATGGTCTGCTTCTCGCCAATCGGAATCGGATGATCTTCGTAAGCCTGGCTGCGATACTGCTCGGCAACGAACTGGTCACGCGGAACGCGCTCCATCGCACCCAGCACACGCTCGTCCCGAATGCCACGTGCGCGCAATTGCTCCGCAACCATGCGCTGCCGCAAATTCGAGAATGGCGCAGCTTCATCAAAAAAGTTCATTTGATTTTGTGCAAGGCCGTGGCGTATGGCCGAAACCATTCTATTTCCTACGGCGGCGAAGGCGGACGTCGAAGCTGATTACGCCGTTCTGGTCGCGCGTCCCCACGATCGAAAGATTGCGGTTCACGTAGTATTCGCCCTGAATGATCTGCTCGGCACTTTGCGAGACGTTGGTGCTGTAGGTAAGCGAAAGATTGTTGGCAAACTGCTGCTCGATGGTAACCTGCGGTCCCCGCGCAGTGGGGTTGGTCTCGGTGGTCAGGCCCTGCGGATCGATCTTGATCCGGCTGACTCCGAACAGCTTCTGCATGCGGCTGCTCACTGTCTGATTGATCGCCTGGCTGATGATCAGGTTTGTGGCTTCGTCGGTGAACATCGTCTGGCCCGACTGCTGCTGCAACTGTTCCGATTCCTGACTGGTGCGGCCCAGCGCCAGCAGTGCAATGATGTCTGACTTCGGAAGCGGTGGCTCCGACCGATAGTTCACGTTGAGGCGATCCGGCGTTCCGGTCACCGTAACGTCGAGGTCATAGTTGCGAACGTGCGTGGTAGCTTGCAGGTTGACCTGCGGTTCAATGGCGACTGGATTCGCAAACGTGATATCGCCACGCTCCAGCCGGAACTTGATCCCGTTGAAAGTCGCGTCCCCTTCGAGAATGTCAGCGCGCCCTAAAACGGTCGGACGCGCGATCGAACCCCGTAGCCGCAAGTCGGCATCTCCGGAAAGCCGCGCCACTGCCGTTTTCATTTGAAGCTCAGGTGCAGTGCGCACTGCAATGTCGAGCTTCACGTTATACATCGGCGAATTAGCCGGCGTGATCGCGGCAGTCTGCCGGCTTCGCTCGAGATAACTACCGAAATCAAAACCGGGCGTGACCGCCAGCTTCGTAACCAGGATGTCGCCCGAGACTGTCGAAGAAGAGCGGGTTCCGACCCAGTGCAGATCGGCCGTCGCGGTGGAACTCACGCCCGGCGGATAGCGCAGTCGAACATCTTTTCCCGAAGCGGTTAAATTGAAATTGAGTTGGTGGTTGTAGTTGGTGGCATCGCCCTTCAGGTCAAGCGTGCCGCCTCCGGTACGCGCGGTGAGTTGCTCGATGTGAACCCGGTCTCGCGTGAACCCTAGCGATCCGTTCATCTCGCTCAGACCGGTCGGCAGTCCGGCGTAGTTGACCGATCCATTCTTGATCTGGATGCTGCCTTGGGGCAGTGGGTCAGACACGGTACCTCCGACCGTCATGTGAACGGTCATCAGCCCTGAGCCAGTGATGTCGGGGTTCAGGCTGCCGACTAGCTTGAGATCAACTTGCCCGTCCGCCCCGAGATCGAGGGCGCGGTTGCCTGCGAAACCGATGGAGCCCTGTCCGGTGACGTCCGTGCTATCGCCGACCATGTGAGCCGGTTCGATGTGGGCCGTCTGTTGCGCGTAGGTGAAACGCACTGGCCCCTGATTGTGCAGTTTGGCGTATTCCAGTTCCAAGTTCAGGTCGCTCGCGTCGCCTTTCAGCGTCCACTGTTTGGGATCACGCAGCGGCCCCTGCATGGTTATCGTCCCGCTAACAGAGGAGTGCCCAGTGAGCTGATTGCCGAGGTAAGCGCGCCACAACGCGTCGAGGTCAACGTGATCGGCGCGGGCTGTAATAGTCCCGGGATAGTCGCCGCTCATCGCAACATTGCCTTCAACGGAGACCGTGCCATGCGCCAGTTCGGAGTGCCCGGTGAGGCGGAGTTGGCCATCCTTAGTCACTGCCTGCAGGTGCACCCCTCCAGCCAGTTCGTGGTCGAGCATAAGATCGCGCACATGAACGTTGGCATCGAGCAGTGGCGCATCGAGAGTGCCCGATCCTTTGAGCGTGAAGTCAGCGCGACCATCCACGGGAAGCTCAGGGAGGTGAATCTGGCGGATGCGAGACATATCAAAATTATTGCCGACCAGATCAAGCCGGAACCCGCGCGTGCCCGGGTTGTACGCCGCGCTACCCGTAACGGCTGCGTCCTGGTGGGTGAGGTGAATGCTGTTCAGCGCAGTCTCGCCATCGGCGATATGCAGGTCGGCGTCGAACGTTTCAATCGCCTCTCCATAGACCGATGCGTTCGCCGCACGAATGTGCCCTTGAACCTTGGGTTCCGACCTGGTCCCGGAAATTTGCAGAGTCAAATCCGATGAGCCGGAAACCGGGTAGTCGAAACCTGCAAGCGCCGCAGTCGAAGCGACATCTACGTTGTGCAGGTTCACGCGTGCCGTGTAAGGGCTATCGTCGGTGAACTTTCCTTTTTGCAGGATCGCATTCACATCGAAGTCAGCGCTCGTATCCCCGCGCCGCAACGTCCCACCGCGCAGTGCAAGATTGTGCGACGAAAATTGCACACTGGCCGCGAGCGAATCCCAATGCACCTGTTGCACCGGAGTGCGCGAAGTTGCCGGTAGAGTGAACTCGAAATCCTGCGCCACCAGCGTGCCAGCTAGCGTAGGCGATGAGAACGCGCCAGTCGCCACAGCGTTGAATGTGGCATTGCCTTCTACCCGGAACGGCACGTCGGTCGGCCCGCCCAGCGCAGCCACCAGCGGCCGCCATTCTTCAAGGTTCGAGGTCGAAACCGAAAAATGGATTGTGGATGTCGCCGCCAGCGTTCCCTCCGCCTGAACCCGCGACGCCGGCGTAGATAGATTGAACTGCGCGAGTTCCAGTTCGTCGCTCGCGCCGCGATATTTGCCCTGAATACGAGCCGTGACCGGCAACTCACCCGCCGCAACACGTGCTGGAGGACTCAAGTCCAGCGTGAACGCAACTTCAGCATTTTTGGGCGAACCCTTCCAAGACGCATCCACTGTGCCTGCAGTCGATCCCGCCGGGTGAAATTTTCCTAACGGGTGCATGGGCACATCCAGGGCCGCGGCCAGGTCGCGCGCGGAAACATCACGCACACGAAGATGCACGGTGCCGCTCTGCACGCCCGGTTCCTTCGCCTTCTCGCCTTTCTTGAGAGGGGGACGCGCCGCGTGAATCTCGGCTATGTTTTCCCCACCTTTTTTGCCCGTCTTACTCGCCTGCGGTGGCGGGATGCTGTGCAGCCAGTTGTCTACTTGCGCGTCGCCGGCGAAACTTCCGCTGAACAACTTCCCTTGCAGCTTCGAAAGTTTGATCTGCTGATCCGTCACCGAATAATCGGTGGTGGCGCTGGCCTTCTTGATGGCAAATTGATCATCTTGCCAGCCCATGTCGCTGAGTGCGAGCGCACCTGACGTAGTGAACTGATTGATCGACCAGTTGCCGCTGCCTTTGAATTCGGCGATTCCATCGCGAAGGTCGTGCCGGCGGGCAATCGCCGCCAGTTCCGCGAGATCGACGTGCGCATCGTAGCTCGCATCCAGATGAGGACTCTTAAAGTCGCTGATGCGCCCGCTCGCCTCCAGGTGCGAACGGCCTGAGGTCCACTGCAGTGATTTGATATCGGCAAAAGTATTCCCCAGGCTGAACTCGATTGTCGTCATCCAGGCGAAGGGGCGGAAATTTTCGAACGCAGTATCTACTTTCCCGACGTTGAGGCGGCTCTCATAGCGTCCCCGAAGGAATGAATAGTCCATTTCCAAACCCGTATCGTGCACCGCGAAATCAAGGGGAATCGTCCGGTCGCCCCACATCAGCTCACCCTTCCGCACAGACAACTGATCAATCGAGAGCGCGAAGAGTTGCTCGACCGGAGTGCTCTCGGTTGTGCGCGCCTTCACCTTCGGCGCCGGAACGTTTGTGGTGCCGTCCGGAGCAATCGCGATGTGAACCACCGGATGTTCGAGAGCCAATGAGTGAAAGCCGAATTCCGCGCGCAGCAACGAAATCAATTTTAGTTGCGCAATCAGGTGATCGGCATGAACCAGCGGCGGCTCCGTTGGAGGCTCCGTGCCGTGCACGGTAATGTTCCTCACTTCGACCTGCATGTGGAACGGAACAATATGGAAGCTGCCGATTTCCGCGCGGCCACCGGTGATCCGCTCTACTTCAGCGACCATGCGACGGCGCACATAGGCCTGAAAAGAATTGGTATTGATATACCAGAGGCCCGCGATCAGAAGGACGATGCCGGCCCCGCCCAGGATCAGCACATACTTCCACCAGCGTCGAGGCCTGGCGGAGGGTTCGGTCACCGCGACTCCGGTCCATCCGTGGAAGCGATGCCCAAGACAGGAACACTCACCTTGCTTTCCGAGCGCAGGGATTGCAACCAGGAAACCATCAATTCATTGACCTTTTCGTCGGTGAGCAATTCGCGAATTTTTCCGGAGACGTCGGCCAGGGCAACCTCTGTTGCGCCCGATTCTTTCAGTTGGGGTACAAATTTTAGCCGGTAATACTCTTCGATGGTTTTGGAATCGATCTGCACCGCCGGTCGCAGATGGGCATCTACCAGTCGCATAAGGTCAATCTGCTGTTTTACATGAGCGACCAGATCTTTCTCAGTCAGTTGGAACTTGCTCAGCACCGCATTCCATCCGTTGGCAGTCGCCGCTTCGGGATACTGCTTTCGCGCATCGGCCACGCGAACCGCAGCCTCAGACTCGGACGCATGCTGGAAGAAGGCAGACTTCATCTGCTCTGCGAGCAATTCCTGATCAATCAGACGGTCGAGGACAGCCTTGCGCTCGTCATCAGTGAACTGCCCGAACGGGCGTCCGTTCAGCAGGGCCTCGTAACATAGAGCTTCGTCCCAATCACTCTGCAGGATAATGTGGCCGTTGACCGTGGCCACAATGCGATCGATCACGTCGCCGGCGCGGGCGCTAGGCGCCGCGAACGTCCCCAACAGCACGCTGATCGCGAGCACTGCGACTGTCATCAAATTTGTACGAACCCTACGCATCAGAATGGCTGGCCTATGCTGAAATATATGTTGAAATGTCGCAGGCGCTGCGACACAACATTGGTCGCTGGAAGCCCGAATATCGGCTTCGTGGTTGCAACCGTCTCGAAATAACTGGTCGGATTCAGATTGTATCCGAAGTCAAATCGTAGCGGCCCAATCGGTGTTTTATATCGCACACCGACGCCCACAGCGTGCGAAGTGTAATCATAACCGGAGTTATTGAACCGGGTAATGCACTGGGTGTTCGTTGTACTACTGGGCAGGCACAGGCCCGGATTTGCCTGGTGCCAGCGCAGTAACCCTTTCAGCATATCGTGCGGCGCGGTGAATACATTGCCCATATCGTGAAAAATCGCGAAGCCGAATCCTTCTCCTAAATAGGGCAGCGTGACCGGAGGAAGGCGCAATTCCATGTTGTTGACAAATACCGCAGTGCCGCCTAGGGGAAACCCTGATGCTGGATCGCGAGGTCCTGCCTGATTTAACCCAAAGCCGCGATGAGAGTTGCCTCCCCCGGCGAAGAATTGCTCAGGCAACGGAATGGTCGCGATATTACCGCAGGTCGGCTCCCCCGCTGAGTTCAGGGGACAAGACCCGGGAGGCAGAACCTTCGTGCCTTTAAACGGCTGCTGCAGGCCAATGGTAGTCGAGCGGGCGAATACGAATTGGCGTCCCGGCTTACCCTTGCCGCCAAAGGCGTGATACGTGGAATTCTCTGCCAGAGCGCGAGCGAAGTTTGTGGGAACGTATCCCTCCCCCGTTTCCGAGCGGGTGCCGAAGTAGCTGGGCGCGGCAAATGCGTCGAGAGTGAAATAGTTTCCCTTGGTGCTTTCCAGCGGGTTGTCCCGTTTATCGCGAATGAAGGTGAAACCGGGACCGCCCACCGTGGCCGGAAGGGAGAGAATCGTAATCTCGCCGGGAGAAAAACCTGTGGCGAAGTTGCTCGCTTTGACCCGGCGAAAATCGAAACGATACGTAATCGAACTCGGACCTGGCCGCGTGCCGGGCTCGGTTCCCGAATTCCCAATCTGCTGCCGGAGGTCTACCTTCCCTTCCAGGCGCTGCGACGTGAACGTGGCGACGTCAAGGCTGTTGTCATAAAAGGCGGTGTAGATCAGCTTGAACTTGTCGCTGTCGAACAGCTTCGGGATCGTGTAGCTGATGAGCCCACGCTGCTGCAGGCGTCCAACGTGGGACTGAAACGTCAGAGTCTGGTTACGACCGCCAACATTCAGCCGGGTCACATCGAGTCCGACCCGCGGACTCACGCCGGGGCTACCCGTCGCCGAACTCGACCCTGAAGGCTGACCGGTCTGGAACTCGAGGCCGCCCTGGTAAGTAAAGGTGTAGCGTTTCGCTTCCTGCACCTGCACCAGAACATTTTTCTGCGGATCGGTGCCCTCCGGATTCTGCACGGCCGTGTCCACCTGGCTGAAAATTCCGAGATCGTAAAGCCGCGTCTGGGTGTCGAGGAGATCGCGCTGGCTCAGGGGCGCTCCCTCGTGCACCTGCACTTCGCGCTGCAGAACGTAGTCGCGAGTGTGGTCGGTCCCCGCCACCATCACGCGATTCACCATGAAGCGCTCGCCCTCCTCAATCGTGAAGGTAACGTCTTGGCGATTGGGCTCGGCGGAGGGTTTCGAAGTAATGTCCAGAGAAGCGTTGGGAAATCCGTGATCGAAGTAAAAAGTGAGGATGCTCTCTCGATCATTAGCTAGCGACTGTTCGGAATATGCCTGGCCCGGCTGCGTGTTTAGTTCCGGGAATTGACTGGTCGCCATCTTCTGGTTTCCAACAATATGAAGCTCGCTCACCCGCGTTTGCGGTCCTTCGTCGATGTGGATGTGAACGGCAAGCTGGTTATTTGAACCACGGTAGTTGTCGTCAACGTTGGTTTGAATTTTCACGTCGCGAAATCCGTTGCTCCGGTACAGCCCCTCGATCGTGGCCACATCGCTTTTCAACAGAATGCCACTGTAGCGTCCGTGGTTCAGAAAGCGCGCTGCGGGTTGAATCTCCATTCGGGACAGCAAAGCCTTCGTGTCCATGAAGTCTTTGTTGCCAGTAATCTCAACCATCATCAGTTTGTGCACTGGTCCGGGGTTGATGTGGTAGACCACCTGCATGGTCTTCTCGTCGGTTTTCTTCTCAATTTCGACCGAGGCATCGAAGTGGCCGCGCGTCTGCAGGTAGTCGAGCAGGTTCCGTTTGCCTTCGTTCAGCAGGTCGTCATCAACGGCGTTCTCTTCGTAGACTGGGATCTCTCTCTTCATGACGCCGCGGCTTACGCGGTAGCCCTCGGTATAAATCGCTACCACCGGACCGGGCTCAATCTGAAACGTGAAGTTCACCGCGTTACTTGGCGGCAGGTACTGCTGTTCGGCGATGGAGACCTGCGCCATCACGCGGCTCTGCTTCTGAAACTTCTTGCGCAGCCGCTGCAACCAGTCGCTCACTCGCAGGGAGCTCACCTTGTCACCGTGGCCCATGCGGGCAATTCTTTGCACTTCGGCGGATGACAGACCAGAGGTCCCCGTCACCTTCACCTCTCCGACACGCGCCTGCTCGCTGGGTGTGATGTGGAACAAAATGTCCACCTGCTGCGTGGCCAGGTTCGACGTGCTCTCGGCCGTGACTCGAGCCCGGTAGTAGCCGTTCTCCTGCATGAGCTGCCGAACATTCTCGATTGCGCGCGCAAGCTTGTCGCGGGTATAGAGTTCGCCCAGTTGCAGCTTCGATGCGTTGACGATCTGGTTGGTCGTCGGCCGGTTCGGATTCCCTTCCACGACAACTGCACCGACGAAAAAATTGGCGGACGTCGAGAACGTAAGATCGACACCGTTTCCGGCTGGTGATACCTCGGCCTGTATGTCAGCAAACCGCCCGGTGGCGTAGAGATTCCGGATACTCTCGCGGACATGACCCCGATCCAGCGGCTCTCCGACCTTCTGCGTCAGCAACTGCAGCAAGTGATCGCGGTCTCGGTCGGGCACCCCGGGCAACAGGATCGCCTGCACGACCTTTCCTTCGTACTGAGAAATGGTGGACGTGGGCTCGGAACTGGTCTGGGCCGGGCTGGACTGGCCTGGCCTGGTTTGAACTGGACTGGTCGGCCCCGCCGGATTCTGCACATCCCCCGGTCCTGCGGCCTGGGCCAGCACCCCCATCGGTAGCGCTGCAGACACCAGCAGCATAACCGCGATCAAGTGTGGCGCATACCGTCTCGGCAAACAGGGATCCTTGGATTCACGCGCTATTTCGAGTTCGATGGAGCGCGCCCGACTGATGTTGTACGAAGTTCGTGATTTCGACAGAAACCGACGATGGCAATCATCCACCTAAGAAGCCAGCCCTATAATAAAGGTTTTGCAGCATGGAACTGGTGACCTCTTTGGCACGGGAAACAGAAAGCGGCAATTCTCAGGAACGCGAACGCATCGAGCATGACCGGTATTCGCGGCAGATCCTATTCCGCGGCATCGGCGCCGAGGGCCAGCAAAAGTTGACGACGGCCCGCGTAGCCCTGGTCGGATGCGGCGCCACAGGCTCGGCCCTCGCCGGACTTCTAGCGCGCGCAGGAGTTGGAACGCTCCGCATCATCGATCGCGACTATGTTGAGCAGAGCAACCTGCAGCGGCAGTCGCTCTTCGATGAGAGAGACGCGGCCGAATCTCTGCCCAAAGCCATCGCGGCCGCACGCCAGATCGCAGCGTTCAATTCCCAGATCGTCGTCGAGCCTAAGGTGGACGACCTCGTCCCTGCCAACATTGAAGCTTTGCTTGCAGGAATTGACCTGATCCTCGACGGCACCGACAACTTCGAAACGCGTTACCTGATCAACGACTACGCGGTGGATCGTTCGCGTCCCTGGATCTATTCGGCTGGAGTGGGAAGTTACGCCGTGACTCTGAACGTGCTGCCCGGCCAAACCGCCTGCTTGGCCTGTATTTTCCCGGACTCGCCGCGAGGCATGGTCGAAACCTGCGAGACTTCCGGCATCCTGAATTCGGCCGTGAACCTGGTGGCCTCGGTCGCAGCAACTGAAGCGCTGAAAATTCTGGTGGGCGGAACGAGCAATCCCCAACTTCGCCGCACTCTGCTTTCATTCGACGTCTGGACGAACGAGCACGCGGAAATCTCCGCCGCCAAGCCCCGCCCCGGCTGCCGCGCCTGCGGCGAACGGGACTTCATTCATCTTGCGGGGGAAGGCCGGCCGCACATCACCCTCTGCGGCAGGAATTCCGTGCAAATCCATGAGCGGCAACGACCAATCGACTTCGCCGAACTCGACCGCCGCTTGCAGCCTCATGGCACCGTCCGCCACAACGACTTCGTCCTGAAATTCTGGCACGACCCCTACGAGATGACGCTGTTCCCCGACGGCCGCGCCATCATCAAAGGGACGACCGATACGGCGGTGGCGCGAAGTTTGTACGCGCGCTATGTTGGGAGCTAAACCTGTCTTTGCGCTTCCGTGCGATGTCCCATTTTGGGTCGAGGAAAGTCGTTTTTTATTAGTTTTCTCTTCTAATCGCAACAGCTCCCCCTATAGTTCAGATAGGGCCCGTGGTGTAAACGAGAGCACATCTCCCTGTCATGGTGAAGGTGCGGGTTTGATCCCCGCCGGGTCCATGCATCGCTCGAATGGGCGTAGCAGTTATTGGGGGAGAAAATACAGGGATAATCTTCCTCGCATCTTCGTCACTCAGCGCAAGCAAAACGTCATTGACAAGTCTCTATCGGCATTTCATACTTTAAGTGCACCATGACAGGGATCGGCGGCCCCGAACAATTGGGGCCGTTTCTCTTTCTAAGCTCTGCCTAGTCGCTCCCCTCTCTTCTCTGCTAATCTTCTTCGTCCGTGAATCCTCAGACCGCAGATCCAGAAAAGAGCCCGAATGTCTGAAACCATTCGTCCTGAGCCCAGCCGCATGTACCGCTGGATCGTGTTGATCTTCATCAGCGTGGCGATGGGAGGGAACTACTACATCTATGACAGCATCAATCCCCTGGAACGGATATTCATCGATCATCTAGGGTTCTCGGCAACTCAGTTTGGCTGGCTCAACGCGAGCTACAGCGTAGCTGCAGTCCTGACGCTGCTGATTGGCGGCATCATCATCGACCGCATCGGAACCAAGAAGGCGATCACGGCATTCGCCGTACTCTGTCTGTTGGGGGCTCTGCTCACCGCGTCCAAAGGCAGCGCTCCGATCATGATCGCGGGCCGGACAGTCCTGGGTCTCGGCGCGGAATCGATGATCGTGGCAGTCACGACCGCCCTGGCGAAGTGGTTTAAGGGCAAGGAACTCAGCTTTGCCTTCGGCATCAACCTCACGATCGCTCGGCTGGCTTCGGTCGCCGCCGATAACTCGCCCACCTGGGCCAATTCCGTGTTCTATCCGCAGGGTCCGTCTGGTCCGGCAAGCTGGCGAGGCCCGCTGCTGCTGGCTGTGGGTGCAGGCGTGCTGAGCGTGGCGACCGCATTGGTTTATTGGGCGTTGGAGACACGAGCCGAAGCCAGGTATGCACTCGGCAAGGCTGGTCAAGTCGACAAGCTCGAGTTCAAGGGAATCTTCCGCTTCGACCCGTCATACTGGCTGGTGGTGGGACTTTGCTTTACCTTTTACTCGGCAATCTTCCCGTTTCGTACATTCGCCATCGATTTTCTTACCAACAAGATTCTCGCAGCCCACGGCGGCATCGCCGCGGCAGAAAGCGTCAGGGTTCTGGCTCTGGAGCAGGCCGGTCGCCTCAACAGCGTCCTCCCCTTAACGGCGATGGTTGCTACCCCTCTGTTTGGGTTGCTTGTCGACCGCGTCGGCAAGCGCGCATGGTTCATGATGTTTGGCTCGCTGCTGCTGATGCCGGTCTATTTGATGATGGCCTATGCCCACACGTCGTTGTACATCCCGGTGGCCCTCATGGGGATTGTGTTTTCGCTGATTCCTGCGGTGATGTGGCCCTCAGTTGCATACATCGTTGCCGAGTCCCGTCTGGGCACTGCCTACGCGCTCATGACCTTGATTCAGCAGATCGGGTTCTTCATCATGAATCTGCTGATCGGAAAGGCCAACGATTACGCGGCAGCAGGCCTGCAGAATCCCGGCGGGTATGCCTTGGGAATGTGGATCTTCTCAGTGCTGGGATTTGTCGGGATGGCCTTCGCGATCATTCTCCGCCAGCGCGAAATGGGTCCGCATGGACACAACCTCGAAACCATCACGAGTCGCAACAAATGAAGCCCATTCGGCCAGCAAATGTACCAATTTCCGAAGATCGCGACTCTAAATTCGGTATCGTGTTTAAGCATCTACCAGGGAGCACATTCAACCCCGAGCAGACAAAGGATTTCGCAGACAAAAACGTGACGAAGAGGAATCCCAAGTTCGGTAGAATGCCTCTGATATTCTGAATACACACATTACCTTAGTGCCCAGGCAACTACTCGCAAGCCATACAACGCAAAGATAGTTAGCCGCATCTCACGGGGTGCGGCCGGAAAAGGCAACTTGACCGACCCAGCTCCACAAGAACGACAGTCACGGCAGCGACAGGCGGATGACTTCAACGAAGCCGCGGCTATCGAAAGAGCCAAGCAGGGTGACGCTCAGGCGTTCCAGGCTCTTTACGATAAGCACAAGCGGCGCGTCTATTCGCTCTGTTTGCGCATGACGGCGAACACGGCCGAGGCCGAGGATCTGACGCAGGAAGCCTTCTTGCAGCTCTATCGCAAGATCGCAACCTTCCGCGGCGAGTCGGCGTTTTCGACATGGCTGCATCGACTGTCCGTCAATGTGGTATTGATGCATCTAAGAAAGAAAAGCCTTCCGGTGGTTTCGCTCGAGGAAACCACGCAGGCGGGCGAAGAAGATACTCCCAAGAAAGATTTTGGGGCGGAAGACCTGGCTTTAGCCGGATCCATTGACCGCCTGCAGTTGCAGAAGGCAGTGGACGATCTCCCACCCGGCTATCGTACGATCTTTGTCTTGCATGACGTCGAGGGTTATGAACACAATGAAATCGCAACCATCGTCGGGTGCTCGATCGGCAACAGCAAGTCGCAACTGCACAAAGCGCGCATGAAATTGCGCGACCTGCTCAAGATGAATAGAGCCGAAAAGGCCGAGAAATCCTGAGCAGGAATACGGCCAGCCCAGACCAGTGATACACACTGGCGGAAGAAGACTGGCACCGCGGTAACCTTGGCAGAGGCGCAACGAAGGCAAGCTCGCTGAAGATGGCAGTAGACTGATTCAGCAGATGCTTGGGGAGAGCGGTAATGAATTGCGTTGAGTTGCAACAAAGCCTGGCGGAGTTCGAAGACGGTCGCAATGCCGCCCAGCAGGCTCATCTGAAAACTTGCGCGGAGTGCTCGGCTCTCGTCGCAGAACTGAACCTGATTGCTTCTGCAGCGGTAGAACTGCAAGGCGCGGACGAACCCAGTCCCCGCGTCTGGAACTCCATTGAAATTGCTTTGCGGCAGGAGGGACTGATTCGCCCGCAACGGCCCAGCCGTTCTCTCCTGCCCTCATTCAGCAGCCCCTGGGGATGGTCCCGCTGGCTGGTTCCCGCCGCGGCCACTCTCCTAGTCGTCATCGGCATCTATATTCGTCAGCACTCTGCCTCCCAGCAGGTTGCCCAGACCGTGGTATTGCCCGCCGTGGTAGAGCCTGTATCAGACGTGGCGATCGCCGGCTTGAATGACGATGACCTGTTGCAGGAGATTTCGGCCCAGGCCCCGGCGATGCGCCAGGAATACGCCGACAATCTCCGACACGTCAACGAATACATCCATGACGCGAAAGACATTGTTGCTTCCAACCCGAATGACGAAGAAGCCCGCCGTTCGCTGATGGAGGCCTATCAGGAAAAAGCTATGCTTTTTGAGTTGGCGATGGACCGTTCTCTGCCATAATGTACGGCAATTCTGTAACTCCGCCAGCCACGCGCTGGGCGGACCGTTTAGGGACACTCGGGGATTCAATCATATGAGCGGGCGCACAATCGAAGTCGTAGTGATCAGCGCGATGCTGGCCGGCACGCTGGTCGCCCAGAGCCACAAGGAATATCGCTTCAATGTAGGCTCCAAGGCCGGAGTCTCCGTCAACAATCCCTACGGATCCATCTCGGTGAAACCTTCACCTGGCAATATCGTTGTCATCAATGCGGCGCTGTCTTCCGACAAGGTCGAAGTAGACAACAGCCAGACCGGCAACCGCGTTGAAATTCAATCGCACCTGCTCTCCGGCGCCGACGCTCAGTCGGGACGCGTGGATTACGAAATCCTGGTTCCTGCCGATGCCAGCATTACCCTGCACTCGAGCACCGGCCCGCTGCGCGCCGAAAAGCTGCACGGTGACGTTACCTTGGAAGGCGCCGGGGCAACCGTAGAACTTCGCGACATCAGCAACGCTCACGTTCACGTGAAGACGCTGAATGGCCCCGTCACGCTTACCAACGTGCAGGAAGGCCACGTCGAAATCGACTCTCTGAGCGGCGTAGTCACGCTCAACCGGGTCAGCGGACCGCTCGTGCAGGTCATCTCGACCAGCGGCGGCATTATCTACACCGGTGATTTCGGCGACGGCGGCGAGTACCGCCTCACCAGCCACAGCGGCGATATCGAAGCCATTGTTCCCGACAACACTTCGGCTGACGTCAGCGCACGCTCAGTGCGCGGCGAAGTTCACGACGATATTCCTCTCCAACCCAAAGCGCACACCTGGTTCGCCATCAAAGAGGGACGTGCCTTCATGGGTACCATGGGTAGGGCTGCGGCATCATCTACCGTAGTCCTGCGCTCCTTCAGTGGTAAAATCCACCTCAGAAAACGCTCAGAAAAGTAGCCCCATAGCAACGAAAAGAAAAGCGGCACATCTGAAAAAGCGCTCTGCCAAGAAAGCTGGCGCTCGCAAGCGCGTTGGTGTGCGAAGCACAGCATTGAGAGAAAAAGCGCTGTGCGGCAAGGCTCTTGCACCAGGGGCGGGAACTTCCGGCAATGCCGTGTTTCTGGTCGGCTTTATGGGTGCCGGCAAAAGCAGCGTGGGCCGTGCCTTGGGGCAGCGGCTAAATTGGCTCTTTGAAGATTTAGATGACCGCATCGCCTTTCGCGAAGGGCGCACGGTGGCTGAGATTTTCCGCGACAACGGAGAACCGGAGTTCCGCCGCGCCGAACACGCAGCCCTCAAGCAGGTGCTTCAAGAATTGCGGGGCGGTGGCACCCGGATCGTGGCCCTGGGCGGAGGCGCCTTCGTTCAATCGGGGAATGCAGCGCTTCTCAAGGCCGGCGGCGTGCCGACGGTGTTCCTGGACGCCCCGGTGGACGAATTGTGGCAGCGTTGCTGCAAGCAGGCGAGCGAATCAGGAACCGAGCGGCCTTTGCTCAGCAGCCGCGACCGTTTTGGCGAACTGCACGCAACGCGCCGCCGTACCTACTTGAAGGCGGCGCTGAAGATTGAAACCGGTGGCCGCACAGTGGACGCGATCGCGGCAGAGATCGCCGACGTACTGGGCCTGAAGAAAATCGCACTACGCACCGAACAAGGAGAAGTCGAGTGAAGTTCGCAACCACAATGCGCTGGGCCTTGACCATCATGCTGGGCTCTTCCCTCGCGTTCGCCGGAACTCCCGCTGGAGACAAGAAAGACAAGGATAAAGGCGTCCCCGTCCAGAAAGTCGACTCGGGCTCCTTCGGCGTCTTCATCAAGGGCCAGCGAATGGCCACCGAGAGCTTTAGCGTTGACCAGGAAAACGGCTCCAGCGTCGTCAAATCGCAACTCAAGGACGCATCCGGCTCTGTCGTTCAGAAGTCGGATCTGCAGATGACGACGAACTTCGAGCTGATTCGTTATGAATGGAGCCAGGCCTCTGGCGGTTCGCTCACGGTAACTCCCAACAACGATTTCCTGATTGAGAGAATCTCCACCGCGGCTTCCGCCAAACCCGCCGAACAACCCTTCCTTATGCCCAGCGCGTCGCCCATCCTGGACAACAACTTCTTCGTTCACCGCGAAGTGCTGATGTGGCGTTATCTAGCAGCCGACTGCAAGCCGGAGGGCGGGAATTTGAAATGCCAGCAGGGCCCTGTCGAATTCGGTACGCTGGTTCCGCAGGATCGGACTTCGATGCCGGTCCGTGTGGAACTCGTCGGGAAAGAAAAAGTTACGATTCGTGGCGCCGCGCGCGACCTGCTCCGCATCAATCTCACAGGAGAGAGCTTCGCGTGGGCACTTTGGCTGGACGATCAAGATCATTTCAAATTAATTCGGGTGGCGATTCCTGCCGATGATACGGAAGTAGTCCGGGACTAATTTGTCCACCGGACGGCAGAATCGAGAGCGCCCCTGGAAAACTTATTGCTGCTGACTGACTCACGAACGGCGCGGGTGCTGGTCACGGTGCTGCTGTTTGTCCTGGGATTAGGCTTCCTTTATGTGGCTCGGGCCACCCTGATCGCCTTTCTGTTCGCCATCTTCTTTGCCTACCTGATGAGCCCGCTGGTCAACCATCTGGAAAGGCTTCTGAAAGGACGAGGGCTGGCGATTGCGGTGATTTATGCGTTGTTGCTCGTGCTCGTCATTCTGTTTTTTGTCGTCGTCGGTCCGAAGGTGACGCGTGAGGGCGCCCGATTGGGCAAGTCGCTCCCCGACCTGATCACCCGTCTCAGTTCGGGCCAGATCGCCACCCAACTTGGCGAAGAGCATGGCTGGAACGAAAAGAGCACACAACTGGCACAATCCTTTCTTGCCAGTCACGGCGACGAGATCACGCAACTGGCGCAGCGTCTCGGACTGCGCCTGGCCGACGTCGCCAAACAGGCCTGGCTGTTATTCGTCGTCCCGCTCTTGTCCATCTTCTTTCTGAAAGATGGCCGCTCGTTCAGCGACTTCCTGCTGTCGACCGTGCAATCGCGGCCGCAGCGTGAATTTCTCGAAAACGTATTGAACGATCTGAACCAAATGCTGGCTCACTTTATCCGCGCCCAACTGACTCTGGCCGCGTTGACCTTGCTCATGTATTCAGCATTCCTCGGCATCATGGGAGTTCCGTACGCTCTCGTGTTGGGCACACTCGGCGGGGTCTTGGAATTCATTCCTGTGGTCGGCCCCCTCGCCGCCGCGTTGGCTATTGTGAGCGTTGCGCTGCTTATGAGCTACCAGCACTGGCTGATCCTCGTCATCTTCCTCGGAGTCTGGCGCCTGGTTCAGGACTACGTCTCTTCTCCACGCATCATGGGCGAGAGTATGGAACTCCATCCCCTGGCCGCAATCTTCGGTGTAATGGCCGGAGGTGAAGTCGCTGGCATCCTCGGTATCTATTTATCCATCCCAGTGATGGCGAGCCTGCGCATCGTCTTCCGCCGCTGGCGTCTCTACGCCGAAAAGAAAAAATTCGGCCCCCTCACCGACTATGCCTTTGGAAACCCCGAGACGCACCACCGGAAATGAGGAACAGTTCTCAGACCTCATTTCTCAGTTCTCAGACCTAACACCCAAGACCTAAGACCTACGATCCATCGGTTCTCGAGACTCGCGACTCGGGACTTCGGGCTGTTCACTTCCCTGCTCCCGCCGCCTTCTCGACTGCGACCTTCCGCAGAAACTCCGCAGCAGCCTCGGGCAACACCGTGTTGATGAACATCCCTGAGCCCAACTCAAAGCCTGCCACGCGTGTCAGTCGCGGGATCACGCTCACGTACCAGTGAAAGTGCCTGGCGCCGCTGTATTCCGTAGGGCCGCTGCGAACAGTGAAGTTGAGATCAGGATTCTCCAACCCCACGTAGATCTTCGCCAGAAGTGTGCGCAGCACGCGCGACAGATCGACAATCTCCAGGTCGGTGATGTCGCCGAAGCTGGCCATGTGCCGCAGCGGGAAGATGTGGGTCGCAAATGGCGTCGCCGAGGCAAACACCTCCATGGCGACGAAATGTTCGCCTTTCAGCACGATGCGCGTCTGGTCCTCGACCTCGCGTTCCACCATGTGGCAGAACATGCATTCGCCCGCGTCGTCGTAATGGCGCCGCGCTTCGTGCAATCTGTGTCGCACCTGGCTCGGGATCACCGGCGTCGCAATCAACTGCGAGTGCGGATGCTGCAGGCTCGCCCCGGCATCGGTCCCGTGATTCTTGAAAATCGTAATGTGATTGACGCGACGATCCAGGCTTAGCGTGTTGTAACGCTCTCTGTAGACGCTCAGAATGCTGGCCACATGCGCGTCCGACAGCAGCCCCATGTAGCGTGCATGATCTGGACTGTCAATGATGACCTCGTGAAAACCAAAGCCCTCAATCCGCCGCCGCAAGTGCTGCAGGCTGCGCGTCGGTTGCGCCTCGCTCGACAGCGCCGCGAACTTGTTGGGAATCACCCGCACCGCCCACGGCTCTCCGGATGTAGCCGGAGTTCGCAAAACTTCAGGGGGCGTCTTGCTCTCATTGCCCGGACAAAATGGACACGTCTCCACAAACGACGGCACTGGTTCGACGACCCGATGCGTAGCCAGGTCTTCAGGCCGCTTGGCCCGTTCGGTGGCGATAATGACCCATTCCTTGGTAAAAAAGTTCTGGCGAAGTTCCGGCATATGATTCCCTCCACTCCTCTTATCGGCGGCTGGAGGAATATCTGCACCGCGTTTCACCCGGCAGCGACAACGCGAAGTCTCATGCCCATTTCGGAACCTTCGTAACGCGCCATTCAGGGTCTCATCGCTCAACTGTTATAGAATTCCAACATCCCTATGAATCGCAAAATTCCTATTGGTATCCTTGGCGCCACTGGCGTCGTGGGGCAAAGATTTATACAGATGCTCGAGCATCACCCGTGGTTCGAAGTAGCATGGCTGGCCGCTTCCGACCGCTCCGAAGGCAAGGTTTACGCCGAGGCTGCACGCTGGCGCCTGAAGACGCAGATCCCCGCTTCGGTTGCCGCGATGAAGGTCTCGCCTGCCACTCCGGATGACGCGCCCAAAATTATTTTCGCCGCCCTCGACTCCGCCATCGCCGCCGAACTGGAGCCTCGCTTCGCCGATGCCGGATGCGCTGTCGTCTCAAACTCCAGTGCGCTCCGCATGCAAGAGGACGTCCCCCTCGTCATTCCCGAGGTCAACGGCGGCCACATCAAACTCATTGACGTTCAGGCCTGGCGCAAGAAATCCGGCGGATACGTCGTCACCAATCCCAATTGCTCCGCGATCGGACTTGTGCTCGCCCTTGCCCCTCTCCACCAGAAGTTCGGACTCGAGACCGTCATGGCCGTCACGATGCAAGCCGTCAGCGGCGCGGGATACCCGGGTGTGGCCTCGCTCGACATTCTCGGCAACGTGATCCCTTTCATCAAGAACGAAGAAGAAAAAATGGAAGAGGAAACGAAGAAACTGCTTGGCAAGGTGAACGGCTCAAAAGTGATCCCCGGGAACTTCGCAATGAGTGCGCAATGCAACCGCGTCGCGGTCGAGGACGGACACACCGAATCGATCTCCATTCGCCTCAAGAAAAAGGCTAAGTCTGAAGAAATCATCGCCGCCTGGAACAGCTATCGCGCCGAGCCGCAAGAACTAAAGTTGCCCAGCGCCCCCGAGCGTCCGGTCGTTTATCTGACCGCAAGTGACCGCCCGCAACCCCGCTTCGACGTGGACATGGGCGCGGGCATGACCACCGCCGTCGGACGTCTTCGCCCCTGCAGCGTGCTCGACTGGAAGTTCACCGTGCTATCGCATAACACGATCCGCGGAGCCGCCGGGGCCGCCGTTCTCAACGCCGAACTGCTAAAAGCCAAGGGATATCTGGGATGATCGGTTTTTACGACCCCTCTCTCCTTGCCGCTGAGCACTCAGCATTCAGCAATCGGCATTCAGCCATCAGCGCTCAGTTCTTGTGCCCGCCTTTACCGCTCGCCTGGCTGAATGCTGCGTGCCGAGTGCTGACCGCTCATCCCAGAACTCGGAGCGTCCTTATGGGTCCACGCCGATGATCGTCATGAAGTTCGGTGGCACTTCGGTCGAAGACGCCAAGGCCATCGATCGCGTCGCCTCTATAGTCCAGGGACGCCTCGCACAAAAGCCTGTGGTCGTGGTCAGCGCCATGGCCAAGGTCACCGACACGCTGCTGACCATGGCTCGCGCCGCCGGAGAAGGCGAGCGCAAGACCGCCCTCAAACTCTGCCGCTCGTTGCAGGAGCGCCACTACAACACCGCCAGCGAATTGCTCGGAACGGCCCGCTTCACGGAATTCCATTCCGAGCTCGGCACCGATTTCGAGTCGCTTGACGAACTCCTGCGCGGCATCTCCGCCGTCGGCGAAATCACGCCTCGCACCACCGACCACGTCGCAGCCTTTGGCGAGATGCTTTCCAGCAAGATCGTTGCTGCCGCTTTCGCAGCCCGCGGCATCAACGGAGCCCACATCGACTCCCGCGACGTTCTGGTCACCGACAGCGCCTACATGCAGGCCGTCCCGCAGTTCGAAGAAACCAATACCAGGCTCCAGGAAAAAGTTCAGCCGCTGTTGCACGCCGGACAAGTCCCGGTCATGGGCGGATTCATCGCCGCCAATCGCGCGGGCATCACAACTACGATCGGCCGCGGTGGTTCCGATTTTTCGGCCGCGATCTTCGGCGCGGGCCTCGGCGCCGACCGCATCGAAATCTGGACCGACGTCGACGGCATTCTCACCACCGATCCCCGCATCTGTCCCGACGCCCGCCGCATCAAGGTCATCAGCTTCGACGAGGCCGCAGAGCTTGCCTACTTCGGCGCGAAGGTTCTTCACCCGGCAACGGTACTGCCGGCTATTCAGAAAAATATTCCTGTCTATGTTCTGAACTCGCGCAATCCAGATTGCGAAGGCACCCGCATTACCACTCGCGCGCCGCAGGGCAAAAATATTTTCAAAGCGATCGCCGCCAAGAAGCGCATCACTATCGTCGACGTCGCTGCCCCACGAATGCTGCTGGCTCACGGATTCCTGCGTTCGATCTTCGAAGCCTTCGACCGCCACAAAGTCGCCGTCGATGTCGTCTCAACTTCAGAAGTGAGCGTCTCGCTGACCGTGGATTCGAATCAGGCCATTCCCGCGCTGGCCGCTGATCTCGCCAAGTTAGCGGATGTGAAGTATGAAGGCCGAAAGGCCATCGTCTGCCTGGTAGGGGAGAATCTGAGGGAAACTCCTGGAATCGCCGCGTTAGTCTTTCGCGAGCTCGCCGACAAGAAGATTCGCATGATCTCGCAAGGCGCGTCCGAAATTAACCTGACCTTCGTCATTGAAGAAGACGAAGTCCCCGACGTCATTCAGCGCCTGCACAAAACATTTTTCTCGGAACTCGACCCCGAGGTCTTCGCCTGAATATGAAGGGCTGAGATTGTGTAGGGGCGGACGTCTTCGTCCGCCCCGCGAACACAGCGAGCGTAGGTTTAGCTCAAGGCCAGGCCAATCACACCGACAGCAGCCGATCAAAGAACGTCCGATACCGCTGCAGGGACACGCGCAAGTCTTCCGTCGAAACGCTGTCTCCACGATCCCACTGCTTCTCGAGTCCCGCTCGTTCCTCGGCGAACACTTCCGCCAGGCGCTTCATTGCTGAAGCCACCAGGCCATCCGCCTGCTCCACCGCCTTGCGCGGCTCATCCACAAACGCCGTCTGAATTTCCTTCCAGCGCGTGCGCAAAGTCTCCAGTTCATTGCTCGGAAACAGCGGCGTAGCGGTGCCACTGCTGATGTTCGGGCCCGTTGCAGCGGCGGAAGCCGCATTCGGCATCGTGCCGCGGTCGCTGGTCACAGCCTGCGGCCCGCGCGTCTCGCCGACCGGGCGCTTCCCCTGCGCCAGATCGGCCGTCGTGATCTCATCATCCCGATCCAGCGGTTCGTTGTTTAGTATTTCATCGTACTGTGGCTGATCTTTCCTCAACGGCGTTGCCATTTTTTATGCTCCCTTTCTCTGAGGTAGACGTTCTCTTTGCGGTTGACGTTCATCCAGCAATTCCTGGAACAACGCCCGGTAGTGCACCATTGCCTGTCGTAAATCCTCGGTACTCGCCTGGCCAGAGCTGTGCCGCAATGCGATCGTGTGGGCCGCGCGATAATTTTCCACCACCACCGGATGATCCACGGAAATATCCGCAGCCCGCTGCTCAAACTCGCCAATGGGATATCCCCGCTTCTGCATCACCTCCGTGACCAAACCGTCGGCCACAGTCGCCGCGCCTCGCGGATCGTCCACAAACCGGCTCTTCACTTCCCTCCAGCGGACGTCAAAGCTCGATTTATCCACCTCCGACAGCGGATGCAGGGTAAACTTCTCCCGCCGCTTCTCGCGAAACTCCAGCACTCCCTCCGCCTTGCGTGCGTCGCCTTCCTTCTGTAACACGCGGTCATATTCAGGCCCGAAACGCTCCCGCAGCTTCGCGCTCCGTCGCTTGCGCGCGGTCACAAACGCAATCGCCGCCACGGCAATCACCGCAATGACAACGACGAGAATTAATATTTGATTCTGATTCATGCAGCTTCTCCTTCACTGTGCTGCTATGGGATGCGACCGCAATCGCGGGTGTTGGTCGCAAAGGTCGATGCAAGAGAATCTCTGGCAGATAGGGCTCAGCGCGGCGGCGCGTTCATTGCGCCTCAGGTTTTTACCCCAAGCGCACTCCGGCACGACAGTATGTGAGGTAAGCTGTGGTGAGTCGGAACCTCTAGGAGCACATGAACTTTCTTATCTTAGGAAAAGGAAAAACGGGCGGACTGGTGGCTGACGTGGCCGCTGAACGCAAACATCATTTCCATGTCGCCGGATCCGCAGAAAACCCCACATGCTCTGCGCTTACGGTCGCGAAACTTGATAGCGTCGACACCGTCATCGACTTCACTACACCCCACGTCGTTCTCGCTCACATCGAAGCCTGTGTAAAAGCGGGCAAGAATATGGTCGTAGGCACGACCGGGTGGTACGGCGAGCGCGATCGGATCCGCGCCCTCGTCGAGCAGCACGGCACTGGATTCGTCTACGCCCCCAATTTTTCCATCGGCGTGAATCTCTTCTACGACGTCGTTCGCACCTCCGCCGCAGCCCTACGTCACGAATACTCGGGACAAATCTTCGAGCGCCATCACGTCCACAAGAAAGACGCACCCTCCGGAACTGCGATTTCCATCCAGCACATTCTTCGCGATGTGGCCGGCCAGACGGAAGGCATCGAGATCACCTCCTTCCGCGAGGGAGACGTCGTCGGCCTGCACGAGGTCGTCCTGGAATCCGCCGCCGACCGCATCTACCTGTGCCACGACGCCAAATCCCGCCGCGGCTTCGCCGAAGGCGCCGTCCGCGCCGCCGAATGGCTCGCCGGGAAAAAGGGCTTTTACGATTTCAAGGATGTGTGGCGGGAACTGTAGCCGGAAATTTTGTCTTCAAGATCGGCGAGAGGATCGGTACCACTACAGACGTCATCCGTCGGGCACCGACATCCGTCAGGTGTAGGCCGTCGAAAGTCGCATCGCTTCCTGAAATTACTTGGATCAGAAACCGCTTAGGAATAAGCGAGACGCCATATTTTGCCGCCAATCGACGCTGAATCCGACCATACGCAACATCGGGCGGCAGTAACGGCAACTCGAACATCACGAGAGACCTTTCCGGTGCGGCGAGTTTTGCCAACAGTGCTTCTAGTCCTCGAGAAAAGACTTCCGGCGCCTCGCCTCCAAGCAAATCGTTCCCACCCAACTCGATCAACACCACGTGATCGTCCGGACCAACCCGGCCAACCAGCACCATGCCATCCGCCACGGTGGCCCCCGCCCACGAAAGGTTCTTGACCGTCACTCCCGTTGCCTCGTGCATGACATCGGGCCATGACCGAGCTCTCGTGCCCAGTCCCGCCGAGATCGAGTCTCCAATCACCACCAGGTGGTCGCTCGCTTCACCTCGAAGCGATGGTTCGCGGCGGTGCAAAAATTCGACAGTCGTGAGTGCCACCAAGAGCACAAACAAGACTGACACGGATATTTTTCGCAATCTCCGCCGTATCCTGTTCTGCGATGTGCTGCTCTTTTCCACGAGCCACAGGAGGAACGAGGCCCCAAAGATTGCGTCAACGCTCCAACCAAAGGGAGGACACGCCATAACCATCATCACCAACCCAAGCCATGCGGCAATGTTTAGAAGGGGATTGAGCCAGCGCCGTCGGGTGCATTGTGAAGTCACCACCGTCACCAGAACGAGCACAGCACCGGGATAAAGCGATTCGCCGGACGCGAAATATAGGAGGAGAGGGTTCACGCGAAGAATCGTATCAGCACTTCGAGCCGCTCGAGAGAAGCCCAGGTTTTCCCTCGCCCTCCATTCGCGCTATCCTAATCTCATGCAACTCCGTGGATGTGGCACCGCTCTCGTAACTCCGTTTCATCAGGATGGGTCCATCGACGACGCGGCCCTGCGCAATCTGGTCGCGTGGCAGGTCGACTCCGGGATTGATTTTCTCGTCCCCTGCGGCACCACCGGCGAGACGCCCACGCTCACCCCCGATGAATGGCTGCACGTGATCGACTCCACCATCGAAGTCGTCGCCGGACGCGTCCCCATCATGGCAGGTGCAACTTCGAACTCGACCCACGAAGCAGTAGAGAAAGCGAAAGAAATTGCCGCCCGCCCCGGTGTGAACTACATCCTCACCGCCTCGCCCTACTACAACAAGCCCACGCAGGAAGGCCAGTACCGGCACTTCAAGGCCATCGCCGAAGCGGTAGGCGAGAAGCCCATCATCCTCTACAACGTGCCCGGACGCACCGCCGCCAACCTCGAACCCGCCACCCTGGCCCGCCTCGCCGAGATTCCCAACATCGTCGGTGTGAAAGAAGCCAGTGGCAACATGACGCAGATTGCCGAGGCCATCAATTCAGTCCCCGAAACATTTCTGGTTTTTTCAGGCGACGACGCAGTTACTTTGCCCGTGATTGCGCTCGGCGGCGTCGGCATCATCTCAGTATGCTCCAACGAGATTCCGCACGAAATGGCGTCGCTCACTCGCGCCGCCCTCTCGAACGATTGGACCACCGCCCGCACCCTGCATCGCAAATATCTCCCGCTGATGCAAGCCAACTTCATCGAATCGAGTCCGCTCCCGGTGAAAGCGGTTCTCGCGATGATGGGAAAAATTGAAGAGGTCTACCGCCTGCCGCTGCTGCCCATGCGTCGAGATACGCGCTCGCGCCTCGCGAAGGTCGCCACCGAAGTGGGCCTGATCGCGAAACCCGTAGGCCCCCCGGCCGAAGCCGCCGAATTTTTCATCTACGAAAACTGGGCTGCCGGACCGCATAAGATTGTCCTGCACCGCGGATCCTGCGGCCAGTGCAGCCACGGCAAAGGACGCCCCTCCGGCCACGACGCCAACCACGCCCGCTGGCACGGCCCTTATACAACGCTGGCCGAGGCCCGCGACACGGCCCACGCCATGACCGGCGTCCTCATTCGAAGCGAGTGCAAATGCGTCTGAAAAGAGATTGCAGATTTTTCGATTTCAGATTGCAGATTGAAAACCAAAACCGGATACTCCGTTTCTCGCGTAATTTGGGAGATCTTCGATCTGAAATCTAAAATCTACAATCTGAAATCCTCTATACTCTCCTGCACATGTCCTCTCTGAAATCCTCCATCGAACGCCTCTCCGCGCAAGGCGAAGTCGAACACGATCCCAATGCACGCAAGACGTTCCTCGAATTCCGAGACCAACTTACGCAAGGCAAAATCCGCGCCGCCGAAAAGGGCGTTGATCCGGCAAATCCGGGCCGCTGGACCGTCAACCCCTGGGTCAAGCAAGGCATCCTGCTCGGCTTCCGCCTCGGCGAACTCGCTGACATGAGTGTCGGAGCGTCGACAAAAGAGGCCTCGTCCTCCGGCCTCTCCTTCGTCGACAAAGACACCTTCCCTGCCCGCCAGTTCACGATTGCCGATCGCGTCCGCGTCGTTCCCGGCGGATCGTCGGTGCGCACCGGAGCCTACGTCGCCCCGTCGGTGATCTGCATGCCGCCCATGTTCATCAACGTGGGCGCCTACGTCGACGAAGGCACGATGATCGATTCCCACGCCCTAGTCGGTTCCTGTGCGCAGATCGGCAAGCGCGTCCACCTAAGCGCCGCCGCCCAAGTCGGAGGCGTGCTCGAACCCATCAACGCCGCCCCTGTGATCATTGAAGATGACGTGCTCATTGGTGGCAATTGCGGCGTTTATGAAGGCACGCTGGTGCGCGCCCGCGCGGTCTTGGGCGCAGGCACAATCCTGACCCGCTCGACGCCGCTCTATGATCTGGTGAAAGGCGAAGTCTACCGTGCCACCGCGGACGCACCGTTAGAAGTTCCCGAAAATGCCGTGGTAGTCCCCGGGTCGCGCGCCGTCAAAAAAGGCGCCGCCGCTGAATGGAATTTGTCTCTCTACACGCCAGTAATCGTGAAGTACCGCGACGAAAAAACCGACAAAGGCATTGAACTGGAAGACTGGCTGCGATGATCGGATTACTTTACTTTGTGTTATAATGTAAAGCATGGCAGAAGCTACCATGTCGACGAAGAACCAGATCGTCATCCCACGCGAGGCCCGCGAGGCTTTGCGCCTTAAGCCAGGAGATAAGATCCTAGTCCTCGTACGAGCCGGAAGGGTTATCGTTCTGCAAAAACCGAAGTCTTACCACCGCGCGATTCAAGGACTTGCTCGCGGCACCTATGAGAAGGCTCACATTCACAAGGAACGGCAGAGTTGGGACTAAACCGCTTTCGCAAGTCTCTCCAAAAACATCCCCGCGTCGCACTCGACACCAGTATCTTCATTTACCAACTCGAAACGAATCCTAAGTACCTTCCGTTCACCGATCTTATTTTCGCTTGGATCGAGCGGACTGGATCAAGTGCTGTAACTTCCACGATCACCATGACGGAGCTTCTCGTCCAACCATATCGCGAATCCGACGATCAGCGCGTAGACCAGTTCTACGGATTGCTCTCCACCTACCCCAATCTGGAATGGGTCGCTCCCTCTCTGGAGATCGCCGACCTTGCCGCCGAGATCCGTGCCCTTCATCGCTTGCGCACGCCTGATGCACTTCAGGCCGCGACGGCCCTCCACTCGCGTGCCGTGTTACTCACCAATGATCCTGTGTTCCAACGCATCACGGGCTTAGAAGTACTCGTTCTCGAAGACTTCGTCTTAGATTCGCCCTGATCTCATCGCCGCACCGACCGACTGCGGTGATCGGCGAGAAAATCATCGCACCTCGACTGCAATCCTCCCCGCCCCGTTTGAACTGACATGGATCTCTCTAAGCTTTCCGATCACCGCATCGGCATGCACCAACTTCGCCGCCGCATACGTACTCGTAATCCCCACCACCTTCATCCCACCACTGAGCCCCGACTGAATCCCCGCCGGCGCATCCTCAATTACCAAGCAGTCTGTCGGAGGAAACCCCAACCCCTCTGCCCCCTTCAAATACGGCTCTGGATGCGGCTTCCCGTGTGTCACGTCATCCGAAGTTATCAAAACTCTGGGCAACGGAATCCCGCAATATTCCAACCGCGTCGAAGCAAGCAGCCGCGATCCAGACGTCACCACGCCCCACCGTCCGTCCGGAATCGATTGCACCAACTCGACCGCGCCCGGCATCACAACGACTCCTTCTTTATCTTCCGCCTCCTCGCTCTCGATGAGGCTCGCCTCTAGTTCCGCATCCAGATGTGGCGCCACCCGCCGGATCACCTCGACCGTCCGCACTCCATGCGCGATGGCCATAATCGCATCGCCGTCCACGCCCTTGCGCGCCGCCCAGGCGCGCCACTCCCGGTCGACCGCGCGCGTCGAGTCCACAAGAACTCCATCCAGATCAAAAAGAATGGCTGAGCACGTAAAGGTAGGCATCTATAGAGTTTTTATCACAGACAGAAGTCCACCGCCGAGGTCGCAGAGATCGCAGAGAATGGAATCTCAAACTGCTTTTCGCTTCTCTGCGTACTCGGCGCACTCGGCGGTAAAACGCTACTTATCCATCACCGGCAAAATCGACTGCTCTGGAGCCGTCCATACCGCCTGCTGCGCCCGTCGTCGCAACGCTAAATGCCGTTCGCGGAAATGCGCCCGGGCCCGTTCGCCCCAAGCACGCACAAACCAGTAATTCAGCCCGGCGCCGATCACAGAACTGGCCAGCGGAATTAACCGACCCGCCCACTTCTCCACGACTTCGGTGCTGGCCTTCGCTGCAATTCTCTGGATGACCTTCGGCACAAATTTGTTGATCACTTCTTTTTCCAGCAACTCGCGGCTGATGTCTACTCCCGCCGCGCTGGCGGCCGCGATCCACAACTCCGCGATCTCATCGTCAGTGTTGAATTCAAATCCATAGAGCAGGCTCAGCTTCTGGATCGTGCGCATCGTAATCGCTGACAAAATCCCCAGATCCGGCACAATCGTCATCAGCCCGCCCAACCCAAAACCCGCGCCCTCTACCGCCGCAAGCTTCATCCCACTGCGAATGATGTTATCGGCCACCGCATCGAGTTCGCCGATCTCCAGCGAGTAAACTCCGTGATAGCCGCTGATCGGCACGCGATAAGCCACACGCAACTGCAGCAAGAATTTTCGAGGATCCACACGCACCGTCGAATACGCGCTCGTCAGCCCCTTTACCAGCGATGTCTCCACCCGCCGCCGCAACCACGATTTGCGCTCCGCCGCCATAAAATCACCTTACCGCACAGGCCGAGATAACGCCATCAGGTAAAACAAGCTGAAGTCTAAAGTCCGAGGTCCGACGCCTGCCGCCCGCTTCGCTGTGCTAGCATCATCTTTACTCAATGCCAACCGGAAAACTGCAAATCATCCCCCTAGGCGGCCTGGGCGAGTTCGGTATGAACTGCATGGCCGTGCGCTGGGGAGACGACATCATCGTCATCGACGGCGGACTCATGTTCCCCGAGGCCGAGCTGCTCGGCGTCGACATCGTGGTCCCCGACATTTCCTATCTCCTTGAGAACCGCCAGCGCGTGCGCGGCATCATCCTCACGCACGGCCACGAAGACCACATCGGCGGCCTGCCCTGGATCCTTTCCGAACTCAACGTCCCCGTCTGGGGCACCGAGTTCACCCTCGCTTACGTCGAAGACAAACTCGACGAGCACGGCCTGCTTGACGACGCTACCCTGAACGAGATGCGCCCCAACGAGCGCTTCAAAGTCGCACCGTTCACCGTCCATCCCATCCAGGTCACGCATAGCCTCGTCGATTGCGTTGCACTCGCGATCCACACGCCGCTCGGCGTCATCATTCACACTGGCGATTTCAAAGTCGATCCCACGCCCACCGACAACAAACTCTTCGACCTTCACACCTTTGCCGAATACGGCAAAACCGGCGTCCTCGCCCTGTTTCAGGATTCCACCAACGTCGAGCGCAAGGGATACACGCCGAGTGAGCGCGCCGTCCGCCGCAAGTTCGACGAAGTCTTCGCCCACACCAAGCGCCGTCTTTTCATCTCGTGTTTCTCGTCGTCGATTCACCGCATCAATCTCGCGGTCCAACTCGCCCACGAGCACGGACGCAAAGTCGCCTTCCTCGGCCGCTCCATGAACAACTCGGCCGAGATCGCCGAAGACCTCGGCTACATTGAAGTGCCTGACGGACTCGTTATCAATCCCGGCGAGATGAAGAATTTCCCGCCTGAAAAAGTTTGCGTGCTCATCAGCGGCACCCAGGGCGAGCCCATGTCCGCCCTCTCGCGCGCCGCCGTCGACAACCATAAGCACGCCAAAATCGAAAAGGGAGACACCGTCGTCCTCTCCAGCCGCATCATCCCCGGCAACGAAAAAACTATTTACCGGATGATCGATCATCTCTTCCGCCGGGAAGCTTACGTCATCTACGAAGACGGAACCTCGCCGCCCATCCACGTCAGTGGACACGCCAGTCAGGAAGAACTCAAGCTCATCATCAACCTGGTCAAGCCGCGCTACTTTATCCCCGTCCACGGCGAGTACCGTCAACTCAAGCTGCACGCCGAAATGGCCGGAGCTATGCACGGCTCCGTCGGCAAAGTCATGCTGATCGAAAGTGGAGACGTTCTCGAATTCGATGAACTCGGCGCCCGCAAAACCGCCCGCATCAAGGTAGGCCGCGTCTGCATCGACTCCGGCAGCCGCACTGATGTGGTCGAAGATTTGATTATTAAAGACCGCCTGCACCTAAGCGAAGACGGTATCGTCCTCCCCATCATCGCTATTAATAAACTGTCCGGTGAGGCGGAGGCTGCTCCAGAAATCGTCACCCGCGGATTCAACCCCGGCGACGATGGCCTGATAGAAGGCGCCAAGCGCATCGTCGAAGACACGCTCGCGCACTCGAGCGAGGAAGAAAAAGGCGACTATGGCGTGATCAAAGAAAAAATCCGCGCCGACCTCAAGCGCTACATCAGCAAGCAAACCCAAAAACGCCCGCTCATCATGCCGGTGATTCTGGAGATCTGATCAACTCGTGTAGGGACGGACGCAGCTTGCCCTGAGCCAAGTCGAAGGATCGCGGGCAATAGCCAAGCCAATACCACTGGCTGCCCCCGTAATGATGACCGCCTTGCCGTCAAGGCCAAGCGAAGTTGAATTCTCCTTCGGATCTTTCAGAGCGAAACTCCTCTCTTCCACGGGATAAAGTCATCTTGCGCCAGAACCTCAGCTTTTGTTTTGGCCTCGCCACTCGCAATGCGAATGATCGTATCCAAAATCGTTTCTCCCGTTTGCTTGACACTTGTTTCTTCAGACAAGATGGAGCCCGCGTCGATGTCGATAATGTCAGGCATCCGCGCAGCCAGTTCCGAGTTGGTTGAGATCTTCACGACGGGCGCAATTGGATTTCCCGTCGGAGTGCCCAGACCCGTGGTGAACAGCACGATGTTTGCGCCCGCGCCAACCTGTGCGGTTACGCATTCCACATCGTTGCCCGGTGTGCACTGTAAATTGAGCCCCGGCTGCGTGCAATATTCGGGATAGTCAAGCACGGCTTTTACTGGCGAAATGCCGCCTTTTCTGGCCGCGCCGGCAGACTTCATCGCGTCGGTAATGAGGCCATCGCGGATGTTTCCCGGTGACGGATTCATATCGAAGCCAGAACGAACAGCGCGGGCCCGGGCTGCATAGTCCCGCATCAGTTGAGCGAATTTCTCCGCAACGGTGTCGTCTGCACTGCGGTCCAGCAGTTCTTGCTCGACGCCGCACAGTTCGGGAAATTCCGACAGGATGCTCCTTCCGCCAACCGCCGCGATTAGGTCGGAGACGTGCCCGATGGCGGGATTCGCCGATATCCCGGAAAATCCGTCTGACCCGCCGCACTTCAAACCAACACACAAATTCGAAATGGCGGCCGGAGCGCGACGTTTCTTGTTCTCCTCCACCAATCCAAGAAAAGTAGCCTCAATTGCTTTCGAGAGCAGATTAAATTCTGACCCGCTCTGTTGCTGGTCAAAAACCAGGAGGGGCTTGTCAAAATTCGGATCGCGGCGCTTGATCTGTTCCCGTAAAATTGCAACCTGCGAGTGCTGACAACCGAGGCTGAGGATGGTCGCGCCCGCGACGTTCGGATGATGAATATATCCCGCAATCAGCGCGCACAGATTGTCGGAGTCCTCTCGTGTTCCACCGCAGCCACCTTCGTGCATGAGGAACTTGACACCGTCGATGTTTTCGAAAATTTTTCGCCCAGACGATGTTTGCGGAATCTTGTTAGGACCGGTCAATCCAGGTTGCTGGCGGCCCACCCGATGGCGGTTCACCAAATCCGCCAGTTGCTGACGGTAGATTTGGGGAGGGGCAAATCCTAACTCCTCCTCAAAAGCTTGTTTCATCACTCCGATGTTTCGGTTCTCGCAGAAGACCAAGGGCGCTACCAGCCAGTAATTCCGGGTTCCAACCTGGCCGTCTGAACGGTGATACCCGAGGAACGTCCGTTGTTTCCAGCCACTGACATCAGGCGGAGTCCACTCGTACGCCTGTGATTTTTGATGAAATGGTGACGCGTCGTGAACGGTGTTGCGAGTGGTCAGGGTCTCGCCAGCCTCAATGGTTTCTCTCGCTTTACCGACAAGAACACCGTACATAATGACAGCAGCGCCTGGGGCAAGCTGCTCGGTTGTAAATTTGTGCTTGGCTGGAACATTGGAGTGCAACCGCAGTGAGTTTCCCGACCAGTGGATGATCTGACCTTTTCCAAGGTTGCGCAAGGCGATCAGCACGTTATCCCGTGGATCAACCTGGAGGATCCCCCCCTGCACATCGACGCGGTTTGTTGAGTTCGAATTCACTCGATTAGCAGCCCGGCTTTAGTTTCGATCCAGCCACGGGTCCTTCAAGCGCACGAAACCAGGTTATTTTCACGAGTGCCGCTGTCACTGATTGACACCGCTTGCCAGAATACCTCCGTCCACAACCAGCAAGTGCCCAGTGACGAAGCTCGCTGCATCGGAGGCCAGGAATACCGTTGCCCCAGCCAATTCGTCGAGTTGCCCGAAGCGCTTCATCGGCGTCCGCATCAGGAATTCCCTCCCGCGGTCGGTCCCATCGAGCAAGTTCGCATTCATGTCGGTACGTAAAACACCCGGAACCAGCGCGTTAACACACACTCCGAACTTGGCCCATTCAACGGCAAGCGCCTTGGTCAGGGATGCAACTGCTCCTTTGCTGGCGCTGTAGGCCGCAACCTCATACAGCCCGACAAATGACGACAGAGAACCAATATTAATGATCCGGCCATACCGCCGCTCGATCATATGGCGCCCGAATACGCGGCAGGCGCGAAAAGTACCGGTCAAGTTGGTTTCAAGGATGGCATCCCAGTCCACGTCCGGAACGTCAAGGCTAGGCGTTCGTTTCGTACGGCCAGCGCAGTTCACCAGGATCTCGACGCTTCCGAAAGCGTTACAGACTACTTGGAGGAAATTCTCGAGGCTGGAATTGTCGGTGACGTCGCAGGTCGCGGCGAGCGATCGGCGTCCCATCGCCTCCACCGCAGACGCCGCCGCCCGCACCGGTGCCTCTCGACGTCCCGTTGGAACCACGTTGGCTCCGGCCAGCGCCAGCCCCCGGCTGAGGGCCAACCCAATACCGCTGGCTCCTCCGATTACGACGGCAGTCTTGTCCTTCAGTTCAAGAAGAGGATGTCCCATGAAAGAGTCGTTTCAAATTCCTTCGTTAGTTGGCCCGCGATCGCGAGAGAATTATAAGTCGATTATTTGGAGCCAAAACTCAAATTCGTGCAAAGCGAAGACGCAGATTCCCAAGATTCTTTTTCTCCAGTCGCAGCACGCCCTTACTGTTGCTCCTCAAACGAAGCATGTGGGCCAGAACACCTGGCAACACTGCAGTGGGCGACGACGAAACATTCGGGCCAGTGAAACTAAGCTCGTACACCGTATCCGGCTGTAGCCCAGATACGATGAGCGAATCGCATGCCAGATCCGGCAACGAGACTTCCCCTCCCTGAGATGCAGAATCCGACGTACTGAACAACACGAACGGACCGCCTTCCGCGGCGGCGCCCAGAAAATTAGCTCCGTCGATCAGTTGGTTGCGTATTTTGCCCGTGGCGCCGGTCTTGCCGATCTCGAAAACGTGAAGAAAGAAATCCTCCGCAGCGGGGATTGATGGCGACACTTCGATGCGCCAGGCTCCCGGCACCACATTTTTCCGGTTCGAAGGGGAAATCTTGGAGAAGTCCTCGCCCCAGAAAGTCTTCCACATGTGCTGGAGCTTCGGATCTTCGGGCAACGGTCCGCCCTCCTGCGGCTCCAAGGGCCAATTTTCGCCGGTTCCCCAAGCGCCGCCATGATCATCGCCCGGAGTGTAGAAATCATGACCCGGACCGCCTCGGCGTGTGACTACCCGCTCGCGCGGCAGCAGAGAATGCACCAGCAACTCTCCCGAGCCCTCGCGGAAGCGGAACGTGGAAGCGTTCTTGAATTCTTTCGCTTCCGGTCCCTGCCCTGCGTCTTGGTCGACGCTGGGCTCATTGACGCCATGCAGCAGCCATGCTTTTTTGAAAGACGGATTCGCGCTGACGACCCGATCGAAGACGAAGAGCAAATCTTGGGCAGGGGCATAGAGAACTTCGCGTGTGAATTTCTTCAACTTTTCGCGCGAATATGCGTTGCTGGCATCACCCATCGCGTAGTGATATTGGCCGGGCACTTGATCCACCACGCGCATCGAGCCAAGATTCCACAAATCGCGAGTATTCTCGAAATCCTCAGGACTGCGGATCGTGTTCCAGAAGCGGGAGGAATCCATGCGCTGCCCCCCGTCATTGGCCGCCGCCAGGAGATTCTGCGACCAAAAGAATTTTTCCGATGGATCGTAAATCAATATCGAATTGTGAGCGACCGTGCGCCGGTAATAATTGAGATAGTGTGGGCTCTCGCTGTCGGTATAGTCAGCCCCACTGTCAATTGCCAGATAGCCGCTGTGATAAATCGTGATCTGGTTCTGATCGAGATGCTGATGTTTGGCCAGATAGGGCCCGCAGTCAAATTCAATCCAAGTCGAGTCCGGCTTCCACCCATCGCGCATAACCAGATGTCCTACGCCTGAAAAGTAGTGTTGCCGCGGCAATTCATTCTCGTTCGCGAGTGCAGGATCGCGTGGTGTGACTTCAGGGTCGTCCCACAAGAACTCGAGAACCGGAAGGGTCCATTGTTTCGGGAAGAAGCTACTCTTGCGCAGGAGCCATGCGCTGTAGGGATCCTTAAAGCGATTGACGGCATAACCGAGAACGGAAGTATCGCGCAAATCCAGAATCGGATATTCGTTATCCCCTTCGCGCGACGGCGTGCCATCCGGCAGCAGTTTGTACAGGTAGGTGTTCCCAATATTGCGAAACACGGAGTAGTGGTGCGCGGGATCGACACCGGTCGTCGTGCGCTGTAATTCAGCCAGCATGGTCAGGCTGGCCCACGTAATCCGCATGTAGTCCATGGATTCGTGATAGCTGCCCTCAGGAGAAACCACGTTCGTGGTTTCGAGAACGTTGGCCGTGCACTTTGCCACCTGTGCACGCCACGAACTGCAACGACCGTTGCACCCGGCGAATCCATCGAGCGCGGCGGAGACAAACGCAGGTAATGCGAGGTAGCGCACAGCGTAATTGTGGTACGAGTAGTTGCTCGGATCGGCGAAGTCCGGGCTGGCAAGCATCGCCGAGGCCCCCTCCATCAACTCATCAGCAATCCGATTTTGTAACGCAGGCTCGAAGCCGGGATATCCAGAAAGCCAATCGAACGCCAGAGACCAGCGGGCATAGTCAACCCAAGACCGCGAAGGCTTCACCCCTTTGGTGATGTGTCCCGCGCGCATCGCGGCCAAGGCCTTTTCCGCAAAACTGTCTTGCCGGGTGAGGTGCCAAGAAAGTGCCCAGCCTTCCATGTCCGCGGAAGGACGAAATCCGGTCGCATACCTGGTTCTTAGCAGTGGCAAACCGGTAAACGCGTCGGTATTGGAGATCAGCAACCGGGGGCGCTGGGTTGTGGCCTGAGCCCTGCTCCTCGACACCGCGAGAAGAATCGAAGCCGCCACGCCTGCCACGAAGTCACGCCGCTTCATTCTTAAATCGCCCTTTTGGCCGCAAGTTGTGCCCGTGTGAAGTTCAGTCGGAGAGTGCTTCCCTTTTTACACTTTGACGCAAGTAAACACAAGTAGTCGCAAGCAAACGTCATCGCCGGTATTTGGTCGCGGGCAGTGAAGGACAAGAACCGGTGGTCGGACCCGCTTCTATGGCTGGTTTTCAGTCAACTCGGGCGGAGAATCTCGTCTTCCCCGTCACTTTCTTTTATTTTCCCTGAATGGGGTGTATAAAATACGAGAATGCAAACCCAGACAAGAGTATCCCTCTTCCGAGGGATCCTTCAATGATGACTGCAAGAGACTCACGCCTCCTGGCAGAGCAACGCCGGCGCAAGATCCTCGAACTGATCGAGCAAAAAGGACAGATCACCGTAAGCGGACTGGTCGAGCGGTTTGCCGTCTCATCGGTAACGGCCCGCGGCGACCTGGATGCCTTGTGCTCACAGGGCATGGCGGTGAGATCTCACGGCGGAGCAGTCCGCAAGTTGGAGGCAAATTCGGATTCTCCCGCTGACTCAAGAGAGGCACAGCGCTACGCTGAGGTGGCTCGTCTTGCAAAAGTTAGCTTGACGGTGGTTTCAGGCATCGCAAATGGCAGTGCCAAGGTCGCCCCTTCGGTGCAGGCAACAGTTCTGGCGGCGGCTCGAAAATTGGGTGTAACCCTGGCGGCGGGAAAGAGAAATCGCACAATCACGTTCATACTTGGCAACCGGGAAACGGTGAACGAGTTCCAGTCGAAAGTGCTCCTGGGGGCGGAACTGTACTGCGCTCAGCAAGATTGGGACCTGCACTTCATCAGTTTTCGTTGCGACCTGAACGCGCCCTTAGGAACCCTGCGTCTTCCTGAGGCACTGTTGCGATCGAATCGACCGAGTGGCGTAATTCTCACGGGTACACACTCTGTCAGTATTCTGGCTGCGCTTTCGGAGAGGAATATCCCGTTCTCTCTCGTAGGAAACAACATTGTCGGCGAGTGGCAGCCGTCACAATACGACTGCGTTTTCACGGATGATGTCCGGGGTTCCGCCGACATCACCCGCTATCTCATCGTGCAGGGACACCGAAACATCTGGTATATCGGCAATCAGCGTCTTCCCTGGTTCGCTCGTTGTGCCGCGGGCTACCGCCAAGCCATGCAGGAGGCCGACCTCGAACCCCGTTTCAGCGAGATCAGTTCCGAGGATCGCGAACTCGGATACCTGGCGGTAAAAGCCTTACTAGCCAGGGGAGAGAGGCCCAGCGCGCTTTTCGCAGGTACCGATCAGGTCGCTTCCGGTGTATATCAGGCGTTGCAGGAATCCGGAATTCGAATTCCCGATGACATTAGTGTTGCGGGCTTCAATGACACTATCGGTGAACTACTGCACCCCGGACTCACATCGGTGCGCGAATTTCCTAAGGAGCTTGGCGGCCATCTAGCCGAATTTGCACTGCGGCGGATTCACGAACCAGAGCTGCCCCCACAACAGCTCGTAATGCCGACCGAACTCATTCGGCGGGAAAGCATTCGGCAAGTTTCATCCGGCCCTGCGTTGCCGACTCCCGTCCACCTGCACGAAAACGTTTTGTGAGAGTCTTCGCCAGAAAGTTTCTTCGGCGTCTGCGACAAAGCAGCATCCTCCTCTGCTTCATGGTGGTCGTCTGGACAGCGGTAAACGCGTTTGGCGGATCGACTCCTCCGCCGGAGGCGTTCTCGGTATTGCCATTGCCATCGAATGGTCCACAGATCACGCCCTATCTTCAATATCAGACTGAGTTGGCCTGGCGCGAAGACGCAAAGAGGATGAGCGTCTGGGACGGGATTCGCACCGAACAGGATCTACTGCGCGTGCAGAAGGAATTGCGCCAAAAGCTTCTGACCATGCTCGGAGGGTTGCCCACAACACGAACTCCGCTGAAGGCGCAGGTCACCGGACGCATTGCGATGGACGGCTTTCACATTGAAAAGCTGATCTTCGAAAGTCTCCCCGGCATTTACGTGACAGCGCTTCTGTACGTACCCGATGACACGAACAGCGGCGAGCATACGAAGCACCCAGCGATTCTAGTCCCGGCTGGCCACGCAGAGAACGGGAAGGCACACTATCAGGTGCTTTGCCAGCGACTGGTGCAGCGCGGCTACGTGGTCATCAGTTGGGATCCCGTGGGTCAGGGTGAGCGCAGCCAGTTCTGGGATGCGAAGGCCGGCAAGAGCCGCTACAACCGTATCTGCGCGGAGCACGCGGTCCTCGGCAATTTGGCTTATCTCGCAGATACCAACCTGGCACGTTGGGAAATCTGGGATGGCCTACGCGCCTTTGATTACCTGCTGACGCGGCCAGAAGTCGATCCCGAACGCATCAATATTACGGGCACCAGCGGGGGCGGCTTTCAAGCGATGCACATCGCGGCCCTCGAACCCCGGATCAAGGTAGCCGCCATCTCCTGCTATATCACCTCACTGCCCATGCGAATTCACAACCGGATTTTCAAGGACCCGGACAGCGATCCTGAGCAGGATTTGTATGGCATGATTTCGAATGGCGTCGACAATGCCGGGCTTTTGCTGCTGATGTATCCACGCCCCGTCTTCGTTGCCGCAGCGACGCTCGATTTTTTCCCAATTGAGGGCACGCACAAGACTTTCCATGAAGTGTCAAGGCTGTACAGCCGCTTCGGTCATGCGGACCGCATCGCGATGGCGGAAGGTTATCACGGCCATCAGTACTCCGATGAGAATCAGAAGGCGGCGTTTGAATTTCTAGATCACTTCAATCGGCTGCCGGTGCGAGACGCGCTCGCGCCCGCCAAAGATTTCGACGAGAAGAGCATCCAGTGCACGCGTACTGGCCAGGTGATGCTGGACTTCGAAGATGCCCGGTCGCTGATGGATCTGATCGCGGACTACTACGCAGAGCATCAAACGAGAGAGGCTCAATCCATCCGGCAACTCTATCTCGGCAGCAACTATCCTGGCATTGCAACCTGGAAGATCGGCGATTACGATGGCGCGGCGCCAGCCGAGGGCACAATTGCGTGGCGGAGCGCGGGAAGCTCCCAATTCAAAGACATCTCCATCGACCGATACGTGTTGCGTCATAGCCAGAATCTTGTTATGCCCCTATTGCACATCCACCGAACTGCGAACCAGACTCATCGGTGGTTGCTGTGGTTTAGCAAAGACGGCAAGGCGGGGGTGAATGACTGGCCCGAGATTGTCAAGTACCTGGATGCGGGCTTCGACATCGTCACATTCGATTTTCGCGGACTCGGTGAGACACGGATGCCCTACAAAGCGGTGTCGGAAGACGATCCCTCGTTTGCGAAGCTCGAGTTCGACCGCGCCTACATCAATCCGCTCTCCAGCGTGTTAGCGGACTATGTCTACAATTCGCTCTTGACCGGCAGACCTTATTTCTTGCAGATGATCGAAGACGCTGAGCTCGCGATGCGTTTCTCTCGATTAAAACTCGGCGCGGGAGACTTCTCTGTGGCCAGCGACGAGCAGGGCTTCACGCTGGCAAGTGCAATTGCCGAAACGGTGCCGGCGGTCAAACAAATGCCGTGCCCCTGCCCGCCAATCATGAAGTGGTCCGATCTTGTGATCCAGAAGCGCGAACAGTGGCCCATTCAGTATCTGCTGCCGGGCGGAGCATACATTCACTAGCGGCGTGAAAGATGACGTGTGCGAAGCTGCTTCGCGTCTGGCTATATCGGCCGCACCAACCCCAATTTCGTTGCCTGCGTGTTGCGAACCAGGAGCAGCACGAGAATCATACCTACGAAGGGCACAACTCCCGCCACGATCATGATCGTATCGAAGGAGTGGGTGGCCAGCGCTCGGTTTGCATCCGAGAAGTAACCGACTAATTTGAATGCAATGATGGTTCCGATGCCGGCGCTCATTCCGCTAAGACCACTGACCGATGCCACGGAGTCGCTCCCGTATAGGTCGGAAGGCAATACGTTGGCAATGGTTGAGAACGCGGCATAGCAAAATGTCGCCGAAGCAAAAAGAACCGTGATCATCGCAAGGTTTACGGTGAGCACTGTTGGGATAAGTAAGGTCACTCCAAACCCACCGAAAACCACCAGAGCCTTACGGGCTGCGCCCAGCGACCAGCCGCGCCGAATCAAATATCCCGACGTCGCTCCTCCGAAGAAATTGCCCAGATCGGCAGCGATAAAGGGGATCCAGATTGCGATCAATCCGCTCTTGAGCGGAATCCCTTTCGCCACCAAATAGATCGGAAACCAGTCTGCAATGAAGAACCAAACGGGATCGGTGAACGACCTGGCAATAATCACTCCCCACGTCTGCGGAAGCCTCAAAAGATCGACCCATCTGGAACGAGGTGTTTTGAGGAGAGCGTTATCTGCACCATCCGCGTCCGCAAGAATCATGTGCCGCTCTTCGTCGCTCACAAGTGGATGATCCTTGGGCAGATGGTATGCGCGACGCCATATCAGCAGCCAAATAAAACCCAGCATTCCGGGAATTGCAAACGCAGGACGCCATCCCCAACGGTTGTAGATAGCGAACACCACAAAGGGCGCAACTGCTCCTCCAATGGAGGAACCGCTGTCGAACAGCGCTGTGGCGAGAGCCCGCTCGCGCTTCGGGAACCACTCAGAAACAGCTTTCGTCGCGCCGGGCCAGTTGGCGGATTCGCCCGCGCCCAGAAGAAATCTGAAAGTTGCAAAACTGTAGAACCCTCCAGCCAAGGAAGTCGCCATCGACACGATCGAATACCAGAGCACGGAGAGCGTCAGCCCTCGCCGGGTACCGACGCGATCCATTAGCCTTCCGCATACGCTCTGGCCAATCGAGTACGCGATGCGAAAGCCGATGAGCAAATTCGCGTAGTCCGAATTTGTCCAGTGGTAAAGCTGTTTGAGGTAGGGCGAGAGCAGGGACAGAGTCTGGCGGTCGATGTAATTGATCACTGTCGACGCAAACAGCAGCGCACCGATCCACCAGCGCAAGTTGCGAATTGGCCGCAGGTTCAACTCAGGGACTTGCGCAGACGCAGGCATACTTTTGCCAGACTATGGCTGAGTGGAACCCCCCGAACTTAGAAGCGCAGCCGAATCCGTGTCGAGGTAGATAGTAGCATTTGGGTGGGTCCGCAGAATCGACGCCGGAATCATGGGGCTGATCTCCCCTTCCAGACACGCCCTTACCGCCTGGGCTTTCCGCGCGTCCGGAACTGGCACGATGATTTCCTTCGAGCACATGATCTGCCGTACCGACATTGAAATTGCCTTCTTAGGCACGTCCGACAACTCGGAGAACCAACCTTCATTCACCTGCTGCTGGCGGCACGCTTCGTCGAGATCAACGATAAGGTACGGGTCAGCGACCTGGAAATCCGCGGGTGGATCGTTAAACGCGAGGTGTCCATTCTCGCCAATTCCGGCAAAGAGAATGTCCACTGCCTTGGACTGGAGTTCTGCCCCAATTTTTTGAACCGACCCTTCTGGATCGCCGTCGCCGTCCAACAGGTAATATCTGGTTATTCCGACTTTGTGAATCAATCTCTCGAAAAGGTATTTGCGAAAACTGGCTGGATGGGTAGAAGGCAAGCCGACATATTCATCCAGGTGAAAAACTTCGACCCGGCTCCAATCGATATCGGGAGCGCTGGTCAAGGCATCCAGAAATTCAAACTGAGATGCCCCGGTGGCGGCCACGAGACGCGCCCTCCCTTGATCGCCAATAGCCCGCCGGAGAGAGCGCGCGGCATGATCGGCTGCTGCCTGGCCCAAAGAATATTTGTCTGCAAAAACTTCTATTCTAGTCTGCAACACCGGGTTCATTTAGCCTCGTCATTTCTTAGTCATAATTTCTAACTACAAAGCGTTGTGAATGCCGCTTCCATCATTTGTCGCCGGCAACGGTTTCACTGGACTAACGGCACGGCTTCAGCGCGCGCGATGCGTGCGAAGTGGTATGCAAGCATCCGGTCAGGGAGCAACAGCGCCTGCTGAAACCTCTGGTCCGCTTCTTGCTGATTGCCGAGTGCGCCCGCGAGCGTACCGGCGGTGTAATCCCACCAACTGCTATAGCTGCTGGTGTCGCTGCGATTCTTCGCCTGTGCGAGAGCGGTTTGCAAGCGCTCTTTCCATTCCTCACTGTTAAAGCCAGGTCGTTTCTGCGCTGCCCGCCAAGCCCACAGCACTTGATCGGGAGTCGAAGCTGCGGAAGCCAGTTGGAATTTCTTTGCCGCCTCCTCGGGCTTTGCGCAGGTGGCGTAAGCGACGGCAAGCTGATAGTTCGACCGTGCGGATTGCAGAATGGGTTCCAGCCCGTCATGGGTAAATGGGAGATCGGGTACCGGCGAGCCCAAGTGTTCCGCCAGATCGAGCGCATCCGCGCAGTGACCGTCTCTCGCCGATGCGAGCATCTTTTGCAGTTCGACTTCAATCCAAACCTGGCGGACGTTGGTTCCTCCTTCTTCGCGCGGAAAGAACCGGTTGTGGAACAGACTCTCGGCGCGTTTAAAATCGCCAGCCTCCGCCAGATTGAGGATCAGTTCAAAGATCAGGCTGGAAGTCGCGTCCGCGAGATTCGGATATTTCTCGAGAACTTGCACTCGCTCGCTGGAGGGTTTCGACAACAGGCTGAGCGCTTGGTCCGCACCGAGGTAAACCGTAACATTTGTAGCGTCACTCCGTAGTCCATCCCGAAAAGCAGAGAGGGCCTGCTCAGGATTATGTTTCTCGTGCAACAGAGCCAGACCCAGGCTCGCATCGAGGACGGGAATCTGCGGGTTCGATTTGTGGGACAGCAACCACGCCTGAAGTGCTGAGTCTGTCAATCCGCGGGAGAACTGTAATGTGCCCAATAGATATTGCGCCGTAGCATTCTCAGGGTTTGTGCGCACGACAGCATTCAGGACGATGAGTTCTTCGGCCGAACTGGGAAAGACATAGGCGGTCGAGAGTTTCGAGGCAATCTGGTAGTCGGATACCCCCGATTGTCCGAGACGCTCACGGCAATATCCGCGGAAGTACGCAATCATCGGGTGGCGGGCGGGCGACAGCGCGCCCGGTTCCGTCTGATCAAGCCGCGGCGAAGGGTAGTCGCGCGAGAGCACAGTCAGTGCCCGCTGGTACAGTCCCACACGCAAGTATTGAGAGGCGAGATTCAGAACGCGAATGCTGTCATTTGCGAGCTGTTTGAGGTTGGGGTCTCCGAGTTCTTCGCTAAGAAGATAGCTCAGCGGAAAACGAGCGATTCCCTGACGCGCCAGCGTCTTCCCTTCCTCCACCTTGCCGGACGCGACTTTTACCGCGACCAACTCTTCGATGGCACGCGCGTCTTCAGGTGCGGCTCGAACCGCTTCGCTCAGATGACGCTCGGCCTGATCCAGATTGCCGGCCCGCGCCAGCATCTCTCCGAGACGCAACGCCGCGGCTGATCGATAGGAGGCAAATCGCTGGGCGTCCTCGTATGACGTCTGCGCCTTCCGCGTTTCGCCGAGCCCATCGTATGCAATCCCAAGGTAATACGAAATTTCCGGGTCAGAAGTGTCGCGTGCCTGCACCTGCTCAAGAAAGCTCTTCGCTTCGTCGAATCGCAGCAGGCTCGCGGTCAGGCGCCCAGCCGCTTTCAAGGCACCGAAGCTGCCGGGAAATCTACGAAGCGTTTCCTGGTAGGTATCGAGCGCTTGAAGATTTTTCCCGTTCAGCTCAAGGTCTTTCCCGAGCTGAATCCAGTCATCGCAGGTTCTCTGGTCTGGGTCCGGCAAACGATACGCGGGCTGAGGGCCAACCTGAATTTCGGACTCCGGAGTCCAATCATATTCGCCCTCGGTCTGGCGGATCAGGACCGCTCCCTGCGCATCCCGAATCTCGACGGTGTACTTAGCCTGCGAATCGACAAGTGGTAGGCTGTGGTTCCAAACACGTTCGGGAACCAGATCAACCTTCTCGCTAAATAAGCGGCTGCTGCCGTTCAAGATGGAAACCGTGGCATTAGGAAATTCACGATTGGCATTAAATCCGACAATCAGCGCGCTGGCTCGGCGCACAAGGCTGAGCACTCCCGAAAGATTGGCGCGCGAGATGCCGTCGATCTCTCGAACCGGCATCCAATACTCCGAAAAGTGGATCGACTGCCGCGGCGCCAGGAAGGCATACGTCTCCTGGTTGCGAAACAAACCAGCCTGGATTTCAATGTATCCACTATTGTCGTCCGAGAGGGCCTTGCGCCAGTCCAAGCCTTCTTCATCGACTCCCCATGACCAGATTTTTTTGGCGGGAAGATCTTCGTACTGGGCAAAGTGCACTGTGCCAGTCCTGGTCGCAGGGTGCCAAACACCCATAAATTCCTCGCGGCTTCCGTACGCAAAAAGCGACACCGCGCCGTGAACATGATTGCGAATAACGCTCAAGTCGTGGCCATCCTCATCAAAGGGCCAGCGAACGACTTGGGTGAAACCATGGCTCGCGGCGAAGCGCATCGGGTAAATAATCTGCGAATCGTCTGAAACTCGCGCCGCTGCGTTGTTCCACCAGTAGAAACGATGCCTGACGTCGCTGCGGTTGCTGAGCGTCACACGCTCCTCCAGGAGCGTTGACTTGGGCCGAAGTATCAACTCGACCGTCCACTCCATGCCGTAAACGCGATCGACGTTCCCCACGATTACTGAGGCACTCCCGTCCGCATTTTTATGGAAGGCAAAATCGACCGGCGATATGCTCACCCAGTTATGGGAAACAGGAAAATTAAACTCGATGCCGAAAGCCGCCCAGGCCCCACGATAGCCCACAGCCGCCTTCTTGATGGAGGTGTTGGCGTAGAACATCGACTGCCCAGAGATTTTGTCGATGCACGTATAAAGATGCCCGCCAATGTCAGGCAGTACGGAGCATTTCAGGTATTCATTTTCCAGGTAAATAGCGCGCCAGTCGTGATTGTCGCGGCGGCTCGTCAGGTTTTCGCGCAGGACATACGGATAATTGAACTTGTTGTTCGTGAACTGGTCAAACGGAGGATTCGGATCGGGCATCTCCTCTTCGTAAGTGGGTAGAGTGAGCGTTCCCTCCCACACACGCACTTGCGCCCGCGACAGCGTTGCCATGGCCAGAACGATAAAGAAAATGAGATAAAGTCGCATTTAAATTCGCAGTATTCGGGCGGAGTTCTCGTAGTAAACCTTTTTGAGGATCGTCTCCGGCAGGCCAATCCCGTAAATTCTCCAGCGCCCTTGCGGCGGAATTTTCGCCGGAGCGTAGTCGAAGTATTCGTCTTCGGTTTCGAGAAAGCGAAAATAAATCTCATACAACTGGTCGTTGAAGACCTGTTGCGGGTACTCGTCCCCATGCGGCGTGGCATCGGTGCCAAACAGAATCCGGTCCTGATATTTCTCGAAGAACCTCCGCGCGGTTCTAGGCTGTCGTCCAAGTTCTCCGATGCGCGCCGCAAGGTCAACGAACATGTTCGGATAGCGATCTAGATTCTCCGACACATTTTGCAGATCTTCCGCGAAGTTGCCTACGTGTAAGACGACGAACTGCGTCTTGGCGTGTCGAGCAATAACCCGATTGCGAGCGGCGATTAGCTCGTCATTGCTGGGAAAATCTCCGCCATAAAACGACCAGTCTGGATGATTGTTCAGTTCCTCGTAGCGCTCGTTGAAGCGATCCGTCGGTGTAAAGAATGCGATGGGATCCGAAATATGAATCGCTACCGGAAGATTAAGCTGGCCACACGCGTCCCACATGGGATCGAAACGCGGGTCATCAATTTTCACCAGCGAACCCGAAGTGATGTTTTCACGGAGATAGAGTCCCAACGTTTTGAGAATCTTCAGGCCTCGCCCGCCGTCGCGATACGCTCGCTCAATGGCCTGTGCCTGCAGCTTCGGGTAGTCCGGTTCTTGGAAGCGCGAATAGGAGGGCTCGGTAAAAGTATAAAACCGGCCGGGATACGCGCGGTCATATTTGGCGACGGCTTCGGCAAGACCGTGATCGTAGCCCCCAGTCAGGTTGACCATAGCCCGAATGTTTTTGCGGTCCATCACCGCCAGCAGTTCTTGAGGAGTTCCCAGGTATTCGCGATCGGGCGAGAGTTCAACACCCTTCTCAGATTTTGTCGAGCCAGAAATGTGCGTGTGAAAATCGATAAGCGGAAATCTCGAACGCTCGACGTGGGACTCGTGCACCCGGAGCATACTTCGTGGCTCGAATTGCGAAAGCTCCAGCGACGCGGCATGCGCCTCGTTGCCTGCCGTTGCAGCGTCAGCCCTGCCTACATGCATTCCAGAGCCTGCCACCAGACCCATTCCATACAGCCATTGGCGCCGATTGATCATCTAGCTCCTCCGGCTATTGTCCAGGATCGAGCACAGGCGTGGCGATGTCCACGGGCACTTGCTTCCCGTTGACCGCACCATGCCACACGCTCCCGCCGAATGTTGTGATGTAGACCTCGTCGTGGTGCAGCGGATCGGGAATGACACGTTGCCCCCACTTGAAGTTAAATCCGGGGATGCGGGTCCAATGCAGCCCGCGGTCTGCCGATCGCCAGGCCGAAGACTCGAAGCCAGTCGCGTAGAGCACCTTGGGATCTACTGAGTCAATGGTGAGGTCATAAATGTGGCGATCCTTGTCGAGCACCTGCTTCCAATTCTTTCCGCCATTTTCCGAGAGAAAAATTCCACCACCATCCCCGTGTTCTCCGGCCGCTCGAGCCCAGGCGGCGAGGTAAAGACGATCTGGCGACTCTGGATCGATGGCGAGGCCATTCGGTCCATTCGTTCCCCCAGGCAACGCGACGGGCTGCCAATGCTCCGCGCCGTCGGTCGACCGGTACAGGGCACCGTCACCCGCATTGCCGATACTTCCATCCTCCGACCTTCGCGCGATCACGACATAGAGCGTGCCATTGGAAGCTCGCGCTAGCCGCCATGCAAACGGCTGCTCTTGCGTGATGCCATTGTTCTTCAGCGCCCAGGTGTGACCGCCGTCGGAACTTTTGTAGACTCCTCGACCAAAGCCGGCTACGTACAAAACGCGTGCTTCCACCGGGCTGGTGGGATCGAGGAGAATATGGGTAGCGCCTGTCTCGTCCATCCCCTTGTTCGATTGGGTCCAGTTCTTGCCGCCATCATCGCTGAAGCAAACGCCGCCTTTATAGGTCAGGACAGAGTTGTGTCGCCACATCTTCGGGCGAGGAAGGTCGTGAGTCCAGCTGTTCACGCTCCACATCCGCCCGCGCACCTTGGGATCGAAGACGATCCAATAGGTTGTGTTCCTCCATTCGCGGGGTACTCCATCCGTCGAACTCACCCACGAGGCGCCACCGTCTTCGCTGCGGAAGAGTCCGATATCCGTGTAGGTAATGTACTGACGCTTCGGATCAAACGGGTCGAAATGAATTCCATAGCTGGTGGTGACGTCGAGACCCGTGCTGGTCCATTCTCCAGCATTTACTTTGCGCGAATACTGCGCCACCCAGGTAAGGCCACCGTCGTCGGTCCGCATCGTTCTGCCGAGGTCGGTACCGTAAGCGAGGTTGGCGTCCTCTTGAGCTACGCCAAGATTCAGTGGGTTTTCCGCCCAGTCTGGCCCAAAACGCCCGGTGATCCAATCATCGTGCACATTCGTTGCCGCGACGTCGGATTCTTTCCATACGAACGACCAATCAGCGCCGGAGTTCGTGGTCTTGGCCACCCCCATCCAGACCTTACCGTCAAGCGTCAGATGATCGTAAGACACATATGCCGTCTGCGAATGCTGCAGGCTAGTTGCAATCGCACGCACTTTCGCTCCCACGCCGGGCAGGGCGCTATTGCTCCATTTCTCGCCTCCTTCTTTAGAAATGAAGATTCCCTGATCGGAGGTGGCATAGATTGTCGGCTGTGAGCCCGAACCAAAACCCATCGAAATGTCACTGGCAGTCGCGGGAAGTGGGAAGCTGCGTGCTCCGCCGGACGTGAGCACAGTGATCGCATGTTGGCTCGCCAGAAACAACGTACGGCCAGCGACCGCGGAATTCGGGTCCACCCAAAGCCGGCGAGGAACATCGGGCAAGCCCTCTTTTTTTTCCCAAGTCTTCCCATAGTCGCGCGAAATAAAGAGGGCCGGACTCTCCTTCGTCCCGGCCGCGGCGTAAAGGATCTTTGAGTTGGACGGATCGATCGCAAGGGCTGCAATCTCGCTCAATGGATCTGGCTCAGAAATAATCTTTTCGTCGGAATGATCCGAATTCATTTTCACACCCCTGACGTCGGACGGACTTGGGTAGATCAAGTTCCAGCGTTCGCCGCCGTCGGTGCTGCGCCACAAGCCAGTGGCGTGTGCATAGATCGTTTTCGGATCTAGGGGGTCGAAGACAAAAAAATTAACCACGCCGCGCAGGTTAAACATCCGCCAGCTTCGTCCGCCGTCGTGCGTGATGTAGGAGCCGGTCATATCGCACGAAACCAACACCGTATTGACATCGTGCGGACTGATGGTTGGATTAAACATCGCGCCGCCGCCACCGGGGCCAATCACGCGAAAATGTCCCGGTCGCTCTGCCGCGGCGCTGGCCAGGCTCAAAACCAAGACGATGCCGATGGCTATTCTGAATTTCATGGATTCTCCGGACAGACTGCCCGCTGGCATCCTTGTTCGTAGCGGGCAGTCCTTTTTGCAGCCGACTGGCTCCAAGTCTAGAACGTGACCCTAAGCCGCAACCGGATCGTTCGACGGCTATCGACACCTTCCTGCGGAAAAGTAGAGAACAGTCGTGCAAAGTCTGAGTTTGTGTTCAAGCACAGCACACCAGGGTCATTGCCACAGTCGGCGCCGGTCTGAAGCGCCGGCTGCAGTGTGGTTGGATCTATTTTGATGTTGAACCCGCCGAGATAGGAAAAGCTGCCATCTCCAAAATCCTGGTTCGGCATGCGAATCGGGTGATTGAAGATGTTGTCGAAGTCAGCGCCAAAACTGGCGGTCACTCGCTCGCCGAATTTGAAGTCCTTGTGTAGACCAAAATTGACTCCCCAAGCTCCAGGCCCCCACAGAAGGTTCTTTCGCGCAACGGCGGGATTGGTGAAAACATCAGCGCCCATGGGCGGAGGCGCAAAGGCGTCGGGATTGAAAACCTGGTCGTTGACGCGCTGCTTATAGTTCCCAACAATCATCGGCCTGTAACCAATGAAATCGTTGAAATCGCCGAGCGCGTCGATCGATTCCGAAGCGATATTACCCGGACCCACCATGCGTGCGCCGTTGCCGCAGTTGTCGCAAGTCCAGTACGGGGTAAATGCAGTCCCACTCTTGGCGAACATCTGGAACGTCGTTTGCCATCCGCCGACCAAAGCGTCCGCCCACTTCGACAATCCGCTGCCAAACTTCCTGCCCCGTCCAAGTGGTACGTCGTACACTCCATAAAAAACGAAACGGTGGTGCGAAACCCATGCATCCTGGGTGTAGTCGAGCTCCGGCTGAAATGGATTGTAAGGAACGCCTCCCAGGCTGGAATTACCCTGATCGATTCCGGTCGACTTTTGGTCGAGATAGCTGTAAGAAGCATTGAACATCAATCCTTTGTCAAACCGACGCTCGACCTGCGTCTGGAAGCTGTTGGACCGACTGTGCCCATAGTTGCCGTAAGTCAGAAGGAAATCGCCCAACGTGGGATACGCCAAACGGGCATAGTCCGCAGTGGTTGGCAGGCAATCCCCATCATCTGGAGAGCAAGGCGTCACTCCGTCACCGGTGGTAGTACCCCACGGGTTATCACTGGGCGCAATTTCGTTGAGATCAATACCGCCGATCAGTCCCCCGGAATGAATCCCAATGTAGGAGAATCGCACCGATGTCTTGAGACCCACTTGGCGTTCAAAGGTACCGTTGTACTGCTGGACCATGGGCGCGCGCAGCCCAACCGGCACAGCGTTGATAGAGAACGCGCTGGAGTCGAGCACAACGTCGCCCCCAGTCAGCGGAGTAGGCCATGGTTGTATCGGCTCATTCACCGTTCCGGTCTGCTTCGTCAATGCCTGGTTGAATCCGTTCGTTGAAATGGGATCACGAATTCCCTGGGCAGCCGAGGTTGGGAAGTAGATTCCGTAGCCTCCACGTATGACCGACTTGCTCCCGATGGCCCAGGCGAACCCGACGCGGGGAGCAAAATTGTTTTTGTCGGTCCGGACCAACCCCCGGCCAATGCCAAGCCCTGACTGTGCCGCGGTGACCGTCGGTAGAGTGGCGGGAATTCTCGGATCCAGATAGGAAATCGTTCCCTCAGTAGGTACGATGAACCGTCCGGTATTGTTGGCGAAGGTGGGGTCGAAGTTCAGCAAGATATTATGCTTGTCGATCCACGGGGAGACTGTTTCATAGCGGACTCCAAGGTTCAGGGTGAGGTTGGGTTTGACCTTCCAATCGTCCTGGAAGAAGTAACCCTGCTCCCAGTTGGTCACGTCCATGTCGGGGCGTGTTTTGGCAATGTAAGTAACTTTGTTGGGCGGCAACCCGAGCAGGAAATTGGCAAAGGCGCTCGTGCTGCTGCCTGTGTACGTCATGGTTCCCCTAGGATTGCCGCGGCCCGTTGAAAAACCATCGAGACCCTCGTTGTGCACGAAATCCGCGCCCATTTTCAGGTTGTGATTCTTAACCACCCAGGTGAGGGTGTCCCCGAAAGTTGCCAGGTATTGACTCTCCTGGCGATCCGTATTCCGGTTGCCGCTTTTGTCGAATGACGTAAATGCGGAACCGTAGGTGATCACAGTGTGACCGTGCGTGGAAAGCTCCCCTGGCCCCACCACTGCGCCATAGGCGTCGATCGCATTCTGATCGAAGCCGATGCTCCCAAGGAAGCTCTGGAGAGTTGTGTTGCTGTGCCGGTAAATGAACTCGCGATTGAAACCACCGCGCGCCTCATTGACGATGTTGTTGCGAATAGTGCGAACATAAGAACCAGAGAGGGTATGGGTTCGCCGTTCTTGCTGAGTCAGGCCGAGTCCCGTAAACGGCGACCTGACAGCCGTGTTCCCGCCACTGAATGCCTGCTCGTTGTACACGCCGTACACGTGATCTCTGTCAGAGAAATCGTGGTCGATGCGAAGTGTTCCCAAGTCCCTTGTCGTGTTGCTGGGCATCAGGGTTTGGAATAGTTCCCCAATTCGTCCATTCGACGTCCTTACAGGAATCGACGGATCGATCTTTGGAAAATACGTATTGATGAGCTGCTGCACATTTGGATTTAGAAGCCGCGATGGGACGATGACGAACTGAGTGCCGGTTCCTGTGCAGTTGGGCCAGCCAACGCAATACGTGTCAGCGGCAATCTCCTGCGACGTGAGGGTCACCCCACCCGGAACGGCAGGTAGCACCTTCTGAGTGGCGAGGGTATTGTCGACAATTAAATTGGAGAAGTCTCCTGTCCAAAATGAAGGGTGCGGCAACTTGCTGTCCGTGACTTGTACCGAGTCCCGATTGTAGTTGCGCTCGTAGGCGGTGAAAAACCAGGTCTTCTTCAGACCCGGGATGGGACCGCCAATCGAGCCGCCCAGATCATTAAAGTTGAAGTAGGGGGACGGATAAGGATACAAGGACCCTTGGGCATCGCGGATCCCCTGCTGATCCTGAAGGGTGAGGCCGGCGAGGGCCGAGTTCTTGTTGTTATAAAAAACTGAGCCATGGAGCTGGTTTGTGCCGCGCTTGGTGGTCACGCGAATGCTCGAGATACCGGCATATTCTGCGCTGAAATCATTGGACAGGACGTTCAATTCCCCGACCGCTTCGAGTGATGGCTCACTCGTGGAGGCTGAGCCGTCGAGCGTGCTGGTGGAACGTTGTCCGTCGAGGGTAAAGTTTGCTCCATAACTTTGAAATCCGATAAATTTGAACGTGCCGTCGCCGACGCCCTGCGTGATATTCGGATTCAGGTAAAGAAACGAATAGACATCACGACTGTCGCGGGGCAGGTCGATCACTTCGCGGCTGGTGATCGTGTCGGCGATCGCCTGATCGGCGGTGTTGATCGTGGGCGCCTCGCTCGTCACCACTACGTTCTCGCTCGCGGCCGAAACTTTAAGAACGGCGTTGGCATTGACCGTGTCGCTGCCCATCAAGACGATCCCGTTGATGTCAGCGGCAGTCATTCCGGCAGCGGCGATCGTTACCTTGTATGTACCAGACCGAAGTCCAAACACCTGATATTCGCCGTGGGGATTCGTTTCGGCGTGACGAACCGTGCCCGTGGCTTGATCCGCGATGGTCACGCTTGCGTTAGCGATGACTGCTCCGCTGGGGTCAGTGACCGTTCCCCGAATGGTACCGAGATCTGTGCCTTGCGCCAGCACCAACTGCGCGCATCCAACGCTGATCGCGAGCGCCAGTGGAACAACCAGATATTTTGCGAAGTTCATGTGGGGACTCCTAACCTGGAAGGCTTTCAAACACCTGCTCTTTTAAACCAAAACAGTAAGCGAAAGCAAGAAATAAATAAATTATCGAAAGTATTCGATAGCCTTCGCAATCCAGCTAAGACGGGAACGGGTACAGGGTAAAGCTCGGAACCACCCGCCGAATGACACCTGCTTCGGAGGGGGAATCGGGCCGCAATCCTTCCTGTAAGCAGCGAAACAATGCCAGCAACTGGCCCACAATCACATCGAGCACGGGTAGATCCTCGTCAGCGACGTCCGGGCACTCGTACGGAACCACTAGATCTTGCGCACAGCCTACGTTCTGGGGGATGCCTTCGCCGGCGATGATCCGCGCCAGCCCGAGTCGCTTTTCATTTATCTCTTTCAAGACATCGACCTCGTAAGCTCGTACCAGCGGATCCGACGATAGGAAACAAACCACCAAGGTGTCGCGATGTACACCGCTCATGGGCCCGTGGCGCAATCCCAGCAACGTTTCACACGTCGTGGCAACCCTGCCCGCCGTCATTTCCAGCATCTTGAGCGAAGCTTCCCTTGCCCCCGCGAGCCGGGCTCCACTGCCCAAAAATACGGCGCGTCGAAATGGCTTTCGGGCGAGTTTCGCTAACGACGTCATTTGATCCTGCAGAATGGTGGATGCGCTGCGCGCCAGTGCGGCAACCAGCGTGGCGTATGCGGCTGACTCCTTCGAAAAACCCAGAAAACATGCGCCTAGCGCCATATTCGTGAAACTGCTCGTCATGACCAGGCTTCGATCATTCGTGGCGTCGTCCAGCGTGATGACCCGCACTTTCGGGTCGCCGCGGAAGGTATTGGCGAGACTTCCCTCTCGGTTGCAGGTTACAACCAGATGGCGCGTGTCAGGCTCAAGCTTCCGGACCAAAGCGAGCGCTCCAACGCTTTCGGGACTGTCTCCGGAACGAGCCAGCGACACCATCAATGAAGGGTTGCCAACCGGCAACGCATACCTGCCACGGGTGAGCAAAGCTCCGGCCGGAACGGCCTCTACATTGACGGCTAGTCTCTTGCGAAGTGCCAGGCGTACGCAGTCACCTGCATATTCCGAGCTTCCCGACCCCGACAGAGACAACCACGAAATCCCTTCGACCAGACCTCGCAACTCGGCAGCGTGGGACTGCATGAGTTCGGCGGTGCGAAGCCAGGTAGAAGGCTGCTGACCAATTTCGCGAAGGGTATGGAAGTATCCCAGATGTCGCTGCTCTTCCTCGCTTTTTTCGAGCATTTCCTTGGCGACTGGCTGGGCTTCAGAGAGGTGGTTTAACCACTCGGACTGCGACAGGAACGGCGTGTGCACAGGAATCGACATCGGAAAGAAAACAGCAATCAATGGAAAGCAATGGTACAGTAAACGAAAGCAAACGGAGAATCAAATGAAATCAACAGAATCGACACAGGAAGGCTATTCCGGCGAGAGCGGGCTGGCCGCAATCCGATGTTGTGCCTTTTTGTTTGATCTTGACGGTGTCCTCATCGACTCCGCTCCTGCTGTTGAAAGAGTTTGGGCGCAATGGGCAATGGAACACGCCTTGGACCCTGATGCCGTCGTGTCCCACGCCCATGGGCGGCCTAGCTTGAGCACGGTCAAGCGTTTTCTTCCCGATGCCGATCATGCATTGGAAAATCGCGAGGTTGAGCGCAGGGAAATCGAGGATGTGGAAGGAATCGTCGTGCTCCCGGGTGCGGTGGAATTGTTGACGAGCCTTCCTCCACATCGCTGGACAATTGCGACTTCGTGCACGCGTCGCTTGGCGGAAGCTCGGCTGCGTGCTGCCAAGTTACCCATTCCACCACGCATCGTTACAGCAACCGACGTGGCTCGCGGCAAACCCGATCCGGAACCGTTCCTGAGAGCAGCCGCGAAACTCGGCTTTCCCGCCTCCGAGTGTGTTATTTGCGAAGACGTTCCCGCGGGCATCTTATCGGGTAAAGCTGCTGGAGCGCGTGTTGTCGCCCTGCGGACAACATTTTCGGAGGCCGAGTTGCGCGCCGCAGGAGCCGACTTCGTCGTCGATAGTTGCGCCGACATTTCCGTCACCGAGAGTGACGGTAGCCTGCTTGTGCATCTCAAGTCAGTTAACGTGTAAATTGCTGTTGACCATTCGCCTCAAGAAGGAATCGCCATGCGTCGCAGAGATCTCCTGAAAAGCGCGGCCGTCCTGCCTGCTCTCACTTGCCTCAGACTTCCAGCCTTCGCGATTGGGGACGATCCAATCTGTTTCCCAAAAACCCCAACCCAGCGTCTGAACCAGGGGCCCTTTGATATCGAGCAAGACCAGGGTTGGCAAACTATTTTGTTCACTACCCCCTCCGAAAAACCGTTGCGAAATCCGGGACTCGGTCTCATCGGATACACGTGGGAAGAGAGTGGACCCTCTCTAGCGGCCCGCGCCGGTCGAGAAACTCTGGAACAGCATGTAGAAAAAATCTCGAGCCTGCCCTTCGTCGACGTTCTTTACATTCGGTGCGACTGGCGCAACGTACAATCGCGTCCCGGCCGCCTCGACCTCGATCCGGTTTGGGCCCTGACGATGGACGCGGCCAAGCGCAAGGGCCTGCGCGTCGCGTTTCGCATTCAGTTGTCGAACTATTCTTTCCAGCCGGAGCAGGTTGCTCTTCCGCCATTTCTGCGCGAACGCATTCCGCTGGTGAAAATCGGACGCATCCCTGGACAAGGTGACGCCCAATTTCGAGAGCCTCGGTATGACCATCCCGAATTTCAGAAAGCATTCGCAGAGTTGAACGATCTACTGGCGGCGGAGTTTGAGGGCAATCCCCTGATCGAATGGATGGATCTAATGCAGTACGGCTTCTGGGGAGAAGGACACACTAGTAATTATCCCAGTCCTTTCCCAGACTACGTCACCGCGGAGCGAACTTTCATCAACATGACGGCGCGTCAACTCGACACGTGGAAGAAAACACCCCTCGCGGTCAATACACAGCCGGATATCAGCAACGTCGGCAATCGTACGGTGCTGGACATGGCCGTGCGGGCTGGCGCGTGGATGCGATCGGATAGCATCATCGTCGAGGAAACGATTCAGATCGACGAACTGGCGAACCGCCCACCCTGGGCGGCAGCCATCCTCGAAGATGGTTACCTCCGCCAGTACGACACGCAGACGCTCAAACTGGACGAGGCTGGAGTCAACGTGATGGAAAATTACATGTTGCATGTTCTGGACATAGGAGCGAATTATTGGGCTCTGTGGACCGAGGCCGACAATCTGGCGCGCTACAACGAGATGTACCCTCGCGGATTCCAGCGTCTTCGCACCAGCATAGGATACCGTCTGCGGCCTTCGTGGGTATGGCAACGAAAGAGATATGACACCTTCGAAGTGATCGTATGCGTGAGCAACCGTGGAGTGGCCGGGGTTACGGGAGTGCTGTGGCTGCACTTGGAGAGTCCCGACGGGAAAATCAGCTTGAGAGGAGCACTCGATGCCGGACATCCTCACGGCGGCGGCGTCCGGCAGGCGTCTTTTCTGCTTCCTAAAGGTTACAGCGGCAAGCTCAATCTCTCTGCACAGCTTGAGATTCGCGCTGGTGTGAAAAAGCCGATCGCCTGGGCATGTGAACAGCCGTTGAACCCGGACGGCTCAATCACCTTGGAACTCAAGGGAGAGAACGATCGCGGCTGGCGAAAAGGCGTTTGATTCAATCGTTAAGCAATTGATTCTTGCCGCAAACGTCCCTTAGCGAGCCGCGCCCTCATTCGCAATTCGCGCGATCTTGAAGCAGAGTTCGACGGACGGAAAAACGTCGGCAATCGAAGGCTTTGGGACACCACCGCTTAGGGCCTCAATAAACGTCGCAGCTTCGTCGTAGCAACCATTCACGATATCTTCGGGCGCATCGACAGCTGCATTCTCCGCTTCGATGAGTCGTCCGTCCTGGAAGCAGCGCCACCTGAGTTGCGGACCGAAGGGGCAAGTAACCGATGCACGAAAGCCGTCGCCGAATAGGTCATAGGTCTCTTCCACCATTCCCGCCGTAGGCAGCACATCGATACGCCCAGAAATTCCTCCTTCGAACTGCAGGTCCAATACATACCAGGCACTTGCCATTGAGGGCGCCTTCAAAGAGTGAAGGTCAAATGCGACAACTTGCCCCGCGATGTGACGCAAAGTATCGACCGCGTGGACCGCTGTGGCCCACAGGAACTCGGGCTCTTGGCGGGCGTGCCTGGCGAGAGTGCAGTGTACGTACCGGAGACGACCGGCATTTCTGGTCCACTCGATCGCTCTTTTGAGAAGCGGCATGAACCGCCGGTTCACGGAAACCATGTTTGGAGTCTTCGTTGCGACAGCGAAGTCCCGGAGCGCCTGGGCTTCGGCCAGCGATGCGCCAAGGGGTTTTTCCACCACGCAGGGAATACCCAGCTTCAGCAGGTTGATCCCGAGTTCAGCAATGTTTTCCGGCGGCACCACTGCGATGCAGCCGTCGAGTTTCTCTTGCTTCAACATTTCGTCGACGTCACGATATGCTTTTGCGAAGCCATATTTCTTGCCGAATTCGACGGCACGCTCGATCTGCAAGTCGTACACCGCAGTCAGCGCGAGTTCGTCAGGATGCGCTGCTTTATATCGAGCAAGTGGGATGGCATGCCCACTCTCTGAATGTGCACCGCAGCCGATCAATCCAAGGCGAATCATAATTCGAGAATTACTCAAGCTGTGCCGGGATGGGCACGCCGTTGCGGTCTACCCCGGCTGGTTCGGAATTTGCACTGCCGCGCACGAACCATAGAGACCCTCCCACGGCAACCGTGAGCCCAGCAAACCAGACAACCGTGATCCGCTGGTTGGGCGGCACCGTGAAGAGCAACACCAGGCTCAACAATCCAATGAAGGAGATTGTGCGGCTCAGAAAGCGGAACACGGGGACGGTGAAGTCGGCGGAATCCTTCAATTCCGTCGCAACATCGACGGGGGTATTCAAGTTCCTGAACAGCAGCGCCCGCCCGGGCGAATCTCCCCGGTCGAACAGCATGGTCAGGAAAAAAACTCCGAAGGACGCGGGAATAATGATCGCGACTTGCTCGATCAGTGACCAGTGATATACGAATGCACCTAGCATGCCCAGAATCAGTCCCGTAACGAATGAGGCCAATCCTGACCATGGAGGTGTCCGGCGCACCACCAACCCCAGCAGAGCAGGAGGCCCGTACGCCAGCGACATCAGCGTGTTGAAGGTCAACATGATTTGGAAGACGCTCTGGCCGCTGGCAGCCATAATCATGGCGATAGCAGTCGTCCCTCCCCCGATCAGCAACGTCGTGACCCAGCCGACGATAAGGAGTTCATGTTCACCAGCGCTTTTTCGGAAGAGCGACTGGTATACATCTTTGGTCAGAATCGCCGATTTCACGTTGAACTGCGCCGAAAGATTGGCCATGGTTGCGCTGAACATGGCCGCCAACATGACACCGATCAGTCCATGCGGCAGCAACGTCAGGCTGGCGACCGCATATGCCGCTTCGCTGGCATCGGGCAGACCCATGCGAGGGAGTTGCGGATAGATCGCACGCATTGCCATTGGGGGAATGAACCACAGGAAAGCCCCGACGAAAAACAGTCCGCAGCACAGCAATGCGATTTTGCGCGCCGAACGCTCGTCGTCCACACTGAAATAGCGCTGTGCCATGGCGCTGGTGTTGTAGCCGAACGAGACCATAATCGTCCAAGATGCGATGTAGAGCCACCCAAACTCTCCCGAAAGATGCAGCGTCTTCATTTCTGGTGGCAACGAATGCACCAGACCGCTCACGCCGCCCACTCGGGCGAGAGATAAGACGACGAGAACCATGCAAAACGGCATGAGGATGGAGGCTTGCAGAAAATCGGTGACGACCACCGCCCACAAGCCACCCAGCACGCAATAGAAGACAATGACGCCGCCTGCGCCGAGAATCGTCCAGGTCACAGGAAAGCCGCAGGCGGAAGACACGAAGAGACTAAGCCCAAACAGAGTGCTGGCACTGGTGAACAACTGGAACACGATCGTGGTCCAGGAAAACACTTGGTGAGTAGCCGGGTTGAAGCGGGCCGAAAGATACTCCATGACTGTGGTGATGCGACTGCGCCGCCAACGCTTGGCGAAGATGAAGTAGCCAAGCAAGAAACTCAAGGCGTTTCCGATGTAGAGCCCGATGGCTGCGATACCTGAGCGATAGGCGACGCCGGCTGCGCCGGTGAAGGTCCATGCACTGAAGCCTGCCATGAAACAACTGAGGCCGGCGACCAGCCAGGGAATGCGGCTCCCGCCACGAAAATATTCGGCTGCACCTCGATTGAAGCGCAGAACGTAGAAACCCACACGCACCATCAGGAGTGCGTAGAGGGCGATAACCGCATAGTCCACGAAATTTGCGCTTGTCATACCGAGGCCAGGCTTCCTTATACTTTGTTTTTCTCTGGAATAGAAGCTAAGAAACAACAAAAGAAAGAAATAGTCGGTATGCGAATGCTATACTCGGACGCGCCATGCCCCGCCCTTCCCTTCTGATCAGTGCCGGAGAAGAGCTGTTTGCATCATTTTTCTCGCGGCAAGCGCAGCAGCGCTTGGCCCATCTGTTCCGATGGGAGCGGCAGGGAACCAGAAAATTCACCGCGGATTTCAGGGAGCGCTTGAGCACCGCACAGGCGCTGGTTACCACCTGGGACAGCCCTCATTTCGGCGACGACTTGCCGCTCCTCGCTCCTCAACTGCGCATCATTGCCCATTGCGGAGGAGAAGTGAAATCGCGCTTCTCGCGATCCCTGTTCAAACGCCTGACCGTCACCAACGCACCCGCTCCCATGGCGCGCTCTACCGCGGAACTGGGTGCTGCCCTGCTTCTGTATTGTGCACGCAATGTAGACTTCTATCGTTCCGAACTTCGAAAACGCTCGAACCGGATCTATGACGAGATGCACCTCCATGGCAGCTCTGAATCACTGATCGGGCAGACGATAGCCATGATCGGGTTTGGCCGGATCGGTCGCGCCCTCGTGGACCTGCTGCGAGGCTTCGACATCACGTGGCTGGTTCATGATCCGTATGCCCCACGCTCTCTATCGGCGCAGTATCCCGTGCGGTTCGTCGGCTTAACAAGGTTGCTGGCGCAGGCAGAACTGCTGGTCCTGACAGCAGCATTAACCGAGCAAACGCGGGGCTTACTGGACCAGCAGAACCTGGCGCGCTTGCCGGACGGCGCATGTGTCATCAACATCGCACGCGGCGGCCTGATCGATCTTGATGCTCTGCGACAAGAAGTACAGCGAGGCCGATTGCGCTGTGCTCTCGACGTGACCGATCCCCTGGAACCGCTTCCGCTTGGCGATCCGTTGAGAACTATGAAAGGAGCGATTGTTACTCCGCATATCGCGGGGAGCGGGCGGCGAGTCAGGGAAGGCATCGCAAGGGTCGTATTGGATGACCTGGAAAGATTTTTCAGCGGCAAGAAAGTTGAGAATCGGGTGACAGCTTTCATGCTGGACCGGATGACATGAGCCGAAGGATATGAGCATGAAAGTTTCGTTCTCAACGCTGGCTTGCCCCGACTGGACGATGCCACAAATTATCGCGATAGCGGCAAGCGAGGGATATGAAGGAATTGAGTTGCGTTTTGTGCAAGGTGAAGACGCGTTGTGGAAGTTGCCGGTGTTCTCAGGAAAAGAACTGGCGACCACCAAGCGGGCATTAGCGGATTGCGCTTTGACCATCCCGTGCCTGGATACCAGCTGCCGATTTCATTCGCCCGATGCTGCCGAACGCAGACGCTGGATCACCGAAGGAAAACGGATGGCAGATCTGGCCGCGGAATTGGGTGCGCCGGGCCTGAGAGTGTTCGGTGACACGATCCAGCCTGGAGCCGAACGCGCCTCCACACAAACCTGGATCGCCGAGTCAATTCGGAAATTGGCCGAGCTCACCGCAGCGCGTGGAGTGGCGGTCTGGATCGAGAACCATGGTGACTTCGCGGCCGCACATGAAACCGCAAACATCCTTCAGCAAGCGGCGTCTCCAAACGGTGGAGTCGTCTGGGACCCGGCGAACAGTTTCGTCGCGAGCGAGGAGCGGCCCGCGGACGGTGCTGCTCGATTGGGAGATGCGATTCGCCATATCCACATCAAAGATCTGCGGCGCGACCGTGACGGGTGGAACTATGTCCTGACTGGCGAGGGTGCTTTTCCTTTGCCTGAGTTGAAAGGGGCGCTGCAGGATCTCCAGTACGATGGCTTCCTTTCTTTCGAGTGGGAAAAGAAGTGGCATCCGGAAATTGCAGATGCAGAGATTGCCCTCCCGCATTTCGCGCGCTGGTTTCGGAAGAATTACGTATGACTGGAGCGGGCAGCGAGAAACTGCGCCGATTGCGAGCCGCGGATATTTCGGCCGCGGCGCAATTATCAGCGCAGGCGGGATGGAACCAGACGGAGGACGATTGGCGGACGCTGCTGGCACTTAGCCCAGAAGTCTGTCTGGCAATCGAGGTGGATGGCCATCTGGCTGCGACCACGACACTGCTCTGTTATGGGACCAGGCTGGCGTGGATCGGAATGGTTCTGACGAACGCGCAATATCAACGACGCGGCTTTGCCAGAAGGCTGCTGGGACACGCCTTGGACATTGCAGACACGATGGGAATAGCAACCATAAAACTCGATGCTACCGACCAGGGCCAGCCGCTATACGAAAGTCTCGGATTTCGAAGCGAGCAGGAAATCGAACGCTGGTCACGTCCCGGCAAGAACGCACAGCTACCGACTGGCGCAACATCTGCAGACAAACCGTGGCGCGATTTGGACTCGCTGGTGTTCGGGACTGACCGTTCACAACTTCTCAGAAGACTCGCTCAGATCAACGCCCCGAGATCAATTGCGCAATCGTATTTATTTTCCAGGCCAGGCCGCATGACGGCATACTTGGGACCGTGCGTCAGCGAAGATCCGAAAGCGGCTCGCGACTTAGTCGAGGAGGTCGTACAGGATGCCCGGTGCGCATGGTCATGGGACCTGTTCCCGCGGAATCAACACGCGGTGGCGCTGGCTCGCGATTTGGGATTCTCTCCAAAACGGCATCTCGTGCGCATGGCTCGTGGGAAGGATCTGCGTGAAAACGAAAACGCGATTTACGCGATCGCGGGATTTGAACTCGGCTAATCGTGAAAATTAAAACACAGTCAGAACTGGAAGAATTGCTCTCGCGCCCCGATGACGAAACCGCGTTGGCGATGGCAAAACTGGAAGGGAATCTTCTCATCCTCGGCGCCGGTGGCAAGATGGGTCCAAGCCTTGCTCGACTTGCGCGCCGCACAATCGATCATGCAGGCGTCAAGAAGCGGGTCATCGCAGTGGCCCGGTTCACGAATGGCGAGCTGCCGTCCGCACTCGCCGCAGATGGGGTTGAACCTATCGCATGCGACTTGCTCGACCGCAGTTCGCTCGACAAACTTCCCGATATTCCCAACGTTATCTTCATGGCTGCACGAAAATTCGGCACCTCTGGCGAGGAGCATCTGACGTGGGCAATGAATACCTATTTGCCGGGGCTCGTCGCCGAACGCTACCGCAATTCCAGAATCGTTGCCTTTTCCACCGGAAATGTTTATCCGCTCCGTCCGCTGAAAGACGGTGGAGCGGTGGAGACGACTCCGGTGGGACCCGTCGGTGAATATGCGCAGTCGGCTCTCGGCCGCGAGCGCATGTTCGAATATGGATCAATGCGCTGGCGGACACCGGTCGTGATCCTGCGCCTGAATTATGCGGTCGAACTGCGGTACGGAGTCCTCGTGGATATCGGACGGGCGGTATTCGAACGGCGTCCCATCGACCTCTGCATGCCGCGAGTGAATGTCATCTGGCAGCGCGATGCGAATTCGTGGTGCCTGCGCTCTTTTGCCCACTGCCAGTCGCCGCCCTTGGTCCTGAATATCACGGGCCCCGAAACTCTCTCGGTACGGGAACTCGCTCTCGAATTTGGCCAACACTTCGGCATCGAACCCACTTTCGTTTCCTCAACGGAAGGCCCCACCGCCCTGTTGAGTGACGTCACTAAGGCACGCGGCCTTTTTGGGAGTCCTACCGTGCAACCGAAGGAAATGATCGAATGGATTGCGAATTGGATTCGCGACGGCGGCGCGGCGCTGAATAAACCAACACATTTTCAGACGCGGGACGGAAAATTCTGATGCAGTTGCGCGACAAATTGCTTTCGGGCCTGGTCATTCCCGCCCATCCTCTGGCCCTGAACTCGCAGCGCCAACTGGACGAGCGACGCCAGCGCGCTCTCACTCGGTACTACCTGGCCGCAGGCGCAGGCGGAATTGCTGTGGGGGTTCACACCACCCAATTTGCAATTCGCGATCCCAAGTTCGGATTGCTCGAGCCGCTGCTTGCATTAGCTGCGGAAGAGAGTCGCGGCAATGACATCGTGAAGATTGCCGGCGTCTGCGGCAAAAACAAACAAGCGTTAGCCGAAGCGGAACTGGCCGCCCGATTGGGCTACGACGCCGCGCTGTTGAGTCTTGCCGACCTTAAACACGAAACCATTCCTCAGCTTCTGGAACACTCCCGCGCCATTGCCAGCATCATCCCCATTCTTGGTTTCTACTTGCAGCCTGCCGTCGGAGGACGGCTGTTGTCATATGAATTCTGGTGCCAGTTCGTAGAAATTGAAAATGTTGTCGCGATTAAGATCGCGCCCTTTAACCGCTACCAAACGCTCGACGTCATTCGCGCTCTTGCGCAGTCAGGCCGTGCCCCGGAAGTTGCGCTCTACACCGGAAACGATGACAACATTCTGATCGACCTGCTCACGAAGTTCGACTTCGGCACTCAGCCGCTTCGGATCGCCGGCGGCCTGCTGGGACATTGGGCGGTGTGGACCAAAACCGCCGTTTCTCACCTGGCCCTCGCCAGGCAACATTCCGATCTCGTTCCCGGCGAAGTGTTGACTTTGGCTCAGCAAATCACGGATGCGAATAGCGCCATCTTCGATGCCGCGAATAATTTTCACGGATGCATTCCGGGCATTCATGAGATATTGCGGCGTCAGGGCTTGTTCGAAGGTCGCTGGTGTCTCGATCCTAAGGAGGAACTCTCTCCTGGGCAGAGCACGGAGCTCGATCGCGTGTGCGCAGCGTATCCGCATCTCCAGGATGACGCATTCATAAAGGAGCACCTCGATGAATGGCTTCGCTAGTATCGTGTTGCTGATGCTGTTCAGCTCGGGCCTGGCAGGAGGTTCGGACCACGCAGTGATCGAGAGTGTGCATGCAACTCAAGATGTTCGTCTACTTCTCGATCCCGCGTCAGAATTCTGGCGTGCCTCGCCTCCGGTGTACCTGGAGAAAGATGATTTTGGGAAGATTGTTCCCCGCTATCGCACCGAGGTCCGGACTCGCTGGACGAAGAGCAATCTTTACTTCCTGTTCGTCTGCCCCTACGAGGAGCTCCACCTTAAGCCTGCGCCAAATACTCAAAAAGAAACCAACGAGCTATGGAATTGGGACGTCGCTGAAGTCTTTGTAGGCTCCGATTTTACAAATATCAAGCGTTATAAAGAGTTTGAAGTCTCTCCCCAAGGGGAATGGGTCGATCTTGATATCGACCTGAGCAAGCCTCACCACGAAGACGGATGGACCTGGAACTCCGGCTTCGAAGTGAAGGCACGCATTGATGAGGCCACGCACACCTGGTATGGAGCGATGCGCATTCCCCTGGCTGCGATCGACGCGCGTCCGCTAGCCGCCGGAAACACCATGCGTATCAACCTGTTTCGCAGTCAAGGGCCGCCTTCGCATCAGCAAGCCGTAACCTGGCAGCCTCCGATGAAGCATTCATTTCACGTTCCTGAACGCTTTGGTCTTATCCGTCTGGTGGAAAAGCCTGTTGAGAAGGAGTGATCGCTTGAATATGCAGACTATCAATAGAGTTGCCTTGCTCAGCTCCTTGGCAATTCTGATTCTCGTTTCGCAATTTGCTGTTGCCGCCGATCCCTATGCTGTGACTGTGGAACACGGCGTCGCGGTGACAATGCGCGACGGCACTATACTTCGCGCTGATATTTACCGTCCAGCCTCACCCGGAAAATTCCCCATTCTTCTCACGCGTACTCCCTACGATAAGCACAGCGACGGCGACGTCGATTTTGGTCATAAGGGAGCAGCCCGTGGTTATGTAGTAATCAACCAGGACGTGCGCGGACGCTACACATCGGACGGAGAATGGTATCCCTTCCTGCACGAATCGAACGATGGCTACGACACTGTCGAGTGGGCGGCCGCCCTGCCTTATTCCGATGGCAGAGTAGGAATGTATGGAGGCTCGTACGTTGGGGCCACACAAATGCTGGCTGCGATTGCGCATCCGCCGCATCTCGCGGGAATATGCCCGATCGTGACCGCAAGCAATTATCACGATGGGTGGACCTATCAGGGCGGCGCCTTCGAACAGTGGTTCAATGAGTCATGGACCTCCGGTCTGGCCCAAGATACGCTGAACCGCTTCGTCCAAAGTCACACCAATGCGTTGAACGGCATCGCCAAACTTCCTCTCACCGAATACCCGCTCTTCGCATTACCCCATGCTTCCTCCGATCGAGACCTGTTGCATTCTCTGGCTCCTTACTTTTCCGACTGGCTGGCTCATCCCGGTTATGACGAATATTGGAAGAGGTGGTCCATTGAAGATCACTACGCCGACATCGGCGTGCCTTCGCTGACCGTCGCCGCCTGGTATGACATTTTTCTGGGTGGATCCTTACGCAACTATGTCGGAGTGAAGTTGCATGGCAAGGACGAGGCCACGCGTCGCGGACAACATCTCCTGATCACGATTGGCGGCCACGCCGGTTCCGCACGCAAGGTTGGGGATATAGATTTCGGCCCCACCGCTCCATTTGATGAAGATGCAACCATCTTGACGTGGTATGACTACCTCTTTAAAAACGTTGCAAACGATTTCTCGCATCCCAAGCCTGTAAAACTTTTCGTGATGGGCACCAACCAATGGCGTGAGGAGGACGATTGGCCCCTCGCCCGCGCCCGCAACACAAGATACTTCCTGCATTCGGATGGAAAGGCGAACTCGGCTCTTGGCGACGGCCGCCTGGTCACGGCCACACCGAAGTCTGACAAACCTGACCAGTACGTCTACGATCCGGAAAACCCCGCGCCCACGGTTGGCGGTCCTCTATGTTGCGACTGGGGGCACCTCGGCCCCGGGCCTCGCGACCAGCGCCCGGTCGAAGCGCGCTCTGATGTTTTGGTCTACTCAACGCCTCCCCTGGAGGCGGACGTAGAGGTAGTCGGGCCTGTTCAACTCGAACTCTTCGCCAAGTCCTCCGCCGTTGACACCGACTTTACGGCCAAACTGGTGGACGTCGGGCCAGATGGATTCGCGCAAAACCTCACCGAAGGAATTGTTCGCGCGCGCTATCGCAATTCGCAGGAACAGTCAGAGTTCATGACCCCAGGCCAGATTTATAAGTTCACCGTAGACCTGTGGGCAACCGCCAACGTCTTTCGCAAGGGACACACGTTGCGGCTGGAGGTCAGCAGCAGCAATTTTCCGCGCTTCGATAAGAACCTGAATACAGGTGAGGACGCCGTCAGTGTCGGCAAAAGATCAGCGCCGGCTACGAACACGATCTATCACGATGCCGAGCATTCATCGGCGCTGGTTATTCCTATCGTGCCGACCACATGAAGGATAACTACGGCCGCCCTTCGGCGCCGGTCTGTAACCATATCGCAGGAGATTCCATGCCAAATAGCACGTCGAAATGCATCTTCCTTGCCCCGGCACCACGGATAGTGTCCGACATTTTTGATGACAACAATCTGCTTCGGTTGCGCGCCCTTGGAGATGTGGTGATTCACGAAGGTGGTCCCGTCACAGATGCAATCTTTGAAGAGAGCGCCGCGGAAGCAAAAATCATTATCGGCCAGATGGACCTGCCCGAAGCACGCCTAAAGCGCGCCACGTCGCTCAGAGCAGTGTTCAACGTGGAGGGGAATTTTCTCCCTAACGTGGACTACGCCTACTGTTTTCGACACGGCATACGTATTCTTAATATCAGCCCCGTCTTCGCTGAGCCCGTGGCCGAGGCGGCGTTGGGTATGGCCATTGACCTCGCCCGCGGCATCACCCGGTCCGATCGTCGTTTCCGCCAAAGCACCGAGCAGTATGGATTAGCCGCCAACACCGAGGCCTTCTCTCTTTTCCGCCAGGCGATAGGTTTTATCGGGTTAGGCGATCTCGGTCGTGCGATTTTGCCGTTGCTGCGCCCGTTCGGTTGCCGCATTCGCGCGTACGACCCGTGGCTCTCGGGGGAATATATCCAATCCCTGGGGTGTGAAGCTGCTTCCCTCGATGAGGTCCTGCACGCCTCGCGCCTTATTTTCGTAGTCGCTGGCGCCACATCGCAGAATCAAGGCTTTCTGGGCGCAAGTCAGTTTTCCTCAATGCAACCCGGAGCCGCTTTGGTCCTCGTCAGCCGCGCCGCCGTCGTGGATTTTGACGCCATGCTCGACTTCGCCGCGAAAGGGCACATCCGCGTCGCGACCGACGTTTTTCCCGAGGAACCCCTACCTGCCTCACACCGGGCACGGTCCACCGACAACGCAATTCTCTGCGCGCATCAGGCTGGCGCAATGGAAGCCGCGATCAAACAGATTGGGAAGCTGGTTGTTGCGGACGCGGAACTGATTGCCCGTGGGCTTCCGCCGATTCTATGCAAGGTTGCTCAGCCTGAAACTGTTGCCTTGTTTCGGAATAAACCCATCAGCAAAACTTGAGACAACACTCGGAGCAGAGATAACCTTGCGGGCGCAGTCGGCCATGATCTCTGCCTCCGATGCGCGACGGCTGCGGATTGTTCGGATGCGTCCGATCGCTGGGAATCCGTCCGATCAGATTCCGGAACACGGCGGCGGAATGTTTCTACGTCGGAGGGCGCTGGTAGAGATCGCAGCGAGGGCGTTGCCAGCAAAGTCATGCCAGCCCAGCGCTACAGTATGTACGGTATCGCACATAACAACTAAACGAGTAAAAATGGTTGTCTGCACGGCCTTACTTCGTTGGAGAGGAGTGCGATGTCTGAAATCTACAAAATCGAGGATTTACGGTCCCAACTCAAACAGCTACGTCAGAAGCAATCTGAAACCCTGAAATCACGGATAGTTGGTGACGTCAGCGATACGGATCTTATCGAGTATGACCTAAGGCAGGAGATCATTGTTGATATTGAGGAGCGGCTTGCTCGCTCCTCCACCGCCGCTTAAGTTTTGTTGACTCTCGCCGCTGCGGATAATTGGGTTCAGCGTTTGCAGAGCAAACGCTGGGCCGCATTGATCTCGGTTGCGCGAAGACTATTGCCAGAGGTTCCCGATGATGACAACCCGAGCCCTGACCATTAAGAATGAAATTCTCGAGCTAATGCAGGTGCAGATCGAAACCTTCAGCCGGCGATCCGGCTTAACCTCTTTCGAACTGGGCGAGTACACCATCGCGCCGAAAGGTTAAAGCTGCTTTGCCGGGAACTGATCGAATTCGCAAAACGGCCATTATCGAGAACCGGTTTACGAAGGCGGCTTAGCCGGGCTGGATTTGCCCAGAATGCGGTTGTCCCGTGTGCGGTAGTTCAAGTTTTCTTTAAAATCCTCATCAATTCATTCAATCTATTTCGATAGTCGCTATGACATGTTAGTGACTATCGCAACGTGATTCTATATAATCGCGCGTCATGTCAAGTTCGGAAATGCTCTACGGCGTAAGGGAACCACAATTACTTTGAGACTCAAGATTTCAAAAAAAAAGGATGTCGCGGATTTTGTTGAGCAGCGCTCCCCTAGAATTACCAGGAGATAGGCGCCAGAGATGGATTTCAACTTCAGCGGAAAAGTAAAGGACCTGCAACGGCGTCTGCAGGTCTTCATGGACGAGCACATCTATCCGAATGAGCAGCGCTTCTATGACGAAATTGAGGGCAACCGCTGGGCGCCGACGCGCGTAATTGAGGAACTCAAGCCTAAAGCCCGAGCGGCTGGTCTCTGGAACTTGTTCTTGCCCGATGACACAAGTGGCGCGGGGTTAACCAATCTCGAATATGCCCCGCTGTGCGAGATTATGGGCCGCAGCCTGTTCGCTCCCGAGGTCTTCAACTGCTCGGCGCCGGACACAGGCAACATGGAAGTACTCGCCCGTTACGGCACGCCCGAACAGAAGGAACGCTGGTTGAAGCCCTTGCTTGCGGGTGAGATTCGATCGTGTTTCGCTATGACGGAACCTGCGGTAGCCTCATCGGACGCAACCAACATCGAGGCGAGTATTGTTCGCGACGGTGACGAGTATGCGATCAATGGCCGCAAGTGGTGGTCCTCGGGAGCGGGCGATCCGCGTTGCAAGATCGCAATCTTCATGGGTAAGACCGATCGCTTGGCCCCGCTCCATCAACAGCAGTCGATGGTTTTAGTGCCGATACCGACTGCCGGGCTGAAGATCGAACGGATGCTGACCGTTTTCGGTTATGACCACGCGCCACATGGGCACGGCGAGATTACTTTTGAAAACGTGCGCATACCGGTCTCAAACATGTTGCTCGGTGAAGGCCGCGGCTTCGAGATTGCCCAGGGAAGGCTCGGGCCCGGCCGCATCCATCACTGCATGCGTTGCATTGGTGTCGCCGAACGCGCCGTCGAAACTATGTGCAAGCGGGTTCAGGCGCGCGTGGCTTTTGGCAAACCGCTCGCCGAGCAGGGCACCATACGGGCTGACATTGCTCGATCGCGCATGGAGATCGAGCAAGCGCGCCTTCTTACTCTGAAGGCTGCGTACATGATGGACACGGCCGGAAACAAAGAGGCCCGCGCGGAGATTGCGATGATCAAAGTCGTGGCGCCGAATGTAGCTTTACAAGTGCTGGACCGCGCGATCCAGGCTCACGGCGGTGCTGGTGTTTCTCAGGATACGTTTCTCGCCGCCGCGTGGGCGAATGTGCGTACGCTACGGTTGGCCGACGGTCCCGACGAGGTCCACACAGAATCGATTGCGAAACTGGAACTCCGGAAATGGGGTTCGCCACCAACACGTTCACGGCGCCCTTGATGGCTTGCCCGCAACTTACCTGGATACCTTTAGCAGAATCGTCAGGAGACGCCAGTGCCCCTTGTCCTTGAAACGCCCCAGTCATTGAGGGATTTGATCGGCCGTGAAATCGCTACGACGGACTGGTTCCCCGTTACACAAGAACGCATTCAGCAGTTTGCTGAAGTGACTGAGGATCGCCAGTGGATCCACCTGGACCGTGAACGTGCCCAGCGTGAGTCTCCCTACGGAACCACAATCGCGCACGGGTTCTTGATCCTGTCGCTGTTGAGCCACTTCAAGGGGCAGGCCATCCAGATCCGCGGTGGCTTTCGCATGGCCATCAATTATGGGCTCAATCGCGTCCGATTTCCTTCGCCTGTGCGCGCAGACTCCAATATCCGGGTGCACTTCACGCTACAGTCACTGAAAGATGTGCCAGATGCGATCGAGGCGGTCTTTGACGCGCGAGTGGAGGTTCAGGGCATCGACAAACCTTGCTGCGTGGCAGAGTGGGTGGTTCGCTACTACACGTGAGCCGCAAGCGTTTCAGGCGGGGCGCAATTCCTTCAGCGGTGAGTGCGCATCCCGGGAGCGACGAGGTGCGGCACCGCATTGAAAGTAAACAACCGCAGTTCCCCTGCCCGCAAACGTAAGACCGTGTACGACGCGTTATAGACCGCACCGGCGAGTCGCATAACCCGCCCATCCGCAATCTCCAGCGACAGGCCCGTACAAATCGCAATCGGCGTCGCCGAGGTAACCACGAGAATGTTCTCGCCTCGCGCATCATGCATCTTTGATGAGCAGGCGGCAATGCGCTCGCGAAATTGGAGCCACGTCTCGCCGGCGTAGGCGTAGCGGCCCGCCGCCCAGGCCTCGACCACCTTCGTATCGCACGGCAGCCATTTGCGATGAATACTCGCTCCGTGTGCGCCTGCGGTCGTTCGAACCTGCTCGCGCATTTCGTCGTATTCGCGGCGGAACTCAGCGTCGTCCGAAGACAACTGCGGAGCAATCTCGCGATACACCCGCCCGAGATCGAACTCATCCCACCCAGGTTCGACGTTTACGATTGGAAAAGCAACACCGCCATTGGCATAGGCTGCGCCGACCTGCTCAGCAGTTTGTTGCTGCCGCGACAGCCCTCCCACATAGGCTGAGGAAAATTGGATCCCTTGGGAAACGAAGTGTTCGCCCAACAACCGCGCCTGGCGCCTTCCCAAGTCAGAGAGAGAATCGTAAGCGTCGCGCGTGCCTGCCTGTCCGTGCCGGACAAGATACAACGTGCTCAATTGAGTTTTCCGGCGAGCGAATCTGCCAGCTCGACCAGTCCTCGAACCCGTTCCCCGAAATTTCGGAATCGCATGTCGTGCGTCTGTCCGCGCCTGAACCGATAATAAATCTGCTGCAGAATTACAGCTAGCTTGAACATGCCGAGCACTTCATAGTAACCGATCTGCGAAAGGTCGCGACCGGTCCGTTCCGCGTAGCGCTGCACGAATTGGTCCCGCGTATACCAACCTGGCTGTGATGTGAGAGCGGGCACTCTGCGGGCGCGAAGTTGTGGCGCTTCCACCCAAGCCCAGTAACACAGAGTCAACCCAATATCCGCGAGCGGATCGCCCACCGTCGCCATCTCCCAATCAAGCACCGCCTCGATTCTCTCCACAGAATCGACGCAGTCTATGAAAGCCTCCCGGAGCATGACGTTGTCGAGTTTGTAATCGTTATGCACCAGAGTAGGCGCAGGCGAAGACGGCTGCCGATCGCCCAGCCATCGGATGACGCGCTCCATCTTCGGCATTTCGTCCGTCTTCGAGCGATTCCAACGATCAGCCCAACCCTGCACCTGGCGCTCAAGAAAGCCCTCCGGTTTACCCAGAGCGCTCAAGCCGGTCTGCGAAACATCGATGGCATGCAACCGTATCAGGCAATCGACGAACGCCTCGCTCACCAGTTGCGGATAATTTGGCACCACCGCCAGTTGTCGAGGAATGTCATCGCGCAACACGATTCCATGCCGGCGCTGCATCAGAAAGAAGACCGCATCCAGTACCGCTGGATCCTCGCACAAGTGAAAAACATCGGGCGCCTCCTGAAAGTGCGGATGCACCATCTGGAGCACCCGAAATTCACGCGCCATGTCGTGAGCTTTGGGGGCGACGGGGCCGAGAGGAGCCCGCCTGAGGACGTATTCGCGTCCGTCTGCATTCATCCGCAGCAAATACGTAAGGTTCGAATGCCCGTTCGGAAACTGTTCGACGGTGATGCCCCGCTCCGCGCCTTCGACTTTTCCGCGCAGAAAATCCGCAAGAGTCGCCAAATTCAATTCTTCGCCGGGACGAACCGGAGCAGTATCAGCGTGCACTCGTGTTCGCCGTTAGAACGCATTCCAAAACATTGAGCATAGGTGACCAGCATCAAAGTTCGACTCGACCACGGGTGTTGGTGGTATCAAAGATTGGAACTCGTCGGTTGAAGTGCTATATGGAGACCAGGGCGGCTCACCCAAGGAGTTCGGATTCCCGGTTTTGGCGAACTGCGTCCAGTAGCTGACCATAGCCTGCGAGAGTTTCCTTTGTTCGGGCGAAAGTGATACTTGCAAGCCGAAAACGTCGATACCCGGGAACAGATACTGTAGCTCCGCACTATGATAGGCTCCCAACGGAAAAGTTAATAAACCGCCAAACGCCGATTGCGGCGGCGGAGCATTCTCATCGTTGAACTCATACGCATAGATCGGCACCAGTTGCGACAGGGCCTGATCGACATTTCGCGCGGGACAGCTGAAAACTCCGTCGGTGCCAGAAGCGCCCAATGCCTCACCACCGAACGGGTAACTGCTAAACGGATACAACGCGAGGACAGACGGCGCAAGCGTCGATCCCCACAACGCGTTGACCGCGGTATCGTACTCCGTCGAAGTCAGGATCGGATTCCCGACGAGGTCGTAGCCCGTAGCCACAAACAATCGATATTCATCGTGATTGGTGCCAGCGATCACTGGCACTTGATTGAATTGGCCGCTGACAAATGCCGCAGCGATCGTCTGTGTAAGCAGAGTTCCGTCCACGAACGGATACAAAGGGAATGGTTCTTGTGCGACCATGGTCGCGGCAGGCACGGCACGCAGACACGATGCGGTCTGGTTCGTGCATCCGACACTGTCGGCAATCGCGGCGCCTGACGGCACACTTGTACTGCCCGTCGTCTCTCCTTGCGCGAGCGTAATGACGTTAGAAAAATAATCTTGGAATTCCGCATACGACCCGCTCTCCGCGATCGCACCACGGAACAGGCCCGATACAGCAGGAGATGCTAGGTGGGCATAGACGCTTTGTCCCCCCGCCGACTCACCGAATATTGTTACTCGATTGGGATCGCCGCCAAATCCCGCAATGTTCCTGCGAACCCACTTCAATGCGAATTGTTGATCCATCAATCCGTAGTTGCCGTTGAGATGGCCTTCGGCGTCAATGGCAGACTGCGCAAGGAAACCCAAGAAGCCCAGGCGGTAATTGATGGTGACGACAATTACTCCCCTTCTCACAAGTTCTACCGGGTTGTAAGGGGTGCTGCTCCCGTTGATGAATCCACCACCATGAATCCAAAACATCACGGGCAGACCGCGCCCGTCATGATCCGATTTCAGCTGTGGCGTAAAGACATTCAGGAACAGACAATTCTCGCTTCCAATTCCGCCGGGTTGCGTGCACGCACTACCGAATTGAGTCGCTTCGAGGAAGTATCCATGAAAGAACCCGAAACGCTTCGGCGGCCGCCAGCGTAAATTTCCTGTCGGCGGAGCGGCGTACGGAATGCCCAGAAATTGGCTTACGCCATTCGTCGTTGCGCCAATCACAACTCCGCTTTCCGTCAGGGCAATCGGACGGTGAGGTGAGTCGGCGGCGAATGCAGTTACGACTGAACTCAGTGCGGCCAAGAGGACAGCCGCCACTACGATAGAAAGTTTGCGAGTAAGTTCATGGCGATCGAGCCGGTTGTTCGTCCTTTCGAGGTGTTTCATTGCTGGATCCTCCATCAGAAACGTTTTTCGGAAATTACTCTGCTGGTCCGAACAGTTCGAGCGGGCCCACTGTCCGCTCCTAACATGAATGCGATGCCTTATGCCATCACGCTCTGTTCCTTGCTGAACTCGTCAAGAATCTTGCCTTCTTCGGCCAGACGTTTTAGCGCAGAGGCGGGTTCCCACAGTTCGCGGTGCTGCTGATGAAAGTCTGAGATGCGGCGGTAGACCTTATCGAGACCCACGGTATCCGCATACCACATCGGTCCGCCCCGATAGGCCGGGAATCCATAGCCGTTCAAATAAATGATGTCGATGTCTAAAGCGCGCCGTGCGATACCTTCCTCAAGAATGCGCGCACCCTCATTCACCAAGGCATAGATGCAGCGGTCCACGATTTCTTCCGAGGAAATTTTGCGTTGCGGAATGCCAGCGTCACGCGCCCATGTTCGCACGAGTTCATCCACTTCAGGATCGGGCACCGCACACCGGTTCTCGTCGTACTTGTACCAGCCGGCGCCGGTCTTCTGGCCAAAGCGACCGAGCTCGCACAAGCGATCTTCGGCGAACGGCTGCCGGACTCCAGGTTTTTCAAGGTGTCGGTATTCTTTGCGGATTCTCCACCCGACGTCGAGCCCCGCCAGATCGCCGGTAGCCATAGGGCCCATCGCCATGCCGAAGTCGTACAGTGCCCTGTCGACGGCTTCGATACTCGCGCCTTCCTCGACCAGGAACTGAGCTTCACGGCGATACGGACCGAACATGCGGTTTCCCACAAAGCCGCGGCAGTTACCCACCAGAACTCCGACTTTGCCGAGTTTCTTCGAGAGCTGCATGCAGGTCGCGATCACTTCCCTGCTGGTCGCCTTGCCGCGCACAATCTCGAGCAGGCGCATGATATTCGCCGGGCTAAAAAAATGTGTGCCAATCACGGCATCGGCGCGGGCAGTAGCTGCGGCGATCTCGTCAATATCGAGTGTGGACGTGTTACTCGCGAAAATTGCGCCCGGCTTGCACACGCGATCCAACTGCTTGAAGACTTCCTTCTTCAGCGTCATTCCCTCGAACACGGCCTCGACGACCATATCCACGTCCCCGAAGTCATCGTAGCGAAGCGTCGGTTTGATGAGTTGCAGGCGTTCCTCCACGAACTGCTGCGTGAAGCGGCCCCGTTTAACCGAACTCATGTAATTCTTCTGAATGGTCGCCAGTCCGCGATCGAGAGCCGGCTGGTCGGCCTCCTTCAACAGCACAGGAAATCCGGCGTTGGCGAACACGATAGCAATTCCCCCGCCCATCGTTCCAGCCCCGACGACGGCCACCGAGTTCACTGGGATGATCGGGGTCTCTTTCGGAATATCTGCAATCTTGGATACCTCACGCTCGCCGAAGAACGCATGAATGAGGGCCTTGGATTGATCCGAGAAGAGACACTCGTCGAACAATTTCCGTTCCAGCTGGCATCCTTCTTCAAAGGACATCGTGGTGGCACCTTCCACCGCATCAATCGCGGCGATCGGTGCCATCATGCCCCGCTGCTTCGTGCGAGCCTTCTCGCGAGCGGCAGCAAAGACGGACGCGTTCTGCGCCGACATGCTGAGCTTTTCGTTGCGCTCCCGAGTTTTGCGCATCGGCTTCCCCGCAACTTCGCGCGCGAAAGTTACAGCGCCAGCCAACAGATCACCGTCGATCAGGCGATCCACGAGACCGAGTTTCAACGCCTCCTGGGCGGCAATCGGATTCCCTTCCGCGCACATCTCGACAGCCTTGGCGCCGCCCACCAACCGAGGCAATCGCTGCGTGCCACCTGCGCCGGGAATGATGCCGAGCTTCACTTCGGGCTGACCCATCTGCGCATTCGGAGCCGCCACGCGATAGTGGCCGGCCATCGCTAGTTCCAGACCACCGCCAAAGGCCGCGCCATGGATCGCCACCACCACTGGCTTTCGCACATCTTCCATCTGCATTAGGAGCGGAAGCAGTCCCGCACCGCGCTGAGTTTTACCGGACGTGATCTTGCCGAATTCTTTTATGTCCGCACCGGCGATGAATGTACGGCCGCTCCCAATCAGCACCACAGCCTTGACGCCATCGTCCTTATCCACCTGCGCGATTTTCTGAGCAATCCCCTGCGCGACCCCAGGGCTCAACGCATTCACCGGCGGATTAGTGATGGTAATAATTGCAACATCGCTATCTTGGGTAAGTTGAACTAGATCGTCCATGACACTGAACTCTCTCCTGCTCGCCAAACTCTACCTTCGCGGCGCAACCTCGGATGGTGCGTGATCCTGTCCAGCCCAATATTTCTTGCGCAAACCTTTTTTCAGAATTTTTCCGGTTGCAGTCTTCGGCAAACTATTCAGAAACTCTATCGAGCGTGGGCATTTGAAGTGGGCAATCCGAGAGCGGCAGAATTCGATCAGTTCTGCCTCCGTCGGGGTTGATCCAGGTTTTGCTACGACCAGTCCCTTCGGCACTTCGCCCCATTTTTCGTCCGGGACGGGAATCACCGCAGCCTCGTAGACTCCGGGATGCGCCAGCAGCGCCTTCTCTACTTCAAGCGATGAAATATTCTCACCACCGCTCACAATAATGTCTTTCCTGCGATCCACGATGAGGATGCGTCCATCTTCGCTGATCGTGGCCATGTCTCCGGTGTGAAACCAGCCCCCGCGCATCACTTCCGACGTGGCTGCCGGCTGCTGCCAATACCCGAGCATGACTCCGTCAGAACGAGCAACAATCTCTCCCATGGTTTTGCCGTCGCGCGGAACATCGTTGTCCTCGAAATCAACGACCCTCAATTCCACACCCGGAATTGCGAAGCCGGTCATCGCCTGAGCCACGTAGCGCTGTTCATCCGCGAATTGTTCCCCCGGCCTCAGCTTGGCGGTGGAGAGTACCGGAGCAGTTTCCGTCAGACCGTATCCCGAATAGCATGCGCAACCAAGTTTTTCTTCGCATTCGCGCACTAACGTCGGAGACGATGCCGCTCCCCCGATTGAAATCCACTGCAAGCTACTCAAGTCGAATTTTTGCCGCTCGGGTGAATTCACCAAAGCCGTTGCCATGATGGGCACAAGACTCAGGGAGTCGACGCGTTCGCGTTCGATCAACTGGAAAACCTCAGCGCAGGTAAAACGCTGAAGCATGACATGCTTCCCTCCGGTGAACGTGACTGAATGGGCCGTACCCCAGCCGTTGGCATGGAACAGCGGAATGGTATGCAGATTCACGCTCTCCGACTTAGTAATGAACGTCACGCAGACCGAGAGAGCATGGAGATAAATATTTCGATGGGTCAGCATCACTCCCTTGGGATCGGCGCTCGTTCCGCTCGTATAAAACAGTTCCGCGAGGGAGTCTTCGTCGAAGTCCATCACATCCGCTCGGTAAGGCGTGGCAGCGGCCAGCATGTCTTCATAGTTCGCGGGAGAAAGCCAGGGAGCCTCAGGTGCAGCGTCAAGCAAGCAAAAAGTCTGCACCGTGGAAACGCTTTGGCGAAAAGAGTCCACGACCCCGGCGAACTCTTTTTCCAGAAAGAGCATCTTTGCGCCGGCGTCATTCAGAATGAAAGCCAACTCCCGAGGAGCAAGTCGGAAGTTCAACGGAAGTAGCACCGCCCCCGCTTCGAGTACGCCGTAATACGCTTCGAGAAGCCGATGGCAATTCAGGCTGAGAAATGCGACTCGATCGCCCGGTTTCACTCCCCCGTCGCGCAGAGCACCCGCGAGACGGCTGGCACGTTCACCGAACTGCGCGTACGTGAATCGCCGATCTCCACAAACGATTGCGGTCTTGTGGGGGAACTGCTGTTCGGCATACCGCAGGAAGCGCACCGGGGTAAGAGGAATATTCATGACCAACCTTTGGTCCTACCAGGCCGACTGGCCTCCATCTACGACCAGCACATGACCGGTAACATAGTTCGAGGCATCGGAAGAGAGAAACACGGCCGCTCCCTTCAAATCTTGTTCATTGCCAAAGCGCCGCGCCGGAATATGAGATAGGAAAAGCTCCTTATTGTGTTCCAGCACCCGGTTCGACATGTGCGTCGGAAACCAGCCCGGAGCAATTGCATTCACCTGTATGTTGTGCGGTGCCCACTTGCAGGCCAAATCCTTAGTGAAGCTGATGACGCCGCCCTTGCTGGCGTGATAACCAATTGCCGGGAGTTCTGCCGGAGCACCGCCCAGTCCCGCCACCGACGCGATATTAATGATCTTTCCCCGACCTTGCCGAATCATGACTTTGCCTACCGCCTGCGAACACAGAAAAGTTCCTGTCAGATTCGTCTCGATTACTTTGTTCCAATCCTCAAGCCGCATTTCCTCGACTGGCGCGCCCCACGAGATTCCCGCGTTATTGATCAGGACATCAATCCGTCCGAACTCCGCAACGGTCGCATCCACAAGCTGCTGAATGCTCGCCGGGCTCTTAACATCGCAAGCCAGGGCAATCGCTTTTACACCGAGCTGCTGCAATTTCTCGGCGGCCTCGCGACAGCGCTCTTCCTTTCGGGCGCACAACACCACGTGCGCACCCATCTCCCCAAGGCCCTCCGCCATTTGCCGCCCAAGTCCAATCGACCCACCGGTGATGATCGCGACGCGACCGGTAAGATCGAAAAGCTGCTTTGCGCTCACGGAAGAATCCTGAGTAGTACCGGCGGCCTCCCTCGTCATGAAACCTTCTCCTTCTCCGAAGGGTCAGATAGCGCTCCCACGCGACATGAGGTGCTGCCACACTCCATGCCGGCGCCTCGAGCCTGCGCGTTCAGAAATTCAAGAATGATGTGGTGCGCCGTTTCTGTCTGGTCCGTCAGAAAGAGGTGACCGGCGTGCGGAATTGTCACGAGCTTCGCGCCTGGAATGCGATCCGCGATCAATCTGCCGTTGGTGGGCGGCACCAACCGATCTGACTCGCCATGAATTACCAGCGTGGGCGCAGTGATTCCTTCAAGACGGCTATATGCCTCCCACGCGAGTATTCCTTGCAGTTGTGCTATATAGGCCTCTGCCTTCGGAAACCATGGCCTTCGGATCGCGATGTCCTCGTCAATTTTTTCCCGCGGAGTCGCCGGATCATAGATGAACGGCACCGCCACTTCGGCGGCTTGCTCGGGATCCATCTGCCCACGCGCCTTCAACATTTCGGTGGCGTCTTTGTCGGCGCGTATCACAGTCGGCCCGCCCGCCGCGGTGCAGCCCAAGATCAGCGACCGCACCCGCTTAGGATATAGCAATGCGAACTCCTGAGCGATCATTCCGCCCATCGATATCCCGAACACGTGGGCACTCTCGACTCCCGCGGCATCCAGAACTGCCGCGGCGTCCGACGCCATCAGCGCAATCGAATACGGCCCCGGTGGCACATCGCTCCTTCCAACGCCACGATTGTCCAACGCGATTGTCCGGTATCGCGCTTCCAATATAGGCCGGGTGCGATGCCAAATGTAGGAGGGGTACCCGAGCCCCATAATCATCAACAGGGGCGCGCCGTGCCCTCGCTCGTCCCAATAGATCCTGGCTCCTTGATTCTCAACGAACGGCATCGCACACTTCCTCTGCGGGTAAACAACAGTTTGTAAACGTCAGTGCAACCACGGCCCTCAATACTAGAACGAAACGCGGAGCCCGAGTTGAATCTGACGCTTGGGGAACGCCGATGTAAAAGCCAGCGGCGAACTGGGCGTAACTGTCTCGCCCGCAACGACGCTGCCCGGACGAAGCCCATGCACGTTGAACGACGTTGTGAATCCAGGGACATACCCCGTTGTCTGCCCTTGCAACGGGATCGGCAGAGGGCCCACCTCGTTGTTCACGCTGGCGAAGTTCGTCCGGTTGGCGATGTTAAAACCTTCTGCCGTGATCTGCAACGTCGCCCGTTCGCCCACTTTGTGCTGCCACGTCAAGCGCGCGTCGAAGTCGTAATAGTTCGGACCGAGACCCGTGTCGCGCGCCGCTCCGATCGGACGTTCATTGGTGGTGTGGTTGTCGCCGTTGATCTCGCCTCCAGCAAGTAAATTGAAAGGATGCCCGCTGTGGTAACTGAAAATTGGAGCAAACTGAAAGCCGGACAGGAATTTACTCTTCCACGGGCTCTCGAACACTCCGGCGATCACTACTTTGTGCCGCTCATCAAACTCCGAGACACTACGATCGATGTTGATGTCGATCGGATCCTGCGGCCCATAATCACTGTTGAAATCCGTCGACGTGTCAATGCCCTTGCTGTAGGTGTAGTTTCCAAAGACCGTGAAGTGATCGCTGAATCGCTTCTTGATTTCCAGAATGCCGCCCACATACCGGGCGTACGCCGCAGAAGTGTATTGGTTGTTCTGCACCACCAGCGGATTCACAAAACATTGCACCGTATCGCACGGCAAGCCACCCGGCTCCAGACCTCCCAAAGGATCCGCTCCCGCCGCCGTCGTATTCCAGTTGCGATAAGAGACCGTCTGGTTATTAGCGAGAGTTAGCGTTGTAAACGGCGCCGGCAAAAGATTCGTATCAATCGCAACCGGCAGCCTCTGAGTATGCGAATAAATACCGCTCAACGAGATAGAGAATCCCGGCGTAATCTCACGCTCAATTCCAAACGAAGCCTGCTGCGCGATCGGGGGACGATAGCCCGGTTGATTTACGAAAACCACTTGCAGCGGACCGACTGGGCCGCTGTTCGTAACATCAATGCCCAACGGTGCCACCGCCGCCGGCGTGATGCACGCTGCATTTCCTGGTGTCGGAGTTGTGCACTGAATCAATCCCTGCGCAAAGAGTGTCCCGAAAACTGTCGGTGCGCCTTGTAGACCTAACGCCGGAACTCCCCCGATCGGATCCACATAAATTGAAATTTCCCGGTTGCACGGACTTGAGCCATTGCCCGGAATGATCGGTATCCCGAACTGAGAGAATCCGCAGACTGCGGTCAGGTTCGCGACCTGGCCGGCTGGTGAGCTGTTTTCGACCGCAGACTTATTGCCGTTCACAACCCCCAGGCTCAAGTCCACGGCCGGAATCTGTTCATCGACGGGCCCGTAAAAAATCCCATACCCACCGCGCACCACTGTCTTGTGGTCCTTAAACGGATCCCACGCGAACGAAATACGCGGCGCGAAATCTTTCTTATAGGTCGTCAACGGAAGGTATTGAGAGTCCAGTTCATAACGCAGGCCGTAATTCAGAGTGAAATTCGGCACGATGGTCCACGAGTCCTGCCCGTAGAACGCTGTCAGAGGCCGCGTGTAATAAGGGTAAGTGGGATTGCCAAAGCCCTGTTGGTACACTTCCGGCAGACCGAACCCCGCTGTCTGGAGTGAGGTCAAACTTGGAAGCAACGGGGTTAGCAAGAAACCGGGAAGCGCCCCAAAGACAAAACGCCCGGGGAAAAACGTGTGCGATTCCGTGTGATTTCCGCGGAGCACTTCCGAACCCCCGAACCTGAGCGTGTGATGGCCGCGAATCATGGTGACATTGTCTGCGAACTCGTATCGCCGCAAGATCGTTAGGCTGGGAAGGAAAATGTTGGTTCCCAGATTATTAATGAAGCCCGGGATCTGCAGTCCCACTTGCCCAGGCGCGTTCGGAATCACCTTGAAGCTCTCATAATTCCACTGCATGCGGGCCTCGTTCTGAATGGATGGAGTGAACTGGTGAAACCAGGTCCCTTGGAAATTGTTGTCATACGTGTGTGTCGAGCTGCCCGCTGAAAAAGCAGTCAGAGATTGCACGTCCGGTGATTCCTCCAGATCATGTCCATATCGATACGTAACCGAAAGCTGGTTAGCCGTGTTGAATCGGTGATCCAGACGGCTGGAAATGAGGTATTCGTGCGAGTTGTACGGGAACACTCCACCGTTGGTCTCGAACTGATTCACTAGATACGAATCCACCGGGCTGATTGCTGGGTCGATCGTTAAGGCCCCGCCAAGGATGGCGGCACATTCCGCCGCCGGCACGTTCGTCGTTGGATTCGGAGCCGGCAAACCCAATTGCGCGGCAACGGCGGCGCCAACCGGTCCGCTCAGGCAAGGCACAATGTTTCCACCTGTCAGCCCTGCAAGAATTTCGCTCTGCGACGTCGAAGGGCGAAAGACATTTGTATTGGTCAGGAGTGGAACTGCGTTCTGCGCATTCTGGCGCAAGCCCTCGAAAGAGACGAACAAAAAGGTCCGATCTTTCTTGATGGGGAAGCCGACCGCTCCACCGAACTGTTGGCGGCTCAATTTGTCTTTGATCGGTGCGCCAACAGAATCCGGATTAGCCGGATTGAACGCCTCTCCCGCCGACAACGCCTGGCTGAACGAAAACGGATTCTGCGCGTCCATGGCATCGTTGCGGAAAAATCCGTAGACGGTTCCATGAACGTTGTTGCTGCCGGATTTGGTCACAATGTTGATCGACGCTCCCGTGGCTGACCCGAGATCCGCGGAGTAATTACTGCGATTGATTTGGAATTCCTGGACCGCGTCCTGGCTTACGGTGAGGCGCACACCGCCGCTATCTCCGCTGGTTTCGCCGCCGTCCACCGTAATGCTGTTTCCTCTGCCATTGCTTCCATAAAATGAAAGGCCGCTCTGCGGTGTCTGCTTGACTCGAAAGTCCTGATCCCCCGCCAGCCGCGTGGAATCAGAAACTCCAGGTGCGAGCAACGTGAAGGTGAGGTAATCACGACGGTCAATCGGCAGGTCAGCGATGTACTGCTGGGTGATTCTGTTGGCCTGACTTCCTCTTTCGGTTTCCACCACAGGCGGCTCGCTGGTCACTTCGACGACGGTCGCCACTTGCGCGGTTTTCATGCGGAAGTCCGAAACCACGGTCTGGCCGACGGCGACTGGCACACTCTTGCGAACCACGGTCGCAAAGCCGCGCGCCGCTGCACTCACTTCGTAAATAGACGGAGACAGCCCCAGCACCCGGAACTGACCTGCTCCATCGGTCTCGACCTCGCGCTTCAGACCGGTCTGCGTGTCGACAATCGCTACGGTCACCTTAGGTAAAACTGCGCCAAAGGGATCGACGACAGTCCCACTGATCCCCCCCGAGGTGCCCACGCCCTGCCCCTGGGCCACGCTGGCTGCCAACAACAAGCACACAAAGATACCTGCGATTGACTTCATAGGATTCTCCTTACGGATGTGCGCAGACTTTCACAAATGGGTCCTGAACTATCCGACGCGACTCAACCTCCCGGAAGCCGCCGGGCGCCGCGCCAACCCCAAAGCCGTCAGTGCTGATCCAGTTGCATATTTCGTTCTCGATCAAAAATTCAAATCATGTGCAACGAAAAACCGCAGATTGTGAGAGTGAGTATCACATAATAGTCACTAACGTCAAGAACGAAACCGATCTCGGCCTCAGTTGTGGCGCGTTGGTTCTAAGCGTTTTCGGAAAGTTCAAAGGGGAAGACCAGAGTGGGCTGTTTGGGAATGGCGTCGATGCAGACGGCGAAACTCAGGCCTTTAAACAGGCCGGTCCATCAGGGAGTCAGTACAATCCGCCCCGAGACTTGGCCCTTACGTAACTGATCCAGCACCTCGTTGGCTTGAGCCAGCGGGCGAGCAACCACTTTGCATCTCACCCTCCCAACTGCAGCCATAGAAAGTACTTCGCGCAAGTCTTGTCGTGTACCAACCGTGGATGCGTGGATCCGGACTTCTCGAGCCGCCATTAGAATCGGCGGGAAGCAGATGCTCTCGGCAGGCAAGCCCACCACCAGCAGAGTGCCTGTCGGCCGCAGGCCAGAAAAAGCGGTGTCGTAAGCTGCCCTCGCGGCAGAGGTCACCAGCGAAACATGCGCTCCACCTTTGCGGCGCAACTGCTTCACCACATCCGTCGTGGCCGCATTGAGCGTGTCGGCGGCGCCAAGAGATCGCGCGAGTTCCAGTTTCTCTTCGGAGATGTCGATCGCGATCACCTCTGCGCCAAAGGCTCGTCCGAACTGCACCGCAAGATGCCCTAGGCCACCTACGCCGAAAACTGCAAGGCGTTGCCCGGCGACGATACTGGCGCTTTTCAGTGCGCGATAGACGGTCAATCCCGCGCAAAAAAGCGGAGCAGCCTCAAGCGCGGAAATGCCATCGGGAATCTTCAGCGCGTGAGTTGCCGGCGCCTTCACGAACTCCGCATAACCACCGTCCACGGTGACACCGGTGATCTTCTGCCGGCTGCACAAGTTCTCGTTTCCTTCGCGGCAGAATTCGCACTCACCGCAACTCCAGTGAATCCACGGCACGCCGACGCGGTCGCCGATTTGCAGATCGTCGACTGCTCCGCCCTTCTCTACTACGTGGCCAGCGATTTCGTGGCCGAGAATCAGTGGTTTCTTCACGATTCCCGCGAGCTGCGTCCAATCTCCATCGGCCACGTGCACGTCGGAATGGCAGGCGCCACACGCCTCCACCTGAATCAAAACTTCATTCGCTTCGGGACGAGGCCGCTCGATTTCCTCGATCAAGAGCGGCTGTTTGAAATCGTGCAGGATAGCAGCTTTCATTCACGGCCTTGCAAAAAGAAAGCAGATTCGACTGGGAACCAGTTACGGCTTAACGCCACGCAAGAAAAACTCAACGGCACTATCCACACGCTCCGTGAGTTTGTGAGGTCCTGTGAGATCGACGGTCCACTGTCGAACCACGGTATGGTAGAGCGCCTCCATGAACTCCGCGAGATGGACCACAGGGAACGTGCTCGTGATTTCGCCGCGCTCCTGCCCCTGAGCCAGAATCTCGCGCAGCCGGCTGACCGCAACTCCCTCGAGTCCGCGCACCTCCGGAGAACGCACCGGATCCATCGCGCCCGACAGCACGACCGCTTTCCATAGCGGCCGGTCGGTTTCCGCTTCGACTGCCATCGCGTGATACAGGCGGTGCAGGCGCTCGGCGGTATCAGCCTTGGTAGAGAGTTCCGATTTCAGGCGCTCTGCTATGCATTCGAAACCACGCTTACCCACATCCCGTAGAACGGCATCCTTGCTGGGAAAATAGCGAAAGAAAGTCGGCTGGCTGATTTCGAGAATTTTGACAATGTCATCAATGCGAGTCTTCTCGTAGCCCTGCTTGCGGAACAATCGAATGGCCGTCTCGACAATTTGTTGACGAAGTCGCGCCTTCTTGCGTTCCCGAAGCCCTGGAATCTCATGAATCTGAACTGTTGTATTTCGCTTTATCGAACTTCTGCGCTTCCCGCTTCTGCGCGGTGTGGCGACTTCAACACGAGCCATATTTAAATATTCTCCTGGTCAGGGTTACAGGTGCTGCCGGTTCGTGCTCGGCCACCGGATCGATTCTAACAAGTGATCTTCGATCGTCTCGCCACCCTCAATCGTCTCGGCTTTCAATCGTCACGAGTTCAAGGCTGATGGCATTCGCGCTTGTACTCTTAAACAATGGTTGTCATCCTGAGCGGAGCCGATCTTCAGGCGAAGCGATGAGCCTGCCTTGAGCGGAACCGCGAAGGGATATCGTTCTTGTCGAATGTCGGGGGCAGCCAAAGCGGCCCGGCGCAAGTTGACGTTAGTCACTCATATCTGATATAGACTAACACAATTTTGCAAACCCTTCGATTCTGGGGAAGATGATGACAACTGCCCAAGCAACTCCTCTTCTAGTGAAAGGTGGCGCGTTCCTCATTGAAGACCGTTCGCCCCAGGAAATTTTCACGGCGGAAGATCTGAATGAAGAGCACCTCGCGATTGCTCGTACGGTCGATCAGTTCTGGACGAATGACGTCGAACCTCATCTCGAAGCGATTCGCCAACAGACCCCCGGTGTCGCTCTCACCGTGCTTCGCAAAGCAGCCGAGTTAGGACTCGCTGCCATACCCATCCCCGAAAAATTCGGCGGCATGGAAATGGACCTGCCATCCGTCATGATCGCCGGAGAGCATTTGGCGAAGGACAGTTCTTATGGATCCTGGCACTCCGGCCATACCGGGATCGGCACGCTTCCCGTTCTGTTCTTCGGTAACGAAGAACAGAAGCAAAGATATCTTCCCCGCCTCGCGAGCGTCGAGCTTTTGGCAGCGTATGCGCTGACCGAACCGCTAGCTGGCTCCGATGCTCTCGCCGTACGTACACGAGCCGACCTCAGTGCAGATGGCAAATACTACGTCCTCAACGGACAGAAAATGTGGATCACCAATGGAGGCGCGGCCGACCTGTTTACCGTGTTCGCGAAAGTCGGCGGCGAGAAGTTCACGGCGTTCCTGGTCGAGCGCAGGTTTCCCGGTGTGACCAGCGGTGCCGAAGAACACAAGATGGGCAACAAGGGCAGCTCTACCACGGCCGTCTATTTCGACAACGTCCACGTTCCCGTCGAAAACCTGCTTGGCGAAATCGGGCGCGGGCACATCATTGCGTTTAACATCCTGAACATCGGCCGCTTGAAACTCGGTCCCGGCGCGGTGGGTGGAGCAAAAAACGTCCTCGCCATCTGCCTGAAATACGCCAAAGAACGCAAGGCTTTCGGATCGGCCATCGCCGAGTTCGGCGCCATCCGGCATAAGCTGGCTGAGATGGCAATTCGTACCTTCGCCGTCGAGTCCATGGTGTGGCGCGTGGTCGGACTCATCGAGACCCAATTGGCGCAATCCGCTCACGACCAGCACGCAGATTCACAGACCGAACTAAAAGCCGTTGAAGAGTACGCCGCAGAGTGCTCGATGATTAAGGTCTATGCCTCCGAGATGCTGGACTATGTTGTCGATGAAGGCGTTCAGATTCACGGTGGCTACGGCTACCATCAGGATTACGCGGTGGAACGCGCTTATCGTGATTCACGAGTCAATCGGATCTTCGAGGGCACCAACGAGATCAACCGCATCCTCATTACGGGGATGCTGCTGAAACGCGCGGCCCGTGGCCAGTTGGCGCTCATGCCGGCGGTTCAAGCAGCAATGAAGCAGAGTCCGCGGGAGACTCCCAGCTCCGTGAGCTCGGATGAAGAAGCACGGCTCGTTCACAATGCGAAGCAGATTGCGCTGTTCGCCATCGGAATTGCATATCAAAAGCACGGCGCCGAACTGAAGAAACAGCAAGAGGTATTGATGAACATCTCCGACATTGCCATGGAGGTGTTGGCGATGGAGTCGACCTTGCTCAGAACTCGCAAGCTCGCAGCCTCGGGCCGTGGGATGAATGCTGCCAACATGTGTGCCGTGTTTCTTCGCGATGGCATGGATCGAGTAGAACTCTCAGCGCGCCATGTGATCGGCGCCTGCTCGACGAGCGGTGCCCTGCGCGATAATATGGCGACTCTACGCAGCTTTGCGAACTATGATCCGCTCGACTCGATCGCACTCCGGCGAAACGTCGCCGGACGTCTTCTGGCCGCTGGCTGCTATACCGTCTGACAGTGAGGTGCCTTCGCTATGGCCGCTGCTAACCCGGTAAACCGCCAATGGCGGCTCAAGTCGCGGCCCACCGGGCTAATCAGAGTTGACAACTTCGAGCTTGTGTCCCAACCCATACCGGAGTTGGCTGAGAATCAGATTCTGATTCGCAGCGTGTATCTGTCGCTCGATCCAGCAATGCGGGGGTGGCTCACCGACCGTCCATCCTACGTTCCACCCGTCCAGATTGGTGAAGTCATGCGCGGATTGGCTGTCGGAATAGTCGAGAAATCAAACCATCCAAAATTTGCCACCGGCGATCGAGTGCAAGGAATGTTCGGCTGGCAAGAATATCTACTCTCCAATGGTGAAGCGGTCACGAAATTGCCGGAAAGCGAACTTCCCTTTTCGGCGTACCTTGGATTATTTGGACTGGCAGGCCTGACCGCCTACGCTGGGCTCGTGGAAGTGGGACAACCCAAGGCCGGCGAAACCCTCTTGATCTCCGGTGCAGCCGGTTCAGTCGGATCACTCGTCGGTCAAATCGGCAAAATTAAAGACCTTCACGTAGTGGGCATCGCCGGAACCGACGAGAAGTGCAAGTGGCTGCGGGACGAACTCGGCTTCGACGTCGCCGTGAACTATAAAGACGCGGACTATAAGAAGCAGCTAAAAACTGCGTGTCCGAAAGGAGTAGATATTTATTTCGAAAACGTCGGCGGAGAGATCCTGGAAACCGCGCTCTCCCTCATGAACACCTTTGGCCGCGTAGTGGTTTGCGGCCTGATCTCGCAGTACAACGCCACAGCGCCAGTTCCCGGGCCCTCCAACTTCGCGGCGGTCATCACCAAGCGCCTTAAGATTCAAGGCTTCCTCGCAACTGATCACGCTTCGAAAATAAAGGAGATGGTGAGTAACTTCACGCAGTGGCACATCTCTGGCAAGCTGAAGTATCGAGTGGAGATCGTCCGCGGTCTCGAGTCTGCACCCACGGCGATCAACAAATTATTCGACGGTTCCAACACTGGCAAACTAATGATTGAAGTCTCAGATCCCCGCCTCAACTGAGCGCATACCACCAAAGCAATCGTAGGCGCCGCGCGGACACCGCGAAGGTGATGCATGCCGTCATGAAATGTAGCGCCACGAAGACAGTCCTGATGTGTGCCAGTTCACCAACTCAAATCCAGCAGCGACACTCCCTCTACGGGCTCGGAGAATGTCAAATCAATCGCATCTCGTTCGGCCGCAACCCATCGCGGAGAGTCCATCAATTGCAATTGTCCAGCTCCTTGCAACGACTGATATTGCGCCGTGGAAGGGTTTTGTGGCGACCCCATCTTCGGCCAGGCAGTGTAGGAATTGCTGTGATCATGATCGACGCGCCAATGCTTCAGCAGTATCTGCGGGACGCCCTTGGGCAGGCCTTCTACCCTGACATGAATTTCCGCCGCCGGAGACGCGGTGAATTCATCCTGGAAGTTCCAGATCAGCACATCCACTCTGTGCTCGCCGCGAGTGGCGATTGCGTTCACGTCAGATCTTGTTCGAACGCTCGACTGCAAGATGTCGTCAAGAGTAAGCGCTCCGTTACTGTCCACGGAAACGCGTTCTCCTTTCATCTGGCCGAGCATCCGGAACAAATTCAGCACAGGCAGGTCGATGTCATGCGTCGTGAAAGCACGCAATCCTGCAAAGATCGGTTGGCCAGGGAAGGTGAAAGCCCACGCAATCGAACCTTCGAGATTAATGTGGTGGCGTTCAGCCAAGGCTAGCGTTCCGCTCAAAAGTTCCGCTTCATAGCTGGCATACTGGGAACTCAAACGATAACTGTTTTCAGGATGCGACACTGCGTCACATGCTGCGCAACTTTCCGGGTCCGATTCGCTGAGGATCACTGGCAATTGGCGCAGTGTAGGAAATTTTTCGATGATCGCGAATCCCTGGTCGATGTCTCGAAGGTTGGTTCCTATATTCAATTCCACATGACCGCCCACCTGGATAGCTCTCCCCTTGGCGTGGAACGAAATGAAATCAAGCGGAACGCCCTTCTTTCCCGTCGCATAGTTCTGTCCATTCGCACAGTGGTCAAGGAAAGCCCGCAGAAAGTCGGCGGCTTTCGGACTGGCGGGACCAGTAGTAGCCGGCCCGCCCACACGCCCACTCGGCAAAGCCCGTCTCACTGCGGCAACGGTGTAATCGTAGAACCTGAGGTAGTCGTCGACAGTTCCGTGCCAATAAAAGATGTCCGGCTCGTTCCATACCTCCCACTCCCATGCTGAAACTTCGGCCGCTCCGTAGCGGTCCACCATGTGTCGCACCCAGCGATATACAAGCTCCGACCACTCGTCGTAATTCTTTGGTGGATAGGCCCACCCTGTAGCGAAGTCCTCAGGCCAGTGGTGCTCGTAGGGCTCCGGATGAGTAGAAAGTGCTTCGGGCATGAATCCGATTTCAACGAATGGAGTGATACCGGTGGCCTTATACGTGTCGAAAATCTTGTCGAGGATGGTCCAGTTGTAAACCGGTCTGCCGGAAGCATCTCGAGTGAACGCGTTTGTCGAACCCCACTTTAATGCCGGCGCACCATCGCCCGAGGTCAATAAATTGTGCGTCCGGTCGTGCACTGGATAGGGGCTGAGCTGCGAGAGCTTCGTAAGGAGATTCCGCCCTTCTTCACTGTACGTGTAGTTCGGCTCATCGTGTCCAATCCACGCCCACACAGGTTGGAACGGTCCTATGTGTTTCGACACATCCACTTTGATGGTGACCACTTGCTGTGCAGGCAGCAACATGGATACTAGTACAAGCGAAATAACGGGAAGGGTGCCTCTGGGCAGCGTTCGCGCGACGAGAGTGGCCACGGAATAAAGAGAAAGCAACAGCAGGCCAGATGCAGGGTAATCGTGCTGAACGCTCGCTGGTCCGCCGTTGGCGCTCACGCAGCAACTCCAGAACTGAGTGCATTGGTCACAATCTCCTGAGCCTCGCTCAGAATCGCTTGTAGGTGCGACTTGCTGGTAAAGCTTTCCGCGTAGATTTTGTAGATGTTCTCGGTGCCAGAAGGCCGAGCCGCAAACCATCCGTTCTTTGCGACAACCTTCAGCCCGCCAATGGGAGCATCATTCCCCGGCGCCCGCGTGAGTTTGGCGCTGATTGCCTCGCCGGCGAGTTTCGATTCTCTGACCGCATCGGGAGACAGCTTTTGCAATCTCGCCTTCTGCTCGGGCGTGGCCGGCGCGTCAATGCGCGTGTAATAAGGATTGCCAAACTCCGCCACCAGTTCCTGATAATGCAGCCCGGGATCTTTGCCCGTGCGGGCGGTAATCTCTGCCGCCAGCAGATTCATTATCAGGCCATCTTTGTCAGTCGTCCAAACTGTCCCGTCGCGGCGAAGAAAACTTGCTCCCGCGCTCTCCTCGCCGCCGAAGCAGAACGATCCGTCAACCAGTCCTGCAACAAACCACTTGAAACCTACTGGCACCTCAGACAGCCTGCGCCCGAGCTTTGTAACGACCCGGTCAATCATGCTGCTGCTCACCAGGGTTTTTCCTACCACGACATCGTGCCGCCACTGCGACCGGTTCGTGAGCAGGTATTGGATCGCAACCGCAAGGTAGTGATTCGGATTCATCAGGCCCGCAACTGGCGTGACAATTCCATGCCGGTCGGCGTCAGGATCGTTGGCGAAAGCAACTTGATAGTGATCTTTCAGCCCAACCAGCCTCGCCATCGCATAAGGGCTGGAACAATCCATGCGGATCTTGCCATCGTGATCGACTGTCATAAATGAAAACGTCGGGTCGATCTTCGGATTGACAACCTCAATCTCCAAGCCATAAACCGCATTGATCGGCTCCCAATACGCGCACGAAGCTCCACCTAGCGGATCAACAGCCAGCTTGAGCTTCGCGCCACGAATGACGTCGACGTCGACCACATTTTTGAGATCACGAACGTAGGGGAGAATGAAATCTTCCTGGTGCGTGGTGGCTGCCTGAATGGCTTTATCCAACGGAACGCGCCTTACATCCTTATTCCCTGCCCGCAAAAGATCGTTCGCACGGTTTTGCACCCAACTTGTGACGTCGGTATCCGCCGGGCCGCCGTTCGGCGGGTTGTATTTGAAGCCCCCGTCTTCTGGCGGATTGTGGGAGGGTGTGATCACAACTCCGTCGGCGAAGTGTTCTTTGCGATTCTGGTTGTAAACAAGAATTGCTCGTGAGATGACCGGGGTTGGCGTCACTCCATCGTTTTCCTGAATGAAGGTCTCAACACCATTCGCCGCAAGTACTTCCAGTGCAGTCTGCTGTGCGGGGGCGGAAAGCGCATGGGGGTCCTTTCCCATATATAAAGGACCGACAATTCCCTGCCCCTTGCGGTATTCGCAGATCGCCTGCGTAGTGGCCAAGATATGCGCCTCATTGAATGTACCCTGCAGCGATGAGCCGCGATGTCCGCTGGTGCCGAAAGCGACCAACTGGTTGCGGTCGGTGAAGTCGGGCTTGCGCTGGTAATAATCTCGTTGCAAGCGCTCCGGATCGATCAGCAGTTCCTTGGGCGCGGGTTTCCCCGCGAGAGGAGAAATCCTCGGACCTTCTGCGACGGATTGTTTTTCTGAGCTATGGGGCATGGTTCCGCCTTCCTTCTATAAGAAGCATAAATAAAACGAGGCGCTGGCTACAGTAGAATCGTTCCTATGATTAAGCGTGCACCTGCGCGACGGCGTCCTCGCAAAGCCAAGCCCGGCACAAAAGGTTTGGCTCCGGGGGAATCCCGGTTGGAGAGACCGGAAGGATCAGCGGCTGAGGCCGCTGACATGGTTGAAAAATCCGGCGGCTACGTGGTGGGAGTTTACAAGGAACCTCTCGGCGGACATCAAATGCTGCTCTCGATTCTGCCGATCGATGCCATCGAGCCCACTCCGTTCCAGCGCGATCTCTCCGACGCCCATCATAAACGCCTGGCTGACGTCATCAACAAGACAGGTCGCTTTCTCGATCCGGTTATTGCGGTGGTCGCACCTCGCGGCGGTTTCTGGACTCCGAATGGCCGTCATCGCCTCGAAGCGATGCGACGTCTAGGCGCTAAGGCCATCACGGCCCTGATCGTTGCCGAACCGGAAGTTGCATGGCAGATCCTCGCTCTGAATACAGAGAAAGCGCACAACCTGAAAGAACGGTCGTTGGAAGTGATCCGCATTTACCGCGGGCTGCTTGATGAAAACGCTTCGCGGGCCGAGTCTCAGTTTGCGTTTTATCTTGACGAAGCCGCCCTCGTCACGCTCGGCGTGTGCTACGAACGAGTGCCCCGGTTCGGCGGTGGCGCTTACCATTCGATTCTGCGGCGACTCGAAACCCTTACCGACGATCCGCTCCGTGTCGCCATTAAGAGTCACGAGAAACACGCCACCATGGTCCTCGACCTCGAGGAAAAAGTCGGAGCCGCGGTGAAGAAACTGAAGGAACGTGGGCTGGTCAGCCCATATTTGCGCTCGTTTGTGGTGGCGCGCATCAACCCGCTCCGCTGGATCAAGGGCGATCCTCCCGGCCTCGAAGACGTCCTCAAAACCATGCGGGAACGCGCGGCGAAGTTTAACGTCGAGAAGATCAGACCGCAGGATCTCGCCGGTGCGGCCGGCCCGCCCGACGAAGAAACATAAGAAAAGTGAGGATATCCGCGAAGACGAACCGGCAGGGCACGATCTAGCCAACGAAACCCTTCCAGGGTTTCCAGAGGAATGTCAGATGGTGGGCAGTGCAGGACTCGAACCTGCGACCTCCTGCTTGTAAGGCAGGCGCTCTAACCAGCTGAGCTAACCGCCCCTCTTAACCCTTCGCGCGACCAGACTTGCACGTCGGTCAGAATTCGAATGAGGGGCATTCGCGCGAACCGCTGTCTAAAGAGTATACGCGAGGCGTGAAAAAAACGGGTCCAATCAAAGCGGTGTGGAACGGACAGGTTTGCTTTTCGACGTATGCCGGAAACGTCCTCGTGCTAGGTTTCCCGTGCGTCTCGCCCTGCTAGACTGGCTGCGTGCGGCGTCTGATCGTCAATGCAGATGATTTTGGTTTTACCTCGGGCGTGAACCGGGCGATCGTCGAGGCTCATACGCACGGAGTGGTGACGTCTTCCACGTTGATGGCCAACGGTCCGGCATTTCGCGAGGCTGCGGAATTGGCCAAAACACTGCCGCGCCTGAGCATCGGCTGTCACGTGGTACTGACCGACGGGGAGCCGGTTCTCAACGCGGATCGCATTTCCTCCATCACCAGCAACTCGCGCTTCCGTGACGGCATGGCTACTTTTGCCGCACGCGCGATTGCTGGCAGGATGAGTGCCGACCAAATCGGCGACGAGGCCACGGCGCAGATTCGCAAGATTCAATCGGCTGGTTTCATTGTTTCGCACTTCGATACCCACAAGCACACGCACTTGTTCCCCAAGATTCTGCGGCCACTCTTGCGCGCGGCCGCCGCTTGCGGCGTGCGCGCGCTACGCAATCCGTTTGGACCTCGTATGCCCATGCGATCAAGCCAGATTCTGAGACGGCCCGGCTTGTGGAAGCGATCTGCCCAACTCCGAGTTCTGTCGCGATTCGCCATTCGGTTTCGCGAGTCAGTGGACCGCGAAGGTTTCGTTACTCCCGACGGAACTCTGGGAATTGTGGTTACTGGATCTCTCGACGAAACATTGTTCTACGAGATTGCCCGCAGCATTCCTGACGGCACATGGGAATTCGTGTGCCATCCGGGCTATAACGACGCGGATCTTCAGACAGGCAAGACGCGCCTGCGCGAATCGCGGGAGACAGAACTGCGGGTTCTGACTCTACCGGCAGCCCGTGAAGTGCTCTCCCATCAAGGGATTGAGCTGATCTCATATTACGATCTGCTGGGAAAGCACGACTCCAAATAGGTTCGGAGGCCGTTCTTCTACCCTTTGGACCATGGGAAACCGAGGTACTCTCGTAACTTACGACGTTAACTATAAGTAGTATGATGGGTTACAATTCACCATTTTTCTGCGAGGTGGAGGTTTCGCCGATGGCGGCACAAGGGTCAGCTCCGCGAGCAACTCTGGACTTGAAGGTCCGGGTGTGGGGCATGGGCGCCAATAATCAACCTTTTTTTCAGAACGCGATGGCCCAGAATGTCAGCGCTACGGGCGCCTGCATTTATGGCATCGAGCCTGAGCTGAAGGTCGGCGACGTCATTGGCGTGCAGTACGAAACCCGGAAGGCGCGTTGCAGAGTGATTTGGGTGGTCGATGCAGGAGCACTGAAGAAGACCCAGGTCGGCGTCCAACTGGTGGTGGATCAGGATTGTCCATGGGTGGCGATGTTGCCTGCGGAGATGAAAGTAGATGAGCGGACGCAGCAGCGCCAGGACAACCGCCGGAAGTTCACTCGCCACAAGATCTCTTTTCCTCTGGAACTGCGCGACGAGCGCGTCAACACCCCTTTGCGAGTAAATGCCACGGATATCAGCGGCAATGGATGTTATGTAGAGACGGTTATGCCTCTGCCGGTCGCAACCGCGCTACGGATGGATTTCTGGATCGACGAAGTAAAATTCTCACCCAGTGCTGTCGTTCGCACTCGTGATCCCGGCGTCGGGATGGGTATTGAGTTTACGGGCTTGCCCGAAGAAACGAAGAAGCGCCTCCAGGCCCATCTCGACAAACTGGACACCAGCAGTTCGCTCGGCCCCAAGAGCGAGCAGTAGCCTTACGCATCGCCACTTCTCGAGCCGCGACTCGTGTAAAATCTGCAACCACTACACATTCCAGCCATCGAATCACAGAGCAAGAAAGCGGCTCGTCGCACATGAAGATTGGGATCACCTGTTATCCGACGTACGGCGGTAGCGGAGTCGTGGCCACGGAACTGGGCCTGGAACTGGCACAGCGCGGCCATGAAATTCATTTCATTTCCTACGCGCAGCCGATCCGGCTTCGGGGCGCGGAGCCGAACATTCACTACCACGAAGTCGAGGTTACGCGTTACCCGCTGTTCGACTATCCCCCGTATGATCTGGCGCTGGCGACCCGCATGGCCGAGGTCGCGCAACTCTACGATCTCGATCTGCTGCACGTGCACTACGCCATCCCCCATTCAGTGAGCGCGATGCTGGCGCGGCAGATGCTTTCTGAGGGACCGCGGGGACGACGTTTACCTTTCGTCACCACCCTGCACGGTACCGACATCACGCTCGTCGGACTCGACCGTTCGTATCTTCCGATCACTCGATACTCGATCCAGCAAAGCGACGGAGTGACGGCAATTTCGAACTATTTGCGTGAACGAACGCAGCGCGTGTTTGACGTCAAGAACCACATCGAAGTGATTTACAACTCGGTGAACTGTGACGTCTACCACCGTGGGTCCGACAACGAAGCATTGCGCGCCGAGTACGCGACCAAGGACGAACGCATCCTTGTTCACCTCTCGAACTTCCGCCCGGTGAAGCGCCTTACCGACGTCATCGAGATTTTCGATCGGGTCCGCAAACAGATTCCGTCGAAGTTGTTGCTGATCGGTGATGGTCCGGATCGCTCGGTGGCCGAATGGTTGGCCGTGCAAAAGGGTATTCATGATCACGTGCTGTTTCTCGGCAAGCAGGATCAGATTCAGGAAAAGCTTGCGATCGCCGACATCATGTTGATACCGAGCGAATTGGAATCGTTCGGTCTGGCCGCCCTGGAAGCGATGGCGTGCGAGGTGGTTCCGATTTCCACCCGCGCAGGTGGCGTGCCGGAAGTGATTGACCACGGCAAGAGCGGCTTTCTCGCCGACGTCGGCGACGTGGACACGATGGCGCGATACGCAATTGAATTGTTCAGCGACGAGCGGCGGCTGCGTGAAATGGGGAAACAAGCCCGCGCCGTTGCTATGGAGCGCTTCTGCTCCACCAAGATTGTGAAACAGTACGAAGACTTCTATCGCCGCGTGCTCGAACGTTCTGCGTAGAAACCTTCAGGAACAGAGCTTGCGGCCTCGACCAGAGGCAATCGGATCCTGATCAGCGTTCCCTTCCCTTCGTGGCTGTCGATGGTCATCCGTGCCGTGTCGCCGTAGAGCACTTGCAGACGCTCGGAGATGTTTGCCATGCCGATGCCCATGCCGGCCCAACTGCTGCTCTCTTCCAGTTGGGCGCTGCCCATTCCGACGCCATCGTCCTCAACCTCAATAATGAGTTTGGAATCGGCGAGCCGGCTGCGCAGGTAGATGCTGCCGCCTTCAACTTTCGGCCCGAGGCCGTGCTTGATGGAATTTTCGACGAGCGGCTGTAACAGCATGCTGGGGACGACCACATCGAGCGAAGCGGGATCGAGTTCCTTGACCACTCGCAGTTTGTCGCGACCGAAGCGCACGACTTCAATGTCGAGATAGTTGTCAATAAACTCAAACTCCTCCCGCAATGGTGCGAACGCCTCGCTGGCATTGAGCAAGCGTCGCAGAATCGTGGCCAGCTTGAAGATCACATCCCGCGCCATGTCTGGGTCGAAGCGCACAAGAGATGAAATTGAGTTCAGCGTGTTGAAGAGGAAATGTGGATTGATCTGGTTCTGCAGCGCTTCCATGCGAGCGTGCAGCAGCAGGCGCTCCTGCTCCTCCAGTTTGATCTGTATGCGGACGCTGTTGAAGATTTTCAGTTCGATTCCGATTGCCATCACCGACGCAGCATAGATGGCGCTGTACACCCACCAATTGTCGGGACTCTCGAGACTGAAGATGGAACGCGGGAAGTAGTTTGACAGTTCGGTCTGCACGAAACGAAGGCCTATCGCCGTCATGAAAAACATGATCTGCCAGTCGAACAGGCGCGGCCTTGGCAGATTGCGGCGGATCAGGCGAAAAATACTTTGATCGATGAATGGAGTAAACGACCAGATATCGTCCTTATCGAGCGACATGGTCCGAAACTGGCCAGAGATGAAACCGCAGAGCAATAAGAAAGGGAGCGTCGCCCACTCCCCGTGCAACATCGCGGGGAAAGCCATGAGCACACCGCCCAGCGAACCGGCCACACGGCCGCCAACCATTCCTAACAATAGAGTAGTTTCAAAACTTAGATCTCCGGCCAGAAAACTCCGCTGCGAGGTCCGGATCCACACGCCAATCATGATGGGGAGACCGAACCACAGGACGAGGTAGATCTTCTGTCGTAACGTGCGTTCTTCGCGAAACAGCAACGACTTGAATTCCAGGGAACGAACCAGCGTACTGGAGACGGCCGCAGCTACGCCCAGCTTGATCAACAGGTGAATCAGAATGAGGCGCGGTTCCATGAGATTCGATCCGCTTGAAATGCCCGAGCTAGGACAATGACAATTGGCGACCAGAAAACTGTAGCACGGCTAGGTGGTCAATATCCTTTGTGCTTTGTCCACAACGAAGAGGGAAAACAGTCACAGCAACAAACTCTGCCGCTAGCGTTCTCCAGGAATGGGAACCCCGGCGCGGCTTTCGGAGTCATAGACTTGTAAGATTGAGTTGCGCACCCGAATGACAGTGCGCGTGGGAGGCAAGGTATGCGGAGGATCTGGTTACTCGTGGTAGTGGCCCTTGCTGGTAGCACTTCACTGCGGGCCCAGACTCCCGCGACTCCTGCAACGCCACCACCGCAATCCGCCCGGCAGGCATTGATCGAGATGTTCATGGGCAAGGGCGCCGACGACTTTTCAAAGCATCTTCCAGAGGAAGCGCGGCAGGTATTGATACACAAGGGCGAAACCCCAGAAACATCGGTAGTGCTCCGCATCTCCACTATCGGACGCCAGATGGTTGCGCAAGGCGAACACGTTGAAGCCTTCGACGTCGGGCCGAACCTGTTCGTAAGTGAACAACGACAAGGGCGCGAGCGAATCGAAGTCGTCGTCGAGCATGACAGCCTGATCGGCGAGGAAGACGAGATTGAGCTGTCAATTCGCTCATGGAAAGACGGACAACTGGAGTCGCTACCGGTCGTGCCGCGCCTGATCTTCACCCTCAGGCAAGAGAATGAAATCTGGCGACTGACCGAAGTCACGGTCGCAGCTCACGTACCGCTCACGGATCCTGACTATCTCAAGGGACTGCGTAAGCAGCAGAACGATGCGAACGAAGCGCAAGCACAATCGCGTGTGAGCATCATTGCTGCGGCCGAAACTGGCTATGTAGCCAAGCATGCTGATCGCGGCTACGCCTGCACGCTGGCGACGCTATTCGCGCAAGATCCGGAAGCAGCGGCGCAAGCAGAAGGTGGAGGATTTTTCGATCCTGGCCAGGGTAATGAAGAATGGAATGGCTATCGCTTCACGCTCACTGGATGCGATGGAACACCGGCGGCGAAATATCGCGTAACGGCAGCGCCCACTGACCCGGACTCAGGCATGAAGACGTTCTGCGCTGACGAATCGGGGACGCTGAAGTTTGTAACGAGCGGCAAGAGTTCGAGTTGCTTCAGCCGAGGACAGATTGTGAACAACGGAGCGCCCGCGACTTTTTCGGAAGATTGAGCCCGACACTCTTATCCATAGGCGAGTTCTTTTGCGCGCTGCGCCGCCTTCACGACCGCCTTGATGAGCGTGACGCGTAATTTCCCTTCTTCGAGTTCCATGATTGCGTCAATCGTGCACCCGGCGGGAGTCGTTACAGCATCTTTGAGCAGCGCTGGATGATCGCCGGTTTCAAGCACGACCCTTGCCGCGCCCAACGTGGTTTGTGCCGCCAGCAAAGTGGCGATGTCGCGGGGCAAGCCGACTTTCACGCCAGCCTCGGCGAGCGATTCGAGAATGATGTAAATATAGGCCGGTCCGCTCGCGGAGAGCGCGGTCACGGCGTCCATGTGCTTCTCGTCGACCACGACCGTGCGTCCGACTACATCGAACATGTGGGAAGTCATGGCTATATCTTCCGCGCTGGCGTGTTTCCCCTTGCAGAGTGCAGTCATACCGGCGCCAAGCAAGCATGGCGTGTTGGGCATGGCGCGAATCACGGGCACATTTGGCGGGAGATTTTTCTCGATCATCGATGTCGGCACCGATGCCGCGACCGACACGATCACCTGCTTGGCCGTAATGTTGCCGCTGATCTCGCGCACGACGTCTTCGACTACCTGTGGCTTTACCCCGATCACGATGATGTCGGCGCCTTTGACGGCTTCGACGTTGTTGGTGCCGACCTTCACTTTGAGCTTCGCACCTAGCGCCTTGGCGCGCTCTTCGTGTGCCACCGTGGCACACGTGGACTTCGCCGTGAGCAAGCCGTTCTTCAGCAACGCCTGCAGAATAATGCCGCCCATCTTGCCCGCGCCTAGAAATGCAACTTTCTTCCCTGCCAGATCATTTCCCATAATTCTCCTAAGATCCGAGCAAAAACTTTAACCACCGAGGACACCGAGTTCCACAAAGGATGCTTTCCCGTGTTCCTCTGTTGGCGAACTTATCTCACCGTTGCTTCGCGTTTCCGTTCCATAAAATTCCATGCCGTCGCCACCACATCGCGCAAACCACGTGTGGCCTTCCACTGCAGCAGAGCCTGGGCCTTGGCGGGATTCGCCACCAGCGCGGGTGGATCTCCCGGACGCCGCGGCACGATCTTGTGCGGTACGCGCTTTCCGGTCACTTCTTCGACTGCTGAGAGCACTTCTCGCACTGACGCTCCTTTGCCGGTGCCCACGTTGACTGCGAAGCTTTCCTTCCCCGCCGCCAGATGCTCCAACGCCTTGACGTGGACCGAGGCAAGATCATTCACATGAATGTAATCGCGAATGCAGGTTCCATCCGGCGTGGGATAGTCCGATCCGAAGACGCTCAACTCGGGACCGAGCCCGGCTGCGGCCTGCAGCGCCAGTGGAATCAAATGGGTTTCCGGATCGTGCAGTTCGCCGATTTCTCCGCTCTCGTCCGCTCCGGCGGCATTGAAGTATCGCAGGCTGGCAAAGCGAAATCCGTAGGCGCGATCGTAGGCTTCTAATGCTTGCTCGAAAAACAGTTTGGTCACGCCGTAGGGATTCACCGGCTGGCGCGGAATGTTCTCCTCGATGGGAACTTTCGTTGGCTCGCCATAGACGGCGCAGGTCGAAGAAAAAATGATCTTCTTGACGCCTGCGTCCAGAGCGGCGTTCAGCAAAGAAAGCCCCCCCTCAACGTTGTTGTGAAAATATTTTCTGGGATTGGTGCCCGATTCGCCCACATAGGCATGCGCGGCGAAATGCATGATGGCGTCGACACGGGGTAGCACTCGTGCCAGCGCGGCCGCATCTAGCATATCGCCCTTTACCAATTCAAATCCCGCGGCCAGAATTTCGAACCCAGTACAAAGATTGTCGAAAATAATCACTTCATGCCCGGCACGCTTCAGCGCCCGCACCGCATGACTGCCGATATATCCCGCACCGCCGATGACCAGAACGACCACGTCGTTGTCCTCTCTATATGAGCCGTTGAGTTGAAGCACTCCCTCTGCGCCGACACGTCAGGCGACCGCATTCACATGTAGTTCCATCAGTTGCGCAGTTTCCAGGGTGATCCCAGAACCGGGAGGGGATTGACGAGTATTGTACATAGAAACAGGTCCGGGCTCTCTCATTAAATCAATGAGTTGCGCACCGCATGGTTGCAAAAACCTGCACATTGTCACGCGACTCCGATGCTGGTACGCTACTCACATTCTCTGGGTTCGACTTCTCCCCATCCACCCAGTGTTGGCCGACTGGCCAAAATCAACCAACAGGATTATACGGGCTCGTTAGTAACACGCGAGAAATGAAACTGGAAGGCCGCCTCTCCCGGATTCGAAACCCTAGGCTCGAAGACTGCAAACCTGATTGAATGAGGCATCCGATGCATCAGCAGAAAAGACTTCTTAGCACCATCATCGTTTTGGCCGTGATTTGCTTCGCGGGCAGCCAGATTATCGTGCATGCCGCAGGCGGCGCGATTGTCCCGACTGTGCCTCCGGTTAATTTTGCCGCACCGGTGAATTACACAGTTGGCACCCTGCCATTTGCCAACGCCGTGGGCGATTTCAATGGCGACCATATTCTTGACGTCGCGGTTGTGAACTTCAACAGCAACAACGTGAGCGTCTTGTTGGGAAACGGGGACGGAACCTTCGAAGCGTCCGTGAACTACACCGTTGGCACTGAGCCTTCTGCAATTACCGTGGCCGATCTGAATAATGACGGCGTTGCCGATATCGCGGTCGCCGACGAAATCGGCAAGACCATTGCCGTGCTTATTAATAAGGCTGATGGTAGCGGTACATTCAAACCTGCGGTCCTCTATCCCGCAGGCCAGGCACCACGCGGCATCGTCGCTGGCGATCTGCGAAATATTGGCATCATGGATCTTGTAGTCGCCAACAATCTTGGCGGCAACGTTACGGTCTTCCTCGGCAATGGTGACGGAACCTTCAAGGCTGGCGTCAACTATGCTGCAGACGTGAATCCGAAATCCGTTGCTGTCGGATTCTTCAGCAACAACGGCATCCTCGATATCGCTGTCGCCAACCACAATACAAATGACGTAAGCATTCTGATGGGGAACGGCGACGGGACCTTCAAGGCTCCCGTGAATTACCCCACCGGGACCGATCCGCGCCACGTGCTCGTCTATGACTTCAACAAGGACGGCAAGGTGGATCTCGCTGTCGCCAACGGTGGAGAGTCGACGGTCAGCATCCTTTACGGCAATGGGGACGGCACGTTCCAACCTCAAGTTAAATACAATGCCAGCACTTCACCACGCTGGCTGGCCGTGGCTGACTACAACAACGACGGCTTCCTCGACATCGCGAGTTCGAACTACGACGCCAAGAACGTGAGCGTATTGCTAGGCACGGGAAGTTCGGTCGCTGGGCAAGCGTTCATCGCACCAACAAATTATGTAGTCGGCAATAATCCCACGGGTTTGGTGGCTGGCGACTTCAACGGAGATGGCTTGTCTGACATCGCCGTCACTATCGGCGGACTCCCGACTGCACCGAACACGATCATGGCGGTCCTGCTGAATGTTCCAGTGACCGTCTCGCCGTCTTCCCTGTCTTTCCCGACCCAGGTGCTCGGCACGCCGAGCGCTCCGCAGGTGGTGACGCTCACAAACAGAGCACCGAATTCCCTGACGATTACCAACATCGGGTTTACTGGGACGAATATGGCTGATTTTTCTCAGACCGACAATTGCGGGACAGCACTTTCTGGAAACTCGAGCTGCACGATCAACGTGACGTTCACGCCGAAAGGAATCAATAATCGCGCGGCGAACCTGGTGATCACCGACAGTGCCCCCGGTGGTTCGCAGACGGTTCCAATCACTGCAACCGCCACGGCAGCGTCATTGTCACCGACTAGCCTCACGTTTGCATCGCAGGTCGTGGGCACGACCAGCGCTCCTCAAGTCGTCACTCTCACGAATGTCAGTGGCGGCTCGACGATCACCATTACCGGCATCACCACGACGGGTACGAACGCCACAGACTTCGCTCAGACCAGCACCTGCGCGTCTGTACCTCCGAAGAAAAACTGCACGATCTCGGTTACGTTTACTCCAAGCGCGACGGGAACTCGCACCGCATCGTTGTCGATTGCCGACAATGCAGGAGCGAGTCCGCAGACCGTGCCCCTCACCGGGACCGGAACTGCGTCTGTCACCGTAGCGCCGACGGCGCTGACGTTCCCACTTCAAGTACTGGGGACTTCCAGCACTCCTCAGGCCGTAACGCTTTCAAACCTGGCATCGGGAGCGTTGACTATTTCGAGCATCGCCATTACCGGGACAAACATCGCGGACTTCCCTCAAACCAACAATTGCGGAACAAGTCTTGCCGGCAATTCCAGTTGCACGATTAATGTCACCTTCAAACCCACGAACATCAACCACCGCAGCGCTTCGTTGACGATTACCGATAGTGTGGGAACGCAAACTGTGACTCTCGCGGGCACAAGCACCGCCGCGTCGTTTTCACCGACGAGTCTGACGTTTGCAGCTCAGACTGTGGGCACCACGAGCACTTCACAAACGATTACACTGACCAATGCTAGCGGCGGAACGGCCATCACGATCACCAGCATTACGATTACGGGCACAAACCCGACTGACTTCGCGCAGACGAATACTTGCGGCACGTCTGTTCTACCAAAGAAGAGCTGTACGATCACCGTGACTTTCACTCCGGGCGCAACTGGAGCACGCAGCGCCTCGGTGTCCGTCGCCGATAACGCCGGATTGAGTCCGCAAACCGTTCCGTTGAGTGGAACGGGGCAGTAACGGTGAGAAAAAAGTCGGCAGCAAAACACTTATGGGGCGTGTGAGTCTTCGATTCACATGCCCTGTGCTTTTTCCAGAGGCTCCAAACTGCCCGCCCTATCTGCTTTACAAGCTACTGGGTATGCCGTAAACTCGCCAAGCCTTCCTCGTCCCCCCGGCGATGCGAAGCTAGCAGGACCGCAACTTCCCTTCACAAAGGACCAATCCGTATGTCACTTCCTCTCCGCAATCGCTTCGTTTGCCGCGTGGTCTTATCCGCGGTTCTGATCGTAGGCAGCGCGTTTCTCGCTTCGGCCCAGACCTCAGTCACCACGTACCACTACGACAACAACCGCACCGGTTGGAACAAGAACGAAACTGTGCTGACGCCGGCCAATGTCGCTAGCACCTCCTTCGGGTTGCTGCACACCGTTCCCCTGGATGAGCAGGTAGATGGACAGCCGCTGCTGGTCCCCGGCGTGAACATCACAGCAGGAAGCAACCAGGGCAAGCATGATGTGGTTTATGTCGTTACCGAGGGCAACACTGTATATGCGATCGATGCAGAGAGCGGCACAGTTTTGCTGAATCCGAATTTCGGCAAGCCGGTGCGCTTTCCGCTGGGCTGCAGCAACAACGGACCCAATGTGGGTATCAATTCGACCCCAGTCATCGATGCTGCGAGCAACACACTCTACGTGATCGTCTACACGAACGATACGAGTGGACCGACCTACCGCGTTCACGCGCTCGACCTCGGCAGCCTCACCGACCAGGTGACGCCGCAGGTCGTAGTCGCGTCGCATACTTTAACGAATGGAACAACTTTCACCTTTAATGGGACTTACCAGCGGCAGCGTCCCGGCCTGCTGCTCGCGAACGGCAATGTTTACGCGGGATTCGGCAGCTTCTGCGATCTGGGCGCCAATCTCTCGCGCGGCTGGTTGCTCGGCTGGGCTACGAATTCTCTGACCCCGCTTCCTGCGAATCAACTTTTCGACACCCAGCCTACTTCTCCAGACAGCTTTTTTCTCTCTTCGATCTGGATGTCGGGCTACGGTCTTGCAGCCGATGACTCCGGCAACATTTTGTTCGTTACCGGAAACTCCGACTACTCCGGCACGACCTACGACGGAGTAAGCAACATTCAGGAAAGCGTGGTCAAAGTTTCTTCGAATTTGACCACAGTTCTCGACCTGTTCACTCCGAGCAACCAGGCGGCTCTCGACCAGTCAGACGCAGACTTCGGGTCGGGCGGATTAATGGTATTGCCTGACCAACCCGGGGCAATCCCACATTTGGCAGTCGCGGCCGGCAAAGCTGGAAGCATGTTCCTGATGAATGCCGACCATCTTGGCGGATACTCCACCACCAAGAACAACGTGCTCGCCACCTATACGGTGGGAGCATGCTGGTGCGGTCAGTCATATTTTGTGGATGCAGACGGGGCCGCCCGCGTCGTTTCTAGTGGCGGACACCTGGCAAAGGTTTGGAAACTCTCCACCTCACCCAGTCCCAAACTGACCCTCGCAGCCACATCTCCTTACATTAATGGTGGACAATTCCCAGGATTCTTTACGAGCATCTCGTCGAACGGCACGTCCAACTCCATTATTTGGGCGTTGTCGCATCCCCTCTCGTCGTCGCAACCGAGAATTTATCTCTTCGCCTTCAACCCAGACTCCAGCAGCAACATGACGCAACTCTTCAAAGGTTTCGCCGGTGCTTGGCAGAATGTCGGCGGCAACTCCAACCTTGTGCCGGTAGTGGCGAATGGAGAAGTCTTTGTGGCCAGCAACAAGCAACTGCAGATCTTTGGCCTGAAGGCGGCGAAAAGTCAGAAGAAGTAGGCTTGTTTTTCAAATGCCAGAAGCGGGTCGTCTTAATGACGACCCGCTTTCTTTCTAAGGCACGACGAATTAAGGCACGACCAGCGAAACCGTTACGGTATGCGTGATATTGCCGAGGTTTCCCCGAATCGTTATGGGATAAGTTCCTGCTTTTGTCGTTGAGGTGGTGGTAAGTGTCAGCGCGGCGCTACCTGTCACGGGAATTGAAGATGCGCTGAATGTTCCTTTCAATCCAGCCACAGAAGAAACTCCGTCCAAGCTGAGCGCAACATTTCCGGAAATGCCGCCAAGACCAAACGTGCCGATATTGACCGTGGCCTTCCCAGCGGAGATCGTCGCACCAGAGTAGGTGCTCGAGGTAATCCAGAAATTTTTTGCCTGAGCGGTGACATTACATGCTGACGGCGCGGAAGTCGATTTCCAGGAAGAACTCTTGTCCTGCCCCGTCAGGCTCTGCCAAGCAGCCAGATTAATGTCGGTTCCGGACTTCGGCGTGGGCACCACAAAAGCGTTGGTGCTCGATCCACTCCAAAACGTATTGCTGTTGGACTTGACGGACGAAAGAAAGGCACCCCAGTCCGAGCCTCCCAAATAGCTGTCGGAGACCACAGACGCCGTGGGTCCGCTGAAGACACTTCCCGATGCGCTGAATTTTTCGGTGATGAGGTTGTAACTCTGGCCCGTCTCCCAGTTCGTGATTTGAATTCCACCTGGCTGGCCTACAACGTTGAATTCGTTAATCAGGCTGCCATACAGCACGTCTCCCGTGAGCGACACCTGTTCTGAATTACGGACTGCCACTCCGCCGCGCTGCCCAATTCCCAGAAGATTGTCATAGCAAAAATAGCTGCTGGCCACGCTGATCGGCCCTTGGGTCTTTTCAATCTGCATGCCGTTGACCAGATTCATCGCCGATATCCCGGACGTAAACGAGACAGTCTCGTTGTCGGTATCCCACGCCACGCCATTAGCCTGATTGAAATTTGAAATCATGCTCTTATAGGTGCTGTTGTGGTCCCACATCCACTTCGTGCCGCCCGTATCCCACGTATAGAAGGCGCCCTGCGCCCCACGCCAATTGTTGTAATCGGCGACATCATTTTGCCAGAGCGAATTCTTAACCTCATGCGACGCCCATCCCACTTGTCCGTTGTAGTTCGCGACGCTGTTTTGGATGGTGAAATTTTGCACCGTGCTGAAATCGGCGCCCATCGCGTTATTCCAGATGATGGTGTCAGCGTCGAAAAGGATATTGGTGGCATTTCCTCCGACAGTCACGGCGGAATTCTGCGGACAACTGTTGGCGTACTGGAAAGTGAGTCCTCGCAGTACGACATACGATTGCCCGGAAATCTGCCATAGCAGAGGGCGGGCCGCTGCTTCGATCGTCGCAGTGGTGACGTTTGTGCCGGCGGGAGGGTACATGTAGACCAGCGCATGCGATGCGTCCACATAAAACGTGCCCGGCAGCATCGAAGTCAATGACAGAACCTGCGTTAGAGAAGTGCCATTCACGATCAGCATTTCTGGATGCAACACGATTTGCTGTTGCGCTGGAGCCGGCGGCACCTGGACCGGACAAAGCCCAAAATTGTACGGCCAGCTCGCCTCATAGACCGTGGAGCTACCTTGGTATCCGGTCCAGCCTTTGATCAGCTCGGAGCCGGAGACAAACACAGTACCGTTGGTCGCCGCCTGAAACGTGATCGGCAAGTTCGTACTTCGCTTCGTCCCTCCAATCAGTACCGATTCCCGATATGTGCCGGGGTTGATCGTGACCCGGCTGCCAACGCTAGAGTCGTTATTGGCCAGTGCCATCTGCACCGACGCCCCAATCGTCTTCAGTGGAGCAGTCTTCGAGCCGTTGTTGGCGTCATTCCCCTTGGCGGCGTCCACGTAAATCGCCGCAGTCTCCTGTCCCTCGTTGACTGTGGCTTGGCCCCAGCAAGGCGAACCGGCGAACAGAAGAAGGCAAGAAACGGTGAACAGGGGAACGATGGCTTGTCGCACAAATGCGCACTTGGGCCGGCGGCTACCGGCGGGGAAGGTATACATAAGATGTTTCTCCATAGAAATCGAACCGAAAATGAAATAGAGGAATCGTCAGAGACGGCGGAGTGAACACAACCAAATTCCTCAATGCACCAGGGCGGCGAACAGAATTTAATGCGGTGATGTCAGTATAGGATTTGTTTCTTTGGAGAAAAGACACAGAAGTACACTCGTCTTCGCCGAGCACCTTAGAGAAAAATCTCCGCCGCGCAACTTATTCCGCACTGCCGCGTTCTAACGTGTTAACGATTTTCTTCACTTTCCGCGAATCGCGCCCCTGTTTACAACGAGGACATGCATGAAGTCGATAACGTCATTGCCGACCGCACATAGGGGAAGGGGTCGGTCTGCTTGGCGCCTCATCCTCAAGAAAGGAGCGACACTTTCGCCAATTGTTGTTGCACTCTCGCTGATTACAACCAGCTGCAGCGGTGGGGGAGCGCATGCGAACATCCAACGACCGCCTGCCGGCCTCAAACTTTCCTCTTCTCCAGCAAATGTAAGCCTGCAGCAGTCCGCCAGCGGATCAAGCACCATCACGGTCCGCGAGAGCGGACTCTCGGGCAGCGTTAGCCTTGCAGCCTCAGGTCTTCCGACAGGAGTCAGCACGTCGTTCAGCCCGGCAAGCACTTCTTCTACGAGTGTTCTCACCTTCACCGTGAGCGGCTCCGCGCCGACTGGAACAAGCACGGTGACAATCACGGGGACATCGGCCAGCCTCACGGCAACGACCACGATCAGCCTGACCATTCTGGTTGCGCCGCCGCCGGGCAGCATGCCCGCCAGTTTCTTCGCGCTCAACAACGTTGACCCGAGCGACGACCCAGCGGCCGACGGCTTGCTGTACGGAGGAGTGGGTCATCCCATTCGACTCGCGTGGCCCTACATCGAGACTTCGCGCGGCGTTTTCGATTTCTCTTTCTACGATCAGTATGCCGCCATCGCACCCAAAGAAGGACCAGCGGGAACGCTAGCGGTGATGGATCTAACTCTCGGTATGACGCCGAGCTGGGCCGTTGCTGACCAAAGCACATGCCGCTCGCTCAATGGCGGTGCCACCGGATGCCAGGCGCCACCCGACAATATTCAGGACTGGAAGGACTTTATTCTCGCGTTGGTCCAGCACTACAACGGCGTCAATGCGCCTCACATCAAGTACTACGAAATCTGGAATGAATGGAACGTGAACGACGCACAGCACGGATTCTGGACCGGCACTCCGGCACAACTCGCGACGCTTCAGACAACAGCTTGCGCCATCATTCATGCGACAGCAGGAGATCCTTTTTCCATGGTGTTGACGCCTTCGACGGTCGGGCCAGCGTCAACTCCGAATGCGTCGGCCCCGAAGCAACTGCAGGCTTACTTCAACGCCGGCGGCAACAGCTGCCCCGGCGCCCCTGGAAATCTAATTGATGGCGTTTCATTCCACGGCAATCTCGGCCTGATGAGCCTGAGCCCCTTCCCTCTTCCCGGCGAGGGGTGTGCGCAAGCCGGATGTAACGGAACCATCGTTCAGATCACGAACAGCTATCGCCAAGTCCTGAATCTCAACGGCCTGCAAAACGCTCCTCTGCTCGACACTGAAGGTGGATTCGAATCTGCCAACATCAGCGACATCGACCAGCGGGCCGCGTGGCTGGCGCAGTTCAACGCTCTGCAGGCTGGACTCTTCAATTCAGATCAACTGCAGTGGGTCTCGTGGTTCACGTGGGGCGCACCCGGAGTCTCCGGGAACATTGAGACATCCCACAGAACTCCTGACCCCGCCGGCGTGGCTTACAGCCAGCTATTCGACTGGCTCTTCGGACGCTTCCCTGCTGCTTGCACCCAGTCAGGCACGGTATGGACGTGCCCACTCACCGGGGCAAACGGTTATGAGGCAGAAATTCTTTGGGACGACTCGCAAACGTGCAACAGCGGAAGCTGCACCACGAGCCCGCAGCCGGTTCCCACGGGAACGGTGAAGTCGCGAGATCTGAGCGGTGCAACGACGCAAATTACGGGGACCACGGCGCCTGTCGGACTGAAGCCAATCATTCTGGAAAATCAGTAGTGCATTGCAAGATCTTGCACACTCTGATTTCCGTCGAAGGCCCTGTCCAGCGGCGACATACGAGACCTGCTTGCAAGATCTTGCACACTCACAATAGAGACTTTCTTCTACGTTTCCAACCGCAAGGAACTTCGCTATACTCGCCCAAGTCAGTTAGAGGTTGCGGGCGCTGTTTTCTCCCAACAACGTACCGAGTTTCCGATCCCCCCTGAACAAGATTAACTTTTCGCCTTTTTGGAGGAGTCTCAATGCGCCGTGCATCTCTGCGCCATGCCGCACTCGTGGCCTTCTGTGGACTGATGGTCCAGCAATTCGCCTGGGCTGCCGCGTTCAAAGGCCCCTCCACTTTCGCCGCCCATCTTGCGCCCATCTCGGTCGCGGTAGCTGACTTCAACGGGGACGGAAATCTCGATATCGCGATCGCGAATCGCAGCAGTAACGACGTCAGCGTACTCCTCGGCAAAGGCAACGGAACGTTTAACACGCAGGTGAAATATTCCGCAGGCTCTGGGGGCCCAGATCCCGTTTCCATCGCAGCCGCAGACGTAAATGGCGACGGCAAGCCCGATCTCATCGTCGCTGACATTGGCACCAACAGCGTTTCTGTCTTGATCAACACCGGCACTGGCACTTTCAACGCCGCCGTCGTCTACAAAGTGGGCAAATCACCCACCGCGGTCGCTGTCGGTGACCTGAGCGGCGACGGTACCGCCGATATCGCGGTCACCAACTCTGGCGACAACACGGTTACGATCCTCACCAACAACGGAAGTGGTGCTTTCACTGCCACGTTCCTCGCGGGAACCGACGCCACCCCGTCGGGCATAGCGATTGCCGACTTCAACGGAGACGGCCACAACGATATCGCGGTCACGAACCAGGTCAGCAACGACGTCAGCATCCTCATCAATCAGGGCAGCGGCACTTTCGCAGGCGCAGTGAACTACTGCGTCGTCTCCACTTCTGGAAGTTGCAGCGCTCTCAGCGGCATCACTCCAGCCGCTCTCGTGGCGGTGGATTTGAACGGCGACAATAAACCCGACCTCGCCGTCGCCAGTTCAGGTGGATACGTTTCCACCCTCATCAACAACGGTTCGGGTGTATTCACCTTGACCGCCACGTCCAGTACTTCGCTGACTCCGCAGGCAATTGCCGCAGGCGTGTATATAACTGGCGGCAGTTCTTCTCTTGTCGTCGCTGACAACTCCACGAATTCGTTCGAGATTTACAACTACAGCGGCGGCAATCTTTCCACGCCTCTCAGTTATCTAAGTGGCACCAAACCCACGGCAGTCGCCGTCGGTGATTTCAATAACGACACGAAGCTCGACGTCGTGGTCGCGAACAGTACCGACAACGATGTCGCCGTTGTCCTGGGAACTGGCACGGGCACTTTTACCGACATCGAGAACTACATCTCTGGCACGAACGTGCGCGCTCTCGCAGTAGGTGACTTTAATGGCGATGGCAATTCTGACTTCCTGGTCAACAACAGCGGACGCACTTTCTCAGTGAATTTGTTCACCGGCAACGGCAAGAGCATCTTCACACCGGCCGCGACCGTAGCTTTCAACGACGACGTCTTCTCGATCGCCACCGGCGATTTCAACAAAGACTCGAAGCTCGACTTCGCTGTCGCGCAGCAAGCAAGCAATAGCGTCTCCGTCGTGTTTGGTGGGGGCAATGCCACATTCGGCACGCCTTCCTCCTACGCCACGGGCACCGGTCCCGTTGCCGTTGCAGCCGGCGATTTGAACGGTGACGGCTATGCCGATCTCGTCACCGCCAACAGCACGGGCAACGACGTAAGCGTTCTGCTCAATACCAAGACTGGCACATTCAACGCCGCAGTCGACTATCCGGCAGGCACTTCTCCTTCGGCTGTAGCTCTCGGCGACCTGAACAATGATGGCTTCCTCGATATCGTGGTCGCGAACAGCGGCAGCTCGAACGTCAGTGTCATGCTCGGCAAAGGCAACGGCACCTTCGCAGCCGCGACCACTTACGCCGTGGGCAATGGGCCCTCCGGCATCGCGTTGGCGAAGACGAGCGGCCATATTTATCCCGACATTCTCGTCTCCAACAAGACGGACAACTCTGTCAGCGTTCTGGTTGGCAATGGCGATGGCACTTTCCAGACCGCCGTCAGTTACGTGATTCCAAATTCTGCTCCAGTTGGCATCACTGCGGCCGATATCAACGCCAACGGCATTCTCGATCTGGTCGTCGCGCAAAGCGGCACCAATGCAGTGGGCGTCATGCAGGGCAATGGCAACGGGACATTCGCCGGTTCGCTCAACTACAAAGTCGGAGTCACGCCGGTAGCAGTGGCGGCTGTTTATGACACCGGCGGAAAGTTTGACTTGCTGGTCGGAAACTCGGCGGGCGGCGACGTAACTGCCCTAATCAACCAGAGTCCCGCTGCAGTCATGAGTCCTTCGCCAACGAAACTCGCGTTCGGTAACGCACAAGTTGGTAGTACGACTGCGTCGCAAACCGTGACGCTCACGAACAAAGGCAACACGGCGTTGACGATTTCGAGCATCACGACCAGTGCCGATTACCCAATGACGACTACGTGCGGGTCCACCCTGGCATCGCTCGGCACCTGCACGATCACGGTCTCTTTCGCACCCAGTGTCCCGGGCGCCATGAACGGAACCCTGACGATTCAAGGCAGTGTAACCGGCGATTATCTGCTGGTTCCGCTGACCGGCACCGGACAGTTCCCCATGGCAGTCTCCCCGATCACGCTCGTTTTCAGCGCGACAGCCGTGGGCAACACCAGCGCTCCGCAAACCGTGACGGTTACGAACCAATCGCCCACGACCCAGACGTTCAGCTTCTCGACGACGGGCAACTACAACGCCGTCGGATCCGGCAGCACTCCGTGCGGTTCATCGCTGGCCGCTGGCGCGAAATGCACCGTCGCTGTCACGTTGAGTCCTACCCAAAGCGGAGCCATTAACGGATCTTTCATCGTGAGCGGATCGAACTTCATGCCGCAGATCACCAGCATCAGCGGCACCGGCACGGGCGGTTCGGCATTGCCTCTTAGCTTCAGCCCAGCCAGCCTGCTTTTCGACAGCCCAGCTCTCGGCTTCTCCAGCTTGCCAAAGACTGTGACTGCGACGAACACCACGAGCGGGACCTTGAACCTCACTTTGACTGCGAGCACCGACTGGTCGCAGTCGGGCACCGGAACGAAGCCCTGCGGCGGCGCACTCACTGCGGGATCCTCTTGCACGTTCGCAGTGGTCTTTACTCCGAGCATTCTTGGCTACTTCAATGGATCGATTTCGATCGCCACAGGTTCTGGAAACCCGGTGATCTACAACCTCGAAGGTCTGGGCAATCTCGATTCCAGCTTCAGCCCGTCGAGTATGAAGTTCGCTCCACAGGCGGTGGGCACAACCAGCCCAGGCCAGATCGTCAAGGTGTGGAATTTTGAGAACAGCAATATGACAATTCTGGGATGGTCTGCCAGCGGTGATTTCGCCGCGGTGCCCGGAGGCACACAACCGTGCGCCGTGAACGGCCAGGTACCGCCGCTGTTACTGCCATTCTGCAATCTGGTTATCTATTTCACACCGACTAAAGTCGGGGCAATCACAGGCGCGATCAGCGTCACAACGAGTTGGGCAACAGGTTCGGAGTCGTTCGCGGTAAGCGGAACAGGACAGTAAACTTGCTGCCGGAGCTGGTTCTGCAACAGCGAGCCGACGCTGGTAGCTTGCACGCTCTTGCATGAGTCGTTTGATTGTTTGTCAAAAATAAAGCCGCCGGTTAGAGACGAACGTCTCCAACCGTCAGAACGAATGGATTGTATACTCTGTGCAAGCTTTGGCCGGAAGTCCTCCCCGTCGTAAACAAGAAATTACCTGACTGAAAGACTAGGGCTAATCGAGACCTCGAATGCAAAATCTCCGCCACAAATTCCCTGTGTATTGCGCTGCCGTTTGCTGCATGTTGGCCTTGATCGTTAGCATCAGCTGGACCACCGCCAGAAATCCGGTGGATCGTTATTCCCCGACCGCCCCCCTATCCGCTCAGAAAGTTGCGGCGTCGATCGAGAAGCAGGTTTCCCCCGCCTCTCGCACGCGCGTTGCGGAAAGGTACGGCAAGTTGCCTCTCGCCTTCGAAGCCAACCGGGGCCAGAGCGACAAGCAGGTGAAGTTTCTTTCCCGCGGGCAGGGCTACACGCTATTCCTCACAGGGAATGAAGCAGTTCTCAGTCTGCATCGCGCTCCCGCAGACGTTTCCGATCGCGGCAAACTCGCCACTCTCGACCCGGCGGCCTTCCGAGCAACGGATCAGAACTCTGCCGTATTGCGCATGAAACTGATCGGTGCCAACACAACCGCGACCGTCTCCGGCACGAGCGAGCAGGAAGGCAAGAGCAACTACTTCATCGGAAACGATCCCAGCCAGTGGCGCACCAATGTTTCGAGTTATTCTCAAGTGCGCTATCAGAATGCTTACCCAGGCGTCGATCTCGTTTACTACGGCAACCAGCAGCAATTGGAATACGATTTCGTGGTGGCACCCGGTGCGGATGCGCACGCGATCAAACTCGACGTGGCTGCGGAATCCGCGATCTCGGGGAAACGCACTTCAGAACCGCTCCGCATCGCCGACAATGGCGACCTGCTGATTCCGACCGACAGCGGCGAAGTCCGCTTTCACAAACCCGTTGTCTACCAACCCGACAAAGCGGCCCACATCCGTACCATTGGCGGCGATCCCGCCGCTGTCACTGCCGAAAATTCGGTGGACGGACGCTGGGTTCTACGGGGTGGCAACCAGGTTGGTTTCGAGGTTGCTTCCTACGACGCTTCGCGGCCACTGGTCATCGATCCGGCCCTCAGCTACTCAACCTATATCGGGGGCACCGGAACCGACGGGGCCTTCGGCGTCGCGATCGATGCGCAAGGCAACTGCTACGTGACCGGCTTCACGTCATCCACGAATTTTCCGACGAAGAATGCGCTGCAAAAGAACAATGCCGGCAGCATTGACACCTTTGTCCTCAAACTGAACCGCACTGGCACGGCGTTCGTCTATTCAACCTACATCGGGGGCAGTTCGACCGAATACCCCTTTGGCATCTCCGTGGATTCCACGGGTGAAGCCTATGAACTGGGCAACACCGGCTCCGCCAATTTCCCAACGACCCCCGGATCATTTCAACCCACCTGTGCCAGTTGCAACAACTATCCGGACGTATTCATCACGAAGCTGAGCACCACCGGCGCAGCGCTGGTTTACTCGACCTTTCTTGGTGGCAGCGCCGATGATCGCGCCTTCGGCATCACTCTGGACTCCGCCAACGACGCGTACGTTGTGGGATGGACCACCTCCACCGATTTCCCTGTCACTGCCGGCGCATTCCAGTCGACCAACAACGGCGGCATCAGCGACGCCTTCGTGAGTGAACTCAACGCTGCAGGTTCTGCGCTCGTCTACTCCACGTACCTTGGAGGCACAGGCCAGGACGTGGGCTTCGGAATCGCTCTAGATGCGGCGAACAATACGGTCGTTACGGGCTACACCTACTCCACCGACTTCCCCGTGACCGCGGGTGCTTTCCAGACTTCGACCACGGTAAACGGCGCGGCCTGGGTAACGAAGCTCAATCCAGCCGCCAACGGGGCCGCCGGGCTTGTCTATTCGACATTCCTTGGTGGCACAACCGGAACGTCCGCGGGCAACTCTGTGAAGGTCGATGGCGCGGGCAATGCCTACGTCACCGGCTACACCTGCGCCAGCGACTTCCCAACTACGGCGGGTGTGTTCCAGCCTACCTTTGGCGGCGATTGCACCAACGCAGGTGGCGACGCTTTCGTGACCAAGCTCAACCCTACAGGTTCCGCTCCGGTTTTCTCGTCGTTCCTCGGCGGCACAGGCGACGACGTAGGATTCAGCATCGGACTCGACCAGTCCAACAATGTCTACATCACCGGGAGATCCAGTTCTCCGAACTATCCCACGACGAAGGGAGCCTTCCAGTCCACCATGGCTGGTGGCTACGACACGATCTACACGATCGTCAATCCTACCGGCACCTCGCTTCTCTACTCGACGTATCTGGGTGGCACTGCAGTAGACGTCGCCTTCGTGATGGCCGTAGATAAATTCGGCAACTCCTACATTATCGGCCGAAGCTATTCCACAAACTTCCCGGTAACACCAGGTGTTTTTCAAAGCACGTTGAAAGGCTCGACCAACGCCATCGTATTCAAATTCTCGCCGGGAGATCAGGCTTGGCCAATGGCGCTTAACTTTGGCAGCGAGTCTCTAGGTACTACGTCAAATCCCCTCAGTACGACGCTCACCAACAGCAGCACAACTACCTTGAACATCACGAGCGTCAGCATCATGGGGACCGCCGCTGCCGATTACGCGCAGACCGCAAACACCTGCGGCACAACGCTGGCGGCAGGGGCATCCTGCACTGTGACCCTGACGTTTACTCCCACCGTCACGGGAACTCGTAGCGCCGTTCTCGCCTTCACCGACAGCGTTCAGAACAGCCCGCAGAATGTAGCACTCTCCGGCGTCGGCAGCTCGAGTGGGGTCTCACTCACGCCCGCTAGCCTGATGTATGCCACCCAATTGATCGGCACCAATAGCCCATCGCAGCCCGCTACCCTCACCAATACCGGCACTGTCACGGTCAGCATCACCAGCATCGCAGTCAGTGGCCCCTACAGCCAGACTAATAACTGCGGCTCGTCGCTGAGCGCGAACGCGAGTTGCACAATCAATGTCGTATTCACGCCGACCAAGGCAGGCACACAGACCGGGACGTTGACAGTCACCGACGACGCGTCCAATAGCCCGCAATTGTCCGCCTTGAGTGGGATGGGAACAGTGGTTTCTTACTCGCCCACGTCATTGAATTTCGGCACCCAGACAGTTAAGACATCGAGCGTCCCGCAGGACATCACGATGAAGAACATTGGACCGTCCGCCGTAACGATTACAAAAATATCGATTACGGGCTCACGCGTCACCAGTTTTTCAGAAACGAACAATTGCCCAATCAGTCCGGCCACGCTACCTTCGGGCGCCAGTTGCACGATCACAGCCACCTTCACTCCGCAACTGAAGGGCGCGCTGAATGCAAACGTTACCGTGCAAGACACTGGAGGCGGCAGTCCGCAAAATGTCCCGATGTCTGGGACGGGGGATTAGAAAGTTCACCATTGAGTTCGGTACACCAACTGTGGGGGATTTATGAAGCGTTTCGCACTGATCTGTTTGTTCGCCCTGACCGTGGTAGCCGTTTACGGCTTTCCGCCAGCACAGGCCCAGCAGCCGGCTACCCCCCCAGCCATTGTCACGTGGCACAACGATATTAGCCGCACCGGTCAGAACCTGAAGGAAACGATCTTGACCACAACGAACGTCAACACTACGACGTTCGGCAAAGTCTTCTCGTATCCGGTGGACGGCAATATCTACGCTCAGCCTCTCTACGTACCGAATGTCACGATCAACGGCTCGGCGCACAATGTCATCTACGTCGTCACCGAGAATGACAGCATCTATGCGTTTGACGCCGACAGCGCGACGCTGAATCCGAATCCGCTATGGCAGAAGAGCTTGATCTCGCCTCCCAACGTGATTCCCTACCCCTGCCTCGATTACCACGCGGCCTGCACGATTTATCCGATCGTCGGCATCACCGGCACGCCGGTGATCAACCTGGCCACCAACACCATGTATTTCGTGGCCCGCACCAAGGAAATCGTCTCGGGGAACTCGAATCCGTTTTACTACGAGCGCCTGCATGCCCTCGACATCCGCACCGGCGCCGAGATGCCAAACAGCCCGGCGACGATCTGCGGAGACTATTACCACACAGGCATGGGCTGCACGATGACCTCCGGACTGTTCAACCCCATCCAGGATGGCCAGCGTCCTGGCTTGTTGCTTGAGCCCACCCCCGGATTCCCGCAAGGCGTGTTGTGGATTGGATTCGCCGGCAAGGGAATGATTCTGGCGTATGCCCCGGTGAGCCTGGTTCGCATCGGCGACTGGACCGCAACGCCCCACCCCAAGAACACAACCGGTGGCGGCGGCATCTGGGGCAGCGGCGGCGGCCTCACGGGCGGCGCCAATGGCAGCATCTATGTCTCTGTCGGTGACGGCACCTTTGACGTGAACGTCGGCGGCAACAACTACGGCGACAGCGTCGTCAAGCTCGGTCTGGTTTCAAACGGAGGAAAGGGCTACACCATTCAAGTTCAGGACTACTTCACGCCTCCCGACGAGGCGTGCCGGCAGACCACCGACGCCGATCTCGGTTCGGGCGGTGCCATGCTTCTGCCGCCGCAACCCGGTGCCGTTCCTAATCTGCTGATGATTGGCGGCAAGGGCAACGTGCCCGACTGCGACGCGGTCAACCCTTTCTACCTCATCAACGCCGACAATATGGGCGGCTTGGGTGGCGGCGTGCAATCGGTGGGCGCTGCCTGGGGATATTGGAGCAATCCGGCCTACTTCAGCCCAGGATTGGTCAACAACCTCTATTTCGGCGGCGTCACCTCTGACACGGTCGGAGACTACTTCCGCCAGTATCGAATCTCGAACGGTCTGATCTCTCCGACCTCCTCGATTTCAAAGACCACCAACATTTTTCTCGCTGGTCCCACTCCGTCAATTTCCGCCAACGGCACGAAACAGGGGATTGTCTGGGTCAGCGAACGTCCCAATATTATCGACGACGAGAAGGGCGCGGTTCCTGCCGTTTTGCATGCTTATCCGGCCGCGAACCTGCACACCGAACTCTACAACAGCAACATGAATGTCAGCCGCGACCAGGCTGGACCGGCAGTAAAGTTCGGCGTTCCGACCGTGGTCAATGGAAAGGTTTACATCGGGACGCAGACCGAACTCGATGTGTACGGGCTTTGCCCGTGCCCGCAGTAGGACGTCGTCTGTCGCGGCGTTAGACGCTGCGGTCGATGTTGAGGTAGCCCACCCGAACGTCGCGACGCGAGGGTGAGATTTTCAAAGGGTCACGAAACGGAGTGTTGAGATGAATCGATTTGCCCTCATTATATTGTTGACGCTCACGGCCATCACCGCTTACGGCCTCCCTCCTGCGTCAAATCAGCCGACCACGACTGCTCCTGCGATCACCACCTACCAGAACGGCAACGGCCGTCTCGGTCAGAACCTGCAGGAGTCGATTCTCACACCCGCCAACGTCAACGCCACCAACTTCGGGATGCTGTTCAACTGGCCAACCGACGGCAACGTGTACGCCCAGCCGCTCTACGTGCCCAATGTCACGATTAACGGCTCAGTCCACAACGTCGTCTACGTCGTCACCGAAGCCGACGGCATCTATGCTTTCGACGCCGACAGCCAGACGCTCAATCCCAGCCCGCTCTGGTACACGAGCCTCGTCAACGGCACCACCGTCACACCAATCCCCTGCCTGGCGCACAAGAACGCCTGCACCATCTATCCCCTGCTCGGCATCACCGGCACACCCGTGATCAACCTCTCTACTAACACCATGTACTTGATCGCGCGCACAGCCGAAGGCGACCCAGCCAATCCAAACTACGTTGCTCGCATTCACGCCCTCGACATCACCACCGGTGCCGAAGAATCCTACAGTCCCGCGCTGATTTGCAGTGTTCCGTATGTGACCGGCAAGATGGGCTGCCAGCTTCAGACCGGAGTCTTCAATCCTCTCGGCGATGGCCAGCGTCCCGGCCTGTTGCTCGAACCGACCACCGGGTTTTCCCAAGGCGTCATCTGGGCAGGTTTCTCCGGCCAAGGCATGATGCTTGCCTTTGACGCATCCAATCTCAAGATGCCTGCCGACTGGACCGCCACTCCTCACCCAAAGAACACGACCGGCGGCGGTGGCATCTGGGGCGCCGGCGGCGGCGTTTCCGGCGATCCGAACGGCAACGTCTTCGTCGCGGTCGGCGACGGCACCTTCGACATCAATGTCGGCGGCAACAACTACGGCGACTCCATTGTGAAACTCAACGTCGTCCCCAGCACCACCTTCAAGAGCGGCTTCGCCGTCCAGGTCATGGACTACTTCACTCCGCCCGACGAGGCCTGCCGCCAAACCACCGATGCGGACCTCGGTTCCGGCGGCCCTGTCCTGCTTCCACCCCAGCCCGGTAACGTACCCAACCTCATCCTCATCGGTGGCAAGGGCGACCCAACCTGCGACGCCCAAAATCCCGTTTATCTGGTCAATGCCGACAACATGGGCGGCCTGGGCGGCGGCGTGCAGACGCTCGGCACCAATGCTCAAGCCGGCTACTGGAGCTCGGCTGCGTACTACAGCAATGGCACCACCAACGCGCTCTACTTCGGCGGCCTCATCAACGAAAATCCCCTCACCGGCGATCCCCTCTGGGCGTGGAATCTGACCAGCGGCTTGCTGGATGCGAGTCCTGCGACCCAGAGCCCCGAGGCCTACGTCGCCACTCCCACGCCGTTCATCTCCGCCAACGGCAACAGCAACGCAATTGCCTGGACCATCTTGCGCCCGGAAGCAATCGACAACGAGAAAGGCACCAACAACGCCATTCTCTACGCCTACGATGCCACCAATCTTTCCAACGAGCTCTACAACAGCAGCATGAACGCCGCTCGCGATACCGCAGGCCCCGCCGTTAAGTTCGCCGTGCCGACTGTCGTCAACGGCAAAGTCTATATCGGCACACAAACCGGGCTCTATGTCTACGGCATGTGCCCCTGCGCCAACAGCCCCGGCGACGCCACCCTAGCGCCCTCAACCCTCACCTACCCCGTTCAGGTCATCAAGACCACCAGTGCGCCGCAGCCGGCCACCCTCACCAACACCGGCACGGTGGCGATTACCATCAGCAGCATCGCCACCACAGGACCGTTCAGCCAGACCAACAACTGCGGGACGAGCCTTGCCGGCGGCGCCACCTGCACCATCAATGTTGTCTTCAAACCCACTAAAGCCGGCACGCAAACCGGAACTCTCACCGTCACCGACAACGCCTTCAACAATCCTCAGACCATGACGCTCAGTGGAGTCGGAACGGTCCTCAGCTTCTCGCCGACGAGCCTGAGTTTCGGCACGCAGACGGTGAAGACATCCAGCCCGCCGCAGACAATCACCATGACCAACGTTGGCCCGAACGCGGTCACGAGCAACAAGATTTCCGTGACCGGCACTCGTGTCAGCAGCTTCATTATTCAGAGCAGTTCGACTTGCCCGTTAGGCTCAGGATCGATTGCCGCCGGCGCAAGCTGCACGATCGTGGTGGTGTTCGATCCGCAACTAAAGGGAGCCTTAACCGCCAACGTCACCGTGTCAGCGGCCGGCGGGGGTAGCCCGCATACTATCCCGATGACGGGCACGGGAAATTAAGGAGAACGTGGTCTTCGTACAAATGGAAAGGGCACGGCATCAGCCGTGCCCGCTCGAAGGCTAGAAGAAAGAAGGGTTCGGCACCAAAACAATCCGCGTCAAACTGCTAGACTGAATATAGTCGTGTTCTCCCGCAGCCAATCTCGCATCCGCAGCGAGCTAATCGAAGATCAGCTCATCCAAAATCAGCGCTTAGAAAATCGCGCCTCTAACTCCTTATTCCGCAATATTTTGCCGATAAGTTATTTGTTTTCAAGATTTTGCGCGCTAAACAACCAGCCTCTAGCCAGCAACTCGAATCAAATCAATATTTTAGCCACAGAGATCATCACAAAACGCGAGCTCTCCCTATGACCACACTTGCCGACAAGAAATGCGTGCCCTGCCGCGGCGGCGTTCCGCCGCTCAAAGGCAACGACCTCAAGAAGTTCCAGCACGACGTCCCCAACTGGACCGTCGCCAACGAGCACCACGTGACCCGCGAATTCAAGTTTCCCGACTTCGTTCAAGCTCTCGCCTTCGTCAACAAGGTCGGAGCCCTGGCCGAAGAACAGGGACATCATCCTGACATTCTGCTGGGATGGGGCAAGGCCGCAATCACGATGTGGACCCACAAAATTGACGGCCTGACCGAGAGCGACTTCATTATGGCCGCGAAGATCGACCGGCTAAATGGCGAGTGACTGATCACGCCTCTGAAGATTTTTCAGGCGTTGGAGGCGTCAGCTTTCGTTCCCTCGCCTCTGCTGGCAGCTTCGCACTCTTTACGCAGTTCCTCGAAGAATCCTCTCGTGGACTTCTCAATGGCAGGTTCCAACGCAAACCCCAAGGCACGCGAAACTGTCCCGATAAGCTGCATGCCGACGTTAATCGCGGTCTGCTGTTGGGATACTGGAATAAAGCTGACGCGCGTCTCGCACGTTATTCCAAGGACGTGACTGAGGTAGGAAACGCTCTCGAGAGGTTCAAACCGCTGCACAACTTGATCCACCGAAGTGCGAATCGGAGTCCGGACTTCAATCCGCAGGCGGCTTCCCGGCTCCCATGGCTTGCCCTGCACCCAACGAATGTCACCAAACAGATTGCGATTGCACCACCGCTCGATGTCCACATAAATGGCAAAAACAGTGGGGAGCGGACAATCGAGTACGATTTGGAAGTCAAACGACTGCACGGCGCCTGCTGCTTCCGGGGGGGACCGCAGGGCGCAATTCTCGACACGCTCCCGCTTCCGCAGTGTAAGGAAAAATGGAAGCGAGATCAATCACACAATCGCTCGCGCCTTGCTAAATCGTCCCGCACGCAGAGCCAATGCGAGAATAGTGGCTGGAATCAACATGAGCGCCCCCGTACCAGTTGCAACCGTGCGCACCGAGATTCCCACGTCGAGCAGGCGGCCACACAAGTAGGCCGTGGTCGCAAACGTCAAGCTGGCCAAGCCGAGGTCCGCAGCGAATACGCGTCCTCGAAATCGGTCGTCGGTGTGAAGTTGCAGCAGCGTTGTCGAGAAAACCCAAACGGTGGAACCTCCTGCATGCGCCAGCATGGCGCATCCGGCAGCCATCCACACCGTGCGGCTTATCCCAAGCAATCCATAGCCAAAGGCAATCGTCAGATACCCGATTAGGATGCCGACACGCAGCCGGTGGTCGCTGCGACCGGCCCAGCGCGCTGACACGACGGGCCCAACGAGCGCGCCCAGGCCGCGCCCGGCAAGCAAGATACTCATTCCGAGCATGGCCCCGCCCGCGGCGTTGATGTTGTGCCCGTGCCAGGCAAACTCGCGTGCCCCCATCACGGTGAAGATCACCCAACTGGGCCCGACCATAATTTCTCCAGCTTTGGCAAAGACCGCAGGGAGCAACGTCGGATGATTGCGGATGTAGCGAATTCCCTCGAGCACTGGAGAAAAATCCACCAGATCGCGTGGACGGAGTGGGGCGGCAGCTTCAGCGTGCGGCTCTGCGAAGCGCATTCCAGCAATGAGGAGGGCTGATACTAAGAAGGAAAGGGCGTTGAGGATGAAGACTGTGTCCCGTCCGAAAAACGCGGCAACGACTCCACCGACGGCGGCGCCGATCATCAGGTTCACCGACCATGTCATCGAAGACAGCGTATTGGCGACCAGCACTTCGTCTTCGGTCGTGATGTTCGGAATCACTGCGCTGCGGGCCGGCTCGAAGAAGGCAGCCATCGTCGTTTCCGCCAGCAGCAAGGGAAAAACGAGCCATACCATTGATCGCGAGCGCACGAACAACATCGCGAGAACCACGCCGAAACGGACCAGGTCCGCGGCGATCATGACGTGCTTGCGCTTCAACCGATCATTCACTACGCCCGCGGTCGGCCCCGCAAATGTCTGCGGCAGCACTTGCAGCACCAGCGCCAACGCGACGGAACTCGCCCGCCCGGTAAACTGCAACAGAAGGGTGTAGATCGAGAGCGTGTAGAACCAGTCCCCAATTTCGCTGACGATCTGCGCCATCCAGAGCCGGCGGAAATTGCGGTTCCCGCGCAGCAGGCGCAGGTAGGACGCGAACGTAATAGAGGATGCGCCGTGCTCGGGTTCCGGTTCCATGGGAGTGCATAGAGTAATTGGTAATGAGGCACCGGGCAAAGGAATGGAGCCGCCATCGGACCACGGACCTCAAGAGGGGGCATGGGCTTTGCCAAGAGAAGAATCTCAACTTTCGGTTCTGTGCAACGGTTGAGTTTGCGAAGGAGTTTCTGCTGAACTGAGGTGCGCTTTCAACACCTGAAATGAGGTCCCCTGCTGTTGCTCGCCGCTGCACTGCGGGCTAATCACGTTCGCAGTCGATTTCAACAAAGTGTCAAAACATTGCGCACATCACAACCGTAAGGGATTCACCGTAGGTTGCTATGTGGCTTTTGTTGCGCAACTTACAGAGACTACTTTCTCTTTCGGTTGAAACTTCATGGCATTCTACGTGCATCATCCCACGTGGACATTCACGATTTAGGAGCTGCTATGCGCACATCAAAGACAATTCTGCTCCTGCTTTCGATCGCACTTTTCTCCCTCCCGGCTTTAGCCGACAAATGCGATAGCTTCGGCAACTTTACCTGCTCGAAGTCGACCCCCAACATTGTGAACATTACGGGCACCAGTACAACCGGACAATCGGTCGGCATCCTTCTCGGGAACAATACTTTTGGGTTTACCGTGCACGGCAACGCAGCAACGTCAGTGGTCGGAGATGACCTGATCATCCTGGCCGCGTTCCCGAACGGCATGGGCGGTTCCCTGAACGGCGTCTCCTTCACCTCGTTGGGTAGTTTCCCCGAGCAAGGAGCCAGCGGCGCGATCCAGTCCACCTGGTCTGGAATGGGCATCGTGTTCAGCGCCCCCGCCTACGGATATGCAAACCTGGGGACTATAGGCAACGGGACGATCTCCATCACGGCCAGCGGCGTTGGCAACGGAACCATTTTCTACGCTGAGATTGTCAATCCAGCGACCGGAAAGATCCTTTACATCACTCCGAACTCTGAAGCCGGCATGTTGAATATTCCAACCAGTTCCACCCCGGAACCCGGATCTTTGAGCCTGATTGGAACAGGGTTGATCGCGTTGGCGGGACTGGTTCGGCGCAAGGCTGCCAAAACGTAAAGGCCTCCATGAAATCCTCCCCCGGGCTACGGCTCGGGGATTTTTTTGAGGTGGATGTGGCAGGATAATTCTGCGCTCGCCGCGACTTACTTCCTCGTAAGTTTGTGTTTTAGATCTTCGGCAATCTGCTTGCCATGGAAGCGGCCGTTCTCGATGAAGATTTCATTGGTGCGCGAGCCCGCGACGATCACGCCGGCGACGTAGACGCCCCGCACGTTGCTCTCAAGCGACACGGGGTCGCACACTGGCCGGCATTGCTCTTCTGACAACTCGATCCCCATACTGCGCAGAAAATCGTAGTCGGGATGGTAGCCGATCAGGGCGAGTACGAAGTCATTCTTCAAGCGCAAGGGACCGCGCGGCGTGTTGATCACCACATGATCCACGCCGATTTCCTGCACCGAGCTGTTGAAGTAGGCCTCGATCTCCCCTGCTTTGATGCGGTTTTCGAGGTCGGGCTTGATCCAATACTTAACGTGGTGGTGAACTTGCGACTCTCGGTGCACCAGCGTGACTCGAGCGCCGTGCCGCCACAAATCGAGAGCCGCAATCGCCGCCGAATTCTTTCCGCCGATCACCAGGACTTCCGTGTCGTAATAAGGATGAGGCTCGCCGTAGTAGTGCGAGACCTTGGGGAGATCCTCGCCCGGTATACGCAACTGGTTCGCGAGATCGTAGTAGCCGGTCGAAACGATCACTTTCTTGGTGCGGTAATCGTGCGGGCGTCCAGCGCGGTCGGTCGCAGTGATGCTGAACTTCCCGTCCTCACCCATGACCGTCTTGACCCACTCATATTGCCGAACGTCGAGGCGATAGTGTTCGGACACCTTGCGGTAGTACTCGAGCGCCTCTTCCCGCGTGGGTTTCTGCAGGGATGTGGTGAACGGAATGTCGCCGATCTCAAGCAGCTCCGGCGTGGTGAAAAACACCATGTTCGCCGGATAGTGGAACAGCGAATTCACCAGGCATCCTTTGTCGACGACGATGACTTTGAGGCCCAGTTTCTGCGCCTCGATGGCGCAGGCCAGACCGGTCGGGCCCGCTCCAATTACGAGGACGTCGCACTGCATCTCGGGATGCGCCTTGGCCTTGGTCTTGGCCAGTGTGTCGAGTTCTACAGCTGCGAGGAATTCAGGCATGAAATTGCGCGGAGTCGGGCCGAGGCGACGGGGTTCGAGCACAACCCGGAAACGGTGATTCTAGCACGCGAGGGAGGGGCCGAGAGGAGTCGGCGCCCCCCCACATGATTCAGAACAATACAGGACGGCGACCGCCCGTTCGCGCCTGGGCCATGTCGCGGGAACAAAACCTGGCCCTTCATGGCTTGTTGCTTCATGCCGTAGATTCAGCGAAGGCTCCCGTATTCTTGATTCAGGCCCAGCACGATTACGTGCAAAGATAAGGGCAAGCCAGTAGCAAGCTGACGGGGGGCAGGGCCAAGGTTTGTTTTAAGGTGACTACTTTCGCGTGGCTAGTTCTACTTCTTCGAACAAGTCTGGCAGGCGCTGAACATCGTCGGCGGAATTTCCGAAGCGCGCGGATTCGTAGACGTTGGTAAAGCGCGCGACCGGCTCCCGCAGGCGCGCATCTTCAATCTTCTTCACAAATTCTTGGGCGGTCTGCGCCGCCGGCTTCTCCACGCCACGCTTCGCGAGGAGCCGAGCCATGCGGTTGTACCACATCGCTGCTGCCTGTTCGGGAGAGCGTTCAGGATGCGCGTGCAGCCATTTCTCGTGCAGCCAGCGCGCGATCCGGCTGAGATTTCCCAAGAACAGAAGGGCCAGCGTGATTGCCGCGCCAAGGAATGCCCAGCGGCCGGGAGAGTGTTCCACGCGATCCTGACTGCGGCGCGCCCACTTCAGCATGGCCTCATACTTGTCGCGTGCCCAAAGGCGCGCTCCTTCCCACAGACCGCGAGTGCCGCTGACCGCAGCCTGGCCGAGCACGTATTGGTGTGTCGAGTCGTAGCTGACGATCCAATCACGCCAGAACGACGCCATGGCGTCGACGTAGAGCGCAAGCCGAGCCCATCCCTGTGGCGTGCCGCTGTTGCCTGCGGGCGTGGGATCGAATGTCTGCCAGCCGTATCCGGGGAAGTAGGCCTCGACCCAGGAGTGCGCGTCTTTGGCCCGGACGACATAGTTTCCGGTGAGATCGTTGAACTCGTCGGTGCGGAATCCGTTGACCACGCGCGACGGGATGCCGATCGTACGCAGCATGACGGCCATGGAAGACGCGAAGTATTCGCAGTGCCCTTGTTTGCGTTCAAAGAGAAAATTCGCAATCGGATCGCTGACTGCCGTTCGCGGCAGTTGCAACGTGTAGCCGTAGCGGGTGCGCAAGTGATTCTCAATCGCGGCTGCCCTGTCGTAATTGCTCTTGGATGTGGCGGTGATCTGGGCGGCTAGCTTGGGCACTCGCGGATCGACTGCCGGCAGGCGCAAGTACACCGCTGCGACCTGCTCGGGATAGTCTCCGACTGCCGTGCGCAATTCTGCAGCTGAGGGAGCGGAGATGTCGGACTCCGCTTCGTAGCGGCTGATCGCATGCTGCGTGTCAAAGTCATAGACTGCGCCGCCTGAGTCGGCTGCCAGTTGCCGGTACTCTCCACTGACGCTGCGGGGCCAGGGAGCGAGGAAGAAGACATTGGTGCCGATTGGTTCCATCAGCACACGATATTGGATCACCTGTTCCCGGGTCAGATTGCGGGTAACGAAAGAGTGCAACACGGGATTGGCCAGGCGCGGCACGGCAAAGCTGTCGTCGTTACGGCGATTCAGAATGAACTGATCGCTGCGCAGATTTGACCACACGTGCCCGTCGAAATTTGCCAGCGTGATGCCCCGCCAGTGGAGGTCGTAGCGACCTATGGTGTCGCCGTCAATCTGGATGTGCATCACGACGGCGTTCGACTGCTGGATCTGTCCAATCTGACCCAACTGCACACGATCGCTGAAGCCGGATGAAAAGTCGGTGCCAAAGGAATATCCGCCAAGGTATCCGGCGGACATGCGCGGCATCAGGAAGAAGACCGCCGCACCTGCGAAAAGAATCATCAACATCAGCGCAGGGGCAACCCGGGCCAGCGAGAAAGCAAGATGACGGTGCTCTTTTGGATCGTTCGAGTGCCGCGCTTGGACGCTGGCCGCGTGCCCAGAGCGGCGCATTTCCATGAGAACAAATGTGGCAACCGCCATCAGCATGAACGCTGCAAACGAAAACAGAAAGACGCTGTCGACGGTCAGGACGGCAGAGGCCAGTACCATCAGAAATGCAAGAATCGCCAGCGTGATGTGGTCGCGCTCTTTGCGAAGCGAGAACATGCGGACCACAACACCGAACAACGCAAGGTGCACCACGGCAGGCAGAAAGCTACGGGAAAAAATAAAATAGTCAGCGGCAAAGAAAACAAAGTAGGCGATCGACAGCGGCGTGGTCCACTGCTCGGAGATCACGAATTGTTTACGTTTCGCGAGTTGAAAGCCGCGGATCGCGAGTGCCACTCCCACCAGAGCTGTGGCGGGCGTATCCAGTCCGCCGGTGCTGGCCAGAGTGCCAAAACCAGTTAATACAAGCAGATACAGCGCCAGCTCGAAGTAATGGTCGATGGCCCGGTTCAGAGAAATCACGCCGAATTGTGGGGACTGATGTGGCATCTCTATGGAGCGGGCGAAAGTCGGGGGCCCAGGATCGAGGGCCGGAGCCTTGATCACCATTGTTCGACATCCTCGACAAGAAGGGAAGGCCTCGCCGAGGAATTCTTGAACCAAAAGTCACATCTGGGGTTCCCCATCATCTTCGCGTTCCTTGCGAGGTTCGGGATTCTGATCTCGAAGACAGAAGTGCAATTTCCTTCATCTTGACCCGGTGTTTACGCCCTGCCAAACTCCCGAGGTCACGGGTAACAGCACCAACTGGAATTTTCCGCCGACGAGGACCAGCAAATGAGGAATATAGCTCTCAATCTGGCAATGGGAATTGCAGCGCTTCTCTGCCTGTCGATCATCGCTGGTGCTACGGATAAGCAGACGATCCTTTACAGCTTCAAAGGAAAGGGTGATGGCGCCGGACCCGAGTCTGCTCTAGTGTCTGATGCGGCTGGCAATCTTTACGGAACGACCTATCACGGCGGCAGTAGTTGCGACTGCGGTACCGCCTTCGAGCTCTCGCCGAACTCCGGCGGCGGTTGGACCAAGACGATCCTTCACATATTCACCGAAGGAAACGATGGAGCATGGCCTTTCGGCGCTCTGGTCCTCGACTCGAACGGCAACCTGTTTGGCGAGACCGTAGTGGGAGGCCCCGCTGATAGCGGAACCGTCTTCGAACTTTCGCCCAATTCAACCGGGGGCTGGACCGAGACTATTCTCTACGCTTTCAAGGGAGCGCCTGACGGAAGAGAGCCCTCCGGAGGATTGGTGTTTGATGCTTCGGGCAATCTCTACGGGACGACGTTTTACGGGGGCACTGGCAACTCCGTGAATTGCATTTCGATCTTCGGGTGCGGAACAGCATTTGAGCTCTCACCAAGTGCAGGCGGCTGGATCGAAACTGTCCTATACGACTTCACCGCTTCAACGGACGGTAACTGGCCTTCGTGTGCGCTGATTATCGACAACAGCGGAAATCTTTACGGAACCGCGTCGCGTGGAGGCAATTACGGCGCTGGCACGGTATTCCAGCTTTCGCCATCCTCCGACGGATGGACTTTCGCTGCCCTTTACTCGTTTACTGATGCGTCGGGGGAAGGACAGGACCCGGAAGCAGGCCTCCTTCTCGACCATGTAGGCAACCTCTACGGAACTACCGTTTACAGCGTCGGGGGCAATGGTGCAGTTTTCGAACTGTCACCGCCAAGCACCGGAACGATTTGGCAAGAGACCGTGCTGCATAACTTCACTAACAATGACGGTTATCTGCCCCACAGCGGTTTGATTATGGATCGTTGGGGCAACATCTATGGCACGACTCGGGGGCTGGGTTTTGGCCCTGCTACCGCTTTCAAATTGACTCACTCCAGCACCGGATGGGCGTTTGGGGTACTCCATAATCTTCCCGGAGATTCATGGGCACCATTGATTCGCGACTCGGCTGGCAACCTGTACGGCACCACCCAGAACGGTGGAATCAGGTCGGGATCCGGCACCGTATTCGAACTGTCTCCCGTGAGGTGAGACGCTGCACGACGTTGCCTTATCTGAGCCGATGGCGGCATTCGTTGTCTTCTGACCACCAATGCTAGAATAACCGGTCAGGCATCGGTCTTACGCGACGTACTCCCGCCAACCCCGCCAGGTCCGGAAGGAAGCAACGGTAACGGGCTCTTGCGTGTGCAGTGAGCCCCCGGTGCCTGACTTAATTCTTTTCCACAACGTCCTTGTTTTCAGCTTTCCGTTTTCCACAGCCCGCCGAGGCTGTCCTTCTCATTACCAAGATTTACATGGCATTTACGACTCTTTGCGCAAGAAACGACTTCTCGTGCATCAACATGAGTGAGACTTATAAGAATCCAGCATTAGATCCGAGGAGTGAAATGAAGAGTCGTACCGTTCCCCCCAAGCTCGCTGCTCCCAATGTCACCGTTCATGTATCCGGAAAGCTGTTTCAGGGACATCTTCCGTACCTCGAGCAATTAATTGACTACGCGGCCGATTGCCGCCTTTGGCCTCTACTGGATCTCGCGAATTTGGAAGAGTTGGACCGTGCCGCGCTCTGCTATCTCGTCGAAGGAGAGAATCGCGACTTTGGGATCGTTGCCTGCCCGAATTTCGTTCGCGAATGGATCGATCATGAAAGGAGCGGCAGCGCCGCCGCGTAGTTTTTTCGTGTCGGGTCCGTTACTGATTGCCGTGTGGTCCGTCCAACGCTGCGTCCGCTAGAATCTGTGGCGGCTTCAGGAGGATGCAGTGATCATCTCGCGTCGATGTCATGTATTGTTCGCCGTGTTAGCTCTCGCTGCAGCCGCAGCGGGGCAGACTGCCAAAATAAGCTCCGTGCTCGACATGGCGGAATTCGTTCACGACTGGCAGATCTCCCAGGAATTCACCATTGAAGTGGCCAACGCCATGCCAGCCGATCTTTACAGCTTCAAACCCAATCCTGATGAGATGACCTTCGGCGAGCAGATGGCCCACATCGCGGTCGCCAATGCTTTCCGCTTCAATCAGATCACCGGCCTCCAGACGCCGTTCTCCATCGACCTGAGCAAGCCTTCGCCGTCCGACAAGCAAGCCGTTCTCAAAATGCTCGATCAGTCCTTCGACTACGTCATCGCCGCTCTGCCGACGATCACTTCCGAACAGCTCAAACGCACCTGGCACATTCAATCCTGGAAGGGCCGCAACGATCCCGACGGTCGCGCCATGATCCTGAATATGTTCGTACACACCGCCCACCACCGCGCGCAGTGCGAGGTCTACATGCGTGCCAAGGGCATTAAGCCGCCGGACTACACTTTTTGAAGAGTTCCGGCGTTCGCGAGAATGTCTAAGGTCGAGTGTCCGCAATCTGAGGGCTGACGCCTGCAGTTAGACATTCTGCTCCTAATCCTTCAGAATACTGAGTTTCATACTTACGAAGAGATTTCAGGAGCCCTCATTGTCCTCATCGAACACGAGCAAACCGATCCGCGCCAAAATCAGCGCACTCGGCACCTATGTGCCGCCTCGTCTTCTGACCAACGCCGACCTCGAGAAAATGGTCGACACCAACAACGAGTGGATCATGGCCCGGGTTGGTATTCGCGAGCGCCACATCGTTGAAAAAGGAGTGGCCACCAGCGACCTCGCCGTCGAGGCTGCCAAGAAGGCATTGGCGCAACGGGGCCTCGCGCCGAGCGATATTGAGGCAATCATTGTCGGCACCGTAACCCCAGACATGTTTTTTCCATCGACAGCCTGCCTGGTGCAGAACAAACTGGGCGCAAAAGGAGCCTGGGGATTCGATCTTTCCGGTGCCTGTTCGGCATTTCTTTATTCGCTGCAAACGGGCGCGCAGTTCATCGCGACGGGAGCGCATAAGCGTGTGCTGGTGATTGGCTCCGACGTGATGTCCTCGATCATTGACTACACCGATCGCGCCACCTGCGTGATTTTTGGCGACGGCGCGGGTGCGGTTGTGCTGGAGCCGGCCGAGGATGATTCGGTTGGCTTGATCGACTTCGTCCACGAAGTGGATGGTTCGGGCGGCGAGTTCCTTTATATGCCGGGTGGTGGCAGCCGGAATCCGTCGAGCAAAGAAACGGTCGAGAAGAAGATGCACTACGTGCATCAGGACGGACAGCAGGTCTTCAAGTTTGCCGTCCGCAAACAGACCGAAGCGTGCGGAAAGCTTCTGGAGCGCAACGGGTTGAAGGGCTCTGATATTGACGCGTTCATTCCGCATCAGGCCAACCTGCGCATCATCAATGCGACAGCAGATCGGCTGGGGCTGCGTCCCGAAGCGGTGATCGTCAACATCGAGCGCTACGGCAACACAACCGCCGGGACAATCCCGCTGGCGATGAATACCGCGGTCGAAGAAGGCAAGCTGAAGAAGGGTAGCCTGGTCATGCTGGCCTCCGTCGGTGCGGGCTTTACCGTTGGCGCGACGCTGCTGCGCTGGGCATACTAGACGTCAGACCTCGGACCTCGGACCTCAGGCCTCAGCTTAATCTCGTGAGATCCAAGGTCGGAAGTCTGAGGTCCGAGGTCCGAGGTCTGACGCCCGCTTTTCCATGACGTTCGTAACGTCCCCGCAGTGCATTTCGGTAGTAGACACAACTTCCAGGCTGCTATCGTTTTTGAACGGCGACCTCCACGTTGGGATGGTGGCGTGCGTGTAAGACCATGATTCGTTCCATCTCCTGCTGCTGTCTTCTTCTGACCTTGGGTTCGGCCGGACTGGCCGCCCAGCAGGCCGATCCCCGCGAAAGCAAGTTGCTGGTTCTTGAACGCATGTGGAACGAAGCCCAGGTCAATCGCGATTCGGCTGCCCTCGATGCGCTGGTTTCGAGCCGCTTTGTGAATACCGAGTGGGACGGTGAAGTCAGCGACAAGCAGAAGTTTCTTGCGGATATCAGAGACCCACATTTCAAACCCACCGCGGCGACTATTCAAGACGTCAAAATGAATTTTTTTGGGGACAACACTGCCGTGGTCACAGGTACTTATCACACGGCGGGAACGTACCAAGGCAAGCCTTACGACCATGTCGGACGCTTCACCGATACATGGATTCTCGATAGTGGCAAGTGGCAATGCGTTTCCAGCCACACGAGCCTGCTGAAGAAGTAACTCTCTTCCCTTCCGGATGGTTTATTGATCTGTTCGGGCGATGGCTCGCCTTGAATACCCCTATAAAATCTTTTTATGCGTGAAAGGCGCGTCCCGAGCGGCATCCGGTGATCTAATCAGGCTCGAGACTCCATGGTCTCGGGCAGGATCGTGAATGGAAGCGACCACTCAGCCTCGCGCATGGAAGGTGCTACTCGCCTTCGCCATCATTTATTTTGTCTGGGGATCCACGTTTCTGGCGATCCGCGTAGGCGTGCGTGAAGTTCCCCCCTTCATGCTGGCGGCAATTCGTTTCCTGGTCGCTGGACTTGTTCTTTATGGCTGGATGCGCGCCAAGGGCACGCCCTCGCCAACTGCGCGCGAGTGGGGCTCGGCGTCGTTACTTGCAATATTGATTTTTGTCTTTGACTACGGGTTGCTCTTCTGGGCCGAGAAGCGAGTGCCCTCGGGCATTGCGGCCGTCATGATGGCCACGATCCCTGTGTTTATGGCGATCGCGGAGATCGGAATTCTGCGAACCCAGCGCCTCACGCTCCGGCTGGCGACTGCGCTTCTTGTGGGAATCGGTGGAGTCGCTGTGCTCGTGAGCCACAGCGTGAGCTTTGGAGAAGCTCCTATCAACACGGCCGGCGCATGCGCCTTGATCGTTGCTGCGATCAGTTGGTCAATTGCCGCGTCGCTGAGTCGCAAGGTGCCGCTTCCAGCTGCCAAGGCCATGAGTTCTGGAGCGCAGATGCTCGCTGGAGGAGTCTTCCTCACGCTAACCGCGGGGCTGCTCGGCGAATTCCGAGGATTCCACTTACAAGCAGTTTCTCGCGGCGCGTGGCTCGCGCTAGTCTATCTGATCGTGGCGGGATCGATCATTGGATTCACGGCATACGTGTGGCTGATCCATCACGAATCGCCAACCAAGGTTGGCACCTATGCGTATGTGAATCCGGTGGTCGCAGTGTTGGTGGGATATTTCCTGGGCGGAGAAGCGGTTGGCCCGCGCACCATCGTCGGAACGCTGCTTGTGCTGGTCAGTGTCATCGTGATCACGACCACGCCTCAAATGAAGACCGCTCGACTGGCATCGGTCGACCCCGAGCAAGTCCCCGAGTCTTGACGTTCTCCTTGTCCGCACGCCCTACGAACTCGGTCCGGACTGGCAATTTTGATTGAGGGTCATTTCGCCCGCTTTGACCGCATCGGCGATCGAAATAGTGTCGCCCCCTCCGCATGCTTTGATCCAGTCGTCATAGCCAGCCTGAAAGTCGGGAATTTTCGCATCCTCTTTCACTAGCTTCGTGACACTGGTTTCTATCGCATCTCTCGTAAAGGGCATGTGCTCGAACGTGTCGGGCGCAGGCCCTCCCGAGCAGTTTTTAAGGTGCACTTTGTCTACGCGAATATGGACAACGATTCCTCTGGGTAGAGATTCGACCTTCAAGATCGTCACAAAGGACTTTTCCTCACCGGCACGCGTCTTGTATTGCCAGACTTGGCCAGGGTGAAATTTTTTGTCCTGAGCTGGTTCCGGGGCAGGACAGGTCTTTTGTCCCGCCGATACGAGCACAGTTGACAGGACCAAGATCGCGAGTGGGGCAAACTTTGTCGTCTTAAACCTCACGGATGCGTCATCTTCTCCGGCTTCATCAGCTGATCGAATTCCTCCGCCGTCAGGTGTCCCAGTTTCAGCGCTGCCTCGCGCAGGCTGGAGTGATCGACGTGCGCCGTGTGCGCAATTTGCGCGGCTTTGTCGTATCCCACCTTCGGAGCCAGCGCCGTCACCAGCATCAGCGAGTTCTTTACGTACCAATCCACCTTGGCGCGGTCTACTTCAATTCCTTTCAGCATGTATTCGACATAGCCGTGGCAGGCGTCGGTGACGAGCGTGACCGAGTGCAGGAAGTTGTAAATGATCACAGGTTTGTATACGTTGAGTTCGAAATTGCCTTGAGAGCCCGCGAATCCGACTGCGGCCGTTGCGCCGTGAACCTGCACGCAGACCATGGTCATCGCCTCGCACTGTGTGGGATTTACCTTGCCCGGCATGATCGACGATCCAGGCTCATTCTCTGGAATCGTGAGTTCTCCCAGGCCGCAACGCGGGCCAGAAGCCAGCCAGCGAATGTCGTTCGAAATCTTCATCAGCGAGGCGGCCAGAGTCTCCATGGCTCCCTGCGTGAAGACGATTTCATCGTGCGCTGATAGCGCGGCGAACTTGTTGCCATGGGAGCGGAAGGGCAGGCCCGTGAGTTCAGCGATCTTTTTGGCTGCGCGCTCGGCAAATTCCGGATGCGTGTTGAGCCCCGTGCCCACGGCGGTTCCACCGATCGCGAGATCGTAGAGTCCCTCGAGGGCCTGCTCCAGGCGATGGATGTCGCGTTCCAGCAGGCTGGCCCAACCACCGAACTCCTGCCCGATGGTCAAGGGCACGGCGTCCTGTAGATGCGTGCGGCCAATCTTGACCACGTCGTGAAATTCCTTGGCCTTGGCGGCGATCGCATCGTGCACGGTCTTGATCGCCGGAATGAGCGCGTTCTTCACCCGATCTGCGGCGGCGATGTGCATCGCGGCGGGAAATGTGTCGTTCGACGATTGCGACATGTTCACGTCGTCGTTGGGATGGATTGGTTTCTTTGATCCCATGGCGCCGCCCGCAATCTCGATGGCGCGGTTCGAGATGACCTCGTTAACGTTCATGTTCGTTTGCGTACCGCTGCCCGTCTGCCAGATGCGCAGAGGAAACTGGTCGTTCAGTTTGCCGGCGATGACTTCGTCCGCGGCCTGTGCGATCAGCGTCGCCTTGTCGGCAGGAAGTTTTCCAAGATCCTGATTCACCAGCGCGCATGCTTTCTTCAGCGTGCCGAACGCGCGGATCAGCTCGGGCGGCATGGTGTCTCGTCCAATATTGAAATGCAGCAGGGAACGCTGTGTTTGCGCGCCCCAGTAGACGTTCGCGGGGACCTCGATCTTCCCCATGCTGTCGGATTCAACGCGAGTGGGCGTGGCTTTAGTAGACGCTGTTTCGGTAAGAGTGGACATGACGGCTCCTGATGCGAGCGGGAAGGATGAAATAACCTTGCATTATAGCAACTGTCTCGTCTCTAATCGCGGATCAGAAGCGTCATCTGAGATTCGGCCGCTACCTAGATATCTCGAACTTGAGCTCGTGCATCGTACCAGCGGGAGGGAACACCGTGAAATCTCTGTTCGTATTTGTTCTTCTGGCCGCCTCCGCTTTTGCGCAGGATGCTACGGCAATTGCGACCGCTGAAGCTGCCTGCGGTCCCAGGGAAACTCAATTCGACTTCCAACCAGACAAGGGCCAGCATCCCGTTTCAAAGCCCGAGGCGGGCAAGGCTTTGGTCTACGTTGTTGAGGATCAGAGGTCGACCTTGATACCGTGCCTCGGCAATTGCGGCCACATCACAAAGCTGGGAATGGATGGCACGTGGATGGGGGCGAACCGTGGAAGTTCCTATTTTTTCTTCTCCGTCGAGCCAGGTGAGCATCATTTGTGCGCCAGTTGGCTGTAGGGCGGTAAACGGGTTCAGGATCGCGAGTCGCTGGCTAGCCTAACTGCGGAGCCCGGACACACCTACTACTTCAGAGTGAAAGCTACGGTCATGGTGCCACCCGCGAGTTTCTATTCAATCGATCTGGAGCCGGTCAATGACGACGAAGGTCAGCTGCTCGTCGCGGCTTCGCCATTCAGTGTGTTTCATCAAAAGAAGTAGCGGGGAGGACTTCAACTCTCCTTTGCAAGAACCACGAAGAAATCCATGCAACTGCAGTCCGGTGCTGGGAAAAACCACTTCGTCGGGAGCAGACTGCGCGGATTGCCTTCAACAAATGCGAACAGAGGCAATCCACACAGGAGTCTTCTTAGCGCAGGCGCAACGCTTTTGGCAGGCATAGATTCCCCGCATGATTAGGGCGGGAAGACAAGAATCGAGAGTCGGCTCTGTTCGGACGTTCGCGGAGCAACTCGCTTCGTCGATCAAACAGAGACTAGAACCGCCAGAAGGCACCGCCTCCGACGAAGAAGTTGTGCTGCCGTGTCTTGCCGGTCGGGGCTAGTGGAAAATCAGGTTCACCTGACCAGAAGTCCCGGACTTCGCCACGAATGCTGAGCTTTTTCCAGACTTTGACGTCTAGACCCACCCCGCCCTGCAGCACAAATCCGGTCGTGGATTTGCCCGGGTTAGTGCCGCCGTAAACGAGCGTGCTGGCTTGGGTGAAATGGCCAAATCCTGCACCTAAGCTCACCCAAGGCGAGACTGCCGTCGTCGGAAACAGATTCACGCGCGCGGCTGGCGTGACAAAAAGAGATTTCATGTCAGGAGGAACGACCGCGAATAGGTACGCTCCACCGTTTACATCAATATCGTGGTTGTAGGCAACCAGCACTTCGCCGGAAATGGAGTAAATCGGAGCCACGAGGAAGAAGCGGGAGTATTCCCCTTCGAAGGTAAGACCCTTGCCGAAGGCAATGGTGGGATGCGGGATCGCAAGCTTGATGCCCTGGTCGCTGATGAAGGTGCGGCCAATGATTCCGCCGATCTCATTCTTCTCATCCTGCGCAGCCACCGATGCCGCCAGCAGGATCACCACACACAGGACCGCAATCCACAGTTGCTTCCCGAACATTCTTCGCCTCCTGCGAGGTGCTCTGACTAGAAAAGGTAACACCTAGCCTAGCACGATAGGGGTGGTTTTAAATCCACAAGTACTATCTTTTGTGATGCCCTGACGCCCAGCAGTCTAAAGGAGTTGCGATGCCGGCACTCGCACCTTGGGATGCTAAAATAGAAAGGTTGCATGCCTGTGAAAGACCTCACTATTAGCGGTTCCGCTGAGTCTGAAGAAAAAACTCCCGTGAATCCGCCGGCCGAACGGTCGCCCGCGCGGCCTCAGAAGGTGGGCTTCGTCAGTTTGGGCTGCCCCAAAAACCTCGTGGACAGCGAAGTCATGATGGGGCTGTTGGCACGCGCCGGTGCCGAACTGACCCGCCGCGCCGAAGATGCCGACATCATCGTCGTCAACACCTGCTCGTTCATCGAAAGCGCCCAGCAGGAGTCGGTCAACACAATCCTTGAAATGGCCGGGCACAAGATCGGCGGTAAAACAAAAAAGCTGGTCGTAGCCGGATGCCTGGTCGAGCGCTTCCGCGACCAGATTCGCAGGGACATTCCCGAAGTGGACGCAGTGGTTGGGACCGGCGAATTGGAGAAGATCCTTGCTGCAACCGGCGTCTCGTCCCAAACGGCCACGCCAAACAATTCGCCATTCGTGGTGCTGCAGTCGCGACCAGAAGGCGATGCCCGCGCCGCCCAAGGCCGATTCTCGCGCGAGTCATGGGATGGCGCGGTCAGCGATCTGCCGAATTATCTCTACGACGATGCCACACCGCGGATTCTGGCTACACCCGGGCACATGGCCTACATCAAGATAGCCGAGGGCTGCGACCATCCCTGCACCTTCTGCATTATTCCGCAGTTGCGCGGGCAATTCCGCTCGCGGCGGTTTGAATCGGTCGTGGCCGAGGCGGAACGGCTTGCGCAGAGCGGCGTGCGCGAGATTACACTCATCGGCCAGGACACCACCTGCTACGGCGAAGACTTTGGCCTGAAAGATGGACTTGCGCTTTTGCTCGAAAAGCTCGCCGCAATCGAAGACCTGCGCTGGGTCCGCTTTCTCTACGCCTATCCCAACCAGATCACCGGCAAGCTGCT